>Ga0163144_10030267_pt1 | contig 10360 bp, 8 predicted proteins | sample OliLak19BULKMAT1_FD_123175 | JGI IMG/M metagenome (GOLD analysis project Ga0163144, IMG submission 123175) | Freshwater microbial mat bacterial communities from Lake Vanda, McMurdo Dry Valleys, Antarctica - Oligotrophic Lake LV.19.BULKMAT1 | ecosystem: Environmental > Aquatic > Freshwater > Lake...
TCGCTTCATCGAGATATTCCGCCCAGAGGCTGTGGTGGTGGACTTCGGCCCTCGTGAGGAAGAGAAAAGCCACCTTGGGTTCCGGCCCGCGTTCTTCAGGCACCTCATCGTCCGGTTCCGTCTTGGAAATCGGAAACTCGATAACCGTCTCCGCATGATCTTCCCTGGCGGACGAATCCATGTTCACGCCGCAGCAGTTTCCGCTGGGAAAATAGACCAGTTCACTGTTGGGGTTGCCCCAGGTGGTGTATTCCACGTCCAGCGTGAGGATCTGCGACTTCGCGAATGACGGCACGAAGGTAAGCATGCCCAGTTGCGCAAGTCGCGGATAGGCGGCCACCGTCATGAAAAACTCGTCGAAGCCATAGCTCGGCCACTTGTGGGATTGGATCTGGAGGGGTCCACATCCCGGAAAGATCACCATCGGGTCGATTTTCCCGCGAATCGCGTGCCACGTGAATGCATCCAGCAGTTTCCTGGATTCCAGGGAACCGCCCTGCACGCCGAACTGGCACCCCATGAACGGCAGATAACAAACCTTGCGCTCCTTGCTCAGATCCTTGGCCACTGGCACCCGCCATGCTCCCACACCCGCCTGCTCCATCGTCCGTGTGCGCAAGAGATCGGACTCCAGCTCATTGAGCCGGTCGATATCGGTCACCGTGATCCTCCGTCCTTCCTCACTGAAGGGCAGGAACCGCCACAAGCCGGCCGGGGCGAAATGGATGGACGAGCTTTTCATCACATGCACCTCATTGCCCGCCGCCGCTAGCTCGTCCGCCATGAACTCCATGTCTTTGGCCAAATAGACCCGCACCACCGCTTCTGGAAACTTGCTGGAAAGTTCCGGGACAAGTTCCAGCAGAGGCCTGACATAGTGGTCCCAAGGATTGAATCGCTTCGCCAGTCCCAGCTCCTGCGCGTTCTGCAGGAGTTCACGCGTCGGGATCGGCAAATCGGGATCGCCCGCGCGCACGTTTTTCCAGAACAGCGAGACACTCACGATGTCCCTCCGCTCCGGCTGCGCGTTCAGCACGCGCTCCGTTCCATACCACTCCTCCAGTTGCGCCAGATCTTCCGAAGTGGCTTGTTCATCGAATTCATCCACCATCTCTTCGGTGAATACGGGAAATGCATCGGTCCAGCCCATGGGTGTTTTTCGTGTGTGGTTTAAAAAATAGGAGGAGGGAGTCTGCTGTCCCTTCTCTTCCGCTCCTCAGCCATGGGTCAACGCAGCCACCCGATGGGTCGGATGCGGCTTTCCCGGTTGGAAGGCGGCTCGGTCGAGAAACTCCACCGAGACCTGTTCCTGTGAATCGAATGCCGCATCGACGATGGCTTCGAGCTGATTCGCCTGCCCCTCCGCCCTCAGATTGACCAGCAACCGGCCCTCCGCTTCACTTTCTGCGGTCAGTTCATCAATGTGCAGACCCGGCTCCTCACCGCCCATCACTTGGTGGAGCCGCCAGCGTTGCGTTCCGGTCTCCACGCTCATTTTGAAATGTCCCACTTCGTGACCGCCGCTTTCCAGCGCCGAGGCGATGCGCCCGCCAGTATTGGAGAGCCAGTTGCCCCAGTCAAAATCTTTCCCGGAACCGACCACCTTGCAGCGTGCTTCTGAATTCACCCAGCCGAGCAGCGCCTCGCCGGTGGCGTAGCGTTCATAATCCACTTCCATAATCTCCGTCGGGCTGCTGCGGGATGTCATCATTGCCTCGAACCATGGTTCCAGTCCCTCACCCGTTTTTCCGGAAAGCTTGAAAACCCTTTTGCCGGGGTAGGTCTCGGCCAGCCGGCTGTCCAAATCCGTGAGATCGCCAACATCCAACAGATCCGTCTTGTTCACCACCAGCCATTCCGCCTCCTCCATTTGCTTGCGGAACACGTAGCCCACGTCCCGGTGGAAATCCCTCGCACTGCGCCGACCACCCAGCGTTACTAGCGCCCGCCTAGCGTCCAGCACCACAGAAAGCGGCGCGAGAAGGAAGGGGAGTTTGTAAATTTTCTCCAGCGGCAGGATCACCGTCGCCATCAGATCCGTGCAGCTTCCCACCGGCTCCGCCACGATCACGTCCGGCCTTGCTTCCGCATCCAGCCGCCCCACCGCCCCTACCAGATCGTCCAGCCGGCAGCAGAAACAACCGCCCTTGATCTCCTCCACTCCACCTTTAGAATTCAAGTGTCTCGCGGAATCCGTGTCCATCAGGCCCTTGCCCTGGTCGTTCGTCACCAGCCCTACCCTCAAGCTCCTTTGCTCAAGCCACCGGCTGAAGTGCCCGATCAACGTGGTTTTCCCGGCACCCAGGAAGCCGCCGATCAGAATCATCCTCCGCTCGCATCCGCCCATCGACTTCAAACTATTTTCAACTACCATGAAATAGTTCTTGCCGTACCCCCCCCCCCAATGTCAGATCACTATCTGTTACCAATTCAAAAACGAACTATCCCATCCAACAAGCCATGAACCAACCAGCAATTTTAGGCGGGTCCACCCGGAGATCCTTCATCAAGCGTAGCGTCGTCGCTGCCGTAGGACTTTCCAGCATGACGATTTTTGCTGGACTAGTGAAGGCTGATGAGCCTGGAAGTGTGGGCAGCCAAACCGTTACTGCAAATTGTGGGGGAAATAATGCAAATAAAAGCAAATGCTGCCAAATTAACGGAAAAAATGCATACACTTGTACGGGTGGAGCAATCGGAAACCGCGTTTGCGATAACAATCAAGCCGCTGTAAAAAAAGACGGAAAATGGGCCATTGATTGTGACGCCAATGGCAAACTAACTTACGAAAAATGAGCCCTCATCCAACCAGTTTTTCGGGGTTGAGAATAGTTAAGTTTAGAAATTTATCAGTTTTATCAATTCTTCTTTTTTTAATACTATTCGCGACCAGTTGCAATAAAGGAGATAATGGAGACGCGCACGATATCTCAAAGCACAAAGTGCCAACATCTCATCGGCGTTCCATACCTGATCACGGATTCGCTCCGCATATCGGAACTCATACTTCGAAGCGAAAAGACGGGTGGGTGACTTCAAATTATGAGCAGTCAATTGGTGCTATTAAGAATGCAAATCCTGAGGATTTCGATCAAATTTTCGACCAGATCCAACGTCTTTCCAATAACGAAGTAAAGAACAACTTGATTGCAGCAGCAATTTTATTCCTTAAAGCAGGAAACGATCCGGTCTTAGCCGCCTCAATTTGTAACGAACTGATCGGACCTGGGCAGGACAGAAATGAAATTTTGGAGAATTGCTTATTTCTAGCGAATCCAGGACCAATCGCGAGTATCGAGTTCCTTCGTAAGCTGGAGCACCCAGAAGAAGCAACGTATCTTATAAAAGCACGCTTTGATGCGATTTTTGCGAGAGAGGACAGCCTTGATTTAATTGCAAAATCGCAGTTAAAGCTAAGTAGCCAAGAGTCAAATTTGGTAATACGTGGCCTATCTGACGCCACCTTCCCTCCCTTTAGCGACTTAAGTTTGAATGACGAGGCTGCAAAATTTGAATTGCACTTAAAATCGATTACTGGCGCGATCAACAAAGGGCTTCTCTCTGTGGATTCTGGCAACAAATTTTTGCTTTTTTCGTCAAAAAATAGACCTGAGTTAATATTTCATATCTTTAAGTCTGAAGAACAATTAAAAAGTATTTTAGCGAAATCAGAATATAATCCGGTCATACAGCAGATCTCAAGTAGTAATCCAGAAAGATTTTTCTCGCCAACCGGGAAAATAGTCCTCCCAGATAATAAAATTTCTTTAGCTTGGACAGGTTGGATGGAAAAAAATTCAGTCGATACGAGCCAATGGTTCAGCGAGAATCAACAGATGCTTAGTCCAGCACAGAAAGACCAAATCGCGATAAGTAACACCAATTATGCTATCAAATACAAAGAGTATGAGACAGCTTCAAAATGGATAGGTTTAATAAATGACACTACCCTACAGAATAAAGCTCAAATGCGGCTATCTCAGAATTCCCGAACAAAGCTGAATAAACAGTAGCATTATCCGATTGGGTCTATGTTTATTTTCTTCATGTATTGCGAATAGAGGTTTTTCTTACACCGCCAGCCACGAGATTCAATGTCCGATTAAGGTTTCTTTCCTCGTTCCCAGAGTTCGCCGATCAAGAGTGGGTCGCGTGGCGGCCCCGCGTGCTCTCGCTTTAATCACAGTCCGATATATTGAAACGAAAATTGCACCAAAAATGCCATGAACCCAAAAGTAAATCCAAGTGGAATCACACGTCGATCTTTCATCAAGCGCAGCGTCGTAGCGGCCGTCGCCGCCTCCAGCATGACAATCTTCTCGGGGTTGGTTAAAGCAAACCTTCCAAATCATTACCCCCCCATGTTTCAATGCAAGGTGGACAAATGGGACGGCCAATTTGGAGACGGGGCGGTGTTTCCAGAGGGTCAGGAAGTAGATATCAAGTTTTGTATGGTCAGCAATCCTAATTGCTCCCAGCGGGTTGCATGTGGCAAGTTTTACAAATTGGATGCAAACGGTCATGTGCAGTTGGGAGCCAATGGCCAGCCGTTAACAGAAAAAGTGTTTTGGAATTGTGATGACATGGAAGATATGTTTGGAAATGTTCAGGCCGTCACGAAAATGTGTCTCAAATGAAGCGGATCCGGTCAGGGCGAATGCGCGGCCTGTGGGGTCTAGGCCTTTTGGCGCTGGCTATTTCAATTGCTGTGGCAACGTTTGGCCAGCGGAGAGGGCAAGAAACCATTGGAAAATTGCCTGGTGTAGGCGCGAGTTCGCGGTCAGCGCAAAATGCTTTGGAACCGCGACTTGCTGAAAGACGAAAACCCCTGACCAAAAGACCCGAGGCCACGCCGTCAGTGATACCGCCTGCCGCTTTATTTAATTTTTCCCCGGAGGGTTTCGAGGCGGCTTGGACTCATATTTATTCGAATTTCACACCTGAGTCGGAGCGCAATCTTTTTTTGAGGCAGATAGTTACCCGGATGGCAAGTTTGGGGCACATGAAAGAAGCGCTTGATGCAATCACAAGATCCTTCAGCAATGGAAGTGTTCGGAGCGGCCTAATCAATGGTTGCTTTTCGTACTGCAGTTCCCCGGAGGCGTTTCTTGCCGCCTATGCATCGCTGCAAACTGTTACCGACAAAAATGCTGCGGAAAGTGGTTTGAGACATAGCATCGCGCATTACATGACCGCCACGGAGGGTCGGGTTGACCTTTCAAAATACCACTTCGACTTCTTATCCAAAGAGAAGTTCGACAGCGCCATGATTTCAGCCGCCGGAGACTACTTCATCCAAATGTCCAAGGAATCGCCCGAGGGCGCTTCAAAGGCATTGCAGGCGGTTCTCGGAATGGGTTTCGACGATTCGGCCACTGGCAAGTTTTTGGGTGAGATTGCCCGATTGATACCTTTTGAATCATGGAACGAATATTCGTTGAGAGCTGACAAGCTTGATCCCGAGATCGGAAAGCAAATCGCAGCAGCCATGGTGGCAGAGGATCCGGCTCGTGCGGTTACGATCGTCGCGAAAGGTGGTGGAGAATCCGTGCTGGCGTCGGCGGTTTATGCTTGGGGACGTTTGGACCGTTCAAAGGCGCTTGAATGGTTTGAACAGGCAAGATCCGGCCTGGGTAACCAAGAATACACCGGTGCGGTCAAGGGCATTTCCCGCCTGCTGGCGGACGAGGGAAGTTTCGACAAGGCCAAGGAATTGGCCAACACAATCGGCGATCAGGTGGTCCAGCGGGCTTTTCACGACAAGATCTGGGGATGGGAGCGAGACGCACTCCGGGGCGAGGTCGGCAAGAACCCCATGGCAACCTTGGATGCTTTGGTGGGTGGAAAGCCTCCGCACGATGAATACTGGATAGAGGAAGCCATGAGAACCTGGATGGCAAAAGATTTCAACAAAGCTCAGGAATGGTATCAGCAAAATTGGAAAAGCCTGCCCGCCACCAAGTCGCAATATGTCGCGGCGGCCTTTGCCGGCCAAGCGGTGAAACAAGGTGACGTCGCGACCGCACGGCAATGGGCGACCTACATTCAGAATCCGAAGACCAAGCAACGCATCGAGACTGGAATCGCCAATGCGGAGGGCTCGCCGCCCCAATAAATTTTGGGAGAAGAAATAATTCAAAAAAACCATTAGCAACCCCGCACCAACATGAATGCGAATCAACCCACCACCGGTCTCACCCGCAGGTCCTTCATCAAGCGCAGCGTCGTCGCCGCTGTAGCACTTTCCACCATGACAATTTTCTCGGGGCTGGTGAGGGCTGAAGGTCAGGATTATCAGGAGACTTGTAAATTGACCAAGGAACCCGACGAATGGATTTTCGACAAAGGAAATATCGCAATCTATAAGTGCTCGGCAACCGGTCCCATTTGCGACAAGGATATGCCTTGTGGCAGAATGTTTGAAATGGACCCATTTACCGGCGACCCGATCTTGGATCCGGTCACCCATCAGGTGACTTGGGAGGAAATTGTAGTGAATTGCGCCAAGGATCGTCATCCTCTCAAATATTGCCTTCAAAATAATATCGCATAGTCACACCGGTTTTGGATTTTTCGAGACCGCACTCAACATCAGAAGCAATGCGTGGTACCGCTGAACAGAAGAAACGAATGAAGCGGATGGGTTTTGTGCTGATCGTGCTTTTGTTGACGATCTGCGGTGGCATTGTTTTAACTTCCTGGATTCAAGACAGGAAAGAAGCCGGACGACCTACTGGAACGGCGGTTTCCATGGGTGCCAAAGACCGGATCAACGCGAGCGAGGCACGCAGGGGTAGCCGGAGCGCTCATGACAAGGAGGAACATCGCAAACGGGGAAAAATCGATGAAAATCATCGGATCAGTATCACCACCTTCAAATCTGATGAGTTCGACGCCGCATGGGCTGAGGCCATCCGGGCGGGAGGGACAGAGGTGGATCGTGTCTATAACCTTTCCCTCGTTGTTGGCAGGATGAGTCAGATTGGCGACCCCGGCCAGATTCTTGAAAAGATCATCGGGCAGTTCGGCCCGGGAAAATCCCGATGTCATCTGATTGGCAGCCTTTTCATGGGGTCTGATCGCATTGATGCTTTAAAGGTGGCGTATGGGAAACTCGAATTTTCAGATGAAAAGACTGCGGCATGCTCGGGTTTGTCACATGGATTATGCATGGTGGATTCCCTTGATTTGATTGATCGCACGAAGTATGCATTTTTGGGGAGTCGATTTGATGATGTTCTTGAAAAGGCTCTGGAGTTGTATGTAGCGAGATTTCAGTCCAAACCGGCTGACGAACTCAGCTCGGCGGTAAGGAAGGCAGTGGATCTTCAGACAACGGTGGAATCCAAGCGAAACCTTCTATCAAAACTGGTGGGCATCGCACCATTTGACTGTTGGGAGCAGTTGGTTGGCAACAACCTTGAATTGGCCGGTCCGGAGCGGGAGGCTTTGTTGGCCCAGATGTTTGGCAGGGATGCCGGGCGGGCGATGGACCGCATTGCCGCGGCTGAGGGTGGTGAGAAGTATTTCTCAAGCGCGTTTCAACAATGGTTGGCAAATGACGCGAGCAAGCCGATTGAATGGTTGGAGGCTCATAAACAATCACTCAGCCTCGCTCAGAAGGAAAACGCCATCCAGGGAATTGCCGAGTATTCTGCCCGACAGGGAGATTGGGGCGTTGCTCGGCAGTGGGTTGAGCAGATTACCGACCCCGAACTCCGGAGGGTAGTCGAGGGGCGGGTGTGGTCCAGAGAGCGGGATATCATCCGAAGAGAGGTGACCAAAAATCCGGTGTCAGCCATCGAGTCCATGATGGCCGGTGGCTCCAGCCATCAGGATTATTGGATCGAGGAAGCCGTGGCAACATGGGTCGCCAAGGAACCCACGAAGGTGCAGGAATGGTATCAACAGAATTGGAAAAGCCTGCCCGCCACGAAGTCGCAATATGTCGCAGCTGCCTTTGCCGGCCAAGCGGTGAAACAAGGTGACCTAGCGACCGCACGGCAGTGGGCGACCTACATTCAGAATCCGAAGACCAAGCAGCGTATCGAGGCCGGAATAGCCAGCGCGGAGGGAAAGAGCGGCAATTAATCATAGGGCGCTTGATGGATCAAATGACAAATACTTCAATACACCGAGGCGCTGGGTCCTTTACCCCGGTGTTCGGTGGCTCCAGAGCGATTGTAGTCCATGAATAGGTCGCGCTGCTCACCCGCATGAAGAAAGAGATTTTCGTGGATTTGGATTCGGGTTTCGGCATTGCCGCCGCGCCGAAGGTGGGGACCTTGAGTATCGTGCGTTTCCTTTTCGAGCTGAGGCACGGGCGCAAGCCTGCAACTGGAGAAGCGACCCACAAGTGGAGCGAACAAGTTGGAATTTGTAAGCCCGCAAGTGTGGCCTTTGGGGCGGGCTTGCTGGTGGTCGCGGTGCATCGTGACCCGTTCGAGCGGATCCGATCTTGCTACCAGCACCGCGTCGTCCGGGAGCGGGAGGCGACCGCATGCACCTTCCGGGACTTTTGCAAACGTTTGGCCGACTACCGCAAGGTGGCGGAAATTGCCTGGCATACCGATCCGCAGTCGGAGTGGTTGGGCGACTCTGTCGAGCCCTATGCTGCTATTCTGGGTCTGGACGATCTTCATTTGTTGCCAGCTCTGTTGCGCAAGTTTACGGGTCGCGAATTTCCGGAAATGCCATGGGCACACCGGATGATGGCAAAGCCACCTTGGGAGGACGGCTTGAAGGAGCTCCTCTCGCCGTGGGTATCGATGGATCTTCAGGCCGGGTGGACCGGTAAGACGCCTGCCGTAGTCCGTGAAAAGGTGGAAAGTGTTCTGCCTGCTCCTCAACAAGCCACCGAAAACATTTCAATGTTAGCATCTAGCCAACCAAGAATCCCCCTCGACAAGTATCAAGACGACAAGAAGTGGGGATGGTACCGCATGGCACCTGGCAAATGGATGCGTTGGGTAGCCAGCTGCCATCCAGTGAGGGCATTGGAGATCGGTGCCTTCGACGGGGTGAGCGCGAATGTGATGCTGGACTCGATTTTCACCCATCCGGATTCGATCGTGGACACGATTGATGCATATCTGCCTGATCCAACGACTCCTCAAGTGGGACCGGACACGCACGCCTTGTTCGAAGAGAACTCCCGCCGTGGAGGTCATGGCGGGCGGGTGCGCCTGCATGTCGGCAAGGCGCTGGATGTTCTCGCCCGGATGATCGCCGAGGGGGCGGCAGAGAGCTATGACATGGTGTTCATCGACGGCAGCCATCTCGCTGCCGATGTGATGACGGACGCAGTGCTGTCCTGGCCCCTCCTCAAGCCCGGCGGGATACTTATCTTCGACGATTTCGAATGGGGCAGGAGCCTTCCATCCCACCGGCGTCCGAAAGAAGCGATCAAGGCGTTCGAAGCCGCGTTCGTGCAAGGGCTGGTGCCCTTGTGTCGCGGTTATCAAAGGATTTATCGCAAGACCGGTGTGCCAGGAGGGCTGCGGGATACCGAAGGTGTGCCGGTCCAGCGGACCTGCGCGATCATCGGCACTTATGACTCCGGCTCCTCGCTTCTGGCTTCCATCATGGAGTGTTTTGGTTTCGACATTGCCCGTCCGACGCACGAGGATTTTCATGAATCCATTTCACTGCGGAATATCCTGGTGAGAGCCGTTGATGAGCCACGGATGGCGGTGAAAATGGAATCAGGGCAAGTCGTGAAGGAGTTGGGTGCATGGCTTGGACGAGTCAAGCCGGGAGCACCGGCACTGTGCGTCAAACACCCGCTACTCGGCTTGTGTCTGCCGGAACTGGAGGAGGCCTGGGGGCCGGAAACGATTTTCATCCATGCGAAACGGCCGCTGGAGGATTCCATCCGTGGCTTGAAACGTCGCGGCTGGTTTCCGGAGCCGGAGCGGATCCAGCGGACCATCCACGCGGAGATTGAAGCGTGGATTTCCGAGGGGAAGTCCTGCCTTTCGGTCGAGTATCGGAAATTGGTAGCAGCCCCCGAATCTGCGATCCAAAGACTCGCGGAAGATATGGAACTCGAGGTGTCGAAAGCGGTCATCGAGCGGGCCGTGGCATTGGTCGAGCGCCAGAAGGTTTAAGGTGTTTGAACATTTGCAAAGAGAGGCCCCATTAAAACATTTTGACAGTTTGCGCGTCCGGCAACGCCTCCGTTCATCGTTTTCCAGAATAGTGGGATGGATCTCCGGTCCATGTCGTCGCTTGCACTACGACCAGAAGAAGGGACCGGAGATCCCTTCCCCTTACGATTGGCTACTTGAGTTACAAGTGTTTTGATAGACCGGCAGAGTCACCGGAAGGCCGGAGCAACCTGCCGTTCTATCGCGGGCAA
>Ga0163144_10030268_pt1 | contig 10359 bp, 14 predicted proteins | sample OliLak19BULKMAT1_FD_123175 | JGI IMG/M metagenome (GOLD analysis project Ga0163144, IMG submission 123175) | Freshwater microbial mat bacterial communities from Lake Vanda, McMurdo Dry Valleys, Antarctica - Oligotrophic Lake LV.19.BULKMAT1 | ecosystem: Environmental > Aquatic > Freshwater >...
CTCAAAAGGGAAATTTTACATCTGCTAACAGCACCTAACGTTAGGTGTTATTGTATTTTAAATTTGGCGGTCAACCAATTGTGTTGGTATTCCATATTTGCGTCCATGATGATGTCGCGTTCACGTTTTTTCTGTTGCGAGTTCTCTAACAGCCTGGCGTCTTCTTTTATTGCCGAAAGCCATTCGTTGCAAGAACCGAACTTTTTATCCGGGTGAACCGTGGATTTAACTTTTACTGTCTCGTTTGTTTTGAAATCGTCACAGTCTTGTCCCGTCATTTTCGCTGCCATCAGTCGGCCTAGTAATTCGGTATTGAAACGTGTCGTGTGGAAATCTGGCATATTAAATTTTTACGTAGTTAGTCAAACATATCAGTAGATAATGTTCTAAATCTCTCTGGGATACTCTCTTCTCGGTTTTGTCGGGCAACGCGAATATGAACGTATGCCCGTCAATGGTTAAATCGATGCTCTGTTTCTTGAGCTCCTGTACTAGATTCATGTCACAATAATACACATTTGCGGCGTTAAACAGAAATATCGCAGGCATATAACATGCTTATTCCTGTTTAATTCCCGGCGTATTTATCTCAAGACGCAGTTCTGTGGGTATTTTATTTTTCTCTCGCCGTACGTGAGATCGAAGAAGTCGTCAGGCATTGTCAATGTGTCGCCGACGTAGAGATTTACTTCATATTCGCCGTCCATACCGAACAGGTCGTCGATGAAAATCGCTGACTCTCTCTGGTATTCCGCCAGGTAAATCATATTTTCGATGATGTGCTTATACCTCGTCTCTGTGTCAGTGATCTGTTTTTTCAGTGTCGACATCAGCTTTGTTATTACAACGGCTGGGAAGTTACCTTTACCAGCACACGGGTCGAAGAAAGTCTTTGTCGGGTCTTTCCACAATTCTTTCGGCAGTGAAGAAAGCATTTCTATGATGAGTTCGGTGGGTGTAAAAACTTCTGCGAATGTCTTACTCTTTTCTTTTGAATAAATACATTCTTTTTCGACTTCTTTAATCAACTTACTCATATCTAAAATATTGATATTTTTTTATTAATGTAAAAATTTAATGTGTCTATTTCGTTTTCGGTAAAATCAAAATACTCACATATTTCATAGAAATTCCAATTCTTTTTATAATTAGGCATGAATGGAATTTCTGTAAATCTGATGTGAACGTCAGATTTATACCATTTTGTTATGGCGTCAAAAAGTTGACCGTGCTTAATATAATCTATAAAATTTTCAGCTTCTATTAAAGTGTCAAATTTAATACTAAACGGTAATGCTGTGTTATCTGGTTTAAAAATATTGGTTTTTGATATATGTCTTACCGCACCAATAGTTATTATTTTCGTCTTTGCCATCGATCCATATACATCTATTTTTGTATTGTTGTGTACCTGTTGTATACGCTGTTATAAATTGTAAATTAACTCTAATTCCATCAATTTGTTTTTTCTCTAAAACGTCTTCAATTGTTCGTGATTTGTTTTTTATTTTTTCGATAATATTGAACATATTATAATCGACGTAATTATCATATTTATAACTTGTTTTATTTTGTATTTTAAAAATAGCTAGATTCATATTAAATCGGGCGTCAAAACCATTATTGCCATTATTTGATATTAATTCTCGGATAACTTCAATTTTACCATCAAATGCTTTTTTATACTTATTTGCCGCAGAATTTTTTTTTGAGATCCATAACGGGTCTTGCAACCATCTCAGCGGTTGTATAGAAACTAACTCACTATTTTCATCTTTTAATAATGATGCACATAAACTCAAAAATTTAAGTTCAGGATTGCCTTTACCATAAGGCGGATTCATTACGATCACATCAAATTTCATTTATCCAATTTATTTCTTCTTGGGTTAAATTGTAATATTCATATAATTCATCTGACCAAAGTTTTTAAGTTTCTGTAAAAATTTTTTAGTTTTGACTGTTATTGTTTTTAGAAATATTTTTATTATTATACAACACTATGTCATTTATATTTTGATCGGTTGAGTAAGTAACACAATCTTTTATTTGAGCAATAATTTTAATTTTTGTTATATTTTCATATAATTTTTTTGTTATAGCTTCACCTACAGTAACAACATTTAAGTAATCATCTTCGTCAACATCTTCTTCTGTGGCTATCATAACGGAATCAATATATCCAAAATAACAATTATTAAAATTTGTCTTACTATTAAATTTAAAAAAACTTTCTAAAAAATTTGCGTCACTAATAGTTTTAACCAATGAAATTGATTTACTTAAAATCTCTTGTGGAAAAAAAATAAAGTCATCAAGTAGTTTTTTTTTTCTTACAAAAAGATTATTATCTACTACTTCTAAATTACCTAGAATTTGCGTTATATTAACAGATGGTAAATATAGATTATTTTTATCGTCTATGAAACAAAATAATCTATTTACATATTTTGGAATCTGTTCAAGTTGACTTAATTTTGATAATTTTATTGATTTATTATTTTCAAGTTTGATGAAATAATTGTCTTCTAATTTTAGAGAACTAATTTCTTTTGTGTAAATTTCACTTGTATTACCTATACTTAATATATCATTAATCGGTTTAATTGTCATGTCTTGCATGGATATAATATTTTCTTCAATTCCAATAATTATTTTGTACATATTTGTTTTTTATATTTTTATTTTTTATACAATTAGGATTCACAAAAGTTTATTTCTTCTTGGGTTAAATTGTAATGCTCGTACAATTCTTCTTCTGTGGTTGCTGTTAAGCCTTCAAAATTTAATGATTTTAAAAACCAATTAGGAAATCCCCATACACCTTTTGTTTTGTTATTTGGGTCTTGTGCTGTTATTTGAATTCCTAATTTCCAAATCATTTTACTATTTAATAAAATTGGTAGTTCCTGATTATTAGTTAACCAATAATTTGCACGCAATACGCCAATTTCATCTTCTTTCGATATAAATTTAGCTCTCGGTCGTCTTGTATAACACATAACAACTTTATTATCAAATTGGTGTTCTGTTGGTTCGTTTGTTAAGTGGTAATCATTTTCTGTCCAACTGGTCCCTCTATTTTTACCACCGCATTGTTTATATTGTCCATTAGTTATATAATTATTATAGATTATACCAAAACCAGTATTTTTTATTATTATGTTATTGTCTTTTTTTGTACAGATTTTAGATATAATTTTGCTTGGTATTGATGTTGTAGGAAATGAAAATATTTTAGAATCATCAAATGTTAAAATTTCTGATTCATTATTCGCATAAATTACTTTACATTTATTTTTATTTTGTTTATTATACAAATACCAATCTGTAGAAATACCAACACCTGGAAATGAATTGAAATCTGTTATATGTAATTCAGAAATATGTTCTTTTAAATGTTGACATAATTTATCGTGTGTTGATGATATTCTCCAAGAATCCGGATGAATTGAAACCATTTGCCCGTCATCTTTCAACAACTCAATCGCTTTCAATGTAAATTTCTTCCATAATGAATTTGGATTATACGGGCTGTTCATTACGATCACATCAAATTTCATGTCTTCTGTTCCTAAGTTGATTTCTTTATTATACTGTAAAATATGTATATTGTTTATGTTTAAACCAATACTCAAAGCAGTCTTTTTTTTTAACACTACAAGAAGTCGAATAATGTACGTTATTCATATCAACCAACTTTTGTTTTAAGACAATGAGAAATTCGATATTAGAGATAACTAAAATAGTTTTATCGTCATAATCGTCGATCGAATTTATCATTTCTTCGCACAACTCCAATGGTGTGTATATGGAATGGGCATCTTTACTAGCTAAATATACTTTATTTAACGACTCTGTTATTTCGTGTTTGCTTATCATATATAAAATTTTACAATATATTACCAAAGCGCAAAATCGTTTGGTCTAGTGATTCGTTTTTAATTTCTTCTGATAAATGAAATTCGTCGAGTGACAGTTTTTCAGCAATTTCTTTTGCTTCGACATCGTGGACAATATCCATGATGGTATTTCTATACGCAATGCCTCTCGTGTCTAACTCATTCAGCCCGGATAATGGAACCGGAACGGCTTTGCCCTTTGACTCTTTAATGACCACGTCTTCTGAGGCGTCGAAACCATATGTTCTTAAGTCACGTATCATCAATTGTATATTCGCCCTCAGATCGTTCCCTATGACGCCGTAAACTGGCACGATGACCCATGCGAATGCTTTAACAAAGCGATTTAACTCATTGTATGTTAAAGAACCGTCGTAAAGTCTTTTTCTGTCTTTCGAATACAATCTCGTCGACCTGCCGAGAGTCTGTAAAAAACTAGATGGGGTTAAATCATTCATGATCATCACTCCCGTAATGCCTGGGACATCGATACCTTCCGTCAAGATGCGGACGTGCAAAATGAGCGCTTCGTCACTATCCGACATTGATTGTAATTGGAAAAGAAATTCTTCACGTTTGACGATTGTGCCGTTGATTCTAGGTTTGTGCACTGACGTAATATCGAAGACCCTCAGATTGGGCCTTGTCTCTAATTCTTCTGAAATCTTCGGGTGTTTTACTATCTGGTCCAAGTGCTCCGAGCCTTTCGTAACGACTAATAATTTTGCACCGATTTTACAATGCACTCTGTGCTCTGTGAAAGAATCGATGATTGCGTTCACGTCCATATCGAGTCCCGATGTTGCCTCTTGAGAAGTGACATTGACCAAATGTATCCTGGGCCTGATGATTTCGCCCGCGACAACCATATCGAGTGGCGTCTTAGAATAGATAATGGGCCCGAAATCTTTCGAATTGCTCATACCTAAACCCTCGTCGGAAGACGTGTTTCTCAGTGTCGCAGTGAAATAATATTTACGTTCTGCGTCAAATTGAAATCTGCCGTCCGTATATTTTTCATATTTTATCCAGGAAAATTCCGTAGAAACTAGATAATGTGCCTCGTCACATAATAACATGTAAACCGGAATACCAGAGCTGGCGATACGCGCAGAACTATCGTACGTGCCGAAAATAATTAATGGCACCTTTTCACGGACAGAACTTTCGTACTGTTCCCTGATTTCATTCGTCGAGGTTGTCGACTTGACTTCACGGTATGGCATTTCCTCGGACCAAGACATATCTGAGTTATCTCCGGGGCTACCGGAATGAACGATCAAGTATTGACAATCTTTCCGGTTTTGATATAAGATTTCTTTTACCTCATTATACAGTTGGTTGGTCAACAAAATCCTGGGCGATAAAACCACAAACACCCTGTTGTTCTGTAAATTATTACATATTGCGGTGGCCTGTATAAATGTTTTACCGGAACCTGTCGGTAAGTGTACGATCCCCCTCACTGGCCGTCTCTAGTGCTTCAACTGTTTCCGATTGGTGCAGTCTTAATATTTTCATATTGTGAATATAGCAATTTATTTTAACAATTCTCTAAATGTGTCCCAAAATAATAAATTATTATCCAAAAGCTCCCTCAATTGTTGGTAACCAATACATCTCACTCTATTGGAAAACATTTTGTTATCGGTGAAATGGTGTAAACCGTCAGCGGTCGTGACGATTAACATGCGGTTTTTTGACTCGATATGCTTCAGCAACGAATTATCTCTAATCGCTTCTGAAATGAACAAATCTTTAGACGCCGCCGTGAAATTCGATAAATGGTCGGAATTTGCTGTCAGCTGTTGCGCGTTGTTCGAACGGTATTTTATCTGTACCGTCGAAATCATTCCGTCAATGCCGATACCATAACCGTCAACGCCTATATCGGTATTTCCGTCGCACACCCCGTAATTTGAAATACCGATGCGGTTATCGACCGGCGATAATTTGATGAGTGCTTCGACTAATAGCTCGAATCCATCGCCCTTGTACTTGTCAGGGTTGTACTTGTCCGGGTGTAATACTGACTGTTTTTCCAGTCTCGTGCAGAAGGTCGACAGTTTGTTACAGCCGTCTAAAAGCCCCTGAATATCGTGCGAGCGTGTGGCAAATGAATGATTTAAAGTAATTCTCATGGTCTAAAAAAAATAATTTTAACACAAATATACGAAAAAAACCATACGTTGTATATTTCTGCTAAAATAAATAGCTGACACGAAATAACTTATTTATACGTTGGTAAATTGTTTAAATTGTCGTCAGCCGTCGAATTACTTTCAGTAATCAAATGTTTTGTTATTTCTCCAGTAGATTCATTAACTGACGCGAGTGTTTTAACTCGAGTCAATTTTAATTCATATAGTGTACGATAAATGTCGTTTCCACCGTCGATCGACCCAATAATTCCGGATTCTGACATCTCATACACGGCAACATTTGCGTCTATTGACCATTTTCTAGTCGTGGGATTTTGTTTGTATTCTTGAATTTTAAATTCTGTCTTATCCTCTTTTTGTGCTATCAACACTCTGTGATTTCCCATATTATTTATCTGTTATTTTCTTTATTATACAATTATGGCTCACGAAAGTTTATTTCTCATCGCGCCAGATTACGTGTCATTAACTCTCCAAAACTTAATGCTGGTTTAATGCCGCAATAGTGCGCGTTTGCGCATTAAACAAAAACGCCAATGCGTGATATAACTAATATATAAAAAATAATTACGATGATAAAAATGGCAAAAAAAACAACACAAGCGAACATGTTCAGTTTCGAGGACATCGTGGACACGATGAAGGTCATCATAAAACCGACGTCCATACAGCACGTCACTGAAGAGTCCTCAAATGCACGAGGATACATATCGACAGGCATCTACGTACTGAACGCGGCGTTCAGTGGCGACATCTACGGCGGTATAGCGAACAACAGGATTTCTGTATTGGGCGGGCCCAGCGGTGTAGGCAAATCGTTTCTGTGCTATAATATATGCAGAGAGGCGCAGGCCGCGGGATATTGCATTATATACGTAGACACCGAGTTTTCGATAGAGCTAGACCAGCTACCGGGGTACGGTATTGACATTTCAAAAAATAAATTTATGCTGTTGAGCAACAACATCATCGAGGACCTGAAAATATCGATGACCCAGCTGTTAGACAAATTGAAGGACGTGAAAAATTCAGGTAAAGAACTACCTAAGATGCTTTTCGTATTGGACAGTGTCGGTCAATTGGGTTCCAGAAAAGAAGTGGAAGACGCGTTGTCAGGTAAAGAGAAAGCGGATTTCACGAAGGCTAAAGCACTGGGTTCATTCTTCCGTATCATAAACGCGGATTTAGGCACGTTGAACATCGCGTCTATTTTCACGAATCACACATACAAGTGTGTTACCGGAGATACTAAAGTATTGATGGCAAATGGGGAAAATAAAGAAATAAAATATATTGACGCAGGCGATTTAATTCAGACATTAGAAGGACCAAAAGTTGTTAATTTTAATACAAAATATGATAATTCGCCATTAATGAAAATTACTTTAGAAGATGGCGCAGAAATACGTTGTACTTCAGAACATAAATTTTTAGTTAAACCAGAATGGTCAGAAGATGAAAATAATGAATGTTGGAAAAATGCAATTGATTTAACGGTAAATGACACAATATTACAAATTAAAAAAATAAATACTGAATTAACAGAAATTAAAGTAAAATCTGTTGAATTTTTAAAAGAAAAAGAAGATGTATATGACATTAATGTTGCTGACGTACACCATTATATATTAGATAACGGTGTAGTTACACATAATACTATGGACATGTTCCCACAGGACAAGATGAAGGGTGGAGAGGCGTTATTTTATTCTGCGTCGTCTATCGGATTCTTATCCAAAGCGAAACTGAAAGAAGGCGAAGTCGACGACTTAGACTTGGGACAATCCGGCATCGTTGTTACGTGTAAGATGGTGAAGAACAGATTGGCTAAGCCCAAGAAAGTCAAATTCGAGATTTCGTTCGTGTCCGGGTGTAACCCGTATACCGGATTAGATTTCTGGTTGGACGAAGATACTTTCGAGCAGGTGGGAATTGCCAAAGGCAAGTGGGACCAAAAAACGAACACATTCATACCGGGCGGTAACAGATGGTACGTGCACCATCTGGGAACTCACGTCGCAACAGCGAGTCTGTTCACTCCCAAAGTATTCACTAAGGAAGTGTTAGACAGTCTCAGACCGATCATAAAGGAATACTTCAAGTACAAGTCAATAACCGAGTTGAACGATATTAACGCGCGTTTGGAAGCTGCTAAAGGCGAGATCTCTGACAAGGAACTCTATGACGAGAACATTACGTCAAGCAAATTATTCGACGACGAAGACTAAAAATAAAAAACAAAAATAAATAAAAAATAAAAATATGATACCAGAATTCACAATTATAAAAACAGACAGTAAAAATCGTACAGTTTCATATGTGGATTGCACGACCGGCCCGACCGACACATTAATGGAAATGAAAGTATGTTCTCAATCTATAGATTTGCCGGAAGTCCCGATGGATTCAGATTTCAAAAAACTAGCTGCTGATTTTCTGAATGACAATATACACGAAATAGTTGAATTCCCGAAATTTTTGTCTGCAGGCTTATCACATTATCAGTATTTGTCAAATCACGACGACTGCATTAAACGTAAAATACAAATAAAATTGTTGATGACGTGTAATTATATTGGGCATAAATGTCGTATGGGCAAGCCGAATACCATAGTCGTTAACACTGCCACCGACGGCAAATATAACGAATGTTATGAACGGGATATGATAATTGTGATCAATGACTACGTGCCCAATGACGTATTTTATATGTTGCGTAATGTCGACATTGATCAGCCGGGATATAAATGTTTTTACACCATAGAAGAAGATAAACTATACCTAGACATTGTCGGCGTCGGGTTATCCCCGGATAAAACCGCTGCAAAATTCGTGATATATTAAACAAAAAAAAAATCTCGGTAATTACCGAGATTTTTTTTTTGGTTTATCGATTAAACCGTGACAGTGACCGTAGTCGTGCCTGTAACAAAAATTGATGGTTCAATATTGTGTGCAATCCTATAATTTAACGTGAATATCCCGGGTGCGGCATTGCTATTTAATGTAACGACACCGGTCGTAGTATTCAGTGTTAAACCGGAGCTCGATATAGCAGTGAAAATAACCTGTGGCGCTGTTACTGTACCACCGTCTAATGATACAGAGCTCAATAACTCTATTGCGAGTATGGGTTGGCCGACAGCTATCGTCTGTGTATTTCTATCGTACACGATATTGGCCAGGACCGGAGCGACGTAATTATCACTCAACACGTATAATTTTGAGTCTGTCGATGGCGCAATCTGATTAGTTTTTGAATAAATGGCGCCGGGCTCAACCAACAAGTCTGCAGGGCTTGGATCAATTGTGCTTTCAGTGTATTTCTTGGTATCTAGGTCGATAACGTACTGCTTTCTCCTGTCTGTCGTATTTTTCGCAGTGTAAAAGATTTTACCGATTGCCACGCCGCTAGCGGCTACGAAATTTCTAAGAAAATACGCTTTTAGCCATTTTAGTTTTGTTATCATGATGTTTTGTTTTTATATATTAAAAAAACCCAGTAAAATTATACTTTTACTGGGTTTTATATCGAAATATCAGCGTATACTGTGTTTATCCCAAGATCTTACCTAAAAATGATTTGCTGGTCTTGTAGTTCTCGGCAATCTTCATGAGGTTGTCCGTCTCGTGTGCCTCGCCCAGTGCACGGAACTTCCACCCGCCGTCCTTACGGTAGACCTCTGCGAAGACGAAAGAGTGCTTATTCGCCAGTGACGATCCGCCGGAAATATCATAACGGCCGATCTCAGAGTTATTCGCGTCGACAGCGCGGATGTACGCGTTCTTCACCTTACTGAATTCCTGACGTCTCGAACTGCCCTGGTAGATGCTCGTGAAGAAGACAATCTTCTCGTATTGCGCGGGCAACTCATTCAGATTGACGACGATTTGCTCGTCATCACCGGCACCGGCACCGGTCAGATTGTCGCCGGTCGAGTAGATTTTCCCGCTCTCGTGTTTCTTATTGCCGTAATAAACGATGTCCTTAGAATCGCTCATTTTGCCGTCCTTGTCCAATAATATGGCGACAGCGTCCAAGTCGTAATCCGCGCCGTTGTCGTTGATGTCCCAACCCAAACCGATTGTCACTTTAGATAGATTGTTCTCTACTGAACTGTTCTCATTTTTCTTCAGGTCGATCGTCTGACCCTTCGTTAAGTTTATTCCCATTTTCTTTTTTTTTTTTGTTTTTGTTTTATTATCTGTAATTTTTTTCTACCGTTACCTCTCGAAGCACTTTGACACTATTCGTTTTCACCTTGCCATCACATTTTATTGTTACAATAATAGAG
>Ga0163144_10030269_pt1 | contig 10359 bp, 5 predicted proteins | sample OliLak19BULKMAT1_FD_123175 | JGI IMG/M metagenome (GOLD analysis project Ga0163144, IMG submission 123175) | Freshwater microbial mat bacterial communities from Lake Vanda, McMurdo Dry Valleys, Antarctica - Oligotrophic Lake LV.19.BULKMAT1 | ecosystem: Environmental > Aquatic > Freshwater > Lake...
ACGCGCACCAAACGTGAAGATGCCCTTCCGCTCTGCAAAAAATATCTCAGCTATGGAGCCGGCCCGCGCGCCAGCCTCGGTCTCATCACTGCGGCAAAAACCCACGCCCTTATTCGCGGTCAGTCTTATACCGACTGCTCCAGTGTCGCCGCCGTTGCGCCGTCGATCATGCGCCACCGCATCGCCTGCAACTTTGTCGCCCAGGGCGAAGGCGTCTCCACCGACGACATCGTCAGGGAAATCATCGCCACAATCCCGCAAAACGAAGCGTTGGGCTGAATCCGGAGTCCGCCTTGAAACCGCACGTCGCCGCCCGGACGCAGACGCAACCGCTCTTCGACCCCGAGGCGCTGGCGCGGGCCGAATCGCTCGGACTCATGGCCCGCTCCATCGTCGAAGGCTATCGCGTCGGCGCCCATCGTTCGCCGTTTCAGGGCTTTGCCTTGGAATTTGCGCAACATCGCGAATACACCGCCGGCGACGATCTCCGCCATCTCGACTGGAAGGTTCTCGGGCGGACGGACCGCTATTTTCTCAAACAGTACGAGCAGGACACCAATCTCGTGGCCTGGCTGCTGCTCGATGCCAGTGAGTCGATGGCGTATGGCTCAACGCCACTTACGAAATTCCACTATGCCAAAGCCTGCGCCGCCACGCTCGCCCACGCGATCCTTCTGCAAAAAGATGCCGTGGCCATCGGTGTCTTTGACACGGAGTGTCGCGAGCAAATCGCGCGCACGGACAACGAGGGAAAAATCCATGAAATCCTCCGCCGTCTCGCCGCGCTTGAAGCTGCCGGCGGAACCGATCTCGGCGAGATGCTCGAAAAGACGGCCCTCGGATTTCAACGCCGGGGAATCGCCATCGTGTTCAGCGATTTTTTCGAGGATGAAGAACGTCTCGAACGCGGCCTCCAACGCCTGCGATTCCTCCGCCATGAAGTGATCCTTTTTCACGTGCTCGACCATCAGGAGATTGCCTTCGAGTTTCGCGGATCGTGCCGGTTTCAGGGTCTCGAAAACACCGGCAGCGTGCAACTCGCGCCGGAGGATTTCCGGAAGGATTACCTGAAGGCGTTTTCTGATTTTCAATCCCGCATCCGCAACCTTGCCGAGCGGAATGCCTGCCACTACGTCGTTGCCGATACCAGCCATTCCGTTGCCGAGGTTCTAGGCGGGTATCTCTCACTTCGTCTCCGCATGGGCCGCAGCAAATGACCTTTCTTGCTCCCTGGATCCTGGCCGCCCTGCCCGCCGCGCTCATCCCGGTCGTGATCCACCTGCTCAATCGCGGCCGTCCCAGACCCATTCACTGGGCGGCCATGCAGATGCTTCTGGAGAGCGTGCGCAAGAACCAGCGACGGCTCCAGCTCCGCGATTTGATTCTTCTCATTCTGCGCATCCTGGTGGTTGCGGTTCTGGTGTTTCTGTTTGCCCGGTTTGCGCTCTGGGCTCCGGCGGGTAGCGCGGGGTTGGTGCCGACTCCGGTCTCTGCCATGTTGGTTCTCGACGTCTCCGCCAGCATGGGGCAAAGCGACGGACGCACGTCGCGTTTGGAAAGTGCCCGCGAAGCCGCCCTCAAGTTGCTGGACAAGATCAGTGCAGACTCGGTTTGCGGCGTCATTCTCGCCACCGACCGCGCCGTGCCCCTCGTGCCGCGTCCATCGAGCAATCTGGAACTCGTCCGGGATCAGCTTGCCGCAGCCCAAGGAACCTTCTCGGCCACCGATCTCTTTCCCGCCATCGAACGCGCCTTCCAGGAACTCTCGCGCAGCCAGGGTGCGGACAAAATTGTCTTTGTCCTGACCGACAGCCAGAAGTCGGCCTGGCGGGAAAGCCAGCCCATCCGCGAATTGGCGGCAAAGTTTCCCGGCATCGAATTGCGCAGTGTCGCCATCGGCGGAGCGGGTGAACCAAACACGGCCATCACGGGACTCGCCGTCCAGCCTTCCATGCCGGTGATCGGACGCCCGTCCGATGTTCGCGTTGACGTCACAAACCTCACGGAGAACCCGCTCGAGGGCGTGAGGGTAACCATCGCCGCGAATCGCGAACAGCCCCAGGATGAGGCAACGCTTCCCGCCATTCCACCGGGCGACACGGTTTCTGCCAGTCTGAAAATGACTTTCGACAGGCCGGGGCTCCACACCATTAAGGCGGAGATCCCGCGTGATCTTTTTCCGGCCGACAACATTCGCTCCGCCGCCGTGCCAGTGGCAAATCCCCGCCAATTCCTCATCGTCTCCCTGCCGATGCCGGGCGACCAACGCAACACGCCCGCGTTTTTCCTGCAAACCGCTTTGGAGGCCACCCAGAACGGTGGCGATATCCGAACCATCGCGCCACCGGCTCTCACTGCGGAGACATTGGACGCGGCGGAAGTTGTGTTCGTCGCATCGCCCCTCGCGCTGGGCGACTCACAGTGGGCCACCCTCGAAAGCTTCGCGAAGTCCGGACACGGCGTTGTTGTTTTTCCAGAGTCCGGCAGCTCCGGCAATCTCGGCAGCACGCCGCCCACTCAATGGCTGCCGGGCACTCTGGGTGCCCGTCTGCCGGGTTCCGCGACATGGGTTCAGGCCGGACTCTCCCATCCCGTCACGGCCGGATGGGCAGACGCCAGCCGCACCCGCCTGACTAACATTAGCTCCGATCTCCGCTTTGAACTGCAACCGCAGGAGGGAGCACTGCCACTCGCCGCCGACTCGCGCGGCAGCACGATTGCCGTTTCCGGCCGGGTTGGCGAAGGCAGCGTGGTTCTCTTTTCCTCCCCTCCCGTTCCCTCTGCCACGAAGCTCGTGCTTCATCCGTTTTTTCCGATCCTCATGTCCGCGCTGGTCAACTACCTTTCGCCGGGTCAGGCAGCCGCTCAAACATTGAGTCCCGGACAGTCCTTCTCCACCAGCGTGGAACCGGCCTGGGTTGGCAAAAAAATCTTTTTAGAAAGTGATCGCGATGCATCGAGAGCCGAGGTCGGCGTGGTGGCTGGTGAAGGCGCTTTGGGCATCATCCGCATTCCGGCCGTGCGCCATCCCGGCGGCTATCTGGTTTTTGTGGACGGCCTGGACGCACCAGTCGCATCCTTCGCGGTTTCTCTCGATCCCACAGAATCGGTTCTCGCGACGGTGGAGGCGATCCAGTTCAAGGCCGAAGCCCCGGCAGCCGGTTCTGTCGCATCTTCGTCTTCCGCTCCAAGAGTCCCGCGCGAGACGTGGATGTTTTTTGCGTTCCTTCTGCTCGCTCTCGCCGTGACGGAACTGGTCCTGGCCCACCGCTTCACCGTGACTCGTTAAACCATGAGAAGCATTCTGCAATGGCTCACAGGCGAAACGCTGCCACCCGGCGATTTTCAATCGTCGGTTTCGCTCACAGGAATTTCGCCCGGATGGGCGTTGCTTCTCTTTGTCATCCTGGCCGCTGCGACCGTCTGGTCCTACACCCGCTCAGCAGGGGATCTTAGCGCTGGCCGAAGGAGACTCCTCATCGCTTTGCGCGTCGCATCCTTCGCGTTGATTGTTCTTTTCCTACTCAGGCCGATCCTCTCCCTCCGCATTGAAGAGCCCGTCCGTTCCTCGCTTCTCGTCCTCTTCGATAACTCGCGGAGCATGCAAATCGCGGACGAACGCCCCGGCGAGACCGACCGTTCCAACGCGCTCCTTCTCACCACCAAAGAACAACCGACTCGCGCCGATCTCGTCAAAGCCCTGCCCGCCGCGTCACCTCTCGATCTCTTCCAGCGCCTCGGCGAGATTGCCGACCTCAAGTTCGAATCCTTTGGCAGCACGAGCCGACCCCTTGCCGAAAGCTCCCGCGAAAACGCCGCCCAGATTGCTACCGAGGCAATCAACTCTCTCCAATTTGACGAGGACTCCACCGCCCTCGGCGATGCGCTCACAGAGACCCTCACGAATTCGCGCGGCTCCCCGGTTTCGGGTGTTTTCCTCATCACTGACGGTGCCTCCAATGCGGGCAAAGATCCCCGCGCGGCGGCTCAGGCTGCGTCCGAAGATCGAATCCCTGTTTATATCTATGGCACCGGCGTTTCCCAGTCCCGCGATCTGCGCGTCGTTCGAGTTGATGCGCCAGCGGTGGCCTTTGTGGGCGAGAAAACGGAAGTCCGCGCCACCATCCGCGTGCAGGGATTTGCCCCCGGTGCCAGCGCGAAGATCGTCTTGCGCGACAAAGAAAAAATCCTGGCCGAACAAACGGTTCAGGCCGGCTTGGAAAATGCCGAAGTGGTCTTCGAGTTCACTCCCGATGTTGCCGAAACCAAAGAGCTCAACGTCGTAGCCGAACGACTCGAAGGTGAAGCGCAAACAGACAACAACAGTGGGGCCACGACCCTTCGTGTCGTGGATGAGAAAGTCAAACTCCTCTACATCGAAGCACGGCCGCGCTGGGATTTTCGCTACGTTGTCAATGCCCTCAAAGATGATCGCCGCGTGGACCTCAAGTGTCATGTCATCGCAGGGGACCGCGGAATCATAGGCGAAGAGGGCAAGCTCCTCCTGGACAGCCTGCCAGAGGCGGCGGAACTCCTGTCTTATCAGGTCGTCGTGCTCGGCGATGTCCCGCCGGATTCTCTCGGTGCGGAACGAATGGAGGCCCTCGTCAAACTCGTGGGTGAAACGGGCGGAGGATTGATTTTTCTCTCCGGCCCAAACTTCAATCCTTCAGCCTATCGCAACACCCCGCTGGCACCGCTCCTTCCGGTGGATCTCGAGCCGGTTGCCGACCCATCCGCCTATGCTCTCCGCAGTCTTGAGTTGCAAAAACTTCGACTCACCGAGGACGGAGCTGCGTCGCCCCTCCTCGCGCTGAGCGACAATCCCGAGGAAAACAAAACTCTCTGGACCGATTTCGCCGGCGTGCGCTGGTTCGCCCAATCCACCCGAAGCAAACCCACGGCGGAAACCCTTCTCACCACTGCCACTGGCATCCCGATCGTTGCCACACAGCCTTACGGACGCGGGCAGACGCTCTACTTCGGAACAGACGAAACCTATCGCTGGCGAAGCAAAACGGGAGCGAAATATTTCGTGCGGATCTGGACCCAAATCATCCAGTCCTTTGCCCTCGAGCGCCTCCAAGGTGCGTCGGACAAAATCCAACTTCGTGCGGGCAAGCCCGTCGTGTTCGTGGGCGACATCGTCGAAATCTCAGGCCGGGTCTTTACTGATGATTTTCAGCCTCTCGACGTTCCCCGGCTCGAAGGGGAAATGCAGAGCGAAGGTGCCCCGGAGGCAGCGCAGAGCTTCTCACTCGATCTCTCCAGCGAGACTCCCGGACTCTATTCGGGCGAGTGGACCCCCAAGGCTCCGGGGCGCTATCAATTTATTCCGTTTCGCGACCGAACCGCCGTCACCCGCTTCGAGGTGCGCAGCCGCGACGCCGAGCTTCTTAACCCCGCCATGGACAGGCAACTGCTCGAGCAACTGGCCTCGGAGACCAAGGGGCGCTTTCTCACCGAGAAAGATCTGGCCGGTTTTCCCGATTTGCTCAAAGCCACCAAGACCACGATTCCGCGAAGAAAGAGCATCGATATTTTCGCATCATGGGTTCTCCTAGCCCTTGCCGCTTTGCTGCTTTTCGCCGAATGGACGTTGCGGCGTTTCTCCCAGCTCAAATGACGATTCCGTTTCATCACCTGACCAAGGCCTTCGCTCGACAAATGCGAAAAGCGCCCCCCATCGCACCGTCCACGTTGAGACCCGGCCACCCGCCCGTCCCCATTCCGAAGTCGATCTCGCAGGAACTCAAAAAAGCCTCTGCCGCACTGACCCGCGTGAGGGTCATCGAGGGGCTCCTTGCCACGCTCCTTGTGCTGCTCGGTGGCCTTCTCGCGTCGTGCTTTGTGGACTGGCTCATCCACACCCCGCGTCCCGTCCGCATCGGATTTTTTGTTGCCCAGATGCTGGGCGCGATCGGCGTTTTTTATTGGAGAGTTCTCCGCCCGATGTCCCACACACCGTCGGATCGCGAAGTCGCCTTGTTGGTTCAGAAAAAATTTCCCGCCCTTGGCTCGACGCTTATCTCCGTTATCGAACTGGCGTGTGGGCACGGGCGCAGCATCGTCGGGTCGCGAGCTTTGATCGAACGACTCGGCGCGGAAACGCCCCCGCTCCTCCGCCGCGTGGACACTTCTCAGATTGCCTCCCCCAATCAGATCGTCCGTCTGCTCAAATTCGCCGTCATGCTGGCGGCCGTCAATGCCGTCTGGATCTCCTTGCTCTGGCCCGCCAGCCTGCACTGGCTGGCCCGGTGGACGGGCAGGGACGTTCCTCCACCCACGCAAACCCTTGTGCGCGACCTCACCGGCGACCTCGTTGTCCAACGCGGAACCGAGGTGGAACTTCAAGCCCGGGCCGAGGGCGTGATCCCCCGTTCCGGACGCGTTCGACTGGAATTTGCCGACGGCACAACCTCGGAACTCCCCGCCCAACCCATGCCTGCCGACAAAACCAAGTTTTCCGCCCTGGTTGTCTCCGTGCAAAACCCGTTTCAATACTCCTTCCGTCTCAACGACGGCATCGGTGCCAGTCACCGCGTGCAGGTTGTCCTCGCCCCTGCCATCGAGAGTTTCACCATCCGCGAAACGTTTCCCGCCTACACCGGCCTCCCTCCGAAAGACCACGCCACCGGCAGCCTCAACTTTCTGGTCGGCAGCACACTCGAAATCACCGTCACCGCCACCCAGGATCTCAAGTCCGCCAAAGGCAGGCTCGCCCGCACCGAAACCGAATTCCCGCTCTTGATCGCACCGAAATCGCCGCGCTCGGCCTCCGGCGCGATCCTCGTTCCTCCCGGCCTCTCCGGCCTCAGCTTCCCGCTCATTAATGCCGGTGGCGTCGCCTCGTCCGGCGACACGGTTTTTCGCGCCACCTCCATCGACGACAAACCACCCGATCTCGCGCTCTTGGGCGAACTGCCAACCAGGCAAACCCAGACCACTGAAACCAGCCTCGAGCTTCTTTTTACCTGCACCGACGATTTCGGCCTCTCCCGATTGGCCCTGCGCTATGCCATCCTCGATTCGGATGCGCAGAATCAACCGCCGGACGAATCCCTTGTCGATATTGCGCTGCCCATACCCGAAAAGGGTAAAGGCAGCTTTTCCTGGAAGCCCGGCCAACTGCCCGGAGCCTCACCGGGGAAAACCGTGGTCTTTTTCCTCGAAGCCACGGATAATCGCGCCATGGACGGCTCTGCCAACTCCGGCATCTCCCGCACTGATCCGCTGTCGATTTCCATCGTCACTCCCGAAGAAAAAAAACTCGAAACCCTTGCCCGGATTCAGGAAGCCGCGCAACAAATTCGCGACCTCGGAGACCGCGAGCTCAAGGCCCGTGATCAACTCAAAAAAATGATCGAATCTCCAAAAGAAAAACCCTAAAACATCACCCTTGCCATGAAAACCCCCACTCTCATTGTCCTTCTGTCCAGCCTCGCCCTGGCCCATGCTGATGATGCCGTACGCAGTGCCGCCTACCGTAGCGGCGACGAACAGGCGCAAATCCACTCCACCTCCACGGAACTCCTCGCCGAACTCGATGCCATCATTCTTGAGATCGAGCGAAACGGGCTTTCCGGGAAACTCAAGAACGCCGCCACCACATCGCGGGAAGGACTTTCCTCCGCCCGGGAAGGTTCCATCAATGAGGCTGTTTTGAAGCTGCGGGAAATGAGCCTCTCGGGTAAAATCGACAGCGCTCCTGAAATCCTGAAACACCAGCAAGAAGCCGAAATCGCGCTTCGCCGCGTCGCCAACAATCTCGCCGTCAATCAATTCACCGAGCAGGCTGCCGCCGTCTCCGCCGCCATCGTCTTGCGACAGGAAAAGGCGATCGAACTCGCCGGCACCGCCACGGACAAGGCCGCTGTTCTCGCCGAACAACAGGCCATCGCTCTGCAAGTCGATGATCTCGTCGCCGCACTCTCTTCCGCACCAGCCGACCTGCCGCCCACGGTTTCCACCATCATCAAACAGGCCGCTGACACCGCCGCAAATCTCAAGCTCACCACAAAAGCCGCCGCTGCCACCACCGCAAAGAAAAACGAACTCCAACCCATGCAGCAGGAGGTTCGCTCCTCGCTTGCCAGCATTGACCAGATTCTTGCCGGACTGATCCCTGCGAGAGACCGCCTCGAACAGGCTGCGGGCGATTTGAAACAAATGCAGAACGATCTTGCCGCGCTCAAGTCGGAGAAACAGTCCGCTCCCGAACGCAGCGAAGCCATCGCTTCCGAAGCCGATGCCACGGCGCGCCAAGTCGCCAGCGAGAGCCCGCAAGCCACCGCCGCCCTCGAAAAAGCCGCAGCCGCCCTTCGAGAAAACTCTCCACCATCTCAAAGCGCTGCCGAAGAGTCCCTCGCCGCCGCCGCCAAAGCCATCGACGAACAATTGGCACGCATCGCCGCAGCAGACGAGTCCACTCCCATGCAATCGGCAGTCGCCCTCAGTCAAATGGCCGCCGAAGCCAAACGACTCGCCGACGCTTTGAAAACCGCCGAAGCCCAGAACTCCGACACCCCTCCCCTCGGCGAGCAAGTCGAATCCCTCCAAAGCCGCACCGCCCCCGTCTCTCCCGAAGCCGCCGCCAGCATGGCTGATGCCGCCGCGAAAATCGAGTCCAAAGACGCAGCTTCGGCAGCCGCTGCCATGGAAAAAAGTGCCGAACAACTCGCCAGCCAAGCCCAGGCCGCCCAGGCCGCCGCTCAGGAAGATGCCCGCCTCGCCAGCCTTGAAGCCGCCATCGAGAAAGCCTCGCAGGAGAACCAGGCCGTGGGGGACGCGCTTAAATCCAAAACTCCCGGAGAAGCCGCCGGCAAAGCCCTCCAATCCCAATCCGGCCTCGATCAACTTGCCGCCCAGGCCGCTCTCGCTGCCCAGATGGCCTCCGCAAACCAACCGGGCTCCAAGGAAACACTCAAATCCACCTCCCAAGCCACCTCGGCGGCTGCATCCGAGGCACTCCGCGCCGCGCAAGCTGCTTCCCGGGGCGACGTCGCCTCCGCAAAAAAATCCAACGCGGAAGCATCCAAGTCCCTTTCAACGGCAAGCGAGAATCTGGCCCAACGCCGTGAGGCTTTGCGGAGTCAACTCGGCCTGCCGACCTCCGATCAACCTTCCGAGAGCTCGAGCCCGGACGGCGACGACGCCGGCACGGAAACCAATCAACTCATCGCAGGTTCTGGCAATTTAGCGCCGACTCCCGACGGGGATGCGAATCGGGGATTCTCCCCGGAGGTTCGCCAGGCCATGGGCGAGTTGCGCAAAACTCCGGTTCCCGCCGAGTATTCAGGCGAAGTGCAAACCTACTTCGAAAAGCTGGCAGCCGAATAGTCAGGATAACCGCAGCACTCTCTGCGTGCGAGATCAGCGAAGGGTGGATCAGAGCTAAAATCTACAATAAGAATCCTGGCGACCTACTTAGTGAGTACGTGCCGGATCCACCAGACTGACAAAGCGTACACTGAGTATGAAAGCATGAAGCGACTTCAGCTCTACTTAAACAAAGGTTTGCCTTCCGTTTTGTATGCTGCGGTCGAGCCTGAGCGCGATCTGGATAAAAGTTAGAATAGACATTTACCAATAGATTTCGAAAACGGTCTCTGGGATTAATGCCATTCGGTATTATCCCAAAGCCCGGAAGCGCAGAGGAGTGCTAGGCAACGATTTGCCCCGCCGTTTCCAGCAGTTCCCGCAAGCGGTCATAGGAAACATCCTGCACGGCGACCCCCGCTTCGATGGCAAGTGCTGCGGCCAGCGCGGCGCTTTCGGCCAGCACCATAAATGCCGGTTCCATCCGCACCGATCCGTAAGCGATATGCGATGCCGATAGGCAGACCGGCACCAGCAGGTTCGGACACTCGCCACGCTTGGGCACAATGGAACGATAGCTTACCGCATACGGGCCCGCGTTGGGAAGCTGCACATCCCCCTCGTTGAGCACGCGCCCGTCGCGGACAAAACGCTGACAATTGTGGCTGTCCATCGTGTAGGAACCCATTCCCACCGGATCATCGGCGTGGCGGTGATGTTGGGTGTCGGCCTCCGTGAGCACGTAATCTCCCAGCATGCGCCGGGCTTCCCGCACATAGAGCTGATGCGGCCAGTGCCCGGTATCGGGGAATTCATCCCTCGGCAACCCAAACTGGGCATAGATCTCCCGGTAGCGGTCTGGAATCCCGGGGTCATTGGCCATGAACCAATAAAGCCCCTTCTGATAGTTTACATGGCCTTGGAAAATCCGTTCTCTCCGCGCGTAGTCGGCCCCCGGCCAGGCGTGGTTCGCGCCGATAAAGTCGCTCGAAAAGGGTCCGTGATTGTTCGTGTCGGTCTTGACAAATCCGCCGGGCGTGC
>Ga0163144_10030271_pt1 | contig 10359 bp, 7 predicted proteins | sample OliLak19BULKMAT1_FD_123175 | JGI IMG/M metagenome (GOLD analysis project Ga0163144, IMG submission 123175) | Freshwater microbial mat bacterial communities from Lake Vanda, McMurdo Dry Valleys, Antarctica - Oligotrophic Lake LV.19.BULKMAT1 | ecosystem: Environmental > Aquatic > Freshwater > Lake...
TAGGCTTATTTTGAATATTTGTGCCTTTTAGTCGATGTAAACTTCAGGAACTAAAACCTCATTTTCAAAGTTTTTAGCACTTAAACTTATTTTTTATTATATTGATTTTTATATGTTATCCCAATTTTTTTGCATGTAACGTATTATCACAACAACTGAAAAAAAAATAATAAGCAAAGTAAATAACAAAATAACAAACATCAAAAAAAGCCATAAGTCAATATTATCAGAAAAATAATATTCAAAATATTCAAAATATTCTTTAAAAAACGGTGCTATATGTTGTTGAAAATAATATTCAAAATATTCAAAATATTCTTCGAAAAACGGTGCTATATGTTGTTGAAAATAATAATAAGAATTTGCTACTTCTGTTACAATTCCAATAATTATATTTTTTAAAAATTCAAAAAGTCCTTTTTCCGGTTTTTTTTCCATTTTATTTTATTTTATTTTATTTTATTTTTAATTTCAATTTAACATTTAAAAAAATATTGAAAATATTCAAAATAAGTCATAGGCTTGTTTTGAATATTTATGCTTTATTTTCGATGTAAACATCAGAGACTAAAGCCTCATTTTTAAAATTTTTAATTAAACTTATTTTTTTTTTGTTTAAAATTATTCGCTTCTTGTACTGTTTTAACGTGTGGGTGCGTTTTAAAATTTTGGTTTCCAAATTCAACAATAAGGGTTCAATTTCCTTTTCTTCTGTAATAAAAATCATGTTAGCAGCACCAGACAAAATAGGAGCAGGATTATCAACATTTGGATTAGCAGGAGCAGGTGTAGGAATTGGATTCATTTTCGGTTCTTTAATCTTAGGGAGTACAGTTAATGTTGAGTATACAATGTAAAAAAATAATACTACTGAAACAGCAGATATGTACGATCCAAAAGATGCAACAGCATTCCATCCAGCATAAGCATCTGGATAATCTGGTATTCTTCTTGGCATTCCAGCAAGTCCTAAGAAATGCATTGGAAAAAAAGTTACGTTAACTCCAACGAAAAATAACCAAAAATGGATTTTAGCTAATATTTCTGGATATCTTAATCCAGAAATTTTTTCTATCCAAAAGTACCATGCTGCAAATATAGCAAATACAGCTCCCATTGATAAAACATAATGGAAATGTGCTACAACATAATATGTATCATGCATTATAGCATTAATACCAGAATTTGATAAAACAATTCCTGTTAAACCTCCAACTGTAAATAGAAAAATAAATCCAATAGCAAATAACATAGGAGTGTCAAATTTAATTGATCCACCCCACATTGTTGCTATCCAACTGAATATTTTAATTCCTGTAGGAACCGCAATAATCATTGTTGCTGCTGTAAAATAAGCTCTTGTATCTACGTCTAATCCAGTAATATACATATGATGAGCCCATACTATAAATCCTAAAAATCCGATAGAAATCATAGCGTATACCATTCCTAAATATCCGAAAATTGGTTTTCTAGAATACATAGAAACAATATGACTAACTATTCCAAATGCTGGTAAAATTAAAATATATACTTCAGGGTGTCCAAAAAACCAAAATAAATGTTGGTATAATACAGGATCACCTCCTCCAGCAGGATCGAAAAAAGTGGTACTAAAATTTCTGTCTGTTAAAAGCATTGTAATAGCTCCCCCTAAAACAGGTAAAGATAAAAGTAATAAAAAAGAAGTTACTAGCACAGACCAAACATATAACGGTAATCTATGCATTGTCATACCAGGTGCTCTCATATTAAAAATTGTAGTAATAAAATTAATTGAACCTAATATAGATGCTGCTCCTGAAAGATGTAAACTAAAAATAGCTAAATCTACTGAAGGACCTGAATGTGCTTGGATGCTACTTAAAGGTGGATAAACTGTCCATCCTGTACCCGCTCCAGCTTCTACTAATGTAGATGATAATAATAAAAATAAAGATGGTGGAAGTAACCAAAAAGATATATTATTCATACGAGGAAATGCCATATCCGGCGCTCCTATCATTAAAGGTACAAAAAAGTTACCGAATCCACCAATTAAAATAGGCATTACCATGAAAAAAATCATTAAAAAAGCATGTCCTGTAATTAGTACGTTATATAATTGATAATTTCCGTTTAAAATTTGGCTGCCTGGGTGCGAAAGTTCCATTCTAATCAAAATAGACATTGTTGTCCCTAAAACACCAGAAAAAGCACCAAAGATTAAATATAAAATACCTATCTCTTTGTGGTTAGTAGAGAAAAGCCAACGTGATGCTTTTGAATATAAACTAGTACTGTATGCATTAGATGAAACTGATGACATACGAAAAGTTTATAAAAAAAAAAGCTTTTTATATTTCCATTTTGATTTATTTTGTTTTGTTTTTTTATTTAGTAATATAGCCTTAAAAAAGGCTTTTTAATTTTTTTGTTCCAGCCGCACGTTCCCGTACGACTACCTTGTTACGACTTCATCCCAGTTACAAACTCGATAATAATTAAAAATTCTATTACTTTAAATTCACTTATTTTTAAAAAAATAAATTAAAATAATAGGATTTTTAATTTCAAACAAAATTCACTTCCGGCATGTGACGGGCGGTGTGTGCAAGATCTAGGTACAAGATTCACCGTAACGTGATGATTTACGATTACTTGTGATTCCACCTTCATGTAAACGAATTTCAGTCTACAATCCGAACACGATAGCTTTTTAAGATTTACTTTAAATTGCTTTATTGTATAACTTATTGTAACTACCTTTGTAGCACGTGTGTAGCCCAATTCATGAGGGCCATAAGGGCTTGACATCGTTCTCAGCTTCCTCTAGTTTATCACTAGTCATCCTTTATGAGTTATTTTTTCGCAAAATTACGAAAATTTATCAACATAAAGCAAGAGTTTCGCTCGTTAAAGGACTTAACCAAACACTTCACAGCACGAGCTGACGACAGCCATGCAACACCTGTCTAATATTTAAAATATACTATATTTTTATTAATTTCACTTTTGTGCTGAAATTTAATATTATATTCAAGAATTGGTAAGATTTCGCGCGTATTATCGCATTAAACCACATGCTCCACCACTTGTGTAGATCCCCGTCAATTCCTTTGAGGTCCAATCTTGCGATCGTACTTCCCAGGCGGAATGCTTAACGTGTTAACTGTAAACATAAAATTTTTCTATGTTTTAGCATTCATATTTGATGGCGTAGACTACCAGGGTATCTAATCCTGTTTGCTACCTACGCTTTCGTTCCTCAATGTCAGTAATATTATAGATAATTGCTTTCGCCTTTGGCATTCCTTTATAGATCATAAGATTTTACTCTTCCATATAAAATTCTATTATCTTCTAATTTACTCAAGACCACAAGTTTTTAAAGCATTTTTGATATTATTCAAAATTTCACAAAAAACTTTATAGTCCACCTACGAACACTTTACGCCCAATCATTTTGAATAACGCTTACTCCCCCCGTATTACCGCGGCTGCTGGCACGAAGTTAGCCGGAGTTTCTTCTTTAGTTACAGTCATTATCCTCACTAACGAAATAATTTTACAGCCAATTTGAGTTTTACCCCAAATCTTTAATGCTGTCCTCATTAACGCAATATTACTGGATCAAGCTTTCGCTCATTGTCCAATATTCCCCACTGCTGGCAAAATAGCTTGGGCCTTATCTCAGTCCCAATGTGGCTGATCATCCTCTTAGATCAACTAAAGATCATCGGCTTGGTAAACCTTTACTTCACCAACTACCTAATCTTATGCAAACTCATATTACAGCGACATTATGTCTTTTTAATTATTTGGGATTTATCCAATCTGTAATGTAGATTTTTGCATTTTACTCACCTGTGCGCCATAATACTAAAGTATCATTGACTAGCATGTGTTAAGTATATCACTAGCGTTCATTCTGAGCCAGGATCAAACTCTTTTTCTTAATAATTTTTTAAAATTATGTTTTATAATCAAAAGTTAAATGATATTAAATAATATTATTTAACTTTAAAAAAAAAATACAGGCTTTTGTTCCATACTTTATAAGAATTTTCAACAGAAGCTAAATTAACTTTTGCGTTTATTTTTTCTCTAAATTTTAAAACTGAACCTGTGTTTGGCAAAAATAAATATAAATAGATTAAATGCATTGTATACACTAAAACAGTAATCCAAAATATTTGTACAAAAAATGATATGAAATCGAATTGTGGCATAGTTGTTTTTTCTATTCTAGATAAAATGCAAAACATGAATACAAATAAAAATGTTATTTGTTTAAATTAGTACTTTTAAGCTCAAATCTTACAATTTTTACACTCAAAGCCTATCGACGTGATAGTTTATCACGATTAATAAAAGAGGTTTTAGGATAAATTTCTTACTTATATGCTTTCAGCAATTATTTCTTATAAACTTAGCTACTTGACTATGCTGTTGATACAACAATCAATACACCAGAGGTTTACTTAACTCGGTCCTCTCGTACTAGAGTTTAATTCCTTCACTTTTAAATATTTACGGCAGATAGGGACCGAACTGTCTCACGACGTTCTGAACCCAGCTCACGTACCACTTTAATCGGCGAACAGCCGAGCCCTTGAAAGCTTCTTCACCTTCAGGATGTGATGAGCCGACATCGAGGTGCCAAACGGTCTCGTCGATATGGACTCTCAGAAACCATCAGCCTGTTATCCCCGGCGTACCTTTTATTCGTTGAGCGATGACTGTTCCTCTACAAATCACCGGATCACTATGACCGACTTTTAATCTCTGTTCTATCTGTCGATATTACAGTTAAGCAAATATATGCCATTACGCTTATAAGTATAAAATACTTAATAATTTGCCTTTGTGCGCCTCCGTTACTTTTTAGGAGGTGACCGCCCCAGTCAAACTACCTTTCATAAGCTGTCTTGTAAAATTAGTTAAAATAAATAATAAGAATGGTATTTCACTGTTGCTTACGCTCCCATTTATTCTACACAGAGTATATATTTTAACAACTTAAAATGATAGTAAAGGTGCACGGGGTCTTTCCGTCTAACCGCAAAAAACTCGCATCTTCACGAGTATTTCAAATTCACCAAGATTATGCTGGAGACAGCGAAGAAATCGTTACACCATTCATGCAGGTCGGAACTTCAATTGTTATACAACACATTTCTGTATTGTTCAGACTATATCTTCTACTCATCTCCTAAATCCTCAGAATTTTTAACTTCTTCCAAAGATTTTTTAAGGACTTCTAAAAGCTCTTCTTTTGTATATTTTCTTCTACCCGAATCAGGATTCATTTCATATCCTATATATATAATTTCCACTAAACCTTCTTCAGTTAGATGTTCTTTCGAACTCATCAATAAGCATATTTCTGAAAATAACAAAAAATTGTCATTTTTTTTACCTTGTAATGGATGCTTTTTAAAAAATGAAATAATGGTTCCATTCAATTCTTCAATACTTCTAACTTCGTATTTTAGTGTATCTTCTTTACCGTTCTCTTTTATAGATCCACAGCCAAAATTTTGCTGCATCAAATTTAGAATTGGACTAGAAGAACTCACCCCAAAACCGGAATCAAAATCAATACCTGGATTAAAACTAGAACTAGGACTAGGACCAGGACCAAAATCAGAATCAAAATCAGAATCAAAATCAATACCTAGATTAAAACTAGAACTAGGACTAGGACGAAAACCAGAACCAGAAGCAGAGCAAGAAAAACTTGGTCTTACCTCTATTCCCAATGTAAATTCAGAGTTCACACTAAATGAAACATTGAAGTTAGCTTTTGCATCTAAATAACCTAACATTCTATTAATTTCTATTGTAGTCAATTTTTTAAATACTGTTTTTCTTTTGTTTTCCATTTTTCTATTTATTACTTTGTTATTTTTTAAGTTCTTTAGAACTCCTTAGATCACGTATGATATAAAATGAGTGCTGGCGTGTTGAACACAAAATTGTGTTCCTCGTTTTTCAACCCAGTCGTTACGGGTACACCGTCATAAGAGCGTTTCCCACGGTATTTCCATAAGTCATTACAGACATTAAGAATTCACCGTTATAAGCCAGTTTGCAATAACCTGTCACCAGGTTAATCGGGCAAATTCCAATTTGACCACCCGACAAGGAATTTCGCTACCTTTGGACCGTCAGAGTTACAGCCGCCGTTTGCTAGGACTTAATTTAGATGCTTTAGCATCGCCACATTATCTTATAGCACCGGGCAGGTGTCGGTCTTTATACTTCTTGTTTAAAATTAGCAAAGACCTGTGTTTTTGTTAAACAGTCGTTTCTTCTTCTTTAATGATAACGTATTTTGATTGCTCAAATTACGTCACTCCTTCTCCCTAAGTTACAGAGTTAATTTGCCGAGTTCCTTCAACATAATTTTCTTGAACGCCTTCGTATTTTCTACGCATTTACCTGTGTCGGTTTACAGTACGGATTTATTTTAATTATTTATTTCCAGAAAACCATAAAGAACTATATACATATCAAATATATATAATAAAAATTTGATTTTGTCAATAATTAATCTCATCGAATTATACTTTTGTAATTTTTCTTAGAGTCCGTTTAATTAATTCGTATCTGTTTAACATTGATACAAGAAAACCTTAAATTTTCGGCGACAATGATTAAACATTGTTTTAGCTACTAATGCCAATATGCTCGCATCGAATATGTTGATATATTTTTTTCAAAATATCTTACACTTATCGATCGTTCTGCTACCAGTAAATAAATTTACTCTAAAAATTCGGTTTAAAATTTGAGTTTCTAAAATCTTTGGACCAATAAAACTTGATTAATGAGCTGTTACGCTTTCTCAAAAAGATGGCTGCTTCCAAGCCCACTTTAAAATTGTCATTGTCTTATTAAATCCTTTTCACTTAATTTTAAATTGAAAACCTTTGTTTTTAGTCTGGGCTGTTTCCCTCTTGACAATGAACCTTCGCGCTCACTGTCTGATTCCACAAAAAAATATACAATATTCGTAGTTTTTCGTAACTTAGTAAGATCAACTCCCCCTTGTTATAAAAGAGCTCTACCATTGTGTAAATTGTTTGTAGACTATACTTAAATATATTTCGCAGAAAATCGGCTATAACTGAGTTTGATTAGCCTTTCACTCCTAACCACAAATCATCCTAATCTTTTTCTACAGATATAAGTTCGGCCCTTCAAATCTTGTTACCAAGTATTTTTCAGCCTGTTCATGGTTAGATCACTCAGCTTCGGATCTTATCTTTATAACTATTTAGTATTTTAATACTCAATTTTTTTATATCTTTTTTAAAAATTTGCTATAAAAATAAACTTATTGGCCCATTATGCAAAAGGTACGCTGTTACTTTTAAATATTACTTTATAGCTCCAACAGATTATGTGCACTAAATTTCAGATTCTTTTTTAATCTAAAAGAGTTCTTTTTTCACCTTTCCCTCACGGTACTTGTTTACTATCGATTATTAAAATTTTTAAGTTCAAGGGAAGATCCTTGTAAATTAACAGATTTAACATAATCCGTTAATATTAATAAATAAATATTTCCATCTACAGGATTTTAACCTTCTATGATAAAAACCGCAAAGTTTTTGTTTAATGTTCTTATTTATTTATGAACTTATATTGATTTCGCTCGCCACTACTTTCAATTTCTCGTTTGACATTTTGCTAAGCTACTATAATGTTTTACTTCGCTTAGTTTTTTGAAAATACGAATTTCTTCGTTTGAGTGATAAAATTTCAACAAATATTCAAATTTTATTTTTGCAATACACAACTCTCAACTTTTAATATCTAGGCATCCCTTTAGTGCACTTTACATTTTGTATTTTGGTAATTGAATTGCTTTCTTTTTAATAAAAGCAATTTCTTCTCTACAAAGAGATCAAATTATTTTTAAATGATGCTCATCTACTAAAATTTAAATACAATTTACTTTTTTTTCAGAAAAGATTTAAGCAAAAATGATATTTTAATAAAAATAGAATAAAAAAAAATAATTTTTTAATTCAATAAAAATAAAAGTTATGTTTCCCGTATGTACAGTATCTGATAACACCTTAAAATATAACCAATGAGTTCTGATTTGAGTTCTATGTTAACTTTTAAGATTAAATTTTAAAAATAAAAGATCATTCGGTTTTTAATGTAAATTTATTGCATCGTTTAAATATATACAAATTAAAATTGTAAATACATAAGCTTGAATGATGGCTACCGCTAACTCTAGTCCCATTAAAGGAATTAAAATTAAAAGTGGTACATAATGTAATGAAAATAAAATTCCAGAAGCTCCTAATAGTGTGTAAGAGAATCCAGCAATTACTTTTAATAATGTATGACCAGCCATCATATTGGCAAATAGACGTATAGATAAACTTACTGGTTTAAAAACATAAGAAATTATTTCTATAGGAACTAGTAATAAAGCTAATACCACAGGAGTACCTGGAGGTAGAAATAAAGCAAATGCTTTCATACCATGTTCTTTAGCACATATTCTATTTATCCCAATAAACACAGAAAACGCAATTGTAAAAGTTACAATTAAATGAGATGTTAATGTAAAACTATAAGGCACTAAACCTATTAAATTTATAGACATTATTAAAAAGAATATTGTACAAACTAATGGAAAGAACTTTTGAGCTCTTTCATCAGAAATACTTCCAGTAGCTAATCCTAAAGTTGCTTTATATAAAATTTCAACAATAGCTTGCCAATGACTTGGAATTATTTTAAAACTTTTGTCAGACAATAGCGATAAACCAAATATAACTGTAGCTATAATAATTAATAAAGAAATAATTAGTCCATTTGTAATAGATATATCTATAATACCTACTCTTAAAGGAACAATTGGATAGATGACGAATTGTTCTAAAGGACTTGTAAAAAAAATGTTTATAATATTGTTTTCCATATTTGTTATGATCCCCACCAGTAAATAGTTATAAATAAGAATAACCAAACAACATCGACAAAATGCCAATACCATGCAGCTGCTTCAAAACCAAAATGATGTTCTTTTGTAAAGTGATTTAAGTAAAGTCTAAATAAACAAACAGTTAAAAAACAAGTTCCAACTATAACGTGAAACCCATGAAATCCTGTTGCCATATAAAAACTTGCTCCATATACACTATCTGAAATAGAAAATGGAGCGGATACATACTCGTACCCTTGTAGTGCTGTAAATATTACAGCTAGTACTACTGTTACAATTAATGCAAGAATAGACTGATTTTTAGATCCGTAAATTATTAAGTGGTGAGCCCATGTTACAGATGCTCCAGAACTTAATAATAGTACTGTATTTAATAAAGGTATTTTCCAAGGATCTAAAGTAGTTATAAATGCTGGAGGCCAAACTCCTCCTATTGCAGGACTTGGATTAAAACTAGAATGAAAAAATGCCCAAAAAAATGCAAAAAAAAACATTATTTCAGATGCAATAAATAATATCATACCCATTTTTAATCCATTTTGCACAGAATATGTATGTTGTCCTTCTATTGTTCCTTCTCTAATAATATCTCTCCACCAGCAAAACATCATGAAAAGTATCATTGAAAAACCAAATTGAAATAGAAAAAAACCACCGTTATATCCATGCATATATAATACTAATCCAAAGGTCAACATTAATGCAGAAACTGCAGATACTAATGGCCAAGGGCTTGGATCAACTAAGTGAAAACTATGCTTTTGAGTGTCTCTCATATATAATTGTTAGTAATAAAAAATAAGTGTAAATGTAACGAAAAACGAGTGACAGATAACAGATTTTTATAATTTTAATGTTATAACTTTTTTTTAATTCTTACTCTTTAAATACAATACGAAATATAATTCAACTAACAATAGCTTAAATTAAATATTTTATAAAACTTGTACTAAAAAAGCTAAAACAAACGATATTCTTTTAGGATATCAAATAAATGCCCAACATACCCTGAAAATAATTTGTTATTTTTTACATAAAAAAGTATCCTTTACTTCCTAAATTTAGGTCTAAACGGATCAATAGGTTCGCCAGAAAAAATACATGGGTTGTAATTCCATGGCTGTGTAGGTTGAACTGGTAATGGTTTTGTAATTATCATATTAATCGATGTAGATAATTTATAACGTATAATGTCTACATTAGCGCAGATTTTTTTAACATCAATATTCAAAACATCTATTTTATTAGATAGAATTTGCATATTTGAATTAAATACCTCCAAATTTTTGTTTTATTTAGTTTTAAATATAAATATTTATTTTTGTGTGTTTACTGAAATATTCTAAAGGTAAAGCTTCTTTAACAAAAAATAATCTAGGGTATACATTTAATAAATACAA
>Ga0163144_10030272_pt1 | contig 10359 bp, 8 predicted proteins | sample OliLak19BULKMAT1_FD_123175 | JGI IMG/M metagenome (GOLD analysis project Ga0163144, IMG submission 123175) | Freshwater microbial mat bacterial communities from Lake Vanda, McMurdo Dry Valleys, Antarctica - Oligotrophic Lake LV.19.BULKMAT1 | ecosystem: Environmental > Aquatic > Freshwater > Lake...
ATCGCCACTGGGGCAACCATGCGCGCGGCTATTAAAGCTTTAAGAAAAATGGACTGCGCTGCCATAGTAGTTGCCTCGCCTATCGCGCCGCCGGAAATTTATGCTCAGTTTGAAAATCTGGCTGATCAAGTGATTTGTGTGGAAACACCCTCGGCTTTTTTCGCTATTGGCAGTTGGTATGAAAACTTTCCACAAACAACTGACGAAGAAGTTTATCAATTAATTAGCACTCACAAATGACTCTAGCAGCCGTTGTCCTCACTATAACTCACCGGCCATCAGGAGCCGTGGTAATACGAAAATCTGCTAGGCATGATATACAGACCATTTTCCTTGACCTTGGCGGCTGAAAATTTTCCAAAGATAATCTAATAAGCTTTTGAGCTTTTCTTCTAATTTCCAGGGTGGGTTGATGATGAGTAATTTACAGCCTAATAATCCAGTGGAATCAGATTTTTTAGAAGCGATCGTTAATTCTGCAACCAGATAATGGCAGTTATTTTTTAAAATCTCTGTAGGCAATTTCCAGTTTCTCATGGTAGTTATCGGGTACCAAATGGCATAAATACCTTGCGGCCATCGGTTTAAACTTTTACTTAAAGCCAATTGAATCTGTTCATCTTCATCAATTTTTTCAAACGGCGGATCGATCAAAACCATACCGCGAGAAATAGATGGCGGCAAAATTGCCGGTAATAATTCATAAGCATCACGATGATGTATGGCCACACGCTGTTTACCATAAAAATTTTGTTTTAATTTTTGGTTAATTTCCGGATGAAATTCATTAAGGATGAGATGATCTTGAGCGCGCAACATTTCATAGGCCCATAAAGGTGAGCCTGGATAACGATTTAAGCGATTGCCGGTTTTATATTTTTTTAGTATATCCATATAGGTTCTTAACCATTGAATTGCAGAAGGTTCACGGCAAATTCGCTGAACACCGTTTACAGCTTCGGCAGTTTTTTCCGCTTCCGGTGAAGTTAAATCATAAAACCCTTCACCCGCGTGCGTATCAATATAACAAAAGGCTGCGTCTTTTTGTAATAGGTGTTCCATAATTAAAAGAATTACATTATGTTTTATCACTTCGGTAAAATTACCCGCGTGATAGATGTGACGATAATTCATATCAGAGCAGCTCCAATTTGTATTTTAACTATCCTGCAATAATTTCGAAATCATCAGCATTCGTCGAGAGTTTTGACCTGCTTCTCAAAATCAGATTCAAAAAGACAATCTTGGATAATACGATATTTCTCGAACTCACATTCAGCATGGGATTTAGCAATTTCTGCTGTGACTTTCCAACGTCTTGCAAAACTCCCCGGTCAGTTGCCTCAATAAACCTATTCAGACGTGTTGCCAATCCTGAGTTTATCCATACTTAACTTAAATAATTCTTATTTCAAACAAAAGCAGCTGCTGAATATTTTTGCGATGCTGCTTGTGTCACTATTTGTTGAATTTGCCCCCCAAGTCGCAAAAATTCTGAATTAATTTTTTCTCTAAAAGTGCTCTTAAAACGAATCCAGGTTGGTTGATACTGTGTAATTCTACCCCCAGGCATTCCTCCTCCCCATTCCCTCCCCAACCCCAGAGCTTGCTGCCTATTCAACATGGTTTCATACATAGCAAATATCTCAAACACATTATGTAATTTTTCTAGTGATTGATTTCTGTCTCCAATCGGAGCCAGGGTATTAAACGTCACCAGATAAAATTGACTCGTAAATGAAGATAACTTAATTTTATCAATGAGCTTTAACCATTCGTTAAAATTAAGAGGCATAAAGGCAGTAATCAAAAAAACTTCTCCATAATGCTCTTTATTGTGTTTTTCTAAAAAATCCCAATTCATTTCAGCAAGAGCCGGCGTTTTAGCTAGCAAATAGCTAACTAATTGCGGATTCATACTCCATACCGCTGCACCCAAGGACCGCTTGCCTTTTTCATTTGCTATCTCAGAATTAGCGCCTTGATTAATAAGCGTTTCTACTGCTTTCAAATCGCCTTGCTCACAAGCAATTACTAGCTGATTTTGTAAAGCAGAGGATGGTTGACTTCGGCCTCTGTCTCCATGATGAGAAGAGTGTAAAGGAGACCCTGAGAGAGGAAATTTCGGTTTGGGCGGATCTTTGCTTTCGCCTTTAGGAAGTTTATCCTCGTTAAGGGGAACACACCCAGGAATATGACTGGGAAACTCTTGCTTTCTTTTTAAAAAATACATGGCGCCATCTGCGCCTGAATCCATCAAGGCACTTTTGTCTACATCGGATAAGTTAAATTGAACCGTATGAATTTCTTTAGGTATATGGCCTTTCTTTAATGTGATTTCGCGATAAGTTACCTGGGAAAGATTCGAGGGGCGCCATGGTGTAGGTTCAACACTAAAAACTAATTCTCCAAATTGGCTAGAGTCTAAAAGAGTTAATTCCCACCTTTTAGGTGAACAACCATAAATGTAGACTTCAGCGCCTCTTTTGATAAGGATAGGTTTTTTATACAGTATTGGATTACTTTTAAGTATGGTTTCTATTTTAAAGGCTGCATTTTTATCTTCCATCAGAAAAAGATCGTATTTACTTTGAGTGCTAATGTAAATAGTTCTGGCCAAGTCTCCACTATGATAATGATCGTTATGTTGTTTATTAAAAGCCATTAAATAGGGTAACTTGACCATTTGTTTTAAATATGCATCCTGTGATAGAACAGCAGGCGCAATTTCTGCTGGCATATTTTCAAAACGACTCTCATAAAGATATTTTTCTTCTTGAGTAATTAAACGCATGCCTAATGTTTTTGTATTGTAAATAGGATGCATATCCTCCAATCCACTATCATTAACGTACATTGCTTTATCAAATAACCAAATAGGGTAATTATCAAATAAACCACCATCAGCGTAAGCTGATGCTAATTTTTCTTCTTTGCCATCTGAGATCTGACGAATCGTGGGTGTTTGAAAAAAAATTGGAATAGACATGGAAGCCCGTACTGCATCGATGATGACTACGTTAGGAGTATGTTCATAAGAGAACACTTTACTAACTCCCATATTCATATCGAGTGCAATAACATATAAGTCTTTTAAATTTTTATTCTCTCTTTTCTTCAAATACAATTGTTTAAAAGTTATTTTAGGATCCAACTTTTCTTGTTTAATATCATCTATTAATTGTTTTTCTAGGGCTTTCCCAGAAAAAGCACCTTCATTTTCATGAATATGCAATAACAAAGCAAATAATGATTCGCAATAGAAATCAAAATCCCATCCACCACACCAAGTCTCTAGGTAATCTTTTACTACCTTTTCAACTTGACGTAAACTCTGGGAATCGGAGACCGCGGAAATATATTTGATAATAGAATCAAATAATTCATGACCGTAATTATTAAATAATGATATTCCAAGTTCTTTTAAAGGAATAGCTAGGAGCCCTAAGAAAGTTTTTTGCAGTGAACTTTGGTCTTCTATTTTTCGAGCCTCTTTTTTTATGTCAGCACTAGCAGAAGATACAAATCGACGAGAGTAAACTATATATCTCTGGCTTAATTTAAGAAATAATAAGGCTAGCAAAGACAATGTTGGAATGGGTTCGTCTTTTGCTTCTGCTTCTGGGTAAAATAACTCTGCTTTCAATAATTTAACCGTATCCAAAACAACTTCTTTCACGCCTCTGGAGGGAGTACCTTCATAGAATCCTTCTATATTTTTAAATTCGTGGTAATCCAATAATGTGTTAAAATTTAGCTTTCTTAGGTCATTGATTTGGTCTAAATCTTTTCCCAAAGCAAGATATAGGGCTGTTATGGCTCCAGCAGAAGAGCCGCCGACTCTTTTGATTTTGGACAAATCAAGACGCTGATGTTTAGGTAATTGTGCATTGCATAATGTGTTGAGTGCGCCTACATACGCGATACCTCTAATACCGCCGCCTTGAAATACTAAATTTTCAATCTCTGAAATATTTTTCATTTTTTATCAATCCTTTATTTTGAGTTTACAAGGGTCCCAATTTCGGATCTCTATAACAATAATGCCCCATACTCCACAAGGTGCTTGCAAAGCTAACTCTGAGCGCAATGGCACTAAGAAATCATACTTTCGCAAGAGTCTGATTTAAGATGAAATCAATCTCCTAGTTTTGTAAAATTGTTTTGTCGAAAAGCAATTCTACAAAAGGAGACTGAGAAATGAATTTTACCAAAAAAAGCAAATTATCGCAGATCCAACGACATCAACAATCCCTGATGACAGAAAGAAAAGGAGATTTCGCTATTGCATAGCACAACTTACTGTGGGCTCTTTCTCTCCTTGAGAAGACTTTAATGCTGTGCCTTGCGCAATACTATTTTTATAAAATAACGCTGCTGTCGATTCCGCAACTGATGGGAAAAATTCTGAACCCACCTCTTGCATTAGCTTAGCTATTTCATCAAGGATATACAGTTCATCAACACTTAATTTTTAATATCCATTTTACAGAAAAATTCTTTATTAATCAAATAATTATTCATTTATCAGCCAAGGAATAACTATATATTACTAGTTTTTCTGTAAGATTGAAAGCATGGTTTCCTAAATACCGCTTTCTAAATTAAATGAAACCCAGTCCTGGCTAGAAGCAGAGATATTCAAACAATCCAATTTCACTACTCAGCACAAAAAGCGCACAAAATGTAAGTTTTCGTTTTTTCTAATTCTCATATTAGCTGCTTTAGGGGTAGGCGAATATTTTTTTTCCGTTATTCAATTCGCTCCTCTCAATCTGCATTTAGCGATTGGAATCATCGAGCAGTGCTTGAAAGTGAGAATAAAACTTGTGCTGAAATCTATAACAACGTAACAAAATGTAAATTATCGGGCGATATTCAAGGCGGCATGAATGTTGAAACGCGTGAGATATCTGATATCAATGATTCATTTTGTTTTTCTACACTGATAGAGCATTGTAGAAGTCAATTTGCCTGGGTATCTAATGAAATCAAAGGAACTCATTAATTCTCATCATTTAGGCTGCTGAGGTTGCACTGGAATAAAATTATATAGCCCTGCAGGCCGATAAAAAAAGCTCTGTTTTTGGGAAAAATTATTGTATAATATTATCCCATTATGTCAGAAATGAAAAAATTATTTATTAAAACGCACGGTTGCCAGATGAATGAGTATGATTCCAGTAAAATGGCGGATCTACTCAAAGCTTCCCATGGACTGGAATTAACCTCATTACCAGAAGAAGCCGATATCTTATTGATTAATACCTGCTCGATTCGAGAAAAAGCCCAGGAAAAATTATTCTCAGAGCTGGGTCGCTGGCGGCCTTATAAGATTGAACGTCCTCATGTCCTCATTGGGGTTGGAGGTTGCGTGGCCAGCCAGGAAGGCTCAGCCATTGTTAAACGCGCACCTTACGTCGATCTGGTTTTTGGCCCACAAACCTTGCACAGGCTGCCGGAATTAATTAGTCAAGCCTTGAAAAGCAAAAAAGCCGCCATTGATATTAGTTTTCCAGAAATTGAAAAATTCGATCATCTTCCTGCACCCAGGGCTGAGGGGCCAACAGCCTTTGTTTCCATAATGGAAGGCTGTAGCAAGTACTGTAGTTTTTGTGTTGTTCCTTATACCCGCGGCGAAGAAATCAGTCGTAATTTTGATGATGTTATCACCGAGATCGTTCAGTTAAGTGAACAAGGTGTCCGTGAAGTCACTTTATTAGGCCAAAATGTCAATGATTATCGAGGATTGATGCATGATGGCAAAATTGCTGATCTGGCTTTGTTAATCCATTATGTGGCCGCCATAGAAGGCGTTGAACGGATTCGATTTACTACTTCCCATCCCTCTGCCTTTTCAGATAATTTAATTGCAGCTTATGCTGAAGAACCCAAATTAGCCAATCATCTGCATTTACCGGTGCAAAGCGGTTCCGACAGGATTTTGGCGGCGATGAAGCGTAATTATACTATTCTAGAATTTAAATCTAAAATTAAAAAATTACGCAAAATTCGGCCGGATATCAGCATTTCTTCCGATTTTATTGTCGGTTTTCCTGGAGAAACCGATGCTGATTTTCAAGCCACAATGAAGTTAATTCAAGAAATTGATTTTGACCACTCCTTCAGCTTTATTTATAGTAAACGGCCTGGCACTCCCGCTGCTCAATTACAGGATGATCTTCCTGCTGAAGTTAAAAAAGAGCGTTTGGGAATTCTCCAGAATCAATTGGCGGCACAAGGAATGCGCATAGGCGAAGCTATGATTGGCACGGAACAAAGAATCCTGGTCACAGGGGCTTCCCGAAAAAATCCCAATGAATTATGCGGACGTACCGAAAACAACCGGGTAGTTAATTTTATGGGGCCTATTAACTTGATTGGTCAAATGGTTTCTGTCAAAATTACCGCTTCCCGCCGCAGCACTTTGCGCGGTAAATACCCGGTAGAAAAATTAGCATGACACATTCAGATACACCGCAATCAACTCGACATCTCACACTTCTTCCTATTGATAATAAACGTTTGGCCCTTCTTTGTGGCGAGCTAGGAGAGAACCTGCACATCATTGAGCGGCATCTCGGCGTTGAGATTAATAATCGCGGCAATGAATTTGATATTTTCGGCATTCCCATATCTGTAGATAAAGCCTGCGAGGTTTTGAGAAAACTGTATAACGAAATTTCTATTGGTCAGGAGCTCACTGCTCAGCAAATCCAATTGATGATGAAATCTTTAGATATGACATTTGAATTTAATAGCCCAGAATTTCAACAGAAACTGGATCAAGCGACCTTAAAATTAGATATGAGCATCATCAAGCCCCGGACGGCCAATCAAATTCATTATGTGCGCTCTATTCAAAAATATGATATTAATTTTGGCATTGGCCCTTCAGGTACCGGAAAAACTTATTTAGCTGTGGCCTGTGCTCTGCACGCTTTGCAAAATGATCAAGTTAAACGCATCATTCTTGTCAGACCTGCGGTTGAAGCGGGAGAAAGCCTGGGTTTTTTACCGGGTGATCTGGCTCAAAAAATTGACCCTTATCTGAGACCCTTATATGACGCACTCTATGAAATGGCCGGGACAACTGCGGTAACTAAATTTATTGAAAAAGGCGCCATTGAAATTGCACCTTTGGCTTACATGCGGGGCCGTACTTTAAACGATGCTTTTATTATTCTGGATGAAGGCCAAAATACCTCAAAAGAACAAATGAAAATGTTTTTAACACGCATTGGTTTTGGCTCCAAAGCCGTCATCACCGGAGATATTACTCAAATCGATTTACCGCCAAAAACGGGTTCCGGTTTGCGTCACGCCATCTCTTTATTAAAAGATATCCCTGCTATCCGATTTTCTTTCTTTCAAGCTGCCGATGTAGTTCGCCATCCTATCGTTCAACAAATTATTGAAGCTTATGAAAAAGAAAACAAATAAATCAAGCTTAAAAAAATTGAAAATAACCGTCCAAAATTGCACAAAATTATCGCAAATCCCCACAAAAAAACAATTTCAGCAATGGGGAGACGCTACATTGCTCAACTCTTCAACTTCAGCCGATCTCACCATCAGAATAGTCAGCCCTGAAGAAAGTGCTGCTTTAAATAAAAAGTTCCGCCATAAATCAGGGCCCACCAATGTCCTGTCTTTCGCTTATGAACCCATACCTGGGGAAGACCCTCTGTCGCTGGGTGATTTAGTCATCTGCGCTGAATTGGTGAAAGAAGAAGCGCATATTGAAAATAAAACTTTTATTGAACGCTGGGCGCATATGATTGTTCACGGTTTATTACATTTGCAAGGTTATGATCATGAGGCTCAACATGAAGCTCAAGAAATGGAAGCAATAGAAGTGAAAATTTTACAAAATTTAGGTTTTGCGAATCCTTATGAGGATAATTCCGATCAGGAGAATCAATGAAACAATATAAGCGTTGGATAAATTTATTAAAAAACCGGCTCAATCCTCAGACTTTGGAAGAATTGAATCTGGCTTTACAAAAAGCGAAAGCTAACCAGTTAATCGATAACGACACTGGTAATATGCTCAAAGGAGCCCTGCAGGTTTCACAAATGCAAGTCAGAGATGCTATGATTCCCCGTCCCCAGATGGTGGTCATTGATGGCTACCTCACTCCGACCGAAGCTTTACCTGAAGTGATTGAAGCCGGCCATTCCCGTTACCCAGTCACTGGCGAAGACCGTGATGAAATTGTGGGTGTTTTATTAGCTAAAGATTTACTCAGGTTTAGTTTGTATGATTCGTCTTCACCCACCCAGATTCGGCAATTAGTCAGACCAGCCACTTTTATCCCAGAAAGTAAGCGTTTAAATGTTCTTTTAAAAGAATTTAGATCTAATCGTAATCATATGGCGATTGTAGTCGATGAATACGGCGGCGTTTCCGGTTTAATTACTATTGAAGACGTTTTAGAAGAGATTGTCGGAGAAATCGCTGATGAATACGATATCGAAGAAGAACCTTTTATTAGACCGGCCCATAAAAACAATGAATTTATTGTTAAAGCACTGACTCCTTTGACTGAATTCGATGCTTATTTTAATATGCACTCCCCCGCAGAAGATGTTGACACCATTGGCGGCCTGGTGCTAAAAAAATTAAGTCGTTTACCAAAGCGGGGAGAATCCGTGCTTTTAGACTCTTTAAAAATTACAGTTTTGGAAGCCAGCAAACGGGGCATCCAATTATTATTAATTAAAAAAATAGAACCCCCCAAATGATGGGATTGCTCATCGTATTTTTAATGGGGGTAATTTTGCCTTTTGCTTTTGCTCCCTTTAGCCTCTATATCATCGCTTTTATTGCCCCTGCTGTTTTGCTTTATCAATGGCAAAAATCCACACCCAGACTAGCGCTGCTAAAAGGCGGGTTATTTGGCCTGGGTTTTTATGGCGTTGGGGTTTCCTGGGTATATATCAGTATTCACACTTACGGTAATGCCTCTCCATTTGTCGCCGGTTTGATAACCTTGGCCATGATTCTGGTTTTATCATTAGGCCCAGCGACTCAAGGTTATGTTTTAATCCGTTTATTCGGTCAAAAAAAACCTTTGTCACTTTGTCTTGCTGCCTTCCCAGTCACCTGGGTTACCTGGGAGTGGCTGAGAAGCCTGCCTTTTAATGGTTTTCCCTGGCTCTATTTAGGTTATTCACAATTGGATACTTATTTAGCCGGATGGGGACCCGTAGCTGGTGTTTACGGTGTATCTTTAGCCGTAGCGATTATTTGCGGTTGTCTAGTCATTATCACTTCCCGTCATTTTTTAAAAACTAAATTTTTAGCTTTAGCGATCTTTTTAGTTATTTTAGCCTCTGGCTGGTTTTTAAAGGGGCGCGAATGGAGCCACCCTGCCGGTCCTTCGATACCGGTGGCTTTGGTGCAGGCTAATATCAGTCAATCATTAAAATGGAAACCGGATGAATTTACCCGCATTGTCGAAACCTATAAAAATATGTCCAAAGATTATTGGCATAATAGCCGTTTAATTATTTGGCCGGAAGCAGCGATTCCCGCTTTCCCTCAGCAAGTCCCGGCTTTAATTGAGGAGCTCAATCAAACTGCGGCTGAAAATAAGAGCACTTTACTCATGGGCATTTTGTTAGGCGACCCCGTCAATAAACCTTATTTTAACGGTATTATGCTTTTAGGCGCAGACCCTGGCGAATACCGTAAACGGCACTTAGTGCCCTTTGGAGAATATACGCCACTGGCTTCGGTATTTTCTTTTTTAATTAATTATTGGCAGATCCCAATGTCCGACTTTAGCGCCGGAGCAAAACAGCAAAACCTTTTGACTGTCGATGGCGTCAAGATTGCCCCTTTTATCTGTTATGAAATTGCCTATCCTTTAGAGGTATTAAAATACGCACAGCAAAGCGAATTAATGATTAACATCAGCGATGATAGCTGGTTTGGCGAATCCATGGCTTCTGCTCAACAAGCCGAAATGGGCCGTTTTCGCGCTTTAGAGATGGGCCGTTATTTGATCTTAGCCGCTAACACCGGTATCACCGGAATAATTGACCCCTTTGGCCAATTTACTCAAGTTTTACTGCCTCATCAACCAGGAACTTTACATGGCAATGTTATTCCTTTTACAGGTAAAACTCCCCTCATGACCTGGAATTATTATCCCCTTTTGGGAATAATCTTTATTTTATTAATCCTATGTTTCATATAGGGCTCGCGGGAGCCCTAATGTGCCATATCATGTGAGTAGACCCACCCGGTCACCCGGGTAGGCCCCTCTTAGAACCGTACGTGCGGAACTACCGCATACGGCTCCCGACTTAACCGCGAGATTTTTTTTCCTCTCTATCGGCTTCACTCTA
>Ga0163144_10030273_pt1 | contig 10359 bp, 9 predicted proteins | sample OliLak19BULKMAT1_FD_123175 | JGI IMG/M metagenome (GOLD analysis project Ga0163144, IMG submission 123175) | Freshwater microbial mat bacterial communities from Lake Vanda, McMurdo Dry Valleys, Antarctica - Oligotrophic Lake LV.19.BULKMAT1 | ecosystem: Environmental > Aquatic > Freshwater > Lake...
AGCTTGAGCCAGAGCTCGCCGATGCCGAGCTCCTCGGCGAGGCGGGGAGCGGGCACGAGCGGCGTCATCCCGGGGGCGAGTCGCGCATTCTCGGGCGCGGCCACCGGGAGCAGATCGGCGTAGCGCCAGATCGTTCTCGGCCCGGCCTCGATCGAGGCACGGCTGACGCGCGCGCGAAGCGCGTCCCAGTCGTAGGTCGGGTCGAGAGGCCCGAAACAGCGGGAACACGTTCCGGTCGCTTCGAGTGGGTGCTCTGTCGCGCAGATGCGGCAGCAAAGAGAAACAGCGGGCATGAAATAGAACCTCCTGGTCGTCGCTCGACATCCGTCCGGGATTGGCACCGTCACCCGATAGTTGGGGCAGGTTGCCGAGGCGTCACAGGGCCGGTCCCTCAGCCTCTCTTGATGCGGCGCGGGACGGATCCCGCGCCGGGGAGAACTCTAGCGGACGAATCGATCGCGCGGCTACGGGTCGAGCGGAACGACATCGCGCAGGCCCAGGATCGCAATCGCGTGGCCGCGCTCGTCGACGACCGGGAGGTGATGGATGTGGTGCTCGGCCATCACCGCGGCGGCGGTTGCCTTGCTCTGCCCTGCCCGGATCGTGAATGGATGTGCCGTCATCCAGGAGCGGACGCGTGCCTCGCTCGGATGAACGCGGAGGGCGAAGGCTCCGAGCAGGTCGCGTGTTGTGATGATCCCGATCGTCTTCCCGTACTCGGCGACGACCGCCGATCCGATGTCGAGGTCGCGGAGGCGTGCCGCCACCTCCCCGAGCGTGTCCTCGGGGGCGACGAGGAGGAGGGGCGGCGTCGCCACACTGCCGACGGCGTCGGCGGCAGTAGGTGCGTCGTCGTCGGCCGGGTCGGTGCTGTCTTGCAGCGCGGCATCCGGATCGAGCTCGACATGGACGGCTACGCCGGCTGCGGGCTCGGTGGGCCTGTCGTCGTGTGCGCCCGTTTCGTCGAGCGAGAGGATCAGAGGCCCGACGTAGTGGCCCGCGATCTTGGCGGGCGGCCACCAGAGCTCGTTCAGGCTCACAACGGGTGGCACGCCGGGGTGGGCGAGATCGTGGCGCATGAACTGCGGCTCGGACCCCGTCAACAGCATCCCGCGGAGCACGGGTCGGAAGGGCTGCGCTACGACGTCGGCCCCTGCAGCGCGCGCTATCTCCTGGGCGGCAACGTCGGCCTGCTGTGCTGCGATTCCTCCCTGTTTGACCGGGAACGTCGTGATGTCTCCCGCCGCGTAGACCCCCGGAAGGCCCGCCACGCGACAGCTCCGATCGATCGGGACGAACCCGTGACGCGTCTGCGGCAACCCGGGTATCGATGGCCCGACGAGCCGTGGCATCGCGACCACGCGGTCGACGGCAAGCGTCTCGCCCGAGGCGAATGTCAGGACGCCGTCGCGGTAGTGCAGCGCGCGAGCCCGCGTCCAGATCTCGATCCCCCGGTGCTCGAGCAGCGCCGCCGTGGCCGAGCTCGCATCCGCTCCGAACAGCTCGAGCGGCGCCTCCTCGGGTGTCGTGAGCACGACCGACACGTCCCGCCGACCGCGCGCTTCGAGCCACGCTGCCATGAGGAGCGCAAGCTCGTAGACCGCAAGGCTCCACACCGCCCCGCCGGGAATCGAGAACGCAACGCTGTCGATCGCACCCGCGTCCGCTTCCCGAAGCAGCGCCGAGATGCGGTCCATGTCGGCAGGGCCACGGAAGGTAAGAGCGCCCTCGATCGCGACCTCGGGAAGTGCGCCGCAGGCGACGAGCAGAGCGTCATACGGAATCTCCGCGCCGTCTGCAGTACGTACCTCGCGTCGTTCGGCCTCGACGCCGGTCACCGTCGCGAGCGTAAGCAGAGCACCGCCCCGGGAGAGAAGCGTGCCGAGGTCGTAGCGGCGGAGCTCCCCTTGCGTGAACGGCGTGGCCACCGAGAGCGGCCGGTAGAAGAACACTGGCTCGGGCGCCAGCACCTCGATACCGACGCGCCCGCCCGCGAGGGCGTGGAGCGCGAGGGTGGCCTCGAGGGCGGCAACGCCGCCCCCGACGATGACAACCCGCATCTCCTGGTCGGTCACATCGGACCCGAGACGATCCGCGCGCTACTGAACGGTGAGCACGTCGCAGTGGGCCTTGCGGTTCACGGCACCGCTGACGCTCAGGCCAAGGAGGCTCGAGAGCAGACTCTGCTGGCGGGTACCGACGACGATCAGGTCGGCGCCGACACGGCCAGCAAGCTCGACGATCGCCTTTGCGGGATCGCCGACCGCCAGCTCGAACGTCCCCTCGATGCCGCGCTCGGCAAGGAACGCCTTGGCGTGGGAGAGCTCGTCGGCGTGCACCTCGGGGGGATCGACCGGATCGACGGCTCCCATCTCACGTGAGCCCGCGAGTACCGGGGCGACGCTTGTCACGATCACGCTCGAGCCGAACGCGACCGCAAGATCCGCGGCGCGCGCGAGCGCGTTTTTCGAGGGCTCGGTCTCGTCATACCCGACGACGATCGTTTTCATCACTCTCTCCTCGCTGCGAGTCGTTCGCGACCCGCTCTCGCTGACGACTCCAGCATACAAGCCGACGAGCTTCCGCTGTCAATCCCAGCTTGCGGGCGTCGTCAACCGCCGTCATCGGGGACGCACCCGACTGGTCGTGCGGCCAACTACGGAATTCGCCCGTGAGGGTGACGTCACGCGCGAGACCGACATCGTGCGCGCGATCGAACGCTGCCTGGCCGAGTTCGGCAATCTCGACATTCTGGTCAACAACGCAGGAACCTCGTCGCGCCGACACCACCCGGAACTCTTCAGCTCGGCTGCTGCACGATCCTGATGTACGGCTTCGGTGACTCCCAGCCGTCGGGCCAGATCTCCTTCGCCTGCTCATCGGAGACCGAGCCCGCGATGACGACATCCTCACCGGGCCGCCAGTTGACCGGTGTCGAGACCTTGTGCTTCGCGGTGAGCTGCAGCGAGTCGATCACCCGCAGCACTTCGTCGAAGTTCCGGCCCGTCGTCATCGGGTAGACGAGCACGAGCTTCACTTTCTTGTCGGGGCCGATGACGAACACGTTCCGCACCGTCTGGTTGTCGGCTGCCGTGCGGTCGGCGGGGTCGCCCGACACGTCCGCACCGAGCATCCCGTAGAGCTGCGAGACGTTGAAGTCGACGTCGGCAATCATCGGGTAGTTGGGGCCATACCCCTGTGTCTCCTCGATGTCGGCCGACCACGCCGCATGCTTGTCCAGCGGATCCACGGAAAGCCCGATGATCTTGACGCCGCGGCTGTCGAAGTCCGGCTTGATCTTCGCCATGTACCCGAGCTCGGTCGTGCAGATCGGGGTGAAGTCCTTTGGGTGCGAGAACAGCACTACCCATGATTCACCGATCCAGTCGTGGAAGCTGATCCGCCCCTCCGTCGTGTCTGCCTCGAAGTCGGGCGCGATGTCGCCGAGATGCAATGTCATGTGTCCTCCCTTTCAGTCTGCGTGCGCGAGCGTGGCGATTACCCTAGTGGCGGCCTCGACCACGTACAACCGTTACTTCAGGAAGTATAGTGTTGGCGCTCAGGCTGTCCGCGAGAACAGCGTCTCACCGATCGAGCCACCCGCGCTGACCCCCGCGGAACCGCGAAGATCGCGCTTCCCGTGTGGAAGAGGCACTCGTCGAGGAGGTCATCGTTCGCGAGGCCGCTCTTACTCCGTCTCGTACCGTGAGAGCGTCACGGCACCGAGCGAGGCCGAGGCGACGAGCGTTGCGTAGTTCGCGAGCACGCCGCGGCGGTAACGCGGCTCGGGCTCGACCCAGTCGGCAAGGCGCTCGGCGATCTCGGCATCGGTGAGCTCGACGTTGAGCTCGTGATTCTCGACGTCGACGACGACGATGTCACCCTCGCGCAGCGCTGCGATGGGGCCGCCGCGCGACGCCTCCGGTGCAACGTGGCCGACCATGAAGCCGTGGGTCGCTCCCGAGAAGCGGCCGTCGGTGAGGAGCGCGACCGAGTCGGAGAGCCCCTCGCCGACAATCGCTCCCGTGACGTGCAGCATCTCTCGCATCCCGGGGCCGCCGTGGGGGCCCTCGTAGCGGATCACGACGACGTCGCCCGCGACGACGTTGCCGGCCTTGACCGCTGCGAACGTGTCCTCCTCCGAGTCGAAGACCCGTGCCGGGCCACGGTGGAGCGTCCGGTCATGGCCTGCGAGCTTCACCGCGCACCCCTCGGGCGCGAGGTTGCCGTAGAGAATGGCGACACCGCCCCGCGCCTTCAGCGGCGTCTCGATCGGGACGACGACCGTCTGGCCTTCCGTCTCGACGGCTGCGTCGGCGATCTCGCCGAAGGTGCGGCCGTCGACCGTCCGCGCCCCCTCGTGGAGGAGACCGGCCTTCTTCAGCTCGCGCGCCACGAGCGCGACCCCACCGGCGTTGTACATGTCGTTTGCGTGCCAGCGGCCCCATGGCTTCATGTCGGCGACGATCGGCGTCTTCGCCGAGATGCGCTCGAAGTCGTCGATCGAGAAGTCGATGCCGAAGTCGCGGGCGATCGCGACGAGGTGCAGGACGCCGTTCGTCGAGCCGCCGGTTGCAGCGACCGACGCGACTGCGTTCTCGAATGACTCCTTCGTCACGAATGAGCGCGGCGTGACGTTGTCACGCACGGTCTGGACGGCAAGCCTGCCGATCTCGTAGGCAGCCGCCTCCTTCGCCACGTGCATCGCCGGGATTCCGTTTGCCCCGAGCGGCGAGAGCCCGAGGAAGTCCAGGATCGTCGACATCGTGTTCGCCGTGAACTGTCCGCCGCAGGCCCCTGCTCCCGGACACGCCGCCGACTCGAGCTCGTGGAGGTCTGCGTCGGACATTTTCCCCGCCGCGTGAGCGCCGATGCCCTCGTAGACGTCCCCGATCGAGACCTCGCGCTGACGGTAGAGACCGGGAGCGATCGAGCCGGTGTAGAAGGCGATTGCAGGAATGTCGAGCCGCCCGATCGCCATCGCGGTGCCGGGGTTCGTCTTGTCACAGGCGCAGAGCTGCACGAGCCCGTCGAAGAGGTGGCCGCGGCAGACGAGCTCGATCGAGTCCGCGATCACCTCGCGCGAGACGAGCGATGCCCGCATCCCGGACGTTCCCATCGAGACGCCGTCCGAGACGGCCACGGTGTTGAACTCCATCGGCGTACCGCCCGCATCGCGGATTCCGCGCTTCACGTGCACGGCGAGATCGCGCTGATTCAGGTTGCACGGCATCGTCTCGATCCACGTTGTGCCGACGCCGACGATCGGCTTCGCGAGATCCTCGTCGGTGAAGCCGGTGGCCTTCAGCATCGCGCGAGCTCCAGCGCGGTCGGGGCCGTCGGTCAATGCTGCGCTATGGCGCTTGGCGGGATCGGACGGGAGATCGTACGGCGTGCTCACGGCGTTCCTTTCTCGATGGGGTAGTTCTCACGGCGGCACCACTCGCTGAACGAGCCAGGATAGAGACGGACATCCTCGCGTCCCGCGAGAACGAGCCTCTGGGCGACGACGCACGCCGTCACGCCCGAGCCGCAGTAGGCGACGAGCTCGGGCGCGTCGGCCAGGCCGGCGGGCAGTGGATCCTCGAAGTACGCGTTGTGTGCGCCGGGAATCCGGCCGGCGACGGGGTCGAGTGGCTCCTCGTCGCCGAGCCAGCGCGGCTCGCTGCGGGCGTCGACGAGCACGAGTGACGGGTCATCGAGCCGCGCGAGGATCTCCTCGGCAGTGATCGTGTCGTCGTCTCGAGGTTGTGCCTCGAAGTCGCCTCTCTCGGGTGCGAACGGCGCTGTCACGAGGGGGCCGACGTAGCCCCGGAGATCGAACGTTCCAGCCCAGGGGTGGCCGAGGTGTCGGAGGAGCCACCAGCACCGGGCAGCCCAACCCGAGCCGTCATCGAGTGCCAGGACGTAGTCGAACCGCTCGACGCCGACACGCCTGAAGGCCTCCTCGAGCTGTTCGACATCCGGTAGCGGATGACGTCCTCCAACGGCCGGGTCGGGCGCGATCGCCGACAGATCGAGCTCCGGGTCCAGATGGGCGGCGCCGGGAATATGACCTTCCTCGAACGATGACCGAGGCCGCACGTCGATCAGCCGGTAGCTCACGGGAGAGCGCCCCGCGGGGCCACATCCAGTTCGAGCACACGGTGGTCGGGGAAGAGATCCTGGATCGACGCGACACACCCTTCCGCATCCGAGACCCACGCAATCACCGTGGGGCCCGATCCGGAGAGTGTCGCTCCGAGGCATCCGGGCGGCGGGGTATGACGGACGACGTCCAGAACCTCGGACGGGCGGTACGGCTCGTGGAGCCAGTCGTCGAGCGCTGCCGCGAACAGCGTCGCATCACCGCTCGCCGCCCCCGCGCCGAGGAGCGCAGCGCGCCCTGCGCTCGCGGCCGCCTCGGCATGCGGGACCGTCGCAGGCAGAGCTCCGCGGGACATCTTGGTCGACGTCCGCGAGCTCGGGATGATGGCAATTGCGGTGAGCGGGAGCGTCTCCGCGATCCGCGCGATCTTTCCGTCCCATGCGAGCGTTAATCCTCCGAGGAGCGCCGCGCCGAGATTGTCGGCGTGCGGTTCGAGCGTCAGGCCGGCGGCGAGTAACTCCTCCGGGCTCGCGTCGGGCGCTGCCGCGACGAGTCCGAGAGCGATCGCAGCTGCCGACGAGCCGAGCCCGCGCTCGAGAGGGATCGCATTCCGAAACCGGAACTGCTTGCCGGTCGGATCGGCGAGGAGCGCATACGCGCGCACGGCGAGATTGTCCTCATCGAGCGAGAGCTCGGACGATCCCTCTCCCTCGACGATCACGCCTGATCCGTTCGTCACCTCGAGCTCGTTCCAGAGATCGAGCGCGACCGCGGCCGTGTCGAAGCCGGCCCCGATGTTCGCGGATGTGGCGGGGGCTCGGACGATCATGCGCGGGCTGCAGCGGCGATCGCGTCGGGATCTGCGTCGACCTGCGCAAGCGGTGGCGCGTAGCGGTCGGCGGCCTCCGTGTCTTTCAGGCCGTGGCCGGTGATCGTGACGACGACCCGCTCACCCTGGACTGCGCCGCGTCGAATCGCAGCGAGGCCGGCGGCCGATGATGGCTCGCAGAAGAGCCCTTCGGTCCTCGCGAGCTCGAGCCATGCGGCCACGATCTCGTCGTCGGAGACCGTGACGATGTTCGCTCCCGCAGCCTGCACGCTTGCGGCGTGCACCGGATCACCGATCCGGATGGCAGAGGCGAGCGTCGTCGGTCGGTGCTCCGCCTCGACCGAGTAGATCGGAGTCGTGATCCCGAGCTCCCCGATTGCGATCGCGTAGGCAGACGTGTTACCGCCACCGCCGTACGGGATCACGAATGCGTCGGGCGCTGTGCCGAGCTCCTCGACGATCTCGTAGACGGCAGTCTTCTGGCCCTCGCGGCGGTACGGGTTGACGGAGTTGACGAGGACGTGTGTCCCTCGTCGCGAGAGCTCCTGTGCCGCGGCGAGCGCCTCGTCGAAATCGCCCCGGACCTCGAGCACCTTTGCGCCGAGCATCCGCGTCTGTGACACCTTGGCGCCCGCGACGGCGCCCTCGGGCGTGAGCACGACGGCGGGGATCCCCGCACGCGCAGCATAGGCCGCTGCCGATGCAGCGGTGTTGCCGGTCGAGGCGCAGATCACGGCCTCGGCGCCGTCCTCGGCGGCCTTCGAGACGGCAACGGTCATGCCGCGATCCTTGTAGGAGCCCGTCGGATTCGACGCCTCCCACTTGAGCCAGATCTCCACGCCGAGGCGCTCCGAGAGACGGGGCGCGCGGAGCAGCGGCGTGGAACCTTCGCCGAGCGAGATGACGGGCGTCGCCTCGCTCACCGGAAGGACAGCGCGGAAGCGATCGATCAGCGCGATCGTCATGCCCAGCCCAGCTCGGCAACGCCTCGGCCCGAGATGACCGGCATCGCGGTCGCCTCGCCGCGGGCCTCCGGCAGCGCCCGGATCGCGGCGAGTGCGGCACCGACGCGCCCGGAGGCGGCCTCGTGGGTGACGACATGAAGGACGGCGCGCCCCTCGGCTTGCTGCTGCACGAGCTGCGCGACGGAGACGCTTTCGGACGCGAGCTCCTGCGCGATGCGTGCGAGGACGCCTGCGCGATCCTCGACCTCGAGCCGGAGGTAGAACGGCGAGGCGAGCTCGCCCGGAGGCAGTCGCTCCAGCGTCCGCCAGACGGGATCGTTCTGGAGGAATCCTGTCCCGGTCGTCCCGACGACGGAGACCATGTCGGCGACGACGGCGGATGCGGTCTCGATCCCACCGGCTCCGGGCCCCTCGAGCGTGATCTCGCGAATTGCGTCGCCGTGCAGCATCACCGCGTTGAAGGCTCCCTCGACCGCGGCAAGCGGATGGTGGCCGTCCACGAACGCCGGCCCGACCCGCACGTCGACGCGGTCGCCGACGAGCGTCGCCCGCCCGATCAGCTTGACGTGCATGTCGAGCGCCCGCGCCGCAGCGACGTGGTCGAGCGTGACTCCCTCGATTCCCTCGACCTCGACCCAGTCGAGCGGGACCCGAGAGCCGAAGGCGACGGTGGCGAGGATCGCCGTCTTGGCGGCGGCGTCGAGCCCACCGACGTCCTCGGTCGGGTCGGCCTCCGCGAAGCCGAGCCGTTGGGCCTCGGCGAGGGCATCGCCGTACGAGCGGCCCTCCTCCATCGCGGAGAGGATGAAGTTCGTCGTCCCGTTGACGATCCCGAGCACGCGGTGCACGTTCGTGACGATGAGGGACTCGCGCAGCACCTTGATCACGGGGATCGCAGCGCAGACGGAGGCCTCGAAACGGAGCTGCACGCCACCGGCGGCTGCGGCCTCGAAGAGCTCGGTTCCGCGTCGTGCGACGAGCTGCTTGTTCGCAGTCACGACCGGGCGTCCGGAACGGAGGAGCTCGAGCACGTAGCCGCCGGCCGGATCGACCCCACCCATTACCTCCGCCACGACCTGGATCGAGGGATCGCCGAGGATCTCGCCGATGTCGTCGGTGAGGAGGCCCGGCGCCGGCGAGAACCCACGATCCTTGCTCGTGTCCTGCACGAGTGCCCGCGTCACCCGCAGGCGGTGCCCGGTGGCGCGTTCGATCTCGTCCGCCGACTCCTCGAGCAACCGGTGCACGGCAGCGCCCACCGTGCCGTACCCGAGGAGGGCGACCGGTACGTCGACAGAGGCCACGTCTCTAGCGGTCCCCTGCGCGGTGCATCAGGCCGCGGAGCTCCTTGCCGACGGTCTCGAGCTGCGACTGCGCCGCCTCGGCGCGCATCGCCTTGAGCCGAGCCTCGTTGTTGTCCATGTCCTCGACCCACTCGCGCGCGAACGCGCCGGACTGGATGTCGGCCAGGATGCCCTTCATCTCCTCACGCACGTGCTCGTCGATCACGCGCTTGCCGCGCGTGTAGTCGCCGAACTCGGCCGTATCCGAGATGGAGTAGCGCATGCCGGCGAGGCCGTTCTCCCACATCAGGTCGACGATCAGCTTCAGCTCGTGGAGGCATTCGTAGTAGGCGATCTCGGGTGCATACCCGGCCTCGACGAGCGTCTCGAAACCGGCGCGGACGAGCTCGGACGTGCCGCCGCAGAGAACCGCTTGCTCGCCGAAGAGATCCGTCTCGGTCTCCTCCTTGAACGTGGTCTCGAGGATGCCCGCCCGCCCCGCACCGATGCCGACGGCGTAGGCAAGCGCGAGGTCGCGCGCGCTGCCCGAAGCGTCCTGCTGGATCGCGATCAGGGCTGGCGTGCCGTAGCCCTCCGTGAAGAGCCGCCGCACGACGTGGCCCGGGCCCTTCGGGGCGACCATGATCACGTCGTGCGAGGCGTCGGGAGCGATGCGCTCGTAGAGGACGTTGAACCCGTGGGCGAAGAGAACGGCGGCTCCCGGCGCGAGGTTCGGCTCGACGTGGTCGGCATAGACCTGCGGCTGCACCTGATCGGGCAGGAGCATCGCGACGAGCTGTGCGCCCGAGACTGCATCCGCAATGGTGCGAACCGTAAGTCCAGTCGCCTCTGCCTCGCCCCACGAGGCAGACCCCTCGCGGAGGCCAACCTCGACCTCGACGCCGGAATCGCGGAGGTTGAGCGCATGGGCGTGACCCTGGCTCCCGTAGCCGATGACCGCAACCTTGCCGTTGAGGAGGCCGAGATCGCCGTCGCGGAGAATCGTTGCCATGTCCTTGATGTCCCTTCGTTGGTATCGAATGAGTGCGTGGAGCTGGATCAGTTGATCGCGGAGAGGCGCGTCGCCTTGCGGGCGGAGGCACGCGCAATTCCGACGCGTCCTGTGCGCACGAGTTCCTTGATGCCGTACGGACGGGCGAGCTCCTCGAACGCGTCGAGCTCCTCGGGCGTGCC
>Ga0163144_10030274_pt1 | contig 10358 bp, 8 predicted proteins | sample OliLak19BULKMAT1_FD_123175 | JGI IMG/M metagenome (GOLD analysis project Ga0163144, IMG submission 123175) | Freshwater microbial mat bacterial communities from Lake Vanda, McMurdo Dry Valleys, Antarctica - Oligotrophic Lake LV.19.BULKMAT1 | ecosystem: Environmental > Aquatic > Freshwater > Lake...
CGTCAGCACCACTTCGCTGCCAACGGCACGGCTGATGCATTCGAGGCGGAGATTTACTTTATCGCCTGGCGTGGCTGTCGGATCCTCGGTTGTCGCTTCGAGGTAAAGTCCGAGGCAACCCCGAATGACGGTTTTAATGTCACCCAGTTTTTTATCGCGCCAAAACCCCGCCGGCAAGGTCTTCATCATTTGCATGGCTTTGAGCAAATTTGGAATGGAAGCCGCCGGGTTTTCCGGGCGGAAATTTTGATCGACCTGAGCCAGCAACGCCCCTATAGATTTCCCGCCAGCTACCCGCGACCAGGTGGTGTTTACGCCTTGGAAAATATCCTGCGTGGTGGGCTTGTCGCCTTTCAAAAAATCGAGGTACTCCACCGCCGTACCGCGGCTACTTAACATTCCAAAGCCCTGGCAACGGTGCATAGAGCGGCTTTCAGCGGCGATTTCGCCATTACTTTTGCCTTTTAAGGGCAGCCATACACCCATATCGATGGGCCAGAGGGTGCTTTTGTCTACCTTTTGAAACGCATCCTGACTGCCGTAGAACCACCAGGAAGTATTGAAAAACTGCCGCCGTGGTTGCCAAGGCTGCACCAGCGACAACTGCTCGGGGTAGGCACCTGCCTTGCCTGCCAGGTCAAAAGCATCTGCCGAAAGCATGGCCGATGCCGTGTGGTGGCCGTGGGTGTCGAATTTTGTATCGTTGGAAAAACGGTTGATAACCACATCGGGCTGAACCTTGCGGAAAGCCCAGACGACATCCGACAATACCTCGTCTTTGTTCCAAATATCAAGTGTCTCGTCGGGATTTTTGGAATAGCCAAAGTCGTTGGCGCGGCTGAAAAGCTGGCTGCCGCCATCAACAGAACGGGCCATAAGCAGCTCTTGGGTGCGCAATACGCCCAGCAATTCCCGGATTTCCGCACCGATCAGGTTTTGTCCACCGTCGCCGCGGGTCAGGGATAGATAGGTGACATCATACAGTTTTTCATTGCGCAAGTAGCTGATCATGCGGGTGTTCTCATCGTCGGGATGAGCAGCCACGTACAGCACCGCACCCAATACATTGAGTTTTTTGATCGCCATTTGCAGATCAGCGGAATTGGGTTTGGCTGGCTTTTGCGCTGATAAGAAGAGCGGGAAAAAGAGGAAGGGGAGAAGTAAGGATTTGTTCATGGAATGACGGTTGACGGTGGACGGTGGACGGTGGACGGTGCACATCACTTGTGTTTTTACGTAGCATTGTGTTTTAGCCCCATGGTCAAAATTTAACGCAAAGTGCTGAAACACAAATTTCAATTTGAAAAAGAATGCTGTGCACTAATCACCATTCAACCAATCACCAATCACAACTACAGGACGGTGCTATGACAGTTTAGATGCCTGAAACTGGCCCAATGCTGCCACGTATTTTCCGATGATATCAAATTCAATATTGACCTTATGGCCAGGGCGAAGATGCTGAAAATTGGTGTGTTCCCAGGTATAAGGGATAATGGCGACTGAAAAAAGGTCGTCTTTGGGGCTCACCACGGTCAGGCTTACACCGTTGATGCAGACAGAGCCTTTGTCGACCAGCAGGTGTTGTGCGGTTGGGCGATAGCGTAACGTGTATTGCCAGGAGCCATCCGTTTCAAGGACTTCGACGCACTCGGCCACATCATCTACGTGGCCCTGCACCATATGCCCATCAAGGCGGCCGCCGATGGGCAGGCAGCGTTCGAGGTTGACCCGTGAACCAACTTCCCAAGCACCCAAGTTGCTGCGCCGCAAGGTTTCTTCAATGGCCGTGACGCGGTGGCAGCTGTTTTCCAGCGCCACCACGGTGAGGCAAACCCCGTTGTGGCTTATACTTTGATCAATTTTTAACGCAGCTGAAATGGGGCTTTCCACCGTGAAATGGACGTTGGAACGATCCTTTTCGATGGCTTTTACGGTACCAAGTGCTTCAATAATGCCTGTAAACATTTTAAAAAGGGTTTCGGGTTTCAGGTTTCAGGGTTTCAGGTTTACGCGGTCTGTTTTGTATCTTGACACGTAATTTCAAGAATGATAACAGATCAGTAAACATATAAAGAGGATTCTGGTTTCAGGGTTTATGTGATCTTTTTGTTCTTCATTAACCAATGCTAAGAGCAGCGCCAACCATGAGACCTTTGCCATGAAACTATGAAACCCTTTTTTATGAAAAACATCCTCCTTATTTTCATTCGAAACCCTGAATTGGGGAAGGTAAAAACCCGTTTGGCCCGCACCTTGGGTGATGTGGAAGCGCTTCGAATTTACCGTATTTTGCTGGAAGAAACCCGCGCTGCGGCCTTGGGCGCTACGGCTGAAAGGCATTTGTACTATACGGAAGCGGTGGCTGAGCAAGATGATTGGTCCTTGGAATTGTTTCAGAAAAGGTTGCAATCGCCGGGCGATCTTGGGGCTCGGATGGAAGCGGCGTTCCAAAACGCCTTTGTGGAAGGTGCTGATAAGGTGCTGATTGTTGGCAGCGATTGCCCGGAATTGAGCGGCGAGATTTTGAATGCCGCTTTTGAACAGCTCGATACCGTTGATTTTGTTGTAGGACCTGTACCGGATGGGGGCTACTATTTGTTGGGGATGCGGGCCATGGAGGCCAGTGTTTTTCGCGATATTGCCTGGAGTACGGAGACGGTGCGGGCGCGTACGTTGGAGAAAATTGCGGCGCTTGGGAAGTCTTTTGCGCTGTTGCCGGAACTGGTGGATATTGATGAAGCGGCGGATTGGGAGGGGTATTTGGAACGCTTGGAAAATTAGATTTCCGTTTACTTTTGAGTCGTATATTTACCCGCTGACCCATAGTTGTACTACTAATTCAAACATTGTTTATCTTAGAAAAAACCATGAAAACACGAAGCACAGTACTAACAAGGGCAAGTATTGTTTTTTCAATGGCGTTTTTATTCGGTGGATGTAAAACCAACTCGTTCTACCTACCCAATAATTACCCGAATGAAATAGAATCGATAAAACTTGACCAAAAAGACCTGGATTTGATGAGTTCAAATGAACCAAACCTATTGGACGAAATCGTAGCATTTCGGAAATCAAATAACAACGAGAATAAGGAAATAGCCACTGTCAGAGATTTTGTTGGCTTGCAAAAATGTGAAAAACCACATGATTGCGCCTATCAAGACTTTTCCAATGAATTTCAGGCAATATTTGATTTCTATTCGTCAATCGGTGCGAACGAATTTGTTTGGATTCAAAAGGAAAAAAACGTCCCTTTAAAAAATAATATACTTAAGTTTTTGGTAAAGCATCCTCATGAAACAGGGGAAGTCGCGCATGTCACAAATCATCTGCAACAACTAATGGCCGACCCCAAATATGTGGATTATATTTATCAATCATCAATCAATTATAAAGAAGAAAAAGAGTGACGTCACTGTCTTGGAATTGTACACCACAAATTTCTCCCTTTCTCAAATTTATCCATAAATCCCTTCCAACACCTCCTTTCTCAAAACATACCTGCAAGATTCATAAAACATTAAAAATAACGTCAAAAAAATATATGTCAACAAAACGCCCATTCTCCCAACTTTTTAAAAAGCAAAAAGACTCAATTGTTCCAATAATTTTGAAATCCCGCTTTGTTAATGCTTCCGAAAATTTACAATAAATTCATTTTTCCACAAAAAACGCGTAATTTTGCAGCTTCAATCAGGCATTTTCCTTAATTAACGATGCCATTGCGCACGCTTTCCCTCTTCTTACACACTTTGGAGATGTCGACCCCGCTCGGCAAATGGAAAGGCCGCCCTCAATCTCAATTTGTTTCCCCGCTTTTTTTCTATTTCACCGATACCCGACAACGGCGCGTGAACTAATTTCCTATTCGCCAGTTTTGCCATTTTAATACTTTCATCCGCCCAAGCTTCAACTGATACAAAATCGGGGTTTTCTATTTTTTAAACTACCCCAATCCAAAAAAGCCACTCATCTCTCATAACTCATCACTTATAACTCATCACTCAAAAATATGTCCCTCACTCGTTTTAACGCACTCCAAACTATGGAGAGCCGCTTGGAGCCTTTTTCAACAGACTTTGAAGAAGGTGTTGCGGAAAAGATTGCTTCCTATTTCGCTGAAAACGTCTTCAACGACGAAGCGATGAAAAGGCATTTGCCTGAAAACGCCTACCTCACCGTTAAAGCCGCCGTACAGAGTGGGCAAAAACTCACCCGCGACATCGCCGACATCATCGCCGTTGGCATGAAAAACTGGTCGGAAGAGCACGGTTGCACGCACTTTGCACACTGGTTTCAGCCGCTGACAGGCAAAACAGCCGAAAAGCACGACTCCTTCTTTACCCTCACACACGACGGCCGGGTCATCGAAGAATTCACGGGTTCTGCACTCGTGCAACAAGAGCCTGATGGTTCCTCCTTCCCTTCCGGCGGCATGCGCAGCACTTTTGAAGCGCGTGGCTACACCGTATGGGATCCAAGCAGCCCGGCTTTTATCATGGAAGTTGGCGAAGGCAAAACCCTTTGCATCCCGACCATATTTGTGACCTACGGCGGCGAGGCTCAGGATTACAAACTCCCACTGCTGCGCTCACAGGCTTTTTTGAATGACGCTGCGGTGCCAGTAGCACAGATGTTTAATGAAAACGTCACGAAAATAACCGCGACCCTGGGCTGGGAGCAGGAATATTTTGTGGTTGACGATGCGCTGTTCAACGCCCGCCCCGACTTGGCCATGACCGGCCGCACCCTTTTAGGTCGCCCAGCTGCAAAACACCAGCAATTGGAAGACCATTACTTCGGGTCTATCCCCGAGCGCGTGTATGCGTTCATGCGCGACCTGGAAACGGAGAGCCATAAATTGGGCATCCCGGTGCGTACCCGCCACAATGAGGTGGCACCAAGCCAGTACGAAGTAGCGCCCATTTTTGAAGAAATCAATGTGGCGGTAGACCACAACCAATTGTTGATGGACTTGATGGAGCGCGTCGCCCGGCGGCACAAACTGCGGGTATTACTGCATGAAAAGCCGTTCGCTGGCGTAAACGGTTCCGGTAAGCACAACAACTGGAGCCTGGCTGCCAATACAGGTGTCAACCTGCTGGCTCCGGCCAAAATGCCCGGCACCAACCTGCGCTTTGTTACTTTTTTTGTGAACACCATCGCCGCCGTGCACAAATACGCCGACGTACTCCGCGCCAGCATCGCACACGCCGGCAACGACCACCGTCTCGGTGCCAACGAAGCGCCACCCGCCATTATATCGGTATTCATCGGTGAGGCCCTGACCAACCTGCTGGATGAAATCGCAGAAGGCAAAAATCAGAATAACCAGGAGGTGGAGCGCGTGCTTGATCTAATCTCCAAACTGCCCAACCTTGAGCTCGACAATACCGACCGCAACCGTACTTCCCCTTTTGCTTTCACGGGCAATAAATTCGAAATCCGCGCCGTGGGCAGCAGCCAGAACTGCGCCGGCCCAATGGCCGTAATGAATGCCATGATGGGCTTGCAATTGGTGGAATTCAAAGCCGATGTAGATGCATTGGTGGCCAAAGGAGAAACCCAGGACCTGGCTATTTTGTCGGTCATCAAATCGTATATCCGCAAATCAAAGGCTATTCTGTTTGAAGGCAATAACTACTCCGATGAATGGAAAGAAGAAGCGGCAAAACGCGGCTTGAATAACTTCGCCACAACACCAGAAGCGCTGGATGTACTGGGCAATGCGCTTGGACAAGAGCTTTATGGAAAGTCTGGCGTAATGAACAAGGTGGAGCTGGATGCTTACTACAATGTGCAGTTGCACGGCTACGTAACCAAACTCGACATCGAAGCAAAATCGCTGGAGGAGCTGATCAACACCTTTGTGGTTCCTGCTGCCATGCGCTACCAGAAAGAACTGGCCGACAATGTAGCATCACTGCGTTCTATCGATATGGTACAAGGTGCCAAAATGCAAATGGAACTGCTGCGCCGCGTATCTGCCGATATTGAGGCCATCCACATCGGTTTGAAAAAGATGAACGATGCCTATGAAAAAGCGCACAGCGCAGGTTCAATCCGGGCTGAAGCTGAAATTTTCTGCCACGAGGTAAAACCTGAAATGGAAGCCATCCGCGAAGCGGCCGACGACCTCGAAGGCGTAATAGACGACCAGTACTGGCCATTGGTGAAGTACCGGGAGTTGTTGTTTATACGGTAGACGGTGTGGACGGTGGACGGTGTTTACCAGTTTACATGGAATAATAAAAAAACAGGCAGTGCCAGATTATCTGGGGCTGCCTGTTTTTTTCATGCTTTTCAAAAGCTTATTGATTGATCTCTTCCAGTAATATATTCAAATTAAACTTCGCCTTATCCAACACTTGAATATCAGTAGACCAGTCAAAAGTCATCGGTTTTTGATCTGGGGTAAATATGGTTGTCTTTTGATCGCTGGTAAAAATCCATACAACCTGCTTTACGCCAAAAGCAAAATAATCGGCTACTTTGCGGTAAATATAGGTCATGTCAGATGATTCGCTGGTATCCGCTTCTACATCTATTTCGACAATAGCATCGGGTGGGAGACTTGAATAATTTGGAGACAGCACAAAATTTTCAGCGCGAAAAACAGCAATGTCTGCATCCCGGCGGCGACCCTTTCCAAGTTTTAAGCCTTGTTCACCGCTTGTAATAACATAGCCTATTGGCTGTAATTGTTGGTGTAGCAACATGCCTAAGTGCAATTTCAGCCATGCTTGCAAGTTACTGTCTCCCAATATGTCATCAAGGTTTTTTAGGCCACTCAGCACATCCTGGTATCCCTTATAATAAATAGGGTTTCCCGCATCTAATTCATAAATGAGTGCTTCAGGAACAGCCTGCTTTGGAGAGCGCTTTGGTTCTGATGCTGCGGATGAAGAAGCTGGTATTGGCATAAGATCAAATTTTAACAAAAATAAGGATATTTTTTAAGTGCCACAACTAAGATAGTCCAAATAACTGGCGCAACATCGAAAAAAACTTTGGCAATTCAAATGGATGTAGGAAAAGGGCATCATCAAAGGTGCTTGCCTTTGGATGGCCACAAAAGTCTGGACTTGATGGGGGCAGCGCAGGTTCAATTTCGAATCCGTTGCATGAGACAGCTAGATTCCTAAATTCAAAAGTGAGGGGTGCATACTGCCTTACATCCTTAGGCCGAATATGCTCAATGTGGGAAGGATGCAAGATAGGAGGGCTCGCATGGTGGTCGTCTTTTTGTGCCTTTATCCCTTTTAAATTCACTGACCTTTAATTTGCTATAGGGTTCGTATACATATCCCATTTTTACTGGGAAATAGGCACCGATTAACGATTCATCAGTAGCAATTTTCAATACTTTTTGAAGGCCACTTGTCGCTTCCAGCTTTAATGAAAATTGCTGAATTAGCTCAAAGGATTTAGCGTTTTCGTGCAGAATATCTGCCTCTAAACGCTTCCATTGCTCAGAACCGGGGGTCAAATTCAACTTCAATGCTAATTTCTGCTTTGTCTGGTATTGGGTTAAATCTCTTGTAAAGGCACGTAGCAATCACCTCCAAAACCGTCGTTTTCCCACAACCATTCACTCCCGCAAACACAACAGTATCCAGCGTTTTACCATCCGCATCCGTGAAATCAAATTCCACATCATCGAAGATTTTATAATTCTTAATGGAGAGCTTTCGTATTTTCATGTGTTGCGATTTTACGTACAAAACTGATACCTTTCTCGCTACAATTATGTTTCGGGCTCTTATATCCCCTAAAAATGCACCCACCCCTGCGCCTTCAACGCATGCAAGTTCCCACCCTTAGTATTCAACTTAATCCCAAACTCCGCCTCCATGATCTCTCCGGCAATGTAGATATCGGGCAGGTACTTCACCTTTTCAATATCCTCGGGGCGAATGGTGAACAGCAACTCGTAATCCTCGCCGCCGTTGAGGGCGCAGGTAACGGGATCGAGTTTGAACTTCAAGGCCAATAGTTGCGCATCAGGGTGTATGGCCACGCCGCTTTCTTCGATGAGCGCGCCCACCTTGCTTTGTTTGCAAATGTGGAATATTTCGGAAGCCAGGCCGTCAGAAATATCGATCATCGAGGTGGGCCGCAGATCAATTTTGTGAAACGTATCGATCATGTCGCGCCGGGCTTCTGGCTTCAGTTGCCTGCCAATGACGTATTTCTGTTCCTCAAAATCGGGCTGTGTTTCTGGGTGCTCCTGCCAAATCTGTTTTTCCCTTTCCAGCAATTGCAAGCCGAGATACGCCGCACCCAGATCGCCCGTGATGCATATAAGATCGCCCACACGCGCGCCGGAGCGGTAACTGAGTCGCTCTTTCTCGCCCTGCCCAATAGCGGTAACGCTGATGGTCAGGCCCTTGGGAGATGAAGTAGTGTCACCGCCGACAAGGTCTACATCATACGTCTCGCAAGCGAGTTGAATGCCCGCGTAAAGGTCTTCCAGCGCTTCCACAGAAAAGCGATTTGAAATAGCAATAGACACGGTGATCTGTTTGGGGATCGCGTTCATGGCGTAGATGTCGGAAAGATTCACCACCACGGCTTTGTAGCCCAGGTGCTTGAGCGGCATGTACGCCAGGTCGAAATGGATGCCTTCCACCAGCATATCGGTGCTGACAACGGTACAAAACGCGCCGTTTTCGATCACGGCTGCGTCGTCGCCGATGCCCAGCAGGGATGATGGTTGCCGGAGCGGGAATTCCTTGGTGAGGTGCTCGATTAGGCCGAATTCGCCTAAGGTATTTACGTCGGTACGTTGCATAAGTATGAGTATGCACAGGGCGTATGCCCTATGTTAATGATTACGCCCTTTCAGGGATAAGCTTAAGCGTGGTAAGATGTTCCGTGACTTAACCGCGTTTCTACAAGAAGGTTGCAGTTCACTTCTTCTTCATCTCCGCATAAAACTTATAAAAATACGGTATCGTTTCAATCCCTTTGTAGAAATTGAACAGTCCATAATGCTCGTTCGGCGAGTGAATATCGTCGGAATCGAGACCGAAGCCCATGAGCACAGATTTGGCATTCAGCACCTGATCGAACATGGCCACAATAGGGATACTGCCACCGCCGCGCTGTGGCAGGGGCTTTTTACCAAAGGCTAGTTCCATCGCTTTTTCAGAGGCTTTGTACTCCACAGAATTGGTGGGCACCACCACCGGGTAGCCGCCATGGTGGGCCGTTACTTTTACTTTTACGGATTTGGGCGCCAAACCCTCGAAGTGCTTTTGAAACAGCTTTTCGATCTTTTTCGGGTCTTGGTCGGGGACCAGGCGCATGGAGATTTTAGCGAATGCTTTGGAGGGCAGCACCGTTTTGGCACCTTCCCCGATGTAACCGCCCCAGATACCGTTGACATCCAGTGTGGGCCGTATGCCTGTATGCTCAATGGTGGTATATCCTTTTTCGCCCATCAGCTCCGAAACGCCCAGGTCTTTCATGTACTGTTTCGCGTTGAAAGGGGCAGCATTCATCATTTTGCGCTCTTTGCTGCTCACTTTTTCTACGTCGTCATAAAATCCTTTCACCGTGACATGACGCTTGGTGTCGTGCAGGGAGGAGATCATGTCGCAAAGCACATTGATAGGATTGGCCACCGCGCCGCCGTACACCCCGGAATGGAGGTCTTTGTTCGGGCCAACGACTTCCACTTCCATGTAGCAAAGCCCGCGCAAGCCCACCGTTAGGCTTGGCGTTTTATTGTCGATAATACTGGTGTCGGAAATGAGCACCACATCGCAGGCGAGTTTCTTTTTATTTTCCTTGCAAAACTTCTCCAGGTTCTTGGAGCCTACTTCTTCCTCTCCTTCAATCATAAACTTGACGTTGCAGGTCAGGGTTTTGGTTTCCATCATCATCTCAAAAGCTTTGATGTGCATGAAAACCTGACCTTTATCGTCGCAAGCACCGCGGGCGAAAATGGCCCCCTCGGGATGTAGCTTGGTTTTTTTTACCACAGGTTCGAAGGGCGGGCTGTCCCAGAGTTCCACCGGATCGGCAGGCTGCACGTCGTAGTGGCCATATACCAGCACCGTTGGCGCGTCAGGGCTTATCATTTTTTCACCATAAACAATGGGATGGCCCGCTGTTTGGCATACTTCTACTCTGTCGACACCAACCGCCGTGAGGTGTTTTGCCGTGGCTTCTGCCATGCGTTGTACATCGCCCGCATATTTAGGATCGGCGCTAACGGATGGAATGCGCAATATTTCGAGCAGTTCTTTAAGAAAACGCTCTTTGTTTTTGTCGAGATAAGTGTTGAGTTCTTTCATATTAAATTGGCTGATGGCCATTAACTGTTAGCTTTTGGCTTTTGGCTGCAC
>Ga0163144_10030276_pt1 | contig 10358 bp, 4 predicted proteins | sample OliLak19BULKMAT1_FD_123175 | JGI IMG/M metagenome (GOLD analysis project Ga0163144, IMG submission 123175) | Freshwater microbial mat bacterial communities from Lake Vanda, McMurdo Dry Valleys, Antarctica - Oligotrophic Lake LV.19.BULKMAT1 | ecosystem: Environmental > Aquatic > Freshwater > Lake...
GCGCCGCCCCCTGCGCCGCCGTCGACCCACACCAGCTCCTCCCCAAGGTACGTCCCGTGATCGCTTCCAGGCCCTCCGTCGTCCTCGCCGCCGGCCTGCGTCTGCCCCAGGCCCGCGCGGGCGGGGCCTTCGCAGCCGAAAACGCCGGCCACTTCGGCGCGGCGTGCGCACGCGAACTCATCGCCCGCACCGGCCTCGATCCCGCGCTGTTCGACGAAGTCATCGTGGGCTGCGTCGGCCCGCCCCACGACCAGACGAACGTCGCACGCGTGATCGGCCTGCGCGCAGGTGTCCCGCGCGCCGTGCCCGCGCGCACCGTCGCGCGCAACTGCGCGAGCGGGCTCGAGGCCGTCACAAGCGCTGCGGCTTCGATCCAAGCGGGCCACGGTTCGCTCTACCTGTGCCTCGGCGTCGAGGTGATGAGCGCGTACCCTTTGATCTACAACCAGCGCGCCACCGACTTTTTCGGGCGCCTCGCGCGAGCGCGCTCACCGTCGGCCAAAGCGGCGGCCCTCGCCACGTGGCGTCCCGCGCTGCTGAGCCCGCGCATTGCGTTGTCCGAGGGACTGACCGATCCCGTGTCGGGATTGATCATGGGCAAAACCGCGGAGAACCTCGTGCGCGACTTCGGATTGACGCGCGAGCAGTGTGATGCCTACGCGCTGCAAAGCCACCAGCGCGCCGCACGCGCCGTCGGTCGCGGCCGTTTTGCCAAGGAGATTGTGCCCTACCTGCCGCTTGCGTCTAGCGCGAACCAGGCGGCGCTGGAGGCCGACGAAGGTATCCGCGCGGACCAGAGCATGGAGGCCCTAGCCAAGCTCAAGCCCTACTTCGAAAAGCCCGACGGGGTTGTGACGGTCGGCAACTCCTGCGGCATCACCGATGGTGCGACGGCCCTCGTGGTCGCTGAAGAGGGCCGCGCGCGCGAACTCGGCTTGACGCCGCTCGCACGCCTCAAGGGCTTTGCCTGGGCCGGATGCGATCCTGCGCGCATGGGGCTCGGACCGGTCCACTCGACCGCGAAGCTTCTCGCCCAAACGGGCTGCCAGCTCGCGGACATCGGCGCCATCGAAATCAACGAAGCGTTTGCCGCCCAGGTGCTTGCCTGCGTCGACGCGTTCCGCTCGCGCACCTTCGCACAGAAGGTCCTAGGTCGGTCCGAACCCCTCGGTGACATCGATCCGAAGATGCTCAACCCCAACGGCGGCGCAATCGCCCTCGGACACCCAGTCGGTGCATCCGGCGCGCGGCTGCTGCTCACCACCGCGATCGAAATGGCCGAACGGGACGTGGAGCTCGGCCTTGCGACGCTGTGCATCGGCGGTGGCCAAGGTGGCGCCGCGCTGCTCGAGAGGTGCCCGTCGTGATCGACTTCACTGGACTTCCCTTCCCGTCGGACGCACCGCCCGCGGGCGCTTCGGTGCGCCTCGTGCGCAACAGCGAGGCGCAAGTCGCCGAGCTGATCCTCGATCCCCCGCACCGCAAACTCGCAGTATTCGACGGTCCGTTGCTGCGCGACCTCGACCTTGCGCTCTCGGACCTCGAGCGCGATCACAGCGGCCTCGAAGGGCTGATCGTGCGCGGCAGGGAACCACTCGTGTTCTGCGCGGGCGCGGACATCGAAGCGATCAGCGCCATCGACAACGCCGCGGATGCGCGGCGCCTCGGCCGCCTCGGTCAGGACCTGTTCCAACGGGTCCACCGCTTGTCGAAGGGCGGCGGCGGCCCCCTGCGTGTCGTCACGGCGGCGGGTGGGCCGGTGCCCGGGGGTGCGTTCGAACTCGCGCTCGCGGGCGATGTGATCGTGCTCGCCGATGACGACAGCACGCGCATTGGCCTGCCTGAGGTCAAGCTCGGCATTTTGCCTGGTTGGGGCGGATGCCAGCGACTCCCGCGGCGCACGGGAACATTGATCGCGCTGGAAGCGATCCTTTCGGGCAAGCTCTACCGTGCGCGGGACGCCAAGAAGCGCGGACTGTGCGACCGCGTGACGCCGCCGGAATACCTCTACCGCGTTGCCCGCGCCATCGCGGTCGGCAAAGAACGCCTGCAGACCCCCGACCATCGCGCGCGCACGGTCCTCGTCGACCGCAACCCGCTGGTGCGCGAGTTCGTGCGGCGCCGGACCCAAGCCACTGTCGAGCGCACGACGGGTGGCCATTATCCGGCGGCGTTCGAAGCGCTCGACCTGGTGCTCGACGCACACCGCACGCCGCTCGAGCGCGGCTTCGAGAAGGAAGCCGATGCGCTGGCGCGCCTTGCGGTGTCGCCGGTGTCCAAACACCTCGTCGGCATTTTTCGTGCGTCCGAAGCGCAGAAGAAGCTCGGTCAGGAGCCGGGTGGCGCAAAGAGCCCGCGGTTCGAGCGCGCGGCGGTGGTCGGCGGCGGAATCATGGGCGCCGGCATCGCCAGTCTGCTAGCGCAAAAAGGCATCAACGTGCGACTGTCGGACCTCGCGCGCAGTGCGCTCGACAACGCGTTCCGCAGCCACGAAGCGGCGGTCAAAAAAGCCGCACGACGCCGCATTCTTTCGGCACCCGCAGCCGATGGTGCGCTCGACCGCTTCGAAATGACCACGCAACCCGTGGGTTTCGGGGCCTGCGACCTCGTCATCGAAGCGGTGGCGGAAAAACTGTCGACGAAGCGCGCCGTCCTGGGCGATTTTGCCCGCCGCGTGCGCCAGGGCGCGGTGATTGCAACCAACACGTCGTCGCTTTCGGTCGACGCGATCGCGGCCGAGATCCAAAACCCCGAGCGCGTGGTCGGCATCCACTTTTTCAACCCGGTCGACAAGATGCCGCTGGTCGAAATCGTGCGCGGCGCGCGCACGAGCGAGGCCACCGTGCGACGTGCCGCGCGCCTGGCCCTCGACCTTGGCAAAACGCCGGTCGTGGTCGCCGATCGCCCGGGGTTTGTCGTCAATCGCCTGCTTGGACCGTACCTCGACGAAGCTTTGCGGCTGTTCGAGGAGGGCGCGAGCCCGCGGGAACTCGACCGCCGCGCGCGTGCGTTTGGACTGCCAATGGGCCCGTTTGAACTGCTCGACCGCGTGGGTCTCGACATCGCGAGCCACGCTGCGCGCTCCCTCGAAGATGCATTTGGCGACCGCATGCGCGCGAGCACGATGCTCGAACCGCTGGTCGCCGCCGGCGACCTCGGCGACAAGTCCGGCCGCGGTATCTACGCCAAACGCGGCAAGGAGAAGGTGCTCAATCCCCTGCTCGTTCGTCCCCCCCACGCACCTGCGACGAGCGAACTGTGGGGCCCCGAGCAGCTTGAACGTTTGATTCTCCCGCTGATCAACGAAGCCGCGCGCTGCATCGAGGAGAACGTCGTCGCGAGCGCCGCCGAACTCGACCTCGCCGCCGTGTTTGGCATGGGATTCCCGCCGTTCCGCGGCGGTCCCCTGACGCTGGCGGACGAACGTGGCGCACACGACGTCATCGCCGCGCTCGAGCGCTGCGCCGCCGAACCCGCGGTGGCGCGCCGCTCGGGTGGGCCCGAACGCTTCGCTCCCGCGCCGATCCTCCTGGAACTCGCGCGCACGGGCGGCCGTTTCCACCGCACGCCGAGTGTTGCGGCCGCGAGCGCTCGCTCCGCACCGGCTGGCGAAAGCGCGACCTGACGCTACGCCCTACACTGCGATCCCGCCGCACGCCGCGCGCAAGACCGCGCAAACAAGCCGCTATCCTGCGCCCCGCCCCGCCATGCCCCGCTCCATCGCCCCGCTTGCCATGACGCCCTTTACCGCCATCGACCGTGCCTGTGTCAACACCCTGCGCGGCCTTGCGATCGACGCGGTCGAGCAGGCTAAGTCCGGCCACCCCGGCCTGCCGCTCGGCGCGGCGCCGATGGCGTACGTTTTGTGGAGCCGGTTCCTAAAGCACGACCCGAGCGCCCCCACCTGGCTCGATCGGGACCGCTTCGTGTTGAGTGCCGGACACGGTTCGATGCTCCTGTACGGCCTTTTGCACCTGTATGGCTACGGACTTGCGATCGAAGAGCTTAAGCGCTTCCGCCAGCTCGGCAGCAAGACTCCCGGCCACCCGGAGTACCGTCACACAGTCGGTGTTGAGGCCACGACCGGCCCGCTCGGGCAGGGCTTTGCCAACGCCGTCGGCATGGCGATCGCGGAGCGTTATTCCGCCGGGCTGTTCAACCGCGAGGGCCACACCGTCGTCGACCACCACACGTGGGTTCTCGTGGGCGACGGCGACCTGATGGAAGGCCTGTCGTACGAAGCGGCGAGCCTCGCGGGCCACCTCGGGCTCGGCAAGTTGATCGCGCTCTACGACGCCAACGACATCAGCCTCGATGGGCCGACGTCGATGGCTTTCACGGAGGACGTGGGCGCGCGCTTCGAAGCCCTCGGATGGCACGTGCAACGGGTCAAGGACGGTGACACGGACCTTGAGGGCATCGCGGCGGCCCTAGCAGCGGCGCGCACGGAAACAAAACGCCCGTCAATGATCGTCGTGAAAACCACGATCGGTTACGGCGCTCCCAACAAGGCGGGCTCGTCGAAGGCACACGGCGCGCCGCTCGGAGCCGATGAACTCGCCGCGACCAAGCGCGGCCTCGGGCTCGATCCGCAGCAGTCGTTCGCGGTGTCCGAGGATGTGCGCAAACACTTCGCAGCCGCGGCGAGCAAGGGCGCGGACACACGCGCCGCATGGGAAAGCCGCCACACGGCCTGGTCGAGCGAGCACCCGCAGCTCGCCGCGCTGTGGAGCCTCGCCCAGGCGGGCACCCTGCCGAAGGGATGGGACGAGGAACTGCCCCACTGGACCGCCGCCCAGGGCGCCATAGCGACCCGCGATTCGGGTGGAGCGGTGCTCGGCGCGCTCGCGGCCCGCATCCCCTGGCTGTTTGGCGGCGACGCGGACCTGTCTGAATCCACGAAGACCAGCATCGCAACGGGCGGCGACTTCGACGGGCAAACCGGGAAGGGGCGCAACGTGCGTTACGGCGTGCGCGAGCACGCGATGGCCGCGATCGCCAATGGCATCGCCTACCACGGGGGCGCACGCACCTTCACGGCGACGTTTTTCTGCTTCTCGGACTACATGCGCCCTGCGATTCGTTTGGCGGCGATGAGCAAGCTGCCCGTCGTGTTCGTCTTCACCCACGATTCCCTCGCCGTCGGCGAGGACGGGCCGACGCACCAACCGGTTGAGCACTTGCTCTCCCTGCGCTCCGTCCCAGACCTCGTCGTATTGCGCCCGGCGGACGCCAACGAGACGCGCGAAGCGTGGTGCGTGGCGCTGCGCCGCACCGACGGCCCCACCGCGCTCGTCCTCTCGCGCCAGAAGTTGCCGACCGTCGACCGACGCTCGTCCGGGGATGCGAGCGATGTCCGTCGCGGCGCCTACGTCGTCGGCGAGGCCAAGGACGGCCAGCCGCGCGCCATTCTGATCGCCACCGGATCCGAAGTCGCGCTCGCACTCGCCGTGCAGGAGCGCCTCGCGGCCCAGGAGGTGCACGTGCGCGTGGTTTCGATGCCGTCCTGGGAGCTGTTCGCCGCCCAGGAACCGGGTTACCACGCCGCTGTGCTGCCGCGGGCCGTCCCGACGCGCGTCTCGATCGAAGCGGGCCGCACGCTGGGTTGGGAGCGCTGGATCGGCGCGGGCGGTCTGGCGATCGGCGTGGACACCTTCGGCCACTCCGCACCTGGAGACGAAGTCCTCGCCCACCACGGACTCGGCGTCGAAAAAGTGTGCGAGCGCGTGCTCAAACACCTTGCCGCGCGGTGAGCGCCGCGCGGTGCTCGTTCGCGGCGCGGTGCTCGTTCGCAGCGCGGTGCTCGTTCGCAGCGCGGTGCTGCGTGCCTCAGCCCGCGCCCAGAAGCCGTCGCGCGAGCTCCTCGAAGCGCCGCGCGCCGGATTCGAAATCGACGGTGGTGAGGCGCTCGTGGTCGGTGTGCGCGTCTTCGATGCGACCGGGGCCGATCAACAGGCGCCGGCCGAAGTTCGCCAGAAACGGCGCGTCCGTCGCAAACGCCACGGGCACCGCCTTTTCGCCCTCGGGCACATGGAACTCCACCGGCCCGTAGTGTTCGCCGAGCTCGATCTCGACACCCTCCTCGAGCGCAGCGCGCAGGAGATCGATGACCCGCTCGGGCGGCTCGACCGCGCGCACCATCACGTCCGCCTCCGCCGCGTCGGCGACGACATTGGACGCGCGCCCACCGCCGATCGTGCCGATATTCATGCTGCCGGATCCGAGCAGCGGGTGTTCGCCCCAGCTCGTTCCCACGAGCCGCGCGCAGCTACATACGAGCCGATGGACCGCCGACGGCCCGGCGGGTTGGGAACTGTGTGACAACGTGCCCGAGGCGACGAGCCGCGCTTTGACGATGCCCTTGTGCGCGCTGACGAAGCGCCCCCCCGTGGGTTCGCCGATGACCGTGTGCTCGGGCGCTCGCCCGTCGCATAAACGCCCCGCGCAGAGCGCCGCGCTCGCCGCCTGCGCACCCGCGCCATCGACCTCCTCGCCCACGGTCAACAACAACCCGATGTCGCGCTGCCCGCTTTTTACGAGCTGAGTGATCGCGATCGCCATCGCGAGCGCCTGGCCCTTTGCGTCGCACGCCCCGCGGCCATGCACCGCGTCGCGCGTGATGCGCGGGCCAAAAAACGGCGGCACCGTGTCGAGGTGTGTGCAAAAGAGCACCCGCGGCGCACCGGCGCGTGCGAGCACGTTGGCGCGGCCGGGTGCGACGGCGTGGAGCTCGACGTCGAGGCCGAGCGCGCGAAGGTGGCAGGCGACAGCCTCGCCGTAGTCGGCCTCGCGCCCGCTCGTGCTGTCGATCGCGATCCAGTCGGCGAGGGTATGGCTCCACTCCTGCATGGTGCGACGAGCGTACGGCCCCCAGCGCCCCGCGCCGAGCGTTCCCCGCCCGCGGGGCCCGCGCGCCCAAAGGCGCCGAACCGGTTGCCCTTGGCGCTGGGATCCCACAGGGGGCTCCCCTTTCCCGCGGCCCACGGTCAAACCCGGAACCTGTGACCGCCCACCCCCGTCCTTCGGGGCCCCGCGCGCCGCTACCCCGGTTTGCGCCCACCCCCGAGCGCACTACCATCCCCCCCATGATCACCCCGAGCGCCCCCTCCGCCGCGATCGAACCCCCGACCTGGCAGCGATTTGCCGTCGCCCTGGTGGCCGTGGCATTTGTGCTGTGGCCGTTTTTCTATGCACCGGCCGAACGGGACGGCGGCGCCGTGGGTGGAGCGCTCGTCCGCGACGGGCAAACCCTCGTCGCGACGCATCCGCAGTTGCGGTCCATCGCGGCGGGCCAGGGCGGTTTCGGCGCACTGGTTGCGAGCGACTGGTGGGGTGGTCTGCGCGCCGACCAGCCCTTCTACCGGCCGCTGTCGAGCGCGGTGCTCGGCACCGCCGCGTGGGTGGCAGGTAAACCCTACGACGCCGCCCAACCTGGCAGCGGCGCGATGCCGTTCAAGCTCTTCTCGCTGGCGCTGCACGCCATCGCGGCGTTGCTCGTCGTCGAGCTCGGCTGGCGGCTGATGCGCAAGGCGCCGCACGCGATCGCGGCGGGGCTCCTGTACGCCGCCCTTCCGATCCACGCCGACGTGCTGTTCGACGCCGGTGGAATCGCAGTGCAACTGGGCACGGTGCTCAGTCTCGCGGCATTGTGCGCCTGGTTTGGGGGCCGGCGCGAAGACGCGGGTCCCAATGGAGCGGGAGTCGTCGGCGCCGCGCTCCTCGCACTTGTGGCCGCCCTCGCGCACGAGATCGCCTTCGTGCTGCCCGTCGTGGTGCTGGCGCTCGAGACCGCGCGCGCGCGCACCGGTGGCCTGGGTGAGGGACTGCGTGTTGCACTCGGGCGCGTCGCACCCGTGCTCGCTATCGTGGTCGGTCTGGGGGTAGCCGCGGGCCTGCGCTTCGCCGTGGGTGGCGCTCTCTTCGCCCCCGGCCTCATCGATCCCGTCGTGAACCCTCTGGCCGACCTCGGCGCGCTCGACCGCATCGCCAACGGTTTGCGGATGGCGGCCGCGGGCGTCCCCGCGATGGTGGGCATCGATCCCCTTGCAAGCCGCATTTTTGGCGGCAGCCCCGACCACGGCGCCGCGCAGGTCACCGCGTTGAGTGCGTTTTCGCCCGCGAACCTGATCGCGCTCGTCGTGCTGATCGCCCTTGCCGCCGCCGCCGCGTGGCTCTTCCCGCGCTGCCGCACGCGCGGGGCGCTCGCGATCGCGGTGCTCGCCGTGCTCGTGCTCGCATCCAATACGCTCTTCGTGCAGCCCGAAGTGTTCTCCGCACGGCTGCTGCTGCTGCCCGGCGCGCTCCTTGCGCTGTTCCTGGCGCCTTTTTTTGGCGCGGCGGGCCGCATCGGACTCGCGGGCGCGGGTGTGCTTGCGATCGGGAGCGGTGTGTGGCTGAACGCCGAATCGCGCCACTGGGAGGACCCCACGTCACTGTGGCGCCATGTCGCGGACCACACGGCGACGAAGAGCGCCCGCGCGCACACGGAGCTCGGCGGACTGCTGCTCGGCGAGTTGCTCTACTCGATGGGCCAAAATAGCCTCGACCGCGCGATCGCTTTGGCGCCGCAGAGCGCGACGGCGCAAGCGCTGCTCGGCGAAGCGCGCGCCGCAAACTTCGACCCCCAGGGCGCCGCGACCGCCCTGCGCGCGGCCACCGAGTTGCAGGCTCAGCGCGCGGGATGGACCTGGAGCCCCGCGATCGAGAACCTGCTGCCCAACCCGACGTACGTGCTTTACCGCGTGAACCAACTCGAGCTGATCGACGCGATCGTCACACCCGAAGAACACCTCGCGTGGCTCGACCGTTTGCTGGCGCGCGGCTTTGCGAGCCCTTCGGTCGAGCTCTACCGCGCGCGCACGCTGCTCGCGCTCAACCGCGCCCAGGACGCCGAAGCGGCCTTGCGCAGCAGCCTCGCCATCGCGCCGACGGTCGAAAACGTGCGCTCCCTCGGGCGGCTCCTGCTCAACACGGGCCGCGCGGATGAGGCACAGACGCTGTACCGCGAGATGACACCGCGCTTTGGCGGACAAAACGCTGCGGAGGCCGAGCTTCTCCTGCACCAGGCGGGAACCGAGCTCGCGCTCGATCCCACCCGCGCGCTCGAGCTCGCGACGCGTCTGCTGGCGAACGCCGACGACCTCAATCCCGAGCAGCGTTTCCAGGCGTACCTGATTTCGGCGCAGGCCCGCATCGACAGCCCTGCGGATCCCGTCGAAGCCGCGCGCCGCCGGCGGTTGGCTGTCGACGACCTCACGCGCGGCCTCGCGGGTTACCACGTGGTCGCCGAGGACACCTATTTCGCGCTGCACATGCTCGGGCAGTTGTTGTTTGCTCAAGGCCGTTACGACCAGGCCCGGGACGTGATGGAGAGTGTGTTGCGCCAGCGCGAGGGTGCGACGCAGCGTTGGATGCTGGGCACGGTGCTCGCGCGCAGCGACAACCCGCGCGAGGCCGTGCGGCAGCTCGACCTTGCGCTCGCCGGTTTGACACGCGGCGGCGCGCCGATTTCGCCCGCGATCTACATCGCGGCGAGCATCGAGCGCCTGCGCGCCCTCGCCGGGTGGAGCGAGCCCGACGCGGCGCCGCTTTACGCGGAAGCCCTCGCGGCCGCGCGGCATCCCGAGGATCGCGAAGCCGTCGCGCGCCACCTTGCGACGTCGGGCCGCGCCGAGGAAGCGCTCGCCATCGCGCGCGAGCTGGCCGCTGGCACGCGCCCCGGCCTTGCGAGCGCCATGCCTGCGTTCGAGCGCGCGGTCATCCTCGACCGCGACGACCGCGCAACACCGGGCAACCCAGGCCTGCTGGCGGAGCGATCCAGCCTGCGCATCGTTATGGGCGACCCGATCGCCGCGCTCGCGGACGCACGCACCGCCGTCGACGCGACGCCGGCGGGCGCCGCGCGGGGCAAACGCCTGATGTTCCTGGCCGAAGCTCAAGCCGCAGCCGGCGAACTGGAAGCCGCCCTATCAAGCTGGCGCGCCGCAGCCGACGACGCCGAAACCCCCGCCCAGGACATGCCCCGCATCCAATCCGAGGTGGCGATCCTCACCGCACTCCTGGGCCACGAATAACCCCGGGGCCGCGGGATGCGCGCCGGCGGGATGCGCGCCGCATCGTTCCGCATCAACGCCGCACGCTTCACCCATCCCGCAGCAACGCCGCACTCTTTCGCGGGCTCTGCCCGCTGGGAGCACGGGCCTCCAGGCCCGCCGTGCAGCAACGCCGCACTCTTCTGCGGGCTCTGCCCGCTGGGAGCACGGGCCTCCAGGCCCGCCGTGGAGCAACGCCGCACTCTTCTGCGGGCTTTGCCCGCTGGGAGCGCGGGCCTCCAGGCCCGCCGTGGAGCAACGCCGCAC
>Ga0163144_10030277_pt1 | contig 10358 bp, 11 predicted proteins | sample OliLak19BULKMAT1_FD_123175 | JGI IMG/M metagenome (GOLD analysis project Ga0163144, IMG submission 123175) | Freshwater microbial mat bacterial communities from Lake Vanda, McMurdo Dry Valleys, Antarctica - Oligotrophic Lake LV.19.BULKMAT1 | ecosystem: Environmental > Aquatic > Freshwater >...
AGCTTTGGAATCTGATGGCTCTAAAGCTTTGAAAGCCTATATGATGCAAACTTTGGTTGAGGCTTCTTCCAAATCTTCGGGCGACAATCTAATTCATGTAAAAGATGCCAAAAATGATTTCACAGCCATAAAATCGGGTGCTTCTCAATACATCGACTATATATTTGGCAGCAAACGACTCAAAGTAGATAAAGAAACTTTATTAATAAATACCGGTGCACACGAAGTATTGTTGAAAAACGACAAACCTAAACCAAGACTTTTTGTAGATGGCAAAGAAGTGAAACTGGAAATTAACAATCCTTTTGAATTAGATGGTATTACTTTCAACTTCCAGATAGATGGCGATCTTTCATTTTTGAGAGTGAGTTTACCTGACTTTCCTACGTTTGATGTCGGTTTTAATTTGGGCAAATTCCCTTATCTAAAAGCTAGATTTCCTTCTTACGAAATTTCTTTCAAAGGCATAGATTTGGGTTACGATTTCGATTTCAACGGCTTTAAAGTTTCATTTCCTTCTGTGGGTAGCCTCGATTTCAGTTTGCCAAACGGCCCTAAATTCAGCTTCAAAGGCCTCGATATTAACCTAGATTTTAGTGGCTTTAAAGTGAATTTATCCAATAAATTTGATTTTGGTTTATCATTCAAATCCTTTTCTTTCGATTTCAAACTGGGCGATATTAAATTGGGTCTAGAGAAATATGCTTTGAATTTAGACAAGTCTTTCAATCTTAAATTTCAATTTCCAGAAACGCCTCGTTGGTTTAGCTACAATTTGAATACCCGTTTGCTCAATTTCAATTTCGATTTGTTCAAGTTTGATTTCGAACCCCTAAAACTGTTGTCTTTTTCTTATGATGGAAAATTATTCAAGCTATTTGATACGGGTATAGAATTGGCTTTTGATAAACTTTCGCTTTCATTTGAAATTGACAAATATCTTCGTTTCAAATACGATATTGACAAATATTTCAACATTAGCCCTATAAATATTTCTACCAAATGGGATAAACTGGATTTTGGTTTAAGCATGGATTCTTTGCGATTTGCTTATTTGCCTATCAAATTGAATATCGATCCAAAACTATTTTCAGTTGATTTGAGTGGCAAAATGTTGTCGTTCGACATCAACAAAAATTTGAAATTCAATTATTCGGTCGATAAATTTTTCCAAATTTCTCCTTTGTCTTTCAATGCCAAGTGGGATAAATACGGTATGTCTTTCCCAAAAGTAGGCGCATTTAGTTTGACCGATGGCATCAGAACATTCAATATTGGCGATATTGATTTGAGTATAAAAGATGTGGATTTGTCATTGAATTATACTTTCGACAAAGACCTTTCGCTCAAGTTCAAAGCCGATTTGTTTTCTATTTCAATGGATAAAATCAACATGAAGTTCGACAAATACAACCTCGGTTTTGGCAAGTTGGACGGACTTTATTATTTCGATGGCAAATACAATTTCAAATTCAAAGATATTCTGTCGCTCGATGTAGATGGTTATGCCATGTCGTACAACATTGCTTCTCCAAAAATCGAGTTTAACGTTCCCAAATACAAATTCAATGTAAATGGCTGGATGGATAAAATGAATTTCAGTTACGATGAATTCAATATGTCTTTGGGCAAAATTGATGGTTTAATTTATTTCGATAAACTAAACAGGTTTGAATTCAATACTGATTTATTGATCAAAACTGGCTTAGCTGACTTTGAATTGGGTATCAAAGGACTAAAATTACCCGAAAAGAGCTTTTATTTCAAAATTAAAGAGTACAACTTAGCTTATTCTGGTCCTACAGGTATTCGTTTTTCTATGCCAAACAAATGGTTTAGCATTGGTGGCAAAATGTATTTTTCAGTTGGTTGGGACGATTTAAGTATCGAAGTAGGACTAGGCAAAATGCGCTTATTCAAATCAGATTATGGCATCACTTACGGAGGCGACACCTATTTTGGTATTTTGTATAAGAAATCTGAGGTGTTATTTCAAAAAGATCGTTCACTGAAAATGATAGATGGCGATAAGGGCGTTACGATTAATGAAGATGGTGTAATTACTTTAAAGAATGGAACGCAAGAAATAATTGCAGGTGGCGATCAGCCTATTAAATTCAAAGATGCCAACGGCATGGAAATGAAGGATGGCGCTGGAAGCGATGGTTTTAAATTCAACGTGGCAGGTATGGATTTTGACGTAAAAGCCACCGCAGACAATAATGTAGTGATAGAAACAAAACAGAGCTTTGGTAAAATTGCTTTATCAAGCGAAGGTGAAGGCACCATGCAAGCCGTGTTGAGCAATGGCAATACAAAATTTGGTACACTGTATAAAAATAAATACACTTGGGGCTTAGCCTTAGGCAATGAAAGTGCGGTAAAAGCACCGGAAGCAACTCAAAATATTCAAATGACTGGACCATCCAAAATTGGCAAAATCACCACCAACAGCACCAGTATTTTACAAGCCATTGCTTATGCTTCGTTTAGCACCAAAACAGGAGAGCTATACATCAATGGACAAGTGGCTGCCACCAAACCATTTCTTTGTTTAGAAAACGGAACATTTAGTGCCAAGTTCGCCAAAGATGAATGGTATATCAAAGTGGCTGACCCAGAAAAGATGACTTCATTGCGACCCTTGTGTATGGCGCTAGAAACGAAAGGGTATTTTCATATATCGCCCCAAAAGTACGCAGCGGGCATTAGTAAATCTTTCAGGTTTGACTTATCTGGCGGATATTCTAGTACAATTGTTTCCGTTTCGGCTGGTGTTAAATTTGGATATTTAATTGAAGGAGAGGCTATTATAGTATTGGGGGGAGGCGAAAAAGAAAAAACTATTGGTTTAGAGAAGTTGCGCGTCAAAGTGGAAGGCGATGCAAGTGCTTTTTTAGAAGGCAAAGTGTTAGGCGTAGGCGGAAAAATTAGTATGGGAGTATATATGGGTGGTGAACTTATTCTTGTAATGACTACAGATGAAAGGTCTTTCAAGGGTACTTTTTATGCTGGTTTTGAGTTCTTAGGAGAAAATTTTGATATAGATTTTGATGCAAAAATTGACGTATAATCATGTATAAAAAGAATAAATGGAAGGTATACGGGTTGTTTTTAGCTTTTATTTTGGCTAATGTTTATTCGATATCTGCACAACAGAATAAGAATAAAAATTTCGTATTTGTGTCTAACGATTACCGTGAGCTAAAATCTGGCAAGGTTTTGATCAAGTTCTTTTCTGAAGAATTAAAATACAGTCAAGGATATAATATCTATCGCAAAAAGGAAGGCAATAATGATTTGGTAAAAATCAATAAGTCACCAATTGTTTTTCTGAAAACATTGCCAAGCTATATAAAATTGGAAGGTGAAAATGCTGAAATGTATACCAATTTTTTGAAATTTGAAGCAGCGACTATGAATGCTGAACCGATGGTAAAAGCCATTGTAAAATTGAAAGCCGTTCAAAATTTCAATTTTGCCATTGCCATTGGTCAAGCTTTTATAGATAGTGCGGCTATTGCAGGCGAAACCTATCAATATATAGTAAGGAAAGTAAGTGCAAACACTGATTTATTAATTGGCAATTCTCTAAGTTTAAAAGTAGAGACCTGGAAACAAGATGTTCCGCCTCAAGAAATAAAGTTTGAACGATTAAAAGTTGGCGTTTCATTTGCTTGGTTGCAGGAGCCTCGCAAACACATGGGTGTAGATATTTACAGAAAGAGACAAGGCGATAAAGATTTTGTGAAAATTACAGATATTCCCGTAGCACCCCGAATGCGTGAAAATGGAAAATATCCTAAATATTTTTTCAACGACCAAAACACCGCTAGCGATAGTGTTTACATCTATAAATTAGCAACGGTAGATTATTTTGGACAAGTTTCTCTTTTTTCAGAAGAAATAAAAGCAGCAAAAAAGGATTTTGAACCGCCTTTTCCGCCAGATAGCGTGAGTTTAGATGTCGACACTTTAAAAATTAAGTTGGCTTGGAAAACCTCGGTTTCAAAAGATTTAATAGGTTTTAATGTATATCGAAGCAAAGAATACGCTAAGAATTTTCAAAAAGTAAATCCAAAACTCATTCCTAAAACACAAACAAAGTTTGTAGATATAGTGCCCAAGTTTGATGAATATTTTTACAATATCGCAGCTGTAGATTCTTCGGGCAATGAAGGTAATTCTATGGTTATCATGGCTGATGTGAGAGATGTGTTGCCTCCTGAAGTGCCAAAAAATTTAAAGGCAAGTATAGAAAAAGACAAAATAATATTGACTTGGTCGCCATCTCCTGACAAAGATTTGAAAGGCTATTACATTTACAAAGCACCAGCTGGGGGCACTGATTTTGTGATTTTGAATGGAAAACCGTTAAATCAAACCAGTTTTGAAATTCCTTATTCGAAGAAATCAAAAACCAAATTCACATACAAAGTACTGGCAATTGATAGCAGTTTCAACAGAAGTGCAGCTACTTTGCCTATTTCATTGCAATTGCCCGATGTGCAAGCACCAAACCAACCATTTATAAAAGCAATAGAACTCAAAAACGATTTTCCACAAATTACTTGGATGGCGAATGTGGACAATGATTTGAAATCGTATGCCCTTATCAGAATGAAATATGGCAAAGACACGTTGAAAACAGTGCTGAAAAATGATATTTCAAAATTGGATACCATATATACAGATAAGACAGCCGAATCAAATGAAAACTATAAATACTTGCTTTTTGCCACAGATAGCACGGGAAATGTTTCGCTTAGTTCCACTCCTTATAGTTTCAAAAATGTGAACACGAACACAGTGCTGAAAGTCAAGAAATTTGCTTCTAAATATGACAAGAAAAACAAAGAAGTAAAACTGACATGGACTCTGGAAACCGACAAGAACTATTACGGAGTGGTGGTTTTTCGGGCTTTTAAAGAAGAGGATATGTCACAGTTGAGCAAAAAGCTAATCACAGAAACTGAATTTGTCGACAAGACAGCCCAAAAACCAGGGCAATATCAGTACCAGCTCCGCATATATGACAAATTGGGAAATGTGGTAAGAAGCGAATTACAAGGCGTGATTGTTCAATAGCTTGTTCCAGCATTACAAATTGGTTTAGTAAAAAACTGAGCTTGGGTTTCTAAATTCAGGGGCAGTTTATGCTATTTTTTGATTTTGAGTCTAACACGGATCAAACTTACTTTTATAGTTTTTACTTTTTCGATAATGCGATTGCTCTTGTTGGGGCTGCAAGAAAACGATTAGATTATATGAGGTTCAAAACGCACTAAGCGGTAGATGCAGTTACACTAATTTTACAAATGTTTGGCAAAAAGTTGGGCACATAAGAAAGCCACCCAGAATTTTTAACTCGTGGGTGGCTATTTGAATGTGGGCCCTGATGGAATCGAACCATCCACCCCCTGATTATGAGTAATTGGTAAATATCTAATTATCAATTACTTAAATACTTTTTCGCAAAAATTTCGCAAAATGGTTGAATTACATCATTTTGCGTGCCTTCGAACAATATGTACGTAAATATAAGGTATATTTTTAAAAATACATTGTATAAGCAACTTTTTGAACTTATAAATACTCTATTCATTTGAGTATACTCAAAACTCTTAGGCATATATGCCATAATTCTAATACAAAGAATAATCCAATTATTTAAGCATTGTTAATGCCATAAAACAAACCTTAATATTAGAAAATATTTTATTTTATTACTTAGCGCAATTTGATTGTAGTACCTCCGTTACCTAATGAAAAACCGGATTTAAGTAACATTCAATTATATTATTTGGATAATATTTTTACTTGAGTATTTGCAGATTATTCAGATTGTATATAATATGATATATGCTTTCTACAAATCAAACAAAATGCGAAGCATCGAACATAGTGTATGTATTCGAACATACACCTTGTTTGAACTCAAACATTATCAACTAAACCCAACATACAATGTCCACTCACCTAAACAAATTAAGGAGTTACACAATGGAAAAATTATCGGCAAAACAATACGCTGAATTTTGGAAACTTATTGTGAAGAAATTTAAATCTCTACTGCCATGCGAACCAGGGATTTTTCTGGAAAGTGTGAAATACCCGAACATAGAAAAGTTATATATTTCATGCTTATCCAATCATATTTTCCTAATGCACTTATGCATGATTTATTTCCTGACGAAACACCATTTAAATATAATAATCAGGAACATCTAATTATTCCACCTCAAACCCTCTAATACTTATGGATTTTTCACCAAACACGGAAGCAACTATTAGAAACATGCAAAATCAGCTCAATAAGCTTCAAACCTTAATTTGTGATAGGATCACTTTTACTACGGTTGAAATGGCACTTAAAACAGGCTTAGACGAAAGAACTATTTGCAAATATTGCAAGGATGGTGCTATCAGGGCCATTCAATTAACAAATAAAGGTTCTTATCTAATCCCAATAACTGAGTTAGATCGAATATTGGAAGAAGCTAATCAAAGCAAAAGAAAGGATCAGGAACTGAGTACCAATTCCCTTAATAAATTAAAACGAATCCACTAATCAATCAAATCATGCAAGAAGAAACCAATATCAATGAAATGAATCTGAATCATTTAACCTCTAAATATGAAGAAGCTGCTATTCAGGTTGACAAACTCCAGGAAAGAATGACAGGATACAAAGAAAATATTTTTGAGATAGAATTAGCCATGATGGAGAAACAGCAACAAATGAAAATTATTATTCAACTAATCATTAGCAAATTTCCTAAAACAGAATTAATCCCATGATGCGCGTCAATACATCCCAGACTATTTCAACATATTATAGCATCTGTAATAGCTTTAATGAAAACAAGCCCCTGGCAGATCAGCTAAGGACTGAGAGGAATACTGGCCATCTCCTACTGGTTTTACTTTGCAACGAATTAGTAAGAACAAAAAAATCTGGATGCATTCTTTACACCAACGTAAAGTCAGTTTCCAAGCAAACTTGTCAATCCACCAAAACAGTAAAAAGGCATCTTAAAACTTTAAACATAGCTGGCATAATCCAGGAATACGGATTGACAAAATACGTCTTCAAAAGGAACAAATTTAAGGTAGTTTTTAATGCAAAAATCATCCAATATTCAGATGATGAGAGTGTGGATAAGGTGTTGATAAGTGAGCAAGCACTGGTGGATAACTACTTAAATGGGTTGGAAAAGCCGCTACATTCAGAAATTACGCAAGTTACTGATATTAAGCAAATTGTAGCATGATCATAAAAGTATCACTGGACAAGTTGTCTAGTATTTTGATGGATAAGGAATTACAATAAATACATTAAATAAACAATAAAAGGCCGTGGAAATGTTGATAACTTATAATTTGATTATGATTTTAATTTTTGTTTTTGTTTTGGGATTTGAATTTTCTTTTGAAAAATTTATTAAACAGTCCCACATTAAAAAATGCGTTTATTCCGTTGGCAGTTTTCTTTTTTTGTTTTGTTTAAGTTTTAAAAATTCGTGGAAAGGAAAAGGCATAAAAATTGAACTGGGGGGCGGCGAAATTTTATACTTTTTGAATCGAATTTGGAATTTGTCGGGAGTGTTGGAAAAAATAGGTTTGTGCCGTACGGTGAGGTTGCACGCCTGCATAGCCTCTGATTCAAATTTAGCAAATTATTTCATTCTACCAACCGTTGGTACAGGAATTTTTAAAAAGTCTTCTCATGCATTATCACCTAACCCAGATTGCTCTGTATTCAGAATTAAAATTTATTTTCAATTTCCTAGTGTTCATGATCCTACCATGCCTGCTCAAACAACCAGGCATAGTTTCGATTTTGGAGAAGAAAGACTCAAATCAGGAATTTTGTTTAAGCCGCTTGCTGAGTACAACGGATACATATTTTTGATTCGGTTTTTGTATCGTCTTCACCTTCAAGGCCATTTGAAATCAGCAGCTATTTACAATAACTTATCCAAAGAACGTGAAGAGCTTGCCAGAATCACCCCTGAAAACATTTTAGAGCTCACGCAGGGCCTGAGGCAATATTGAAGAAATTATTTGTAAAAACAGCAGTAGACTGCGGAGGTATTTTAAACAACTCAAAACTATGAATAACATCATCCCACAACTAAAATTTCTTGACCTTCAAAGGGTATTGAAAACGCCCCATCTTTCGCTTAAGGTGTTTATGGTTATTATCATTCTGCTCACCATGTTCAATAACCTGGAGCATAGTGCCTCAGTGTATTTAGGCATATCATACAATGCGGCTCATGCTGATTGGTATAACAAATTTCAAAGCTATATGGTGGTCATTGTTTTTGACCTAGCTGTCATTGCTTTTATTATCAAAGCAAAAAATACCGAATCGGTTGTATTTGCCATCATGCTTTTTGTAATCAATTGTTTGTTTTTTAATGTGTTTCAATCTCTCTACAGTATTTTTTATCAAGCATCTTCTATTCCTTCAGAATTACTAAAACAAGACCAGGAAGCTGTTAAAAGCCTGATAGGTGAAATAATGCCGTGGTGGCAAAGATATTGTTTGCTGCTCTGTTCAGTTATTGCATCCATCGCTTTAGTCATTTATGGTACGATCAGAGAAAAGACGAAGTATTACATCAGGTCGAGGTTGAGAAAAAACGTCTTGTTATCGACCTTCAAACTGAAAATCAAAGAGTTATAAATGTACTGAATAAGGACTTAGTTCTTGAACGGGAACGCCTTGAAAGTCTTCAACATGAAATAATAGGCTTAAAAAGCGATTTTGAGCGTAAAGTTCAGGAATTGCAACAGGTCAAAGATCAGTTGAGAGTTGTAGAATTAGATAAAATTGAGATGATGTCGAAGCTGAGCCGCAAAAAAATCAATGGTTCATCTATACATACAACCGTTAACTAATTTACTCCACGCACTATTTAATATTATTTTAACGTTATCTATTTATATACTACTTATGAAATCTATTTTAATCATTGAGGCGGATGAGATTTCCGTGTTTATTGCAAAAGCTGTTATAGAATATATTTTCCCCTTATGCGCTGTTTTGGTTATACGAAATGAATCAGAGGTAAAAGGCTACCTGGACAGTATTAAACTTAAAAGCAAGCCTGATTTAGTGCTTGCTTCTTTAAATACCATTGCGGAAATGGAAACAGAGTATATGGATATGATTCAAAAATTTATCAAATTTTGCAGAACCATTATTGTAGGGGTATCTCCTTTGAGAAGGGATTTAAGTTTTATTGAGGGCATGGGGTTTACTGAATATATGATGAAACCTTTGACTGTGGATAAAATTAAAAAACTTGCTATTTAGATTTTCCAACCAATGATGCTAAATTGATTTATGATAAGTTCTTTTTTCAAAATCAAAGTCGATGCTTTTTAGAGAATGGATTCTTTCATCCGATAGAATTCCTTTTTTATATCTATCTTTTTGAGATTTACACCAACTATAAAGAGAATAATTTTGGGAGTAAATATTTTCAATACTTCCATTTTTTTCAATAAACGTTTTTAATTCATTAAATCGTACCATCCATTTTTTAAGTTCCTCTTCTTTGACATGAGAACTATATAAAGCTGCCTGAGTAAATGGAAAATTTATTTCTAATAATTTGTTTAATGCTTCAGAATTTAAAGTTTTCAATCTATATTGTTTTTGCTGAGTTGCCTGAGGTGGTCTAGTAAATCAGGACACAAAACAAAGTTAAATTTGTGTCAAATATGGAGAAAAGAAATCAAAAAACTCATCGCAAGTACGATCCCCAGTTCAAGTTGGAAGCCATTAATCAAGTCCACTCGGGGCGTAGCGTACCCAGCGTAGCCAAAGCATTAGGCATTAGTGATGCGCTACTTTATCAATGGTGTAAAAAAGAGGCAAGTGTCGGTATTGCTCCTTCATCTCCAGAGATGGAGGCGTTGCGAAAGCAGATTCGGCAATTAGAAACCGAGCGGGATATTTTAAAAAAAGCCTTGAGCATTTTCAGCCGCCAGAGTTAAAAACAGTCTATACCTTCATCCAAACCCAAACTATGGACTATACAGTAAAAACATTATGCAGCACCTTATCTGTGAGTCGCAGTGCATACTATGCGTACCTGACAGGAGATACCTATATGCCTAATGCCCAGGATTTGGCCCTCTCCCAACAGGTGGCTTTGGTCTTTCACGATAATAAAAGACGGTATGGCACCCGCAGGATAAGCAAGGAATTACAGCATCAAGGCATTCAGATAGGTAGGTATGCAGCCCGCAGCTTGATGAAAGCACAAGGCTTACAAGCCATCCAACCCAAAAGCTTTGTGCCCAAAACCACAAACAGCAAACATACCCTGGGATATGCA
>Ga0163144_10030278_pt1 | contig 10358 bp, 7 predicted proteins | sample OliLak19BULKMAT1_FD_123175 | JGI IMG/M metagenome (GOLD analysis project Ga0163144, IMG submission 123175) | Freshwater microbial mat bacterial communities from Lake Vanda, McMurdo Dry Valleys, Antarctica - Oligotrophic Lake LV.19.BULKMAT1 | ecosystem: Environmental > Aquatic > Freshwater > Lake...
CTTAAGAGAACGGACCAGGTCGTTCTGCGTGGCGACCTCCTCCTGCGAGATCACCTGAAGGATCGCGGTCTGGCGGGCCGATTTGCGCTCGTCGCGTCCTGTATATTTATTCATCACTGTGAATAATTATACATAACCACCGCCGCGCGTCAAGCGCAATTTATTTCGGGGCATCAAAAAAAGGGACCAGACTGTTACCTCGCCGTTAAGGCGCCGAACGGGGCGGCGTGATATCTTTACGGCGTGAACTTTATTCCTCCCCTGTCCGACCGGTCCGACGAGCGCGAGCTCATGGATTCCGGCGCGGTGAGCCCGGAGGAACTCTCGGAGGCTCTCGATTTCCTGTCCGTGTCCAATACTTTTCTGGGCGGCTGGGCGGTGATGCGCGAGCGCCTTGAGGTCTGGAGCCCGGCGTGGGATAAGCGCCGCATCATCACCATGCTCGATGTCGGCACGGGGGCGGGCGACCTGCCGATGCGCATCCTGAACTGGGGCCGCCAGCGGCGCTTTAAGATCTCCATCGTCGGCATCGACTCCGACCCGACCGTCCTCGAGCTCGCGCGCCGGCGCACCGAGGAGGAGCCCTATCTCACCCTAATCCAGTCGGACCTGGCGTCCTTCGCCGCGGAAGGCGGCCGCTTCGACTATGTGCTGGGCTCATTGTTCCTGCACCATGTCCCGCCGGCCCAGCTCGAGGAGACCCTGCGCTTGTGCGACGGCCTCGCGACGAAGGGTGTGTTGTTCAGCGACCTGCGCCGCTGCGTCGCGGCCTACGCGGGCGTGCGCGCGCTGACCTGCCTGAGCGGACGCGTGACGCGCAACGACGGTCCGCTGTCGGTGCGGCGCTCTTTCCTGCCCGAGGAGCTCGAGGCTGCCGCGCACAACGCCGGCCTGCGCTACGCGAGGGTGCGGCGCGGGCCCTTCTTCCGGCTGAGCCTCGCGGGAGAAAAGCGCTGATGGCGAAAGTTCTGGCGGTCGGGACGGCCTCGCCCGTTGGGCGTTGGACGCAGGAGGACATCCGCGGCCGCTGCGAGCCGGCCTTCGCGGGGACCGCGGCCGATGGACGCGGGGGCATGTTCATGCGCGCCGGGGTCGAGACGCGCGGGCTCGTCGAGGATCCCGACTACTATTTCACCGGTCTCAGCTTCGAGCGGCGCAACGCCGACTACCTTCGCCACGCCGAGACGCTCGCGCGTCGCGCGCTGGAGAGCGCGCTCGAGCGGGCGGGCGTGGCGTGCGGGGAGCTCACGCATCTGTTCAGCGTGACGACGACGGGCCTGCTGACGCCGAGCCTCGACGCGCGGCTCGTTCAGGCCATGCCATTTCGGCGCACGGTCAAACGCACTCCGCTGTTCGGCGTCGGCTGCGCGGGCGGCGCCGTGGCGCTGTCGCGTGCGTTCGAGTATCTGAAAGGTCACCCGGAGGAGACCGTGGCCGTGCTGTCGGTCGAGCTGTGCAGCCTGACCTTCTTGCCGGGGGAGGGGACGATGACCCAGCTTGTGGCGGCGGCGCTGTTCGGCGACGGTGCCGCGTGCGTGATCCTGTGCGGCGAGCGCGCGCCCGCGGCCGCCCGTGCCCGGCTCTCCTTCGTCGACAATGAGAGCGCGATCATCCCCGATTCCCTTGGCGTGATGGGCTGGGAGTTCGGTTCCGACGGCATGCGCCTCGTGCTCTCCGACGACGCGCCCCAGATCGTGGAGCGCCACCTTGAGGACGCACTGAGCCCGCTACTCAAGCGGCACGGCGTTTTCGTAGACGAGCTGAGCCCTCTCGTCCTGCATCCCGGCAGCGCTCGCATCCTCGACGCCTGCGAGCGCGCGATGGGCCTGCCGGAGGGCTCGGCGGCTTTGTCGCGCTCCTTCCTAAAACGGCATGGGAACCTATCGTCGGCGTCGGTGCTGTTCATCCTGGCCGACGCCCTGGCCGAACCGACGCCTCCTGGGCGGTGGGGTTTGCTCGCCGCGCTGGGTCCCGGCTTCGCCTGCGAGGCGCTGCTGATCCGAACCTCATGAACTTCGACTGCGCGATCGTCGGCGCCGGTCCCGCGGGCAGCGCGGCCGCGCTTTACCTGTCCCGTGCGGGGCGCACCGTGGCCCTGATCGACCGCGCGGCGTTCCCGCGTCGCAAGGCCTGCGGCGAGGGCATCCTGCCGGCGGGCGTGGCCGTGTTGCGCGAACTCGGCGTCTACGAGGAGGCCGCGGCGCTGGGACGAACCTTTCGCGGCGTCAGCTACACGACGCGCGCGGGCCTTCATGAGCGTTCCCGCTTTCCCAACGGGGAGGGCCTGGCCGTTCCGCGCGAGGAGCTCGACCATCTGCTGCTGCGACGGGCCGCCGCGGCGCCGGGCGTGCGCGTGTTCGAGAACAACGGCTCGCACGGCGTGGAGCGCCACGGGGCGGGCGTGCGCGTGCGCCTGGCCGACCGCGAGCTGACGGCGCGCCGCCTCATCGCGGCCGACGGGGCGGCCTCGCCCTCGCTCAAGGCCCTCGGCGTGCCGCGGCTCGGCCCCGAGGCCAAGCGCTACGGCCTCACCGCGCGCCTGAAGGGCGTCGGCACCGGGGACTTCGTCGAGATTTTCCTGCTCGACGGCGGGGAGCTGTACCTGACTCCGCTTCCGGGTGAAGGCCGGGTTTCGGCGGCCTTGCTGCTCGAGCACCACGCGATATCAAGAGGCTTCACGGGGCGAGAGACCGCCTTCTGGCGCCTGGCGCGATCCCATCCCGCCCTTGCGCCCCGCCTCAAGCGCGCGTCGCTCGACGGCCCCGTCATCGGCCTCGGCCCGTTGGCCGGCGCGCCCACGCTGTGCGAGGACGGGCCCTGGCTCGCGGCGGGCGACGCCGCCGGCGCCGTCGACCCGCTCGTCGGCGACGGGATCAGCCTCGCGCTGCGCGGGGGGCGCCTCGCCGCCCAGGAGACCGACGACGCGCTTGCGGGCGTCGGCACCCCCGGCGCGTACACACGCTGCCGAAGACGCCTATTCCACAAAAAGGAAAGAATGGCGAAGTTCGCGCTCGCGGTGAGCCGCCGTCCCGCCTTGGCCGCCGCGGCGATCGGCGCCTTGCGGGCCTTTCCATCGGCGTTCTCGTCCTTGCTCGCCGACTAGCGGGGCCGTCAGGGGATGGGCTTAAGCGAGTAGCTCGTACTGCGGCCGCGGCCGGCGTCGATGGCGAGGAATCCCTTCTCGATAAGCTCCACGATGTCCCGATGGGCGGTGTCCTGCGAGCATTTCGCGATCTTGGCCCACTTGCCCGTGCTGAGCTTGCCTTCGAACCCGTCGAGCAACTTGTTGATCATGAGGGATTGACGGGGGTTGAGCATCTTGCCCGCGTGGGCTTTCCAAAATCGCGCCGTCGCCAGCACCGAAGCGAGTTCGCTTTCGCTGCCCTCGAGCGCCCGTTCCAGGCACGCGAGAAACCACTTGAGCCAGTCCGTGATGTCGGGCGTGTCCTTCTGTGTCAGCTCGAGCACATCGTAGTAGGCGTTGCGCTCCTTTCGAATCGAGGCCGACATGCTGTAGAAGCGTCTTGCGCTGCCTTCCGAGCGGGCCAGCGCACGGTCGGCGACGGCGCGTGCGATGCGTCCGTTGCCGTAGTCGAACGGGTGGATCGTCGCGAACCACAGGTGGGCGATGGCCGCCTTTATCACGGGATAGAGCGTGTCCCGTCCGTTTTCCCAGGCGAGGAAATCCTCCATCTCCTTTTCCAACCGCGGCGCCGCCGGAGCCTGGTAGTGAATCTTCTCGGCGCCGATCTGTCCGGACACCACCTGCATCGGACCTTTCGCGTCGTCGCGCCAGTTGCCGATCGTGATCTGATAGGGTTCATGTCCCGCGGCGAACAGCGCCCGGTGCCAGCCGAACAGCCGTTCCTTCGTCAGCGGTTGGGCATAGTTGTTCGTCGCGTCCACCATCATCTCCGCGAGCCCGTCTCTTTTTGGATCCACCGGTGTCAATCCCGCGGCGTCCAGGCCGAGCCGGCGGGCGATGGCGGAGCGCACCAAGTCCACCCGAAGAATTTCGCCTTCGATCTCGCTTGATTTGATCGCTTCCTGCGTGAACATGCGCAGGGCGGCTTCGTCCCTGGCCGCCAGTCCGAGTCCTTCCATCCGGCCGAGCAGACAGCCTTGTTTGTGGCAGAATATGCGGAGAATAATGCGAACAATCTACGCATCAGTAGCCCCTAATTCAGAAATCTCGCCGCGAGTCTTGACGACTATTTAATCCGTCGGCCCTTGCGCGCTCCCCTCTATCGGTCTATAATTTTGTTGTGTCCAGACTCACTCTTGAATACTGGCCCGACGACGGCGGCTTTGTTGGGCGCTTGAAAGAGGTTCCCAGCGTCATTAGCCAGGGAGACACTCTCGATGAGCTCCGCGAGAACATCGTGGACGCTTACCGGTTGATGCTGAGCGACGCGCCCAAAATGCGGCGCGCGGTTAAGTCCACCCCCATTCTTATCCCCGCTTGAACCGGCGCGAGTTCGTTCGCGAATTGACGGCGGCGGGCTGCCGTCTCAAAAGACACGGCAAAAAGCACGACATTTGGGAGAACCCCGCCAACGGCAGGTCATCAAGTGTGCCGCGCCATAACGAGCTCAAGAAGTCGCTCTGTAAAGCGATTCGCGATCAGCTCGGAATCTCGGCGGTCGCCGAGATTTGTCGCGCTAGCTCTTCTTCGGCGCGCGGGGGACGAGCGGATCGTACCAGAGCCCCGCGCGGCGCGCGAGCGCGATGACGGCGAAGCTGGCCTCGGTGACGACCTTCTCCCATGACGCCTCGCCCCGCGCGATCTTGTCGAGGTCGTCCTCGAGACGCGCCGTGTAGTCCATGTCGATGAAGTTGCCGGTGTAATGGCGCACCAGGAAGTCCGAGGCGGAGAGGCCGAGCGGCGTCGCATGGAGCTTCCGCTTCTCCTCTTTTACATAGCCGCGTTCTAAGATGACGCGCATGATGGCGGCATAGGTGGAAGGCCGCCCGATGCCCTCGGCCTCGAGCTTCTTGATGAGCGAGGCCTGCGTGTAGCGCGGCGGCGGCTTGGTCGAGCGCTTGAGCGCTAAGAGGTCGAGCAAGGACAGAGCGTCGCCGGGATTGAGCATCGGCAACTCGCCGTCGCTGTCCTCGTCCTCGGGTTCGTCGCCGTCCTTCTTCCCTTTCTTTTTCGCTTCCTCGGTCGCGTCCTCGCCGGCGAGACGGCGCCAGCCGTCGAAGAGGAGGACTTTTCCCTTGGCCTGGAAGACGCCCATGGGAACCTGGGCGCCCTTCTCGTTCTTCCACGCGTCCGGGGCGCAGGCCACATCAATCGTCGTGATCTGATCCCGCCCCGGCGTCATCTGGCAGGCGATGAAGCGCTGCCAGATGAGGCGGTAAAGTTTTCCCGCGTCGCCGCCGCCGCCTCCGTCCGCGCCCGACGCGGCGTGCGTCGGGCGGATGGCCTCGTGCGCTTCCTGGGCGTTGGCCGCCTTCGTCGCGTGGACGATGGGAGCCTTCGGCAGATACTCGGGCGGAAAATCTTTTTTGATGACCGCGCGCGCCTCGGCCAGGCCCTCCGCCGAGAGCGCCGTCGAGTCCGTGCGGTGATAGGTGATTTTTCCGTCCTCAAACAGGGCCTGCAGATGCTTCATCGTCGCGTCGGGATTGAAGCCCAGGCGCACTGAGGCGGCCTGCTGGACGGTCGCCGTGGTGAACGGAGGAGGGGGATTACGCGCGGAGTCGCGGCGGTCGCAGGACAGCACGCGCCACGGCACGGTCTTGGCCCACGCTAAGGTCTTCGCGGCCAAGGCCGGATCGCGCAGGCGCTGGCCCAGCGGATGATCCTTCCAGATGACGAGCTTCGCGGAAAACGGCGGCGGCGTGCCTTTCTTTTCGAGCTTAGCCGACAGGAGGAAGTACTCCACGGTCTTGTGCTTGGCGACCTCCTTTTCCCGGTCGGCGACAAGTCTTAGTGCCACGGACTGTACGCGGCCCGCGCTGCGCGCGTCCTTGGACACCTGGCGCAAGGTGGGGCTCACCACCCAGCCGACGACGCGGTCGAGGACGCGGCGCGCCTGCTGGGCGTCGACTAAGTGCTGATCGATGGGACGCGGCTTGGCCATCGCCTTCTGCACCTCGGCCTTGGTCACGGAGTGGAAGACGACGCGGCTGTACTTGCGCTCGCCCAGCAGCTTGCTGACATGCCAGGCGATGGCCTCGCCTTCCCGGTCGGGGTCGGTGGCGAGGATGACCTCGTCGGCTTTCTTCGCGAGCTCCTCGAGCTCCTTCACATGGCGCGCGGAGCGCTCGATCATCGCGTAGACAGGGGTGATTTTCCCATCCTTGAACTCGACCGACAGGCCGCCCGTCGGGGGCAGATCGCGCATGTGGCCGAAGGAGGCGGCGACCCGGAAGTCGGCGCCCAGGAAGTCCTTGATCTTGCGGACCTTGTTCGGCGACTCGACGATGACGAGCTTCACGATATCCGCATCATACCATGCCGCTCAGCGTGGTATGAAGAGGTGGATGCTCCCTCGCTATCGCGCTGATATCGATCGGTCCTTGACCGCCTCGAGAAGCGCCACGACGGCGAGAAACGCTTTCTCTAGCTGGCGCCGCAAAACCTTGACACGCCGAAGATGGACCGGTCCCCTCAGCCCGGCTACCCTATCCTCGATGACGCATGAGGAGGCGACAGCCATGGACAAGAAACTAGACGGTCTCAGAGTAGCGATTCTGGTGACGGGCGGCTTTGAGCAGATCGAGCTCGTCGAGCCGCGAAAGGCCCTCACGGAGGCCGGCGCGAAGACGACGATCGTCTCCCCGGGCACGGGAGAGGTCCAGGGCATGAATCACGACAAGGCGGGAGACAAGTTCCCGGTCGAAATGGCGCTTGACCACGCGAAGGCCGACGATTACGACGCCCTGCTTCTTCCCGGAGGTGTCGTCAATCCCGACCGCCTGCGCATCATGCCCAAGGCCGTCGCCTTCGTGAAGAATTTCCTCGAGGCCGGCAAGCCTATCGCGGCGATCTGCCACGGACCGTGGACCTTGATTGAGACGGGCGGCCTGCGCGGCCGCAAGGTCACCTCGTGGCCGTCGCTGAAGACCGACCTCGTCAACGCGGGCGCGAAATGGAGCGACGAGCCGGTGGTCGTCGATGCGGGCCTCGTGACGAGCCGCAAGCCCGACGACCTCCCCGCCTTCAACGCGAAGATGCTCGAGGAGTTCGCTGAAGGCCGCCACGCGCGCGCGGGCGGAACCCGCCGCCACTCACGCCGATGACCTATGTCATCACGGAGAAGTGCCTGGGCGAACGCTACGGCGACTGCGTGGCCGTGTGCCCCGTGGAGTGCATCCACCCCATCGAGCACGAGGGCAAGCCCTTCATGGTCATCGACCCGCAGGTCTGCATCGACTGCGGGGTCTGCCTTCCCGAATGCCCGATCGGGGCCATCGTCGCCTCCGAGGGCGAGGCGCCCGAGGACGCGAAGCTCAACGCTGCCCTCTCCCCCGCCGCGATCGAATACGAGAAAGCCCACGGCAAGGTCCCCACCCGTCCCTCGAACGACCCGCCCCGCCGCCCCGACAACAAGCTCGTGAAATGACCTCGGCCTTGGTCACGGAGTGGAAGACGACGCGGCTGTGCTTGCGCTCGCCCAGCAGCTTGCTGACATACCGTGCCGCGCCGTCAGTCCCCCACCGCTTCGGCGCTCAAGGCGAAAACCTGGCGCAGCTCGGCGTTGGACAGCTCGGTGAGCCAGCCTTCCCCGGCGCCGACGATCTGTTCCGCGACCGCTTTCTTTCGGTCCATCATCGCGTCGATCTTTTCCTCGAGCGTACCGGCACAGATGAATTTATGGACCTGGACATTCCTGGTTTGTCCGATGCGGAACGCTCGATCCGTGGCCTGATTCTCGACCGCCGGATTCCACCAACGGTCATAGTGGAATACATGGGTGGCGCGGGTCAGATTGAGGCCGGTTCCGCCGGCCTTGAGCGACAGCACGAACACTGCGGGGCCTTCGCCCTCGGCCTGGAAGCGTTCCACCATGAGGTCGCGTTTGGCTCGGGGCACGCCGCCGTGCAGAAATAGGACCTCGCGGCCGGAAGTCTCCGCGAGATGACGCTGAAGCAGGCGGCCCATCTCCACATACTGCGTGAAGACGAGCGCCCTCTCGCCCGACTCGAGGACTTCCTCGAGCATCTCGCCAAGGCGTGCAAGCTTGCCGGAGCGGCCCGCGAGCCGGGAGTCGTCGCCCAGAAAATGGGCCGGATGGTTGCAGACCTGCTTCAGCTTGGTCAGGGCGGCCAAAATGAGGCCGCGGCGCTTAATGCCGTCGGCGCCTTCGATGGTGCCCTCCGCCTCCCGGCCCACGGCGGCGTACAGAGAGGCTTGCTCCTTGGTCAGATTGCAGAAGACCTTCATCTCGAGCTTCTCGGGCAAGTCCCGGATGATCGACTTATCGGTTTTAAGCCGGCGCAGCACGAAGGGCCGGGTCAGGCGCGCGAGGCGCTCGGCGGCGAGCTTGTCGCCGCCCGATTCGATCGGCGTAAAGAAAAGACTCTTGAACTCGGATTGGCTGCCCAGCAGGCCCGGGTTGAGGAACTCCATGATCGACCAAAGATCGCCCACATGGTTCTCGACCGGAGTGCCGGTCAGAGCGATCCGGTAGTCGGCCCGGAGCGCGCGGGCCGCGCGCGCCTGGAGGGTCTGAGGGTTCTTTACATTTTGCGCCTCGTCGAGAATGACGCCGCCCCAATGGATCTCGCGCAGCGTCTCGAAGTCGCGCGCCAGCAGCGCGTAGCTCGTGACCACGATGGCGTACTTGGCGACGCTGCCGCTGAACGCGGCCGCCTTTTCCCGGTCCACTCCGTGATGGACCAAGATCGATAAGCCGGGGGTGAAGCGTTCCGCCTCCTTTTTCCAGTTCGACACGACGGACAGGGGGCAGGCGATCAGGACAGGCAGGCGGACTCCGGCCTCGTGGTCGCTCTGGATCAACGCCAAAGCCTGGATGGTCTTGCCCAAGCCCATGTCGTCAGCCAAGCAGGCCCCAAGGCCGTATTGGCGCAAAAATGCGAGCCAGGAGAAGCCCCGCACCTGGTAGGGCCGAAGCCGGCCCGCTAAATTTTTTGGAGGCGGGAGGGTCTCATAGCGCGCTTTGCCCTGAATGCGGTCCAGAAACCGCCCCAGTTCGCCCTCGGCCGTGATGTCCTGGATATCAAGCCCGGGCGGAGCCTCGCCGCCGCCCAGGGACATGCGCACCAGATCGCGGAGAGTGGACTTCTCCTTGCTTTTCCAGAACTCCCTCGCGGCCCGGATATCGTCGCCGTTGGCTTCAACCCAGCGGCCGCGCAGGCGCGCCAAAGGCACCTTGAGGTTCGCCAAGGTGTTGAGCTCCTCTTGGGTCAGCGTTTCCCCTCCGAGAGCGACTTCCCAATCGAGGCGGATCGCGTCGTTAAGAGAGAGCCCCAGGGCGCCCCGCATCCCTGGCTTCGACGCTTTGGCCCGCGCCGCGAAGCGGGGCCGAGCACCCTTGCGCGTCCACCAGGCGGGAAGCAGGACGCCGAAGCCGGCCGCCTCCAAGGGGGCGGCGTAAAGCGTCAGGAACTCATGGGCCTCGTACACATCGAGTTCAAAGCCTCCCGGCATGGTTGCGTCTAGGCTGAGTTTGACGCCGGGGCAGATCCTCGCCGCGTGGTCCAGGGCCGCGAGCAGCTTCTCTCGAAGCTCGAAGTTCTCGCGCCGAAGAATTTTCGGCGCCCGGGAGTCGGCACCCAAAGCGAAGGCGGGCGGCAGGAGAAGGCTGGGATCGCTCGTCGACTGGAGAAGATAGCTCACTTTCCATAAGCCTTCCGGATTCTCGGGCTCCTCCAGGCGGAAGCACAGCTTAAACGGGCCGGCGGCCTGCCGCGGAATCTCCGGGGATGGGTTGCTTGCGATCGCCAGCTCGCGCCTCATGAGGTGACCGGCGAATTCGCGGATAAATTCGGACAGCGGGCCGTCCGGGCTCGCTTCGCCGCCCGGAAGGCGCGCCGCGAGATCCCGGAAAGCCTGCTCGTCGGAGCCCGTATAGATCGGTTTCCAGTAGGATTTGAAACGGTTGTTTTCCAGGGCGTATCCCTGCACGACTCTCTGCCGGACCACGAGGGAAGCGCAAAATTCCAGAGCGGAGGTCCAGAAAGCAAGATCCGGTCCGATCAACGCTCGCTCCGCCGCGGCGCTCATGCCGGCGCCGGCCGCCAGAAAATCGACGGCCTCGGCCGTCTCGAACGGAAGGGCATGCTCGGACCAGGGCGACATATTCTCGAACGGGAGCGGCCGGTCGATGCCCGCCGCCCGAAGCGCCGCCCCCAGCGCTTCAGGCTCAGCGCTCTTGGCGTCGGGA
>Ga0163144_10030279_pt1 | contig 10358 bp, 9 predicted proteins | sample OliLak19BULKMAT1_FD_123175 | JGI IMG/M metagenome (GOLD analysis project Ga0163144, IMG submission 123175) | Freshwater microbial mat bacterial communities from Lake Vanda, McMurdo Dry Valleys, Antarctica - Oligotrophic Lake LV.19.BULKMAT1 | ecosystem: Environmental > Aquatic > Freshwater > Lake...
CTCGGATGGAAGGCCACCGGGATCAACAATCAGGGGTAGCTGCCGCTCTCCAACATCGCGTGCCAATCGCTTGGCGAGCAGCGCGGACCAATCGGCGCGTGAACGGGCGCGTAATTCGCCAACCATAGTTTGGCTGGCAGCATAGCTCCAGGCACCTTCGCCATCGGGGTTGGCACGCAGCAGATAATGGGGAATATCGCGCATTCTCAGTGCTGTGCTGATTCGATCAGCAAGGGTGCTTTTCCCGGAGTGGGGTGGCCCACCAATCAGCACAGCTGGCATCATTATCGACATTGCATCCTCCTACCCCTGGCTAGTGGCGTATTCGCTACGATGATGAGGTGTATATGCAGCCAAATGCCGCGTTTGTCGCCACCCTGGGTGGCCAACCACAGATTATAACCCTGGCACTTGATCGCTTGCTGGCACAGGGTGTGCCAATTGTAGAGGTTATTGTTGTGCATCTGGCGCGCAGCACACCACGCTACCAGGATGCATTGCAGGTATTGGCCGAGCAGTTTGCTGGCGATTGCTATGGCTCTCGGCGCATCCGCTACCGCCCGCTGGCGATCGCCTATGGCATCAATGAGGTCGAAGATGTGATCCATCCCCAAGCACTGGATGCGACACAGAACCGCTTTGAGCAGATCTTCCCGACACTCAAGCAGCAGGGGTATATCATCCATCTGTGCCCGACTGGCGGGCGGCGGATGCTGGGTATGTTGGCCTTGATTGCTGCACAAATGAGTTTCGACCGTTTGGATCGGGTGTGGCATCTATATTCCTCTGATACGATTCGGCAACAGACTGACCGCGGAGCGCTGCTGCATGTGGCGGCGACAGAGACCGATTTGCGCTTGTTGCCAATACCATTCCAACCATGGGGCCAGATGTTGGCTGGGCTACGGATTGGAGCTGCCCAAGTTGAACAGCGCGCTCATGATGATCAGCACCAGCGTTGCCAGAGCGTCTGGGCGCGACTAAATGAGCGACCACGCGCTGTTCTGCGCGTGTTGGTGCAAACCTATAGTCTGCAAGAGGCTGCCAATCAATTGCATATCGAGATTAGCACGATCCATGCGCACAAGACCACTATCTTCAATGAGTGTATGATTGCCTGGGAACTCGATCAGCGCCCTGGGCTGGCCTGGGTGCGTGATCGGTTCCGTTCCTTCTTTGATCAAGCATAACAGAGAATAGCCCTCGAATACATTCGAGCTACCTCGCGCTTTCTTTCGAGTCGGCTCGAATGTGTTTTTGGTATGGGCGGGGTAGGATGGCTGTAGATGTTTCCTAAACCGTAAGGAGCAATCCATGCAGTATGTCTTGGTAGTAACAGTTGGGCCGGTTCAGGGATTTATTGCCGCAGCACGCCGGAGCCGCGATCTCTGGTATGGTTCGAATCTGCTCAGTGAATTGGCCAAAGCTGCGGCTCTAAGTCTCTACAATGCGGACGCTAAACTGATCTTTCCTGCACCTGAGCAGCCCAGCGACCTCAATCCTGATACTGCGCTACAAGCAGCTAATCGAATTGTGGCGATCATTGAAGGCGATGTTCGGACAATTGCTGAACAAGCCCAAGCGCAGGTGCAGCAGCGCATGCAGGAACTATGGAGTGCTGCTCAGAAAAACTTGCACGGCCCTATTGATCAGGAAGTAGCTGATCAACAGATTCGCGATTTACCAGAAGTGACATGGGTTGCAACGCCATTGAATGGCACATATGCCCAAGCCCGCCAACGAGTTGAGCATCTAATGGCAGCCCGCAAAGCAACAATTGCCTTTGTACCAGTGCCATGGTCAGCCAATGGTCAGACCAAATCATCACTAGATGGACAGCGCGAAGCGGTTATTCCAGAAAACCAATACCCGAAGCGCACAGCATCAACCGATCAGAAAGCACAGACACTGTATAACAAATATGGAGCTGGGCCTGGTGAACGCCTCTCGGGTGTGGATCTATTGAAGCGACTGGGCAGCAAGGGTCACCATGTTCCCAGTACATCGCATATGGCTGCATTGCCACTGGTAGCACGAATTGCACAAGGCGATATTGGCCGCGCTACCGAAGCATGGAACATGTATCTGGAGTTGGTTAAGCGTTGCGGCGGAGAGCTGGAAACCTATCCGAAGCAGGCAGATGATCGGCCATATGATCGACAAGTAGTTGGGCCATATGCTGGATTATTGTTTGCTGAACGCTTAAGCGATTACCTTGATCCAGTACCAGCCCAGATTCAGCATTGCCTCAGTAGCTTTCTTGCACTCTATGCTGGTAAGCAGCAGCCACTACCATATTACGCCATGCTGCATGCCGATGGGGATCGGATGGGTGAGACGATTAGCCAGCTTGCCAAGGCAGGGGCAAATCAACATCGTGAACTTTCGCGTGCATTGGCTACATTTGCGACCAACGCACAAACGATCATTGAACGAGATCATCAGGGTGTGCTGATCTATGCTGGTGGCGATGATGTATTGGCATTGCTGCCGCTGCATACCGCACTGAAGTGTACACAGCAGCTTGCTGACAAGTTCAAAACGCACATGCAGGCATTTGGAAGTACTGCGGTACCCGCGCCAACACTCTCGGCAGGTCTCGCAATTGTCCATCATGTTGAACCACTCAGTGATGCACTCGATCTTGCTCGTGCTGCCGAAAAGAGGGCTAAGAAAGTACCAGGAAAGAATGCGCTGGCAATTACGCTCAGTAAGCGCAGCGGTTCGGATCGAACGATCAGTGGTACATGGGGCGAGATTGATCAACGGATGAAAACCTTTATTCGCATGCATCGCAATGATGATCTTCCCGATGGAGCAGCCTACCAACTCCAAGAATTGGCACAAATGCTACCGCTGCCAGATGATGGCATGGATCGAAGCCTTATTGAAGCAGCTCGCCAGGCCGAAGCACTGCGCCTGCTCAAGCGCAAACGGGCACGTCGTGGTACAGAAGATCTTGACCAAGAAGTGCGTACTGAACTTGAAGGCTATCTGAAGAGCATGCGTCTAGGAGATCTTGTCGATGAATTGATTGTCGCTCGGATGTTTGCTAGCGCGGAAGATCTTGCTCTGATGGAGGTGCAGCCATGACAATCTGGGTGATTGAGCCACATGACCCGCTGATTATGCGCGATGGCCGCCCGTTTAACCCGACCCCTGGGGCACGGGCTGTTTCGTTGCCATTTCCATTACCCTCAACCGTGATTGGGGCACTGCGAACACGGGCTGGAAGCGATGCTAACGGCAACTTTGACCAAACTCGTGTATTGGACATGCTTACACAGGCGATGCACGGCCCATTCTTGGTAGAAATTGGCCAGGATGATCAGCTGGCATGGCTCATGCCTGCGCCTGCCGATGCACTGATCACCAAAGATGATTCACGCTGCCGGCCGCTCGTGCCATTTACAATCTGTCCAGATGAGCAGACCGATCTACAGCAGCTTGCCATGTTGGTTGCTCCAGAAGACCCAACCCCAGCAAAGGTTGATCCGCAGGCAGTCCGCTTCTGGCGTTGGTCTCATTTCAGCGCCTGGCTTATGCAACCGAAGGCAATGCCAATACCAACCGATCTGGGCATTGGCGAGCTACTGATCAACAAGCGTGTGCATGTGCGCGTTTCAGCCGAATCGCAGACCGCTGACGAGGGTGGTTTGTTCATTACCCATGGGCTTGAGTTCACAACCGAAAAACAGGGCTATTCATTAGCGGTAAAGCGATTGGGGTTGGCACTTGCTACCGATGCAGCCATTCAACCAGGGCTAGGAACACTTGGCGGAGAACGGCGCATGATCGCATGGCGCTCAACAACTGCCCAACTGCCCCAACCACCCGATCGGTTGATCGATATGATCGTAGAGCAACAACAGTGCCGAGTTGTTCTACTCACACCAGCGATGTTTACGGAAGGCTATCGCCCAACGCAGCTCTTGCAGCCACTCGACGGAGTAGTACCTGAACTTATGGCAGCAGCGGTCGGGCGACCACAGATCGCCACTGGCTGGGATTATCAGAAAAATGAGGCTAAACCCTCACGACGCCTCGCCCCAGCTGGCAGTGTCTACTGGCTAAAACTAGCAGGAAGCCCGGCTGCAATTCGAGCCTGGGCAAAAAAGCAGTGGATGAACAGCATTAGTGATGACGATCAATCCAATCGCGATGGGTTTGGGTTAGCCGTCCTCGGAACATGGAACCAGTTCGGCTCACAAACCACAGGAGGTACTTAGATGCGACCAACCGATCCACCACCCGTCGTATTGAAACAGGATGCAACCTTGATCAACGATGCCCGTCACTATGAGTTGATCACGCCACTGTTTGGTGGCGGTGAACAAACTATGCAGGCTGACAGTATTTCAGTTGTTCGCGCTAGTGAAGTTCGCGGGCAGCTTCGCTTCTGGTGGCGGGCAACTCGCGGGGGTAAGTATACAACTCTGGAAGATTTGAAGAAGGATGAAGATGCACTATGGGGTGCAGCAGGATCTGGTGAACCACACGCCTCAAAGGTGTGCGTAGCAATTACATGTGATAACCCAGGCTCGATTGATTACCCTTTCGATATCACAAACAAATGGGGCAAAGCTGAAGCAAAATACCGCCAGGCGAGCAAGGTACCAGCTTATGTCGCTTTCCCAATGCAGCCAGAACAAAAGAGTGTATCCTTCGGCATGCAGCTTTCTTCTGTACGTGTCGGTGTCGCCTTTAAACTCCAAATTAGCTACCCAGTAGCATACAAAAAAGACATCGACGCAGCACTCTGGGCTTGGGAAACCTTTGGTGGAATTGGGGCGCGTACCCGTCGAGGGTTTGGAGCGCTATATTGCATCAAAGTGAATGATACGCTGGTTGAACACATGACATGCCAACAAGCCGGAGTGTGGTTACAGGATCAGCTTCAGAAGCACGTAGTAGAGGGGACTCCGCCTGCAGGAGTTCCCCATCTTTCATCAACGATGCTGCTCCGAATCATTCCATCAACTGGTGAGTCGATAATAACATGGAAGAACCTGATCGGAAACTTTAGCCAGTTTCGACAGTTCCGGCTCTCACTGCAAAAAGGCCCTGGGCGTAACCAATGGCCCGAAGCAGACGCTATTCGTCGCCTTACAACTCTGGGTGGAAAAGAGGCAACTTCCAATAGATTCCCGCGTGGGCAACTTGGATTACCAATCGTCTTCCACTTTATCGGTGCTGGTGAACCGGGAGATACGAATTTAGAAGGCCAGAATCATGATCGCTATGCCAGCCGCTTGATTCTGCGGCCTCTACGTTTGGCAGGCGGTGTTGTTGGATTAGCAGCAGTGTTACATGGTCCTGCACTCCCACCAGGTGGGCTAAAATTAGCCAAGGCTCCAGGGAATCCATCAGTCGAGGGGTTAGTAACATCTGTGGAAGCTAACCAGATCCAACCGCTAAAGGGGCAGGTTGACCCACTACAGGCATTTATTGATCAGCTTCCTGAGCGATTATAAGGAGTTTCACCCATGACAACCAGCCTAACTTTTGTGCATGCCCTCTCGCCCCTCCACGCTGGAACGGGTCAGGGGATCGATATTATCGATCTGCCGATTGCCCGTGAACGGGCCACAGCGCTACCATTCCTACCCGGTTCATCGCTAAAGGGCGTGCTGCGCGATGCGGGCAAGAATAGCGATCTGACCAGGGCAATTTTTGGGCCAGATACCGCCAATGCTTCTGAGCAGGCTGGTGCGATTGTTCTCACCGATCAGCGCTTGTTATTACTGCCAGTACGCAGCCTGCTGGGCACGTTTGCCTGGGTCACCTCGCCATATATCCTGCAGCGCCTGAAACGCGATGCCGTGGATGCCAACTATATGGAAACCCCGGCTATTCCGCCAACCAATGCAACGACAGATCATCAGTCTGCCTATACCAGTGCAGGTACAGCCTTGGTCAGTACCAAACAACAGATCTACCTTGAAGATCTGGATTTAGAAAATACGACCGACCCACGAGTAACTGAATGGAGCACCTGGATTGGGCAACAGATCTTCGTAGGCGATGCTGCCTGGCAGCAGGAATTGAGCAAGCGCTTGTGCGTGGTTCACGATGATGTCTTCAGTTTCCTGAGCCAGCATGCCACTGAAATTAATGCTCGTGTGCGGATCGATACGAATACGCATACAGTCACTAAAGGCGGGTTATGGTATGAAGAAAGCCTGCCTGCCGAGAGCGTTCTCACCGGCTTGTTGCTGCTCCAACCAAATGGCAAAACACAATCTTCACCCGAACAGATGCTCACCCATCTGCGGAGCTTGGTGGAAAAGCCGCTGCAACTCGGTGGCAAGGCAACCATTGGGCGTGGATTATGCCGTGTGTCGATCCTGGGAGGTGCGGTATGAGCCATTTTCGTACTCGTAACCAGTCTATGGCAGAAGCCGTCTTCAAGCGTGTCGCTGCAATTGAGCTAGGCAGCAAAGCGGCTAAGCGCTATGGTGCCATGGCCCACCGCTTGCCCGTGCTTATTCGTAGCGCTGGATTGGCGCAGGCATTGGCCTTTGTGCAGGTGCGTGGAAAGCAAGAGCAAAAACAATTGCTCGATGACCTTGCATTCATCATTGGTCAGGAAAACGGACTGATACTCCAGAAGGCAAGCTATAGCGCAAGCCTGACCGAGTATATGCACCTGACCCAAGTGTGCCTGGCTGCGCTGTTGTGGTTCAAACGCTACGCCCAATCGGTACTGAAGGTTGATGCAACTGAAGATGCGGGGGACGATCATGACGGTGAGTAGTTCGCCAAGCCGACGCATGGTTTGCTCCTGGCAACCAGAAAGTGCCAGCCATGCTGGGCTGTGGTTTGATCGGGGCATTGAGCAGATTCCATCATCCAGCAGTAAAGATCAACTGTTTGCGAAGCATGCCAAGGATGTAGCCGCAATCAGCGAACCATTGATATATGCAAGCTTCATGGAACGTTGGAAGCAACAACTCGATCAGCATGGTACGACGCTGGCAACCGCACAAACACTTGGCCGCCTTGCGCTTGGCCTTGGTGGTGCCAGTGTGATCGAAACTGGCCTACGCTTGCACCATACCTATGGAACGCCAATCATTCCAGGGAGTGCCCTCAAAGGTCTTACAGCCAGTTTTGCCCATCGCCGGATCGAAGATCCGCAATGGATGCTTGGGAATGCTGCGCATACAACACTTTTCGGTACTACCGATCAGTCGGGATGCGTTACCTTCTTCGATGCACTCTACATACCAGGAAGTGGCCATCAACAGCATGCTCTGCATACTGATGTTGTGACAGTGCATCACCCTAAGTATTATCGAGGTGAACAGGAACCACCAGCCGATTGGGATAGTCCAATTCCGGTTTCATTTCTTACAATTACTGGCCAGTTCCTAATTGTGTTAGCCGGTCCGAAGACCTGGGTTGATGCTGCATTCAGTATCCTCAAGCTGGCTTTGGAGCACGAGGGGATTGGAGCCAAAACCAATGCTGGCTATGGACGCATGGAGCTAAAGCTACCTGAACCACCCAAACCAAGTGTAGATGATCTGGAGGCTCAGCGGATTCTTACCGAATTACAAGGGTTGGCCATTAAGGATGTCAATCCCCGACTTAACAGCTATTACAAGCGCTGGAAAGAGATTCCCAATGCCAGCCTCAAGTTACGCCATGATCTTGCCCAAGCAATGATCGATAAAGCAAAAAGTGCAAAGTACTCCAAAGCATCGGCATGGTTTGAAGAACTACGGGCATTTGTAAAGGAGCATTAACCATGGCAGCAACTATCCTGATCACCACCGTTGGTGGCTCAAGTGAACCAGTCATTCGTGCTATTCATGATCATCGCCCTGATCATGTTCTGTTTATCGCCAGTGCCGATCAGGATGGCAAAGCTCCTGGAGGAAGCTGGCATACTGTGGCAGACCCTGGCAATGTGTGTGATCGTAAATCTGAAACGAAGTGCCCGCAATGTAAGGCGATTACTGCACCAGCAAGCGACAAACCGTCAATAGTAATCCAGGCCGGGCTGACAAGCGATCAGTATAGTGTGCTACAAGTCACACCCGATGATCTGACTGAATGCTACCAGATTTGTCGTGATGGCCTCGAAAACCTGAAGCAGCGCTTCCCAAATGCCCGTTTAGTAACGGATTATACCGGTGGCACTAAAACGATGAGTGCCGCATTGGCATTGGCCGCAATTGAACGTGGCGATTGCGAACTAGGATTGGTAACTGGTGCACGCAATGATTTGCATAAGGTGACAACTGGAACAGAGACTGCCTTACTGATCGAAATATCGAGCCTGCGCGTCCAACGTCAAATTGGTTTAGCCGCCGAGCTTTTTGACCATTTTGATTATGCTGCTGCTGAGCTAACGCTTACTTCCGCTCTGGCGAACACAGCGGTATCAGTTGCAATTCGTAACCAGGTGCAACGTCAAATTCTGGCCTGTCGCGGGTTTGCGGCCTGGGATCGATTTGATCATGTTGAAGCTCAGCGTTCGCTGACCTCATTTGCCCAGCAACTTGGCAGCGTCTTTCAGTATCTGCTTACCTTAAATCGTAAAGGCAAATACAGTGGCTATGAAGCGGTCTTTGATCTGATTGCAAATGCCGAACGATGTGCCAAACGCCAACGATATGATGATGCAGTTGCACGCTTATACCGAGCCACTGAGTTATTAGCACAACAACGGCTCGATCAGCACTATCAGATTCGGACGAGTGCAGTTGATCTGCTGCGCCTCCCCGAAGCGCTCCGTGAAAGTTACGCGACCAAGAGCAAACAGGACGGTATCATCCAACTAGGACTTCAAGACAACTATCAGTTGTTATTCGAACTGAACGATCCACTTGGTCACGCCTATCAACAGCTCAGTGGGCCATTACGAAATGCTCTAACAGCGCGTAATAACTCGATTCTCGCTCATGGTCAGATGCCCATGAACCGTGCGGCCTATCATAACCTGCATCAACAACTAAATACCCTCATTCAAGATGCGCAACACAACATCAAGCTCGGTAGAGCAGTGCCACCCTTCCCTGAGTATCGCACGCTTTTCAAATAACTGCTTGTCTTGATCTGGAGGTTCTCGCAATGGCCCTCAAACTCATTTCATTCATTGGGGCAAGCCCGCTCACCAAAACCACATATGTGTATGATGCGCAAACGTACCCAACTCGTTTTATGGCAGTGGCAGCAGCACACTTTTTTACTCCAGATCAGCTACTTGTGGTCGAAACCGATAAGGCAGCTGCGATAAACCACGCTAGCCTGCTGGCAGAACTGAATGGTTTCCGGCAGCCGATTACTATTCTGATCCCCGATGGGCGTAGCGAAGCCGAGATCTGGACAATCTTTAATCGGATTGCTGACCATGTTCATGATGGCGATCAGATTATCTTTGATATTACCAACGCATTCCGCCATCTTCCTGTGCTTGCGCTTCTCGTTGCGTCGTATTTGCGAGTTGTTCGCCATGTCACACTTACACATATGATTTATGGCGCATTTGACCTAAGCGAATCGGGCTGTACTCCTGTATTCGATCTCTCGCCATTCCTGGTAATTCTTGAGTGGACGACTGCCACTGATGCGTTCGTTTCGTATGGACGTGCTGATGCACTGACCGATCTCGTAGAAGCCTCACCTACCTATCGCCCGCTGGCAAATACGCTTCGCCAACTCACCGCAGCATTGCAAACATCACGCCCAGCGCAAGTGATGGAACTAGCCCAACAGTTAGGTGTTCAGTTGGCACAGCAAAAACAGATCGTCAATGATACCTCAGATCAACCATTCGAACTCTTGCTCGATTCGATAGCTCATGAATATCAGCCATTGGCCCTTTCAAACCCACGTCTAACAGCGCGGGCACAAGCATTTGTACAACAGCAACTCGCAGCGATTAATTGGTACATTGAGAAGGGTTTGTATGTCCAGGCAATTACATCAGCACGTGAATGGTTGATCTCGCATATTCTGGAGGAGCTCAACCATGACCTTTTCAATAGAGCATCGCGTCACCAGGCTGAACAATTACTCAATAGCGAGCGATCGACTATTGCTGAGGCAGATATTGCACAATTGATCCAGATTCGTACTCTTTGGAAAGACACGATTAGAATACGCAATTCTGTTGCTCATGTGGGTATGCAGCCCAATGCCCCAACGGCGGCGACTGTTGAGCGAGATGTTCGTGATATATGCCATCGTCTGCAAGTATTGCTATAGTACAAGGATACTCTCACATGCCCATCCTGCTGCTCAACTATGCCCACCCGCTGACTGCCGCCCAACAGGCGCAGGTGGCGGCATTGGCTGGTGGTCCAATCGAACTGCGTGAATGCCCAACCCAGATCGACCACCGCCAG
>Ga0163144_10030280_pt1 | contig 10358 bp, 7 predicted proteins | sample OliLak19BULKMAT1_FD_123175 | JGI IMG/M metagenome (GOLD analysis project Ga0163144, IMG submission 123175) | Freshwater microbial mat bacterial communities from Lake Vanda, McMurdo Dry Valleys, Antarctica - Oligotrophic Lake LV.19.BULKMAT1 | ecosystem: Environmental > Aquatic > Freshwater > Lake...
ATTTCATGGCACTGGCGTGCTCTTACCTTGAATTCTGCTACTTGTTTAGAGTCCATAGAGTTAGCCGTACTGATTTCACCAGGAAACCCACGATATCCTTCATCGGCAATAGCCTTTTTTCCGTACTTTCTTAGTTTCGCACGTAGGCCTTTCTCTTTGAAAATCTTCGCATCATTGTACGTCCCAGCCTTGTGAGGTCCACTCAGCCAAATACACTTGCTCGTAAAGAAATCAATGCCAACCTCGTGGTTAAATCCAGCGGTGTGGTGCTTGAAAGAGAAATATGAAGGATCTTTTGGCACGTCCGAGTCACCGGGCTCAAGTTTAATAAGATGTGTCCCATCAACAGACATGACCTAGATGTCATCGCCGGGGAACTTTGGCCACACGATCTTCATCGATTTGAGGTTCCTAATCTTTTCCACATAGCACCAGCAAGACCACTGAATGGTGTTTCTAGATTTATGCCACATGTTCTCCCTCTTGTTCTCCTTTGGATAATGATACAGGAAATGTAGAGACCAATGAAGCTTGTCAATGTCCAGCCTTTCTACTCTAGCAGCCACAATTTTTGTTGTCTGAAGATCCTCGATGAGTTGTGCCGCCGCTGCTGGATGGACTCCGAACGCTGCTTTGTATAGCTCTATGTTTTTGTCATCGGTGCCTCGGACAAAATTCAGCCTCGTTTCTTTCCAACCAAGCTGGGTAAGTCCGTTCATTAGCACCTCGTCTTGCGTGTAGATTATGACATTCTGCATGTCAATGTCATCGTCAGAATCGTCGCTCATGGTGTTTAATAGCATTAACACATCAGCTAGCTAGCTATTAGAGCTGCGCACTGTTACGTTGTTGTTGTCATCATCGTCAAATGAACATCGTTTGCTTTTCAAGTATATTCTCTACGTGCAAACATGTGCAGAAAACTCTCCCCTAAAAACTCTCCCCTCGATCTTAGGGGAGAGTTTCAAAAACGTGCCAGCATCGCAACATTTCGCGCCGGCAATCTTTTGACGTTGAAAATTCGCGCCGGCAAGTCGGACATGCACGACTGGAGTTTAGAACCAGAATACACTGCTATATCTCCCTAGTAATGTTGTGTTATAATACTTTAGCTGCTACAGTAAAGCCTCATTATTTTGGATAATGTGAGGCTCTCTAAAAGATGAGAGCTCTGCATGCTCTGTTGGATTCTACCTAGGAAGCCAGAACAACTGTCAGGTAGCTACAAGGGTTAAGGTTACATAACCATTACCCTTGGATGCTACATCCTTCCCTTCTAAGATCGATCATCGACAATGATGGATCTTTGCGATATAAAACCCCTACACCTTACAGGGGAAAATGCGCCGTAGATTGACACGTTCGCGGACGTGTTGGGTTCGTTGTAGTGTGACGGTGCCATTGGCGTGCACTCGTGTAATCGGAAAGGGTCCGCTGCTGCGCGGTTGTAGTTTGTCGGGGTTGTGAGCTTTGATGAACACCGCGTCACCAATGCTGTAGTCCTGATGCCTTCGGCGGGCGTTCTGCTTCCGTAGATTCTCATCAATGATGAGTTGTCGTCGTTGTTGAATTGCTCTGAGGAACATTGAGAAGCATGTCCCGGTGAAACGCCAATGCCCCTGGTGACTGATATCCTAAGGATCGCGAAGCGGCGCATCGAGTCGCATGCATGGCCGTGGCGAGAGCGTTGTCGACAACTCGAGGGTCTGTAAGATTGAGATGATTGCCGTGTATTAATGTTCGCAAAATGTTGCCTACTGTCGGATGCATTCTCTCGCAAATCGCGTTTGCTTGCGGGTTCTTCGAGGTGATTGGTGCGTCTTCAATGTGCGCTTGCTGCAACAATTCCTGAAACTCCCATCCGATGAACTCTCCACCGAGATCGTGAATGCATCGTTGAGGCCTTGGGTACCGCGACAACCATAGGTTCTTAAATTGTTGTGCCACATGTGCTGAGGACTTATTATCGACGCAAACCATTTCTACTACGTTCGTAACGGGATCAATGCAGGTCAAGGCCAAGAATTCAATCTCCGACTCATTCGGATTGCCGGGGTTTACCTTTACTTTCCACGGTCCAATGAGATCGACGTGTACCTCCTGCCACGACATCATGATTGCTTCCCTTGGGGGTAAATGTCCATACGCGGGACCTTGCAGCTTGTGGCATTGGCAGATCGCGCATTCGAACGTATCCACGGCCCGTTTGAGCTGGGGATGATGATACATCCGTCGCACGGTGTCATAGACACGCGACTTACCTCCGTGGCCGAGTATCCCATGGAACCATCGAATTGTATCCTGAAGTATTTGAGAGGGTAAACCTATTCTCCATTCGTGTTCAGGGTGAGTAGGATCAATTCTGAAGCAGAGGATCGGAAGATTGTCAATAAACTTTACCGGGAAACTGTTTGGTTGTGCTTGTCGCAACTGCTGGAGGTTCTGATCATTGGACTGTTCTTGTTGGATCCATGCGAGGTCAAGTGGATTCGGCGTGTTGATCGGTGGAAAATTAACGAAACAATCAAGCAAGCAGGCGTCCAAAAACAAGGACTCCTCTGAAACAGCGGACGACACGCTACTCTTCCCTTCTGAGATCGCAGGGTCCATACGAGGCAAACGAGAAAAGGCATCAGCCAAAACATTTTGGAACCCTGGATGTAGTTGTAAGTAGCGCCGTATTCTTCCAAAAAGAGGCGCCAGCGAAGCATACGGGAGCTATTGAGGTTGCTGTAAGTGAGATTCTTGTGGCCCGTAAAAATATTCAACCGAGCGCCAAGCAACATCGTTCGGAACTCAGACAGTGTAAGGACAATACTTAAAAGTTCTTTTTCCATGGTTGAGTAGTTCTGCTGTGTCTTTGTGAGTTTGCGAGAATAGTACGCGACGGGTTTACCTCGTTGCATAATACATGCACCAACTTGATAATCAGAAGTGTTGGTATAGATGTCGAACGGCTCATTGTGATCGGGATAGCACATCAATGTGTCAGCCGCCAATGCTGCTTTCATTTCTTCAAAGGCACGTTGATGTTCCGCGTTCCAGCACCATTTTCCTTTGCCCGTGAGTGCTGTGAGAGGCTTAAGAACGTGAGAACGCCGCGGCCACATGTCGCGATAATAATTCACTGCGCCAATGAACGATCTCAGCTGCTTAACATTCTGAGGACGTTGCATGGCGAGAATACCTTCTACCTTTTTCTTCCAAGGCTTGAGGCCTGTGGGTGTAAGCCAATATCCTAACCAATCTGTTTCCTTGACTCCCCATTCGCACTTCAAAGGGTTGACCGTGAATCCATTCTCTTCGAGACGAGTCAACACCGCTTGAATCAATGTCAAATGTTTTTCCCAGGTATCGCTGAATAAACCGATATCGTCAATGCATACTTCCACATCCAGTCCGCGCATTACTTCCTCCATGATTTCTTGAGCAAAATCGGGAGCACACGATATTCCCATTGGCATTCGATTGTACTTAAACTTACCAAAGGGCGTTACAATTGTACACAGCTCCTTTGATTCATCATCCAACTCAAACGTGTAGTACTGCATCGGAATATCCAACTTGGTAAAATATGCATATCCGGGCCTCTTGGCCAATACATCTTGAATCCTCGGTAAGGGATAAACACGTCTCTTGAGCACCTTATTGAGGGCTCGAAAATCACTTACCCAGCGTACACGATTATCTTTCTTTGGGATGATGAACGTCGGCGATGCCCAATGAGTAGCGCCTACTGGACTGAGCACTCCAATCGCGACCAAGTGTTGAAGCTCTTTGCGAAAAACATCCTCATGTGCTCTCGCGACTGGATAAGCACGGCTGTGTATCGGTGTTGCCGTCGGGTCCACTTCAAGGTGAATCTGACAATGGGGATAACTTTTTAACTTACCATCAAATAATTTACCATGTCCGGATAATAGATCCGCCAACTGTCGCCTTTGAACTGCCCTCAAATGCGTCTGCTTTGCCGCCACTTCGTTAGGGTCCACCGTATCATACTTCACGTCCAATATCTCAGTGATGAATGAATCCACATCCTCCATTTCACCATCGTCATTCCAGGACTCGAAGAAGACACTGTCTGGAACTGTCCCAAAGGATTGGACATCTCGCATCGGCACGAGATGATCCATCCATTCCATTCGCTTATGTTCAAAATCGATTCGCATGCCCATCTTGTGTAAGAAATTGCGCCCCAAGATCACATCATACCTTGAGTCCCCATCGAACACTAACGCCATTTGTGAATCAATTGTTTTGTTCCGATCAAATTCCGGTAGAACCAAATTACCCAAGGATACAGCCAACTTAGAAGTAAACGTCCCTTCAATTGTCTTGGCCATGATTGGCTCATCTAACGTTGTCGGCGTGCATCCTATTGGCAATGCCCGCCGATTAATCATCGTTGCCGTTCCTCCTGAGTCAAGCAATACTCTCATTAACTTTGACGAAGGAACCATATTAATTGTTCGAGTGAGTAACAATGTGCATGGTGCAAAATCCGTCCTTCGCTCCTGGTTTACCTTTGGAATCGGCACAAACGTTTCATATTCATGCCAATCGTCGTCCTCATTGTACATGTATGCGTCGCCTGCATACGTCGACTCGGCTGTTGTTGCTGTTTGGTCGTCATCATCTGCTAGATCAACTTCTAAATTCTTTTGTCCTTTATAATTCTTTTCCATGTTATGAATAAAGCCATCCAACTCATTCATGTAGTTATCGTTGGTTGATGTACCTCTGGTAGGTCCTGACGACTCGCATCAATACCACGAAGGGCGAGAGGAACCTTCACTGCTGGAAGGGTGTCCGGCGTACCAACCATCTCTTGCTTGAGACCCGTAATGGTAACTCTCTGGTTGCGTCCAACCATTGCGAGAGTCAGGTTGTTCCTCTGGTCAACCTTGTTGTTGATTAAAATGTTGTTCGTTCAAATGTTGTTGACTTTGATAGTTTCCTCTTCCGTTGCCACGTCCACCGCGACCTTGGAACCGACCTGAGCCTCGGCCTCCACCGTAACCACGGCCTGGACCTCCATTAGACCGATAGTTATTGTTATTGTTGCTGTTGTTGTAGTCGGCATTGCCACGACCGTATCCACGACCTCGTCCATATCCACGGCCTCCTCCTTGGTTTCCGCGATAGTTGGGTCCTCGTGGATTTAACGAACACTGATACCACGTATGTCCTCCGTGGTGACGGCACACATCTCGTCCGTCTGTTCGCGCTTTCTTCTTATCTTGTTCTTCTTTCTTCGTTCCGTTCGGTCCTCCTCCACGAATACGTTCCGCTTTACGCTTCTTTCCGCATTTCTCTTCATCGTCATCGGCGATACTCTTGCACAAATTCATGTGCCCCACGATTTGCGCAATCGAGTCGTCTTCCAAACGCCTGTGACTCTTGCGATAATCATTCTGCCAAGTGTCCGGGAACGTCTCAAATACTATTTTCTTGATCTGACCGTCTGTGAGCGCCGTTTCCGTACCTCGCAAGCGATTCGCGAAGTGACAGAGCGTTTCCACTCTCAACGCATGAGTGCCCGGATCTGTCTTTCTTGGCTTGTGACAATCCGCTTTGACATACTCAATTAAGATGTCACGAGGGTTGTCGCCTTGAGCGTACTCATGCACCAACCGATTCGTATACGTCATGAATCTCGCTCGTGTTTTCTGAGCGGTCGTCACTGCGTGCGTCAAATTGTTCCATTTACTTTCCGCTGTCGTATCCAACACATCTTCGAAAGCGTCCCAACAATCACGAGCCTGAAACTGGAGACGTTCTCCAGCCTTGTTGAACTTATCCAGAACATGGAACAATCCCTCAACTCCTGTCGAACTCTTGAAGATCGGGACCTTCTTGGATCGCACCGCTCCAGCCACAATCGTTTCGACTTTGACTGTTGCCAAGTCCAATGCGGGATCAAAGGACTCTTTGTAGACAATGCAAGGCTTTTCGTGCGCCATGGTCGTGTCGTTTTTGATCTAATTTTATATGTCACACGGAGACAGTGAATGTAATTACAGTGCTATATCTCCCTAGTAATATTGTGTTATAATGCTTTAGCTGCTACAGTAAAGCCTCATTGTTTTGGATAATGTGAGGCTCTCTAAAAGATGAGAGCTCTGCATGCTCTGTTGGATTCTACCTACTAGTAGGAAGCCAGAACAACTGTCAGGTAGCTACAAAGGGTTAAGGTTACATAACCATTACCCTTGGATGCTACATACACGACTAAATCAATTATGACCAACGTTCCTGGTAAATGTGTGGTCCGTACTCAAAAATTACCAGTCAAGTACCATAAACGGCCTTTAGTGTAGCTACTAGCTAGCTAGCTAGTAGTAGACATTTTCCATTTTGATTATACCAATACTATCTATATGGATTTAATTTAGGTTCTTGTGATTGTCTAGCTAAGTTGATTGGACCAAAACCGGGGCAAACGAAAGGGAACTCAAACTACTAGTAGAGAGTAGGTAGAGTAGGTAGAGACAATTAATTTACAAATGGCCGAATTCTACGAGAAACGAGGGAGTGAGTATGCCTATTCGAAGGACAACCAAGAAACCAACAAAAAGAGGAAATGTGACTCCGCAAGCCCCGCAGCCAAGGCTTCGGCATCAAAGCCAGCGACGCCGCAGTTTCAACGCTACCACCTCAGCGTCTTGCTGTCGCTGTACGAAACAGATGATGAAAAGGCGGCTGAAACTTTAAGTACGGACAACAATGACGACGACAACAGCAGTGATAATTCAATCGCTGGAGAAGGGCACAAAGACAGCCAGGTGGATGGTAACCTTTGGGCTCAGACCAAGATACTCTTGCGTGAGCGAGAAGACTTGATACAACAAATGAATGAATCTTCTCATTTAAATAATATTCACAAGGAATCTCTAAACTCTATGGAGGAGCAAACATCATCCCCAACTAAGGATGTTGAAAACCAGCTCTCGCCTTCTCCGCCACACTGGTCAACAAAGATGGATTCCAGTGAATTTCAAGGCTCGACGTACAATCACAATTTGTTTTCGCCGCGGCAGTCTGTTGCTATCTTTGCATCAAACTGTAATTGCAACGACAAACACCATCCCCGCCCCGCCAGAATCGGTAGATACAGTATGAACAGGTTTAGATTGGTGGCGACAATCTTGGAACAACAATTTCGCTCCTATGAACGTGCTGTCCGCCGCCGTTCTAGTCCCTACGAACCTGTTTACCACCAAACAAAAGCAAGAATTGTTCAGTTGAAAAACAAAATTCAGAAAATCCAGGAAGGTGCCCTAACGGAGCAGAAGCAAACTGTTCAAGATTTGCTCTCTCGGCCGGTACCCTCGTCACCAACGGGTCCGCCTATCCGCGGTGTCCACATTGGAAGCGCAGCTCCTTGCACCAGCAACTCGAACGATCGCATGTCCAAATTGCACACAAAGTTTCAATTGTGGAGAATGTTGGCGACAGACTTGCAAGAGATCGTTCAAACAGACGGACGGACTTACGATGAGTAAAAGTTTATGTTGTGACTGTTTTATTCTAGGACGCTTCGTCTACTGACTAGTGGATCCATCCGCTTACAGCTCGGTATCATGTATAGTTGCCATTAGCCAGTTCCCCTTAGTAGCCCATGTCTCTCGGCATCTTTTGCGCCATGAAATTTGATTTAGTTGTGTTTGAAGCTCAATGCCAATCCTCATGGGCTCACGAACGTAAAATACTACCCTTGTAAGGTTGGGGAATAAATATAATGACTAGATGGCAGCTAGAGCTCTTATGCCCAACCAGTGATTCACATTTGTCACTAGTGCCACGTGGATCTTTAACCGTCCCCTCAAGGGCTAAGTCATGCCGACTTTGGACATGCTCTGATCCATCGAAGTTGTCCCCTGAAACTTTTGACCTCCGTAACTGGGATGCTCACCCTCAGCTCTGTCCTGTGATGTACCCAACTTGGGATGCTGCTGGCCCGCTGGGAATTTCTCCTAACCATCACTCGGTCCAGGGCGTCAAACCTATAAAAATGAAACATAAAATAACAAAGAATCAAAGTTAAAACAAAACGCTTGATGAGATTTCCAACTGCTTGGAACCCGACTGAATTTAAGTTAGCATGTCCGTCAGATTTGTATCCGTAGGCCAGTATTGAACACTAATCCGTGCCGCTGCATGCACCCGCATATAGTGGAAAGCAATTACATTCAACTTCTCCTTGAGGCTTCCCTTGGGCTGGCTGCTGTTCCTCACAACTAACAAGTCACGGGCCTTGACATGGCATGGCCCGTCAATTGGAACGCCAATCACCCTAACCTTGTAGTGCAGTCCTTTGATTAATGTCAGAGTACAAATCTAGGCTGATCATGGTCGAGTAGTAGATGGAGTGTGACAGCATTAAAGACTAATCTAATCAGACTACGTAGAGTATGATGTATCAAAAGAGTGAGATGGCCCATTATTGTGGCCTATTTACTCCCTGATGCACTGGATGATTTGCCTCACCTTCAAGTAGCCTTTGATCGCTTCAAAGATAGATGCCCCCCAATCCTCATGTCTGATTTGATGCTATTTGAACCGATCGGCTCTATGACACAGAGGGAGTGTCAACCAAGGGGACAGTGTGCATCTTCAGATGCACCTGATGCCGGTAGTGAATGCAGTGTTCTAATTTACTATAGTCATAATTCACATTCACTCTTTAATTACTCTTAGATAATTGACCATGACAGTCTAGCGTCTACTGTGGGCCAAAATGCACGGGTGGACATTGATATCAACCCCTTTAACCAGCTTTGCGCAGAAGCTAAGGCTGGATGCACAGCCCAAGGATTGACCATTGAGAAGGTATTTCTTGCCAAGCTTTGGGCTGACAAGGGCATCAAAGCCTCCACCTTTGAGGAGGAAATAGCTCGCATACGCCATTGTGGGGACAATGGACGTGCTGTTGCAGGGGCCCCTCCAATGGATGCTGCTGCGGTTCAGGGAAAATTTGATGACTAAACATTGGGGACTTGGCTTGACATTTTTGCATATGTTTTTGACATTTCGCCCCGTCCCATGCCAACAGTTTGCCCTTGAAATTTGATTTTGCATAAAAAATCCAGGCAGGTCACCGTCGTTTTTGAATCCCTGCCCCCCCCATCAACTCACTTGTAGCCACCATTCATGTTAAGAAGGTTGGCTTGTTTAGCCGGGTTTGCCCTTTAAAAGTTAGGTTTAACTATTTAATTATGATTTGTTAAATCAAAATCCTTTTTGCATTTGGCCGTAATTTATTGCTTTACCTACTTATTTAAATCATGATATCCATTATGGTAGAATCTGCTACATCCTGAAGCGTGTTTAGCCGTATTTTTGTTGCATTTGTTGCTAGTCTTTATTGTTCTTTGATACCATAACTTACCTCAGCTTTGGTACCGCATGCATGTCAACTTGGCCACTTTTGCCCCAACATTTTGTTGAAATACCAGCATTCCAGTCCTACAGACCCAATGACTAACTGATCCAGTCCATCATTCGTGCGAAAGATCGCGCACCTCTGACATCACTTTCTCCAAACATAGGGAAGCAAAAACATAGCAAAACATACACAGATAATAAGAGACAACAGCTCTCACTTTAATGATGCAACTGAACTTGAAACACCAACTTCTAGATCTCTCATTCCAACATATTTTATGCAATGTTTGGCATTGATTTGCACCTGTTTATTGCATAGAGGGGTGCATCAGAGGGTGATGTGTCTTAACGTGTTTTTGGGCATGTAGGCTAAATGTAAAGGGCAAGCCGCCCTGCGTAGGGCAATTTGGGGTCAATTGGTTTTTCAGACGTGGTAGCTAACAAGATTGCTGATGTTATGGAGCCGTTTAGTCCTACCAACAGGAAGCTTGCCAAACAGTAGCGTTCATGGTTTTGTTCCAAAACTTCTTGACTCTATCTAAGCTATCATCCATTGACAGAATAGCTCTTGTACATGCTTATCATCCATCTCTTGTTTACAAATTCACGGGAGTTGATCTGGTAGCTATGACAGGATTTGTGGCTACCAGCTGATAGCCGGAGATTCACGGTAGCTCACACTGGTATCCCCAGATCCACGGGTCAGATCCAAAACCAGTGCCATCCCTGTTGGTCAACAATGATCGTCCAGAACTTGACACATCTGAGTTACTGGACGTTGATGATAATCAACTTTGTCAATATCTCATTGTTAACTCAAAGATTAGCATCATCAGAGTAAACAACAGCCAGCGGTAACCCAGCACTATTCGGAAAGGATCTTTATGTTGGCCAATCAGACCTCTCCATTCAGTCCCAGTCCCACATTGAACCTCATTCACGAGAGAGATCTTCGGCGCACCGATATC
>Ga0163144_10030281_pt1 | contig 10357 bp, 9 predicted proteins | sample OliLak19BULKMAT1_FD_123175 | JGI IMG/M metagenome (GOLD analysis project Ga0163144, IMG submission 123175) | Freshwater microbial mat bacterial communities from Lake Vanda, McMurdo Dry Valleys, Antarctica - Oligotrophic Lake LV.19.BULKMAT1 | ecosystem: Environmental > Aquatic > Freshwater > Lake...
CCCAAGGTCGCGCGGGCGAGCGACTGTACGTGGCGGGCGGATTGAGCCGCTCTCAGGATACGGAGACTAGTACGCGCCTGGCCTGCGCCGCGATCCGCGGGGCACTGGAGCTCGACTGACGGCCCTACAAGGTCGTCACCGTCCCCGTCGCACTCAACGTTCGACGAGGGTACCGAACATGCCCAGCCCGCCCGCCGTAAAGACTAGGTCGAAGACCCCCATCAGCTTCAGGTAGTCGGTCAGCTCGCTGAGCGGGGCACCGCCCAGCAGCTCGCGAGTCGCGGCGACAGCAGCAAGCAGGGTAGGCGCCAGCAATGGGAAAAGCACCACCGCCAGCAGCAAATCACGCGCACCTGTCCTGACCGTCATGGCGCCGAACAGCGTTCCGGAGGCGGCGATGCCCGGAGTCGCGAACACAGCGATCACCAGCAGTGGAGCTAGCAGCTCGGCGTCCAAAGCGAAGAGCAGTAGCGCCACCGGCAGCACGACGATCTGAACCGCCAGTAGAAAACCCCAGACTCCTAGCGCCTTACCTGCGAAAATGGCGCTGCGCGATAGCGGCGCCACGAGCAGACCTTCTAGCGCGCCTTCATCACGCTCTCGCTGCCACGCCTTGCCGAGGGAGAGCACTGCGGCGAACGCCACCGATAGCCAGATCGCTCCAGCCGCGACACTGCGACCGCTGAGCGGGCCTCCAAAAAAGGACAGCGAGGCCAGCACCACTACGAGTAGAGCGAAGAAGCCGCTCGTCACCACCACCTCGCCCGTGGCGACCTCGATCGCCATGTCCTTACCAAAAACGATTGCCACCTGCCGTGTCCAACCGGGCGCTGCGGCGCGTACCACGGAGGTCTCGGGGAGCATCCGCTCATGGTAGTGGATTTTTATTGCGGTCCGCTGGCGTATGCGTCGGCTATTGTCCCCGGCCGATGGCAACCCTAGAGGTCGAACACGTTTTCAACTGCTCCGAAGCCACCTTTTGGGACCGGGTTTTCCTCGATCCCGAGTACAACGAACGGCTCTTCAAGACCGAGCTCAAGTTCCCTGTCTGGCGAGAGGTAAAAAAAGAGGAGCGCGACGGCGTGCTCCACCGGTGGGTCGAGGTCGTGCCCTATGTGGGGGAGTTGCCGGCGGCGCTAAAAGCCGTGGTTGGAGAGGGGGTCGGCTACGAAGAACGCGGGCTGCTGGATCGCGCGGCAAAGAGCTACCGCGTCGAAGTCATACCCAACAGGATGGCCGAGAAGATCAGCGTGAAGGTAGAAATGACGACAACGCCCGAGGGCGAGAATCGCTGCCGCCGGAGAGCGCGAGCCGAGGCTACCGCCAAGATTTTCGGCATCGGTGGGATGCTGGAAAAGCGCCTGCTCGCCGATCTGGAAAAGAGCTACCAGAAGAGCGCTGACTTCACGAATCGATTCGTAGCCGAGAAATCGCTGTAGGCGGAGAGACCCAACGCTGAGTCACCTCCCGGCGACGCCGACTACTTCTTCTTCTTCTTGGCTTTGCTGGGAGCCTTCTTGGCGGCCGCCTTCTTGGCGGGAGCCTTGGCGATCTTCTTGGCTAGAACCTTCTTCTCCTTCGGCGCTGCCTTGGCGGCAGCTCGCTTCCCAGCACGCTCGCTGGACTGATGAAGGTCGAGCAACTGAGGTAAGGGGAAGTTCTTCAAGTTTGCCAAGTAGCCGGTGTCCTTGGTGCGTTTTTTTAGCTCCAGGATCCCGCTGATTAGCTTGTCGCGTGAACCAAAGCGCTGCTTTGCGTCCGCGAGCGCATCGTGAATCTTGAGCAGCTTCTGGTTCGAAACCTTGGCGAGCCCCTTCCCGGAGTTCACGCGATCGAGCCAGAGATCGGCCGTTGCTAGCTTTTGCACGGCCTCCACGAGCTTGTCTTTGCTTTGGAAACGCTCTTTGAGGACCGTGACGGGGGACTTCTTCATGTCTGCTCCGGACGGCGCCTGACCGCAGGGCCGATAACGGGCCGCGTTTCTAGCAGTCAGGTTTTGCTTCCGCAAGGGTCGGCAACCCTCGATCGGGAAGGAACGCCAGCCCGGGCCCAGGGCGCGCTGGATAAATGAGCTGCCGGCTGGCGTGGCGCGTGGTACCGCCTCCCCCCCATGAAGCCGCGGCTTCGCTTCGCTCCCTCCCCGAGCGGCTACCTCCACATCGGGGGTGTCCGTACCGCCCTTTTCAACTGGCTTTGGGCCAGAAAAATGGGCGGCCAGTTCATCCTTCGCGTCGAGGACACGGATCAGGAGCGGAGCAGCCTGGACAGCGTCCGCGCCATCTTGGATGCCATGACCTGGCTCGGCCTCGACTGGGACGAGGGGCCCGAGGTTTCTGGCAGCTACGGCCCGTACTTCCAAAGCGAACGCAAGGCGCTTTATCGCAGCTCTGTGGAGACGCTCATCGGCGAGGGCAAGGCCTATCGCTGCTTCTGCACCAAAGAGGAGCTAGACGCTCAGCGCGAGGCTCTCAAGGCACGCGATCCCAAGTCCCCATTCGTCTACCCCGGCACTTGCCGAGAGCGCACCGACCAACCCGACAAGCCGCACGTGGTGCGGTTCAAGTCTCCCAAGGAGGGAGGCACCGAGTGGAACGACAAGGTGTTCGGCGTCATCAGCACTCCCAACGCCTCCCAGCAGGATTTCGTGCTCGTTCGCAGCGACGGCTATCCGCTCTACAACTTAGCGGCCACGGTCGACGATCACGCCATGCAGGTGACGCTAGTGGCGCGGGCCCGCGATCACATCGGGAACACTCCCCAACAGCTCTTGCTGTATCGGGCCTTCGGCTGGGAACCCCCAGAATTCGCCCATCTACCCATGATGCTATCGGCGAAGGGCGAGAAGCTCAGTAAGCGACACACCTCGGTGTCGGTTCAGGAGTACCGGGACAAGGGCTACACGCCCGCAGCGGTTCTCAATTACCTGGTGCGATTCGGCTGGTCGTACGGCGACAAAGAGATCTTTACCCGCGACGAGTTGGTGGAGCTGTTCAATTGGGAGCGAGTGAACAAAAGTGATGGCAAGTTCGACGAAAAGAAATTCGCCGACGTCGCGTTCGAGCACTTGAAGCAGCCCGAGCTGACCTCCCTGAACCAGTATATGAGCTGGACCAAGCCATTCTTGGCGGCGCGCGGTCTGGATGCCCCAGATGACGGTCTGCTCCGCGCGGCTGTTCCGGGAATACGTGAGCGCGCCCGTACCCTGGTGGATGCCGCCAACGACCTGGACTTCTACTTCCGTGACCCGCCTCAGGTGGACGAGAAAGCAGCCTCGAAGTTTATCACCGCCGAGACCAAGCCGCGGCTCTCCGCGCTCGCAGAAATGTTCGCTATCCAGCCCGAGTGGGCGACTTCTCCGCTAGAAACGGCGTTCCGAAAATGGATCGAGAGTCAGGGTCTGGAGCTCAAGGACGTTGCTCAGCCAGTCCGGGTTGCTCTAACCGGCCGCAGCGCTAGCCCACCCCTCTTCGACGTGATGACCGTCCTCGGTCGCGAGCGCTCCATCTCGCGACTCCGCCGCGCTGCGGGTTGAGCATGCTGTCGCTCGTTTCAGCGCTCCTGGGGCCCGACGTGGGGCTGCCCCTGCCCCTGACTCGACTCAAGGAGGTCGGTTGGCTGACGTCCTTGCTCGAGTACATGCCGATCAAGGCGCTTTTGCCGATCCCCATCTTGATAGCCCTGTGGCCCTTGGTGCGGCGCTTTTTCGGCGCAACCTGGAAGGAGTTGGACGAAGAGGCCCGCCAGGCGCGGCTGACCTTGCCCGCCGAGGACTACGACTACCGCAGGCCGGCAGCCTGCCTATTGATCGTTGCCATCGTGCTGACGCTCCAGGAGTACTACGGCGGCCGGCAGCTCTACGACGGGTCGATTAGGCCCTGGCTCACCCAGCTTCAGGCGGGCGGCTGGACCTTCATTCGGATGGAAAAGTACGACGAGCTGTACGGCTACAGCTGGTGGGTGTTCTCGCGCGTTTTTGGCTATGTCGCGGTGCCGCTACCGCTGTGGAAGCTGCTGTTCCCCAAGGACAACCTACTGGACATGGGGCTGCGCACCCGCGGCTTCTTCAAACACCTTTGGATCTACGGCCTGTGCCTGGCGGTGGTAATACCGGCGATGCTGATCGTCGCACAACAGCCCGATTTCGGCAGCTACTACCCGTTTTACAAGCTTAGCAGCCGCAGCTGGTTCGACTTTCTCGCCTGGGAAGCCATCTACTTCGTGCAATTCTTCGCGCTTGAGCTGTTCTTTCGCGGCTGGATGCTGGGCGCGCTGCGGAGAAACTTCGGAGCAGGCGCCGTCTTCGTCATGGCTCTGCCGTACTGCATGATCCACTTCGGCAAGCCTTACCTGGAGTCCAACGGAGCGATCGTGGCAGGAGTGGTGCTCGGGTCGCTGGCGATGAGGACACGCAGTATTTACGCCGGCTTCCTCGTCCACATCACCGTGGCATTTTCCATGGACTTTCTGGCTCTCTGGCGGCGTTCAGCGCTGCCGAACGTGTTCTGGGGCTAGCGAAGCTGTCGGCTCGTCTGCCCTGGCGATTTTCCGCGCGTCAGCCACTGAAATCCCCGCTATATTCCCGACCGAAAATCAAGATGACGAACGTGAGCTTTTCGCCGGTTGCTTCCGACGCTGCGAACGAGTCCAAGCGGCCTAGCAACGGAGACATCAACGGGAGCGTGGAATGGACCGCTGAACGCGGCGCCGCCCGCTATCAGATTCACGGCTGGGGCGCGCCGTACTTTCACGTCAACGCACGCGGCCACGTAGAAGTGACGCCGAATCCGGAGCGCGCTGAACGCGTCGTCAACTTGTTCGAGCTAGCTCAAGAGCTGAAAGCCCGCGGGCTCGAGCTGCCACTGCTGCTGCGTTTCACGGACATCGTCGCTGATCGCATCAAGCGCATCAACGAAGCCTTCGGCAAAGCCATCACGGAGTACGAGTACCAGGGAGCCTACCGCGGCGTGTACCCGGTAAAGGTGAACCAGCAACGCCACCTGGTAGAAGAGATCGTCGAGGCGGGTCGGCCCTACAGCTTCGGGCTCGAGGCGGGGTCCAAGCCCGAGCTTCTGATCGCGCTTGCTGCAATGCAGGACGTAGGCGGGCTCATCATCTGCAACGGCTACAAGGATCAGAAGTACATCGAAACGGCCCTAGTCGCGCAGAAGTTCGACAAGACCGTCATCATCGTGCTCGAGCGCCTGGAAGAGATCGACATCGTCTTTCGCGCCTCGGAGAAGCTTGGCATACGCCCCCTTCTTGGCGTGCGCGCCAAGCTGACGACCAAGGGTGTCGGCCGCTGGAAGGACTCAGCCGGCGAACGCGCCAAGTTCGGTCTGACCAGCTCTGAAATGATCGAGGTCGTGGACCGCCTGGCCGAGCGCAACATGCTGGACTCGCTCCAGTTGCTGCACTTCCATATCGGCAGCCAGATCTCGAGCATCATCCCGATCAAGAACGCCATGCAGGAGGCTTCCAACATCTACGTGGAGTTGGCGAAGCTTGGTTGCAAGATGGGTTTTCTCGACGTCGGCGGCGGCTTGGCTGTCGACTACGACGGCTCCAAGACCGATTTTCACGCCTCCAAGAACTACCAACTGGAAGAGTACGCGGCCGACGTGGTGTCGCACATTCAGGCTGCGTGCGCGAAGTCGGACCTGCCCGTGCCGACCCTGGTAAGCGAGAGCGGCCGCGCGATCGCTGCGCATCACTCGGTGTTGGTCTTCGAGGTCGTGGGCGAGAACCAAGTCCGTTTCCCCCAGCCTGCGGAGCCGAAGGCAGAAGCACACCGGCTGCTTCGCGAACTCTACGACACGTACTGCGGTATCGCGCCGAAGAACGTCCAGGAAAGCTACCACGACGCGAGCCAAGGCAAAGAAGAGGCGCAGAGCCTGTTCAAGTACGGCTACCTCTCGCTCAGAGAACGCTCTCAGGTCGAGAAGATGTACTGGAACTGCTGCGAAAAGATCCACCACACGCTGCGCCGGCTCAAGTTCATTCCCGAAGAGCTCCAGCACCTGGATAAGGATCTATCCGCGATCTACTACTGTAATTTCTCGGTCTTCCAATCCGCGCCGGACATTTGGGCGATAGACCAGCTATTCCCAATCATGCCCATTCACCGGCTGGATGAAGAGCCGCTGGTGTCCGCGACGCTCGCCGACCTCACCTGCGACAGCGATGGCCTAATAGATCATTTCATCGACGTGGAGGACGTGAAGGGCACGCTGGATCTGCATCAGCTGAAGGAAACGGAGTCCTACTACCTGGGTATGTTCCTGAACGGCGCCTACCAAGAGATCTTGGGGGACCTTCACAACCTGTTCGGTGACACTCACGCCGTGCACATCGCGCTGACAGACGACGGCTATCAAATCCGTCACGTGATCAAGGGCGACAGTGTCGCGGAGGTGCTGCGCTACGTAGAGTACGTTCCGGAGAACATGGTCGACGCCGTGCGCCGCCAGGCCGAACGCGCAGTCAGCGCTGGCCGCCTCACGAACGAACAAATGCGCACCCTGCTCCAGCACTACGAAGAATCCCTGCGCAGCTACACCTACCTCTCCTCCGACTAAACGACACGCTTTGCTAAAGGACCGTCGCCCTTCGTAACGGGTGACATTCCTTGGCCGCAACGCCGCGGGCCCTGCGGGCCGCAGTCGGAATTTTTGGGGGCGGGAGCTGCGGATCCTCTCGAGCCCAAAAACGCAGTCCGCGCGGGCGCAGCCCTCTGCGGCTTTGCGGCTAAGGAACGCCCCCTACCCCAACGAGGCGCCGGACACGCACTCATTTGGCTGCCGCCGGGAATGGAACGCGGAGGCACGCCGTTTCCTAGACGCGACGAGGTTCCCCTCGGTACGATCTGCCCCAGCACCCCATGGGCCACTTCTCCCACCGACCCTCACCATACTCCCGTTCCTACCGTTTGGTCCTGGCGTCCGTTGGGAGCCTCGCTGCAACCATTTTGCCCGCCTCCGGCGAGGCCGATATCTACCGTTCGGTCGGCGCCGACGGAGTGGTGAGCTTTTCGAACAACAAGTCGAAAGGGGCTGCCCTCTATCAAAAGACTCGCGACAAGGCGCCGGTCTTCATGCCGGCGGATACGTCGCCGGAGCGGTACACCCGCTACGATCAGTTCATCCGCGAAGCCGCTACCCTCTATCAGATCCCGGAAGCGCTGGTTCGCGCGGTGATTCGCGTGGAGAGCGATTTTGACCCGCGCGCCGTTTCGCCAGCCAACGCCCGCGGCCTAATGCAAATGATTCCAGAAACGGCCGAGCGCATGTTGGTCACGGACGTGTTCGATCCGCGGCAGAACATTTTTGGGGGAGTGCGCTACCTTCGCGTGCTCGCCAACCTGTTCAACGGTGACCTGGCGCTCACGGTAGCCGCCTACAACGCTGGCGAGAACGCCGTCATCCGCCACGGCGGCATCCCGCCCTACCCTGAAACCCAAGACTACGTAACGCGAGTCATCAGCAACTACCGCCAATACCGCGCCGACACGCCGTCTCGTTAGCCTGTGGTTCTCCTGTCCCGTTGTGGTGACGGGTGGGATCCCTTAGCCGCAAAGGCGCAAGCCCTTCGGGCCGCAGTTTTTTTTGGGTTGCTCAACGGCGCCACGAGAAACCGTCTCGAACCCCAAAAACTGGCGAGGGCGAAGCCCTTTGCGACGCTTCGTCCGCGGCTAAGAATGCCACCCGTCGCTACGACCCCGCCCAGTTGAGCACGATCCTGCTCAGCCGGGCCTTTTCTTGACTACGGGTTTGGGCGGTTTCTCGGCGGGGTAGAGGGCTAGGGCACCGGTGAGCTCGGCGCGCACGCGTGAGATCAGCTCCGGGGGCTCGAGTACTTTGGCGCGGGCACCCCACTCTAAGATCCAGCTGACCACCTGCGTGAGATTGCCGATGGTCATGGTCAGCCGGACACCACCACCGGCCACGGTCGCCAAGCGCTGGCTCGAGTGCACTCTGCGGGCGCGGATGTACTCGGCCGCCTGGGCGTCGAACTCGATGACCACCTTGTGTTGATTGGGGTCACGCCAAATGCCGAACTCGCCTTGGAAGTAGTGATCTATGTGAAAATCCGCGGGCAAGTCGAAGCGCTCGCTGACGGCGCATTCGGTGTCACGCATGCGGTCGAGCACGAAGGTGCGAATTTCCTGCCGCCCCAGGTGGTAACCAACGCAATAGATGGAGTCGCGGTGGAGAACGAGCGCATACGGATGAATCGTGATGCGCTCTTCCGCCGAACGGGCCGCGCTTTTGTATGAGAGCGAAAGCGGGCGAAGATCGGACACCGCCTGGAACAGGTCGTCCAGCTCTTCGGTGCGCTCGGCATAGTTCTTCGGTGCGTGAGGCAGGTAAAGGAAACGTTCCTCCAGCCGTGCGTCCGCCAGCCCAGCGTTGGGACCGCGGCCGGGGCGCTGCGCGAGAGCCAAGAGTTTCTTCACGGCGTGGTCGATCTCGTCGAACAACGCCGAGCCACGCAGCGGCTCGAACAGACGCCGGGCCGCCACCAATGCATAGGCCTGCGTACGCCGCAGCTCGACCTTGCGTGGCATCTCGTTGGAACGCAGGCGCCAGAGCAGGGCAGCCCCGCCGCGCGTCGGCACCGACTCGAGCTCGGACTCGCGCTCGATTTCTTTGAGGTATCGGCGCATCGACCGTACCGTGACGCCGAGCGAGCCAGCCAGGTCTTGAAGGGGCAGACCCCGTGGGTGGTGCTCGAGCAGCTCACGCAGGCGATCCAGCCTGCGGTGCTGCGTGAACTTCCCTTTTGGGCGCCCTCGAGGCCGGTCCATTTGAGCCGCGTGAATCTAACCGATTTCTGCGAAGATGCGCTGCCAATGAACCCGGTCGACTTCGTGCGCAGGAAGCGCGACGGTGGCGCTCACTCGGCCGCGGAGATCGAAGCTTTCATTCAAGGCTTCGTGCGCGAAAAGGTGACCGATTACCAGGCGAGCGCCTGGCTGATGGCCGCGTTCCTAAACGGCCTGTCCGATGCCGAGACGCTGGCGCTGACGCGGGCCATGTTGCGCTCGGGCAAGGTGCTCGGCCTGCGGAGCGTGCGCGCGCCCAAGATTGACAAGCATTCCACGGGCGGCGTAGGCGACAAGGTGAGCTTGTGTCTCGCGCCATTGGTCGCTGCGTGCGGCGTGGCGGTGCCGATGATCTCGGGGCGCGGTCTGGGACATACGGGCGGCACGCTGGACAAGCTGGAAGCCATTGCGGGGTTCCGCATCGATCTGGACGCCAAGCGGTTCGAACGAACGGTGCGTGATGTTGGCACTTGCATGATAGGCCAAACGGGCGAGCTTGCCCCAGCGGACAGGCGGCTTTACGCGCTCCGCGACGTGACCGCGACGGTCGAGTCGATCCCGCTGATCGTGGCAAGCATCTTGTCGAAGAAGCTGGCTGAAGGCATCGATGGTCTGGTTCTTGACGTGAAATGTGGCGACGGCGCCTTCATGAAAGACTTGAAGAGCGCGCGCGCGTTGGCTCGAGCGCTAGTGTCCGTCGGAAAGGCTGCCGGCAAGCGCGTGTCGGCTCTGATCACCGACATGTCGGCGCCGATCGGGCGTTGCATCGGTAACGCGCTCGAGACCGGCGAGGCGATCGAGGTCCTGCGCAACGCCGGTCCGCCGGATACGCGCGCCCTGACGCTCGCGCTCGGCGCGGAGATGCTGCAGCTGGGAAAACGCGCGCGCACGGAACGCGCAGCGCTCTCGCTATTGGAGCAGGCGCTGGAGAACGGAGCGGGGCTCGACGTTCTGCGGCGAATGGTGAAAGCCCAAGGTGGAGACGCGCGCGTGATCGATGACCCTGCACGATTGCCCCAGGCCAAGCTGCAACTCGACGTGCTCGCGCCGAAAGCTGGCTACGTAGCCGCGATCGACGCCTACTCGCTGGGCATGCTGGCCATCGAGCTAGGAGCGGGTCGTACGCGCGCCGACCAGCTCATCGACTACAGCGCTGGCTTCGAGCTTCAGGCGGTCGTCGGTCAAAAGGTGACCAAAGGAGCTCCCCTGATCACGATTCACGCTTCGAACCGCCGATTGGTCGACTCGGTTCGGGATCGGGTCGGCGCAAGCTTCTCACTGGACTCAAGGCCGCCCAAAGCAGCGCGCCTCGTGCTGGAGAGGATGGCGTAACGCCCCGAAAGCTCAGCGCTCAATGCACCCGATGACCGGGCTTGGCTCCGGTATCGGGAGAAAGCACATACACCTCGCTGCCGCCTGCGCCGGCGTCCAGCATCGCCACCGGCGCGCCCGTGGCCGCGGCCGCTCCCAGCGACGACGACGCCAGCAGCGACGCCGCCGCCGACACCGCCCCTCCTCCTGCTCCCCCGCCCGCCG
>Ga0163144_10030283_pt1 | contig 10357 bp, 4 predicted proteins | sample OliLak19BULKMAT1_FD_123175 | JGI IMG/M metagenome (GOLD analysis project Ga0163144, IMG submission 123175) | Freshwater microbial mat bacterial communities from Lake Vanda, McMurdo Dry Valleys, Antarctica - Oligotrophic Lake LV.19.BULKMAT1 | ecosystem: Environmental > Aquatic > Freshwater > Lake...
CGCCGTGTTGAGGAAGCTGATGGCGGCCTCGCGATCCAGGCCGAGGTTCGCCGCGCCTTCGCCGGGGTAGAGCAGTTGGGCGAAGTAATCCACGATGGCTCCGGGATCATTCCACTTGTCACTCGGCACCTTGAGGCGGATGAGCTTCACCGGATCAGTCGTGTTGTTGCGGGTGCCGTCCGTGGTCTTGAGCCCGTAGTTGGAAGCCATGAGCAGGTGCTGCGCGAAACGCCATCGCTCATCGAGATTCGCCGTGCTGAGCCAGATGCGGCCGAACTCGGAGTAGCCGTCCGGCTCGGCCTTGTTGAACAGGTTCATGCCGCCCATGCGGCCGAGAGCCGTGACGATCCCGTAGCCGTCGGTGTCGGAGGTCGCGCTGACGTAGCTGTTCGTGTCGGTGTCCACCACGCGAAGCGCGCGGACGGCGCTGACGGCAAATTCGAGCGGCGTCTTGATCTTCTGCTGTGCGGCGGCGTGTCCCCGGAAGAGCGTGGAGCCGAAGATGGTTTGCAGCACGGAGCGGATGTTGCCCTTGCGCTGGTCGCCGGCGGGCGTGTTCCAGGCGGTCATGCAGTCCTTCACGAGCTGCGCTTCCGGCGAAAGCTCTGGCGCGGTGTAATCGTAAACGCCGAACTCGAAGTTCTCGTGAACGAACGTGCGGCAGAGCTTCACGCTGAGGAACTCGGCGGTGAAGGGGAGGTTCGCGAGATGTTCCGCCGCCAGGTAGCCCTCCCTCATGCCGTTGGTGCCGGGATAGGCGTTGTTCGTGACGACGAAGGCGTAGGGCTGGCCGCCGCCGAACTGCGCTCCGAACCGCGCGTCGATGACGCCGTTCGTGAAGAGACGTTTGGTCGAGGTGTAATTGTGGGAGTTCGTCGCGAAGTGGAGCACCCAGCGGCCAAAGTCATTTGTGACATTGGCCACGGGCCGGGCATGAGGATCGTTCGCCACGCCGGGATCTTTCTTGGCGACGCGCCAGCCGGTCCAGATCTTGGCGAGCTCCACGATGTCCTGCTGCACGTAGCCATTGTCCGCGCCGAAGGTGTGGAGTTCGAGAATTTCGCGCGCGTAGTTTTCGTTCGCGGCGGTGCGGCTGCTCAGAATGGTGTCGAGGTAGATGATCATGGCCGGGCTCTCGAAGCTGATCTTGAGCAGGTCATGGAAGGTGCAGTCGGGATTCAGCAGCGCCTGCCGGAACTTGTCGTGCTCACGCCACTCGAGGTCGATGGCGAGGTTGTCCCGGACGGCTCCGTTGGTGACGGCGTTGCCGGTGTTGTTGTCGAACCAGTCGGCGGTCTTCGCGTACTCGGTGGAGAAATGGTTCTCGAAGAACTGAACGAGGATTTCGTAGAGCTGACGTTTGCTCTGCACGGCGCGGCGGATGTGGTAGGCGCGGAGATCGTTGATCGAGTTCACTGACGTCGGCGTGCTCTCGATGTTGATGGGCGGCGCGCCGTTGGTGAGCTTCGCGTAAAGCGGCGAGACGGGAGCCGGCGGTGCGGGCGGCACCGGGCCGTTGGAGGGAAGGAGAACGCTCTTCACCGTCGTGCTGCCGGAGAGGCGGGCGGTGAGGACGTTGGAGCCGGCGTTCTGCACGGGCAGATACGAGTAGCTCAGCGTGTAGCGGGTGTTGGTGCGGTTGGTCAGCGCGTAAGGCTGCTGCACGCTCGCACCGTCGCCGCTGCCGGCGGCGGAACCGATCAGGAGCAGGCAGTTGTTCCCGCTGGCGGCGAGCCCGTCCGTGGTCGGGCTGTTGGTGATGACGGAGGTGGAATAAGAGGAGGAGACCTTCCAGCCGTTGGTGAGCGTCGGATCTTCAAAGTCGCCGTTCACCAGCAGATTCGCGCCAGCATCCGGCACGTTGCCGAGGACCAGCCGGACGTCATCGATGTAAACCCGGCCGGCGGCGCTGAGGTAAATGAAGAGGTTGGTGTTGCTGGCGATGCCGTTGGTGGAAACGCGAATCCAGTTGGTCAACGGCGGCGAGGCGGGCGGGGCGTTGGTGATCGTGGGCGCGGCATCGAGGTTCTCGGTGATGGCTTCCGCCGCGAGCTGTTCCTGGATGAACTGTTCCGGCCCCACGGCCGCGATGTGTTCGAGATCTCCCGGCGTCGGGCCGTAGGTCAGCCGGTTGAGGACGTTGGCGGTGAAGATCGCGCTGCTGCTAATCGGCGTCACGGCGACGCGGTAATAACCGGCGGGACCACCATTAGTGACGGTGAAGGTCGGGCCAACCAGTTTGCCAAGCGCCGGTGCGACGAACGGTCCAGCCGGATCGTTCGCGCCGAAAACGCTGTAATCCTGCGCAGCGGGATAGGGGAACGCGAAGCGCGGCTGGCCATTGGTGGTCAGGCTCGTGGTGATGCGCGGCGGAGCGGGGCTGGCTTCTGCGGCCCGGGCGGCCTGCGTTGAAGTGAAGGAAGAAAAAAGAACGGAGAGAACGATCAGCCGTCCAGTGGCCGCGAGGGATTTCATGAGTCGGTAAAATTATTTTGCGGGAAAAGCCCGGGTTGGAAGATTGTTTGCCTGACCGGGAGATGGGCAGACGGCTGCGTGGGTAAAAATACTGCGTTTACTCGCCTTCTGAGTGGTTGTCATGGGTTGCTGCGCGACAGTTAGCAGCGGCAATGCCACGAAGCGATTCCAAATCTGACAGCTTAAACGGAGGTCGAAGTTCCCAACCACGGATGGACACGGATGGGGAATGAGACACGAATCTCACGAATCAGCACAAAGGCTGAAACCCCAGTTCGTGAACATTCGTGGAATTCGTGTCTCCCTCCCTCTTCTTATCCGTGTTCATCCGTGCCCATCCGTGGTTGAACGACCATGCTCGCATGGTCAGCAGGATCACTGATCGAAGGATCGGAGTCCGGGGTTACCGGCGATGCCGGCGGATGATGCCGAAGGCGAGGAGGCCAAGGCCGATGAGTCCGAGCGTCGAAGGTTCAGGAACCGGCGTGAAGTCGATGACGAGGAGGGGGCCGCCGCTGCCGTCTTCGCGCGAGGCGAAGCTCCGGGCGGACTTGCGGACCTCCTCGGTTTCGGTGAGGAGCATCCAGCCGAAGTTCGAGTTGGGATTATCCAGCCAGAACTGGACGTCCGCCGTGAGTTCCGGCGTGGACTCGAACTGCACGGGATCGCCAATCCCATAGACAAACGCGGTGGAGCTGACGGTTCCCGAGAAATCCACGCCGACTCTTCCGCCGGGCGTGCTCCACGCCGCGCCGCCCACGGAACGATACGTCCACGTCGCGTCACCTTCTGTCGCCGGAGCGCCGAGGCCTGGGCTGCCTTCTTCGATGGGCACTTTGTCGCCTTCGCTCCACGAGGTCAGCGCGCGGCGCAGGCCGAAGCTCGCCGGCGTGAGATCGACGGCGGGCTGGCGCACGATGTCGAGGATGAGCGACACGTTGTTGATGGTCGAACCGGCGGGAATCATTTCCGACAGCGAGAACTGGAGCAGGGCGCGGTTGCGGTTCCCGTTGCCCGCCGTGCCGGCGTTGAAAAAGTTCGCTCCGCCAAGATTGGCGTTGGGGTCCACCTGAATGAGTGTCGTGTCCGCGACGGGATTGAACGTGGCGACTTCGCTGTGAAGGGAAACGAGGCTGAGAGCGGTGACGAGGGCAGTGGTGCCGATGATGCGACAGATCGGGAACAACATAGGTGGCGGAGGTTAGGCTGAACGGACGCTGGTTGTTAATTCAAATTTACGGTCGTCTGCGGCTCAGGGCGCATTGGGTTATCCCGGACGGAGGCTGTGCCGAAGACCAGCCGCATCTTAGCCAGTCCAACCGGCTGAAATGCTCCTGGCGTCTCGGAGTTCTTCAACCCGCTGCGGCTGGTGCCTTGCACACAGCCGCGATCTTCGAGCTCTGGTGTTCGCGGGCGGCGGGCCTTCACAGGAATCCCACTTCGCCGCGAATCGGGGTGGAGACTGTTCCGGAATCCGCGACCGTGCCGCCTGCCAGCAAATATTGATTTGCGTCCGCGTAGCCGGGGATGATCTGGTTCAACTGCGCCTGCGACGCGCCGAGATGTTTGCGGATGATTTCGCCGAGCACGGAACGGTAGTCGGTGTTGCGTTTCAGATAGCCGTTGGAAACGCCGAACATGGCGCTGGTGCTGTTGGTGCCGGTGAACCAGTTGAGCGCATTGCCGTTCGCGAACTCGCCGGGCGTGTTCAGATTGAACGCGCCGGAGCGAACACCCGCCTGGTAACCCTTCACCCCGCCGCCCGCTATCCACATGACGCCCGCTTCGGCGTGGTCCGTGCCGACGTCGGCATTCTCCACGGTGGTGCGGCCGAACTCGGAGAGCGTGATGACGGTGAGGTTGTCCCAGGAACAGCGATCCGCGTAGAGCGTGAAGAACTTTCTCAGCGCGTAGATGGACCAGCCGATGGCGCGGTTCAGGTTCGCGTGCGCGCCGGTGACGCCGCCCTGGCCGCGATGCGTGTCGAAGCCGCCGAGCTCCGTGCCGGCGATGATCGCATCCGTCTTGTTCAGCACGAGCGCGGCGGACTTCAACTGGTTGAAGAATCTTTGGGTGTCTGCGGAGGCGTCCACCGCATACTTGTTGAAGACGTTGGAGCCGTCGGGCCGCCGCCAGCCGCCGTTCTTCACGTTGGTGGTGGGGAAGAGATAGTAGCCTTGCGAATCTCCGACGGGCGAACCTTCGGGCCGCCAGTCCGTGTCGCCATCCGTCTTGATGTCGTCGCGATAGATGTTGCCGTTCTCGGTGAAGTCCACCTGCGAGAACAGGCCGAGCGTGGACTGGAGGTTCCTGTATTGGAGGCCGAGCAGGTCGCGGTTCAATTTCGGCGGGAAGGGATAGCCGCCCGTGACCGCCAGCGCGGCGTCCGCCTTGGCGTCGCCGGTGGGCGAAGGAACGCTGAGCAGATTGTAGCGCGTCGGGTCGGTGAGATTGGTCATCGCGGCCTCGGACCCGCGCAGGATGAGCGGCAGCGAGGATTGAATCGAGACGCCGGTCAGTGGCGCGGTGTTCGCCAGGCCGGACTGGAGGATGGTGCGATAGAAGATGCCGTCGTTGACGAGGTTGTTGTTCGGAGTGCCGTTCTCCCAATACCGCTGCGAATCGAAGTGCGAGCGCGACTGGCGCGGATAGGCGACGCGATGCACGAGCGCGAGGTCGCCGGCGTTGTAAACGGGAGCGAGAAATTTCAACGAGGGATGCAGCGCGCCGAAGCCGTTGCCGAGAGGAATCGCGCTGCCGTAGCTGTAGGTGTCGTCGTCGGAGCTGCGCGCCGTGCCGCCGAGATTGGCGTATTGCGTGGCGTCGAAGCACGCGCCGACGCTGCTGTAGCTCGAGCTGTCTCCGTCCTGCGGAATCCCGATCAACGGACGGCTCGACGCGTATTGCGGATCGAGGATGGGGATGACGGAGTTCAGGGCGTCGTTCGCGCCGCGCAGCCAGATGAAGAGAACCTTCTTGCCGTTCGTGCCGATGCCGCCAGAGGCGAGCGCGCGCTTCATGACGAACGGAATGTCCGACAGGCTGGCCAGCGCGGCGGCCATGCCGATCTTGGCGGAACGATCCAGGAACGCGCGCCGGGAAAGGACGTTGATGTGACGATGTTGCATAAGGCGGAGGGGCTTATTGTTCCTGAAAACGCTGGAGGGTCATGAGCATGGCGACCATGGCGCGCACGCGGGTCTCGTATTGCGCCGCGTTGGTCAGGCCCAGGAAGGGTGATGAGGACGCGCCGTTGTCGGAGATGTTAAGGAAATTGATGGCGTTGCCACGGTAGAGGTCGATGTTCGCCTTGCCTTCGCCGGGGAAAAGGATGGCGAGGAAGTAATCCGCAACCGCGCCCGCGTTGTTCCAGTTGGAGGCCGGGAGCTTTCTTTTCACCAGGCTGACCGGGTCGGCCACGTTGTTGTTGCCGCCGGAAATGCCATCGGCCTTCGCCGCATCGCCGGTCGCCATGAGCGTGGTCTGGATGTAGCGGATGCGTTCGGCGAGCGTTCCCGCGCTGATCCACGGCGGACCCGATTCGGGGTAGCCGTCGGGCGCATCGCGATCAAAGAGCCGCATGTTGCCCATGCGCACGAGTGGAGAAGAGCTGGAGGTGCGGCTGCGTCCGCTGATGGAGTAGCCATCCGTGCCGGCGGTGAAGGTTCCGTTCGTGTTCTCCGAACGGAGCGCGCGGATGGCGCTGACCGCGAATTCCACCGGCGTCTTGACCTTCTGCAATGAACCGTCGTGGCTGCGGAAAAGTTCCGAGTCGAAGATGGTGCGGAGGACGGCGCGGATGTGGCCCTTCCGTCCATCGGGACCGGCCGTGTCCCACGCGACGAGGCATTGGCGGACCAGCTCGGCTTCGGCGCTGCGATTTGTGTCGCTGTAATTGTAGTAAGCGTATTCGGGAAGGTCCGTCGTGGTGGTCGGGTTGGGGAACTCGTCGTGAATGAAGAGGCGGCAGAGTTTTATGCTGATGTACTCGGCGGTGTAGAGGTTGACGGCAAGACTGCGAATCACATCGTAGCCGTCCTGGATGCCGGCGTTGCCAACGCGGCGGGGAATGGCGATCTGGTAGGAACGTCCGGCCCACGGTGCGCCGAGACGGGGCGCGTAAACTTTCGGGCCGGTGGTGATGAGGTTCGTGCGGTCAGCGTTCGGATGCCAGGCCGAAAGGATGGGCGCGCGGTTGGTGCCGTGCCAGTTGGTGTTGTAGCTGAAGGTCCAGATGCCGACGCGGTTGGAAACGCCGCTGCCGCTGCCCGTGGGATAGAACCCATAGCTTTGCGTGGTCGGCGCGAGCGGGTTGTTGATGTTCTCGCGATCCACCTGGTTCACCGTCCAGCCGGTCCACGCGCGGGACATGGCGGTGATGTCGAGCTGGTCGTAACCATTGTCCACGCCCATGCAGTAAAGCTCGAAGAGTTCGCGCGCGTAATTTTCATTCGCGATGCGCGTGCCGTCGCCGCGGCTTTCCACGGTGTCGAGGTAAACGATCTGGGCCGGGCTTTCAGCGTGGACTTTCAGCAGGTCGTAGAAGGTGCAGTTCGGGTTGAGCAGCGCGTTGCGCCAGCCGGTGATCTCGCGGTATTCCCAGTCCGAAGCGATGGCCTCCTCCACGGTGCCGTCGTCATAATAGCGGTCGAAGTAGTCCACGCTCTTGGAGTGCTGGGTGACGAAATGATTTTCGAGAAACTGCGTGAGCACTTCGAGAAGCTGCCGGGGCGAACTGACGGCGTTGAGAATGTACCAGGCGCGGAGATCGCTCAGGCTTCCACCGCCGAGCGACCGCGCCGTGGAGGTGCCATCGTCCGGGCTGGCCAGGCCGAAGGTGTCGAGCCGGGCTTTCAATGAAGCCGTGCCGCCAAAGGGAACGTCCGTCCGCACCAGCCCCGCCGTGGCGCTGCCGGAAAGCCGCGCAGTGAGCGTGCGGCTTTGCGTGGGCAGGGTGTACCAGAAGCTCAGCGTATAGGTCTGGCCGGAGATCACTCCCGCGACGCTGGATTGGAAAACAGAATCCCCGCCGCCACCACCCGATGCGGTGGCGATCAATCGAAGGCTGCTGATGCCGGAGAAGGAGCGCGTGGTGCTGATCACCGAGTTCGTGAAGTCCGGCGTCAATGACCAGTCGTTGGTCAGCGCCGGGTTCTCAAAGCTGCCGTTCCGCAACAGGTTCGCGCCCGCTTCAGGGATGTAGCCCGCGACGAGCTTCGCGTCATCGATGTAAACTTCACCCGCTCCGTTGAGGTAAAAGTAGAAGGTCGGAGTCGCGGTGGCGACGCCGGTGACGGTCGCGTAATACCATTGGGGAAGCGGAGGAGGATTCGCGTCCGAAGCAATCACGCCGCCGCCGGACAGCCGGATGTTGACGCGTGTGCTGCCGGAGTTCGGTCGCGGCAGATAGCGGAAGGTCATCACACAACGATGGCCATTGGTCAGTCCGGGAATGTTGGCCTGATAGATCGAGTCGTTGTTTCCCGTGCCCGCTCCGGTCGCGACGATCCGTAGGCTGCCCGCGCCGGAAGCGACAGGCGAGGCGACGACCGACGATCCCGTGAAGTCGGCGGTGCGCGTCCAGCCGCTGGTGATGGGAAGTTCAAAATCGCCGTTGCTCACCACGTTCGGCCCGAGATAGGTCGTGAAGTTGGTGGTGATGATGGTGTTCGTCTCGGTGATGTTCGTGGCGTAGGAGGTGTTGGTGTAAATCACGCTGAGCGTCAGATCGTCGATCAACGCGCTGCCCGCACTGGACAGGTAGATGTAGAGCGTCGCTGCGGTGACGCGGCCGGTGACGGTCACGGAGGTCCAGTTCGTGTCGAGCACCGCAGTGACGCCGTTTGTCATGCGCGTGACATAGCTATCCGGCAGTTCGCTGATCCCTTCCGGAGCGAGCTGCTCGTCGATGTAAGCCTGCGGTCCCATCGCGGCGACCCGTTCCAGTTCATCGGGCGTCGGGCCGTAGGCGAGCCGGTTCAGGACGTTCGCGGTGAGCAGGGCGTTGCTGCTCATCTGGCCCTGCGTCAGCTTGAAGAACTGGCTGGCCAGCGAGTTGTTCAAGGTCAGCGAATAGCCGTTCGTGGTGGTGCTGATCAGGAGCGGGTTGAGATCGGTAAAGGAGCTGAGAGCGGAACCGAGGCTGAGCTTGTTGGTCTCCAAGGCCGGAATCAGCGGACGCGGCCAACTGACGGTTTTAACGCCGTTGGAGGAGACATGAAGCTGAAGGGGGCCGGAGAGGGCGGTGGCGGCAAACGTCTGAGGCTGGGCAAGGAATCCCAAGCAGACCGTCACAACGAAAATACGTGTCTTCATACAAGGCTGTGGAACTTGAACAGAGTGCCGTTGAACCCTAAATGTAACAAGTGAATTATGGGTGACGAAGGGCGGGTGGGCACCTTCGGGCGGCCCCGGACTGCGGCTGTGTCGAAGGCCAGTCGCAGCGGGTTGAACGACAGCGTGACTTCAGGAGTATTTCAGCGTGATGGCGTGGCGAAGCTGCTGCGGCTGGTCTTCGGCACAGCCGCGGTCCGTAGCCGCGGTGGCCCCATTTCCATGCGCGTAGTGTTTGCGGGGAAGGGGTTATTCGCCTATTTTCCAGCGTGCCACTGAATCGTAACATTCTGCCGTTTTTGCCCAGGCTTGTCGTATTGCTGCTACTCGGAATCCTGACGCTGCCTTTCAGCGGGCGCGGACAATCCTTCTCCGCAGCGGTCCCCTTTGGAACGGTCACCACGCCGGAGATCACCGAGGCGTCGGGCATCGTGGCCAGCCGGCAGAATCCGGGCGTCCTCTGGACGCACAACGACGGCGGGCATGCCGGGAGCATCTTCGCCCTTTCGACAAACGGAACTGCGCTCGGGCGTTATTACATCCCGAACGTGTTCTTCGGGAATTTCGAGGACATCGCCGTCGGCCCCGGCTCCAGCCCGGAGCATCATTACCTTTACCTCGCGGACATCGGCGACAACTTCGCCTCGCGGCAGTCCATCCGCGTCTTCCGCTTCCCGGAACCTGCGGTCTATCCGCAGTTCTCCAACGCGCCGCCCGTTTTTCCCCTCGTGGCGGCGCAGGAGATTGTGATGACTTACCCCGACAAACCTTACGACGCCGAGGCCTTGATGATCGATCCGCTGACCGGCGACCTCTTCATCGCCACGAAGGAAACCAACAGCGCGCGAATCTACATGACCACGCGCGCGAAGCTCGATGCGGGCGGGCCCGTCGAGCTGACCTTCGTCCGCGAGATGGCGTTCACTGAATTCCGCTCTGTCTCGGCCGGGGACATCTCCTTCGATGGACGTTTGATCTGCATGCGCCGAAACGGCCGGGCCTGGACCTGGGCCCGCTCCGCGAGCCAGACCATTAGCAACGCGCTCGCATCGGCTGGCACCACCCAGCCTGTCGCGACGAGTCCGAAAGATGCGAACGGCGAGGCGATTGGATTTGAAGCCACGGGTTTGGGCTATTTCACCATCAGCGAACGTGATCCCAACGCCTTCCAGGATCCCGTTCCGTTGAACTATTTCCGCCGCACCTCCGGACTTCCCACGCAGCCGATTGTCTTCATCCCGCCCGGCGATGTCTGGCGCTACGATGATGAAGGCATTGATCAGGGAACCGCCTGGCGCGGCACGAACTTCAACGACTCTGCCTGGGCGTCCGGCCCGGCGCAGTTGGGCTACGGGCAAGGCGACGAGCAGACCGCAATCTTCTACGGGTTCGATGATTTCGAGAAGAACGTCACCACTTACTTCCGCAAACGATTCACGCGTCCAAGTGCGGTGACGAATCTCGCGATGCGGATCTGCTTCACGGACGGCGTGGCGGTGTACTTGAACGGCGCGGAAATCTTCCGGCGCAACCTTTCGACCAATGCTCC
>Ga0163144_10030284_pt1 | contig 10357 bp, 10 predicted proteins | sample OliLak19BULKMAT1_FD_123175 | JGI IMG/M metagenome (GOLD analysis project Ga0163144, IMG submission 123175) | Freshwater microbial mat bacterial communities from Lake Vanda, McMurdo Dry Valleys, Antarctica - Oligotrophic Lake LV.19.BULKMAT1 | ecosystem: Environmental > Aquatic > Freshwater >...
TCATGCTGGCGTGTCCTCACGAAAGGTTGCAAAATCACACCTTCATTGATGAGGGTGTGTTCGTGAAGATTAATTCGTGCGGCCTAAACTTGCGAATCCTCCGCGTAGCGGCTTCGTCCAACAACATCGGTAAGTTTTTTGATGCGGTGATCAGTGTCAATGAGTTAGGCATCTTCAAGCCGGACCCGAGGGTATATCAGCTATGCAGCGATCGCCTTGGTGTGGCCCCGGGCGAGATCGCTTTTGTATCCAGTAACGGTTGGGATGCCGCTGGTGCCAAGGCGTTTGGCTTTACAACATTTTGGATCAACCGGGCGTCAGCCCCCGTGGAGCGACTAGGGTTTACACCGGATCAGGTGCTGAAGTCACTTGCTGAGCTCCCGCCCCAGTTAAGTTAATCACGCTTGGAGGGGCGCTGTCAGCGGCCATACGTTTGATCGCTTTTTCGTATTCGTAAAGCTCTTCTTCGTAAATATCCATTACGCAGGGGATGCAACCGGTGCCACAACATTCGTGTGGCTCAGGCTTCCGGGGGGGCGACAATTCGTTCATAACAATATTTTACGCGAGACAGATACGGCTGGATGTTATGTAGAAACCATGACAGCAATGAGAAACCCCGCCATACGCGGGGTTTCTCACTGCGAGACAGCTGAGGGCACTAGTCCTCGACAAACGCCTCTTCGCGCTTTTTGCGGATCGCGGGAAGCATGATGATGATCAGCAGCAATAACGACACGGCCAGCAACGTTGCGGAGAGAGGACGCGTGACAAAAGTCATCGGATCACCTCGTGAAAGCAACATCGCACGACGCAGGTTTTCTTCCATCATCGGGCCAAGAATAAAGCCAAGCAACAGCGGCGCAGGCTCGCAATCGAGCTTGACGAACAGATAGCCGACGAAACCGAACATTGCCGTTATGACTACATCGAATGGGCTGTTGGAAAGCGAATACACACCGATACCGCAAAACACCAGAATCGCGGGATACAGCATACGATACGGGACGGTAAGTAATTTTATCCACATGCCAATAAGCGGCAAATTAAGTATGACCAGCAACAGATTGCCGATCCACATGCTGGCGATCATGCCCCAAAACAATTGCGGACGTTCGGTCATCACCTGTGGGCCGGGCTGAATACCCTGAATGATCATTGCACCAACCATCAGCGCCATCACCGGGTTCGGCGGAATGCCGAGAGTTAGCAGGGGGATGAATGAAGTTTGAGCGGCTGCGTTGTTAGCCGATTCCGGCGCTGCCACGCCGCGAATATCGCCCTTGCCAAACTTGGAGGCGTCTTTGGCGAGCTTCTTTTCCAGCGTATAAGCCGCGAAGGATGCAAGCACCGCGCCACCTCCCGGTAAGATTCCCAGTAGTGATCCCAATCCGGTACCGCGCAAAACTGCTCCCCAGCAATCCTTGAAATCCTGCTTGGTTGGCCACAGATTGGTGACCTTCGTCAGGAACACCTCCCGTTTTTCATCTCCCTGTTCGAGGTTTTTGATGATTTCGGCTAGCCCGAAAATCCCCATTGCGACCGCCACAAAGCCGATGCCATCGGTTAACTCTGGAATCCCAAAATTGAACCGCGCCATGCCGGAATTGACATCGGTACCGACGAGCCCCAGCAACAAGCCGAGCACAATCATTGCCACCGCTTTCAACACCGAGCCGTGCGCCAGAACGACCGCAGCGATCAGGCCGAGAACCATCAACGAGAAATACTCAGCCGGCCCAAACTTGAATGCGATCTGCGCAAGCGGCGGTGCAGCGGCGGCCAGCAGAAATGTAGCCACTGTTCCCGCGAAAAATGAGCCTAGCGCCGCCGTGGCCAGGGCTGCCCCGGCGCGCCCCTGTCGGGCCATCTGATACCCATCCAGCGCTGTAACGACCGACGATGACTCACCCGGGATATTGATCAGAATGGCCGTGGTAGAGCCACCATATTGCGCACCGTAATAGATACCTGCCAGCATGATGAGCGCCGACTCAGGCGGCAACGTAAACGTCGCCGGTAGCAACATGGCGATAGTGGCGATGGGGCCGATGCCAGGCAGCACACCGATCAAGGTGCCCAGCAGGCAACCCACCAGGCAATACATGAGATTGTTCAGCGTCAGTGCTACGCTGAAGCCTAACGCGAGATTTGAAAATAGCTGTTCCATCGCTGTCCTTAACCTAGGCCTAGAAATTCAGGCCACTTCGGAAATGGCAGTTTCAAGCCGTAAACGAATATAGCTACTGAGGCAGCGGCGAGAACCACACTAGCGATGAGCGCCTCCTTCCATCTATGCTCGTGTCCGCCGTATGATGCAATTAACACTAGCACCACAATCGAAATGACGAGGCCTGCCAGCTTGGCGATAAGCCCGAAAATTACAAATGCCGATAACACCCAGACCAGCGGTCGCCAGGCAAATTTGCTGACGCGCACACCACTGGTGAGCAGCGCCTGACCAATGATGATGAGCCCCAGCACACCCATGATGTTGCCGAGCACAAATGGGAAGTAGCCCGCGCCCATTCTGCTGGCTGTTCCCATCGGGTATTCATAAACCTTGACGATGATGGCGAACGCAAATCCAATCACGGCAAACATCACGCCCGACCAGAAATCTTTTGGATTCTTCAACATTTTCCCTCCCCAAGTAAAATATTATTATTCTGATACATCGTGGATGCAGGGGCTTCGCAGCTACTTCAGAAGCCCCAAACGTCGCGCCGCTTCGGTATACACCTTGGCACGATCCGCCATGAATGCCGGCATTTTGTCGATGCCCACATCAACCAGTTCGAAGCCGCCATCGGCCATCCGCTTGCGAAAATCAGGATCTTTGTTGATGTCCAGGCAGATGTCAGACACTTGCTTCTTCATTTCAGCCGACGCCGACTTCGGCAAGGCGATACCCCGATACGCGCCGTCCACCCAGTCGATACCCAACTCTTTAAACGTCGGCACGTCCGGAAACTGTGGGTGGCGATTTTCAGTGGCGATGGCAAGCATGCGCGTGGTGGATTTTTGCGCAATCGCCAGTGTCACGTAGGACATTGCAATGCTGACGTGCCCACCCAGCAGCGATGCAACCAGATCACCGGTGCCTTTGAACGGTACGTAAGTCGTCTTGATACCGGCAACGCCGTTGAACCGTTCGGTTGCCATGTGATTTGCGGAATTGGTACCCGAGCCGGCGATGGTGATGCTGTCGGGCATCGCTTTCGCCGCCTTGACTAAATCCTGGTACGTTTTGTAAGGGCTTTCAGTACGCACCACAATCGCATCCGGTGTGTAGTGATAAAAACACACGTTGTGTATGTCTTCAGTCTTGTACTGAACGACGCCCTCCAGCGGTTGCAGCACCAGATGCGGCAGATTCGTGCTCATCCACGTGTAGCCATCGCCGGGAAAGGTATTGGTTTGCGACCACGCCAGCGCCCCGCCTGCACCGGGCTTGGATTCGACCACCAATTCCTGATTGAATTTCTTTTTGAACACAAGTTGCTGAAATCGCCCGGCGATGTCGGATTCGCCGCCCGGCGCGAACGGGATGATGTACCTGACAGCTTTGTCCGGGTATGCGGCGTGTGCCGCGCCGCCGCCAGCCAACCCAACGGCACCCAATACAGATGCTGACAACACCGCGATGCGAATCAGTCTCGATTTCATGGTCTCACTCCTCAGGTTATTTTACGTGTTCTTCTGTCCAAGCAGATGCTTTACAACGCATCCGCAATCGCGAAACCAACCTCTGTCGTGCTCGCGCTCCCGCCCATGTCTGGCGTGCGGGGGCCGTCGATCAGCACTTTTTCTATGGCGCTGACAATAGCATCTCCCGCCATTTTGTGTCCAAGATGTTCCAGCATCATGGCACCCGACCATATCTGCCCAATGGGATTTGCAATGCCCTTGCCAAAGATGTCCGGCGCGCTGCCGTGCACTGGCTCGAAGCAGGATGGAAATTCGCGCTCGGGATTGAGATTCGCAGACGGCGCAATGCCGATCGTGCCGGTACACGCGGGGCCGAGGTCGGAAAGAATATCGCCGAATAGATTCGAACCGACGACAACATCGAACCAGTCCGGATGCTGCACAAAATGCGCAGTGAGAATATCAATGTGGTACTGGGAGGTTTTGATCTCCGGATATTTGGCAGACATTTCCTTAAAGCGCTCGTCCCAGTACGGCATGGTGATGGCGATACCGTTCGACTTGGTGGCCGAGGTGACGTGTTTGCGTTGGCGCGTTTTCGCCAGCTCAAACGCAAACTTCAAAATGCGATCAACCCCGCGACGCGTAAAGATGGTTTGTTGCATACACATCTCGTGCTCGGTGCCGCCGTACAGTCGCCCGCCGATGGAGGAGTACTCACCCTCGTTGTTTTCGCGTACCACCCAGAAATCAATGTCGCCGGGCTTCCGGCCGGCCAGCGGCGAAGGGATGCCGGGCATCAAGCGCACGGGGCGGATGTTGGCGTATAGCTGGAAGTCACGCCGGATGGGAATCAGCAGCCCCCACAGCGAGACGTGGTCGGGCACCGTCGGAAAACCCACGGCACCGAGGTAGATGGCATCGTGCTGTCGTATTTCGGCCAGCCCGCGGTCGGGCATCATTTTTCCGTGTTTGACGTAGTAATCGCAGCTCCACGGCTGTTCGTCGAACTGGAACTGGATGTCGAACTTGCGCCCCGCCGCCTCAAGCACACGCATGCCCTCCGGAACCACTTCCTTGCCGATGCCGTCGCCAGCGATGACGGCGATTTTGTATTTAGCCATGATCGATTCCAATCCACTTAACGTTCCGTCCTTTTACCATCTTGCGGCAAGTCAATCCTTGACCGCGCGCGGTTTGTTGGGCGGCAAACAGGCCGTTACCAACGATACGAAGGCAAGCGCTGATAGGTATTTCAGACACTTTCTGCCTGTATGCCACGCCGTGCAGGCTCAGCCAGGCAGCGTGTGCAGGATGGCAACCGCGTACCCACCCCAGCTATTGTCATTTCGAACCCAGCTTCAACGGGTGAGAAATCTGCTTTATCAACGTGACCGCAAAGCAGATTTCTTGCTGCGCTCTGAATGGCCGTAATCGGAGAAAATATGCAAATTCAAGCACTGGCGGGCCTTGTGGACACAAAATGGTTGAAGATGGCCGCCGAATGGCGATCTACGTCAAGAAACGCACAGGGCCCATCGCGAAGTCCTGCTATGTATTTGACACCTCTCTGCCAGAAAGCCGACCCATGCTGGCGCAGACAGGCAGTGTTGGCAAGATGGCAACTGCCTATTCACCCCAGTTATTGTCATTTCAAACCCAGCTTCACCGGGTGAGAAATCTGCTTTGTCAATTTGACCGCAAAGCAGATTTCTCGCTGCGCTCGAAAATAGACAGCGAGTGGGCTCAACGCGAAGCCCTTCACGCACGAAAAAACGCCAACATCTCCTGCAACAACGCCTCCGACACCTCCTCCGGAATGTAATGCCCGCATGGCAGCGTACTTCCACGCACGTCATCTGCAACCTGTCGCCAATCCTCTACCGGCTTGAAGCAACGGGCCACCACCCCGTGCTCACCCCAAATGGCATGGATCGGACAGCTAACTTTCTTGCCTGCGGCGCGATCAGCGCGATCGTGTTCTAGATCGATGGACGCTGCGGCGCGGTAGTCTTCGCACATGGCATGCATGGTGGCGGGATCGCTCACATGGGCCAGGTACGCCGCGTAGGTTTCAGGCGTAAAGGCGGACAGCCCAGCGTGTCCCCAGCCGATTTTCTTTTGCAAAAAAGTTTCCGGCGCGGCCGCGACCATCGCTTCCGGGAAGGGCGTCGGCTGGATGAGAAAAAACCACCACCAGTAGGCACGCGCAAATTCCATACTGGTTTGTTCGTACATGGTGAGGGTCGGTGAGATATCGAGCAACATCATGCGCTTGACCGCATTGGGATGATCGACCGCCAGACGATGCGAGACGCGGCCGCCTCGGTCGTGACCGCACAAATAGAACGATTCAAATCCCAACTGGCGCATCACTTCAACCTGATCGCGCGCCATTTCACGTTTGCTGTAGTTCGAATGGTCCGCGAGCCCGGCCGGCTTTTCGCTATCCCCGTAGCCGCGCAGATCGGTCGCCACCACGGTGTAGTGTCTGGCCAACGCAGGGGCAACGCGATGCCAGATCAGGTGCGACTGCGGATAACCATGCAACAGCAGCAGCGGCGGTCCATCGCCCTTTACCAGCGTGTTGATTTCAACGCCGTTGGCGCGCAATTTTTTCCGTGTGAACCCTTCGAACATTGTCGTCTCCCGTGGCTTGAATTGGCTTCAACCGTGCAGCGATGAAAAAGTGACGCCAGTTTCATCACGTAAAATGGTAACAGCCTGTTCCTTGCATTTTCGCTTCCCACGCCTCGAATATTCCCTTCGCCCCAGATGTCTCAATCCACTTTGCCTCCCACTGCGCCATTAGAAACGCCCGCACAGTCCGCTTTCGTCGCTTTCACGCCTGGATTATTCGTCGCACTCTGGAGCACCGGTTTTATCGGCATGAAGTTGGGCGCGCCATTCGCCGAGCCGTTCACGTTCATGGGCTTGCGGATGCTGCTAGTGCTGTCGATTCTGTTTGTCATCATCGCCTTCACGCGCGCACCCTGGCCACGCAATGCCGTCACGGTGGGCCACATCGTCGTCGCCGGTCTGCTGGTACATGCGACCTACCTGTGCGGCGTGCTGTTCGCGATCCAGATGCAATTGCCGCTGGGTTTCGTGGCGCTTATCGCGGGACTGCAGCCAATTCTGACCGCGGTGTTCGCCAACCTGTTCCTGCACGAACGGCTCAATGCGCGCCAATGGCTGGGTATGGCGCTCGGCCTCACCGGCGTGGTGATGGTGGTATTAAGCAAGTATTCGCTGGGCACATCGAATTGGCCGGCACTTGGCGCGGCTGGCATTGGCCTGCTGGGAATAACCTTCGGCACGCTTTACCAAAAACGCTTCTGTGCCAACATGGATTTGCGTACCGGCGGTGTCATCCAATACACCGCCACCGCCCTGCTGCTATGGGTGCTGGCCTTCGCGACCGAAACCCGCAGCGTGCAATGGACTGGGCAATTCGTATTCGCGCTGTTCTGGCTGTCGATCGTACTCTCCATCGGCGCCATCGGCCTGCTCTATCTATTGATCCGGCGAGGTGCAGCGTCAACAGTCGCCAGCCTCTTTTTCCTGACGCCTTCAGTGACGGCCGTGATGGCGTTCGCGCTGTTCGGCGAATCCTTGCGAGCGCAGGCCATTGCGGGGCTGCTGGTTACGGCGGCTGGCGTTGCGTTGGTGATGCGCAGCGCGAAAGGCTGAAGATTCAGCATTGGTGCGGCTCTTGGGGCGCTTTCCAGCCAGAGACCGCGCCAACGCTTGTGTGTGGTACTAAATTTGACAGTAATCCGCATACCCGCGCCTGATAAAATGGCGGCACCGCAACACTCCTCCGGAAATTCGTATGCGCAATCTCGAACAGCAAATCACCCAGTACGCGGCCTATCACCGTGACCGCCGCAATATCGCCACGCATTTTGTCGGCGTGCCGATGATCGTTTTTTCGGTGGTGCTGGCGCTGGTGCCGTGGACCGTTTTCGGTGTTAACGTCGCGCTGATCGCGATCATGCTTGCCGCTGCTTATTACCTGTTTCTGGATGTCGCCCTCGGCACGGCGATGCTGGTATTTCTGTTCTTCTTTTGCTACGTCACCGCCGTGTATTTCAATGCCCGGCTCGGCAATACTGGTGCCATTATGGGGTCGGCAGTGTTGCTGTTCGTGGTCGGCTGGATAATCCAGTTCATCGGACACAAATACGAGGGAATGAAACCCGCGTTTACCGATGACATCATCGGCCTGGTCATCGGGCCCTTGTTCATCATGACCGAGTTGTTCTTCGCGCTTGGCTTGAAGCGCGGTCTGAAGCAATATGTGGAAGCGAGAGTCGGGCCATTGCTGGCCGCGCGCAACGGCGCACCCATCGGCCCCACCGCCTAGATGCCGCTTTCGTCATTCCCACCAGCATTGACGCAGGCATGAGCGACACGCGCCAGCTCGCGCGCGAACTCATTTCGCGCCGCTCGATTACGCCAAACGACGCTGGCTGCCAGCAACTGATCATCGACCGCCTCAAACCGTTGGGCTTTGTTTGCGAATCGTTCGACTGCGGCGGCGTGACCAATCTCTGGGCGCGCCATGGCCAAGCGAAACCGTTGCTTTGTTTTGCCGGGCACACCGATGTGGTGCCTACCGGTCCGCTGGACAACTGGCATACCGACCCCTTCATGCCGACGGAGCGCGACGGCATGCTGTTTGGACGTGGCGCAGCCGATATGAAAACGGGTGTGGCCGCCTTCGTGACGGCGGCTGAGGCGTTCGTTACCGCATACCCGGATCACGCCGGCTCGATAGCGCTGCTTATCACCAGCGACGAAGAGGGGCAGGCCATCAACGGGACGGTGCGAGTGGTGGATTGGCTGAAGGCACAGAACGAGCGCATCGATTACACCATCGTCGGCGAGCCATCCTCAACCGAACAATTCGGTGATGTCATTCGCAATGGACGGCGCGGCTCACTATCTGCGCGCTTGGTCGTGAAAGGCGTGCAGGGCCATATCGCTTACCCACATCTGGCCGATAACCCGATCCACCTGTTCGCCCCTGTGCTCACTGAGTTGAGCACCACGGCCTGGGACGAAGGCAATGAGTACTTTCCGGCCACATCGTTTCAGGTATCCAATTTCAACAGCGGCACGGGTGCGTTCAATGTCATCCCCGGTACCGTCGAGGTATATTTCAATTTTCGCTTCTCCACCGCCAGCACGGCAGCGAGTTTGCAATCGCGCACTGAAGACATCCTGCACAAACACGGGCTTGATTTCGACATCAAATGGACTCTGGGAGGGAGACCTTTTCTCACCAAGCGCGGCAAGCTGGTGGACGCGTTGGTTGCGTCGGTTGAAAAAGTTGCTGGCGTCACACCGCAGCTTTCCACCGCTGGCGGCACCTCCGACGGCCGCTTCATCGCCGATATCTGCGACCAGATCGCCGAGTTCGGCCCCATCAATGCCACCATCCACAAAATCGATGAGTGCGTTGCGCTGGACGATATTGATCGCTTGCACGATGTGTACTTTCATACGCTGCAAGTTTTGTTGTCACCAAACAGGTAAGCCATGGCAACGTCGCAAGAAACCAATTTCGAAATGGCCAGACGCGAACTGGTGTCCGTACGCGACCTGATTCGCTTTGCCGTCAGCGTATTCAATGAGGGCAAATTGTTCTTTGGTCATGGCTCGACCGATGCATTTGACGAGGCTGCGTATCTGGTCCTGCACACGCTCAAATTGCCGCCCGACAAACTCGACCCGTTCTTCGATGCAAGGCTCACCTCAACCGAACGCGATGCCGTGCTGAATGTGATCGAGCGGCGCGTGAAGGAGCGCATCCCGGCGGCTTACCTCACCAACGAAGCCTGGCTGGGCGCGTACAAGTTTTATGTGGATCAACGCGTGATCGTGCCGCGCAGCTTTATTGCGGAATTGTTGCGGGAAGATTTGTCGCCATGGGTTGATGATCCCGAGAGCGTCGAAAGCGCGCTTGACCTTTGCACGGGTTCGGGCTGCCTGGCAATCCTGGCTGCACTCACGTTTCCGAATGCGCTCGTCGATGCCGTTGATCTTTCCGCCGACGCACTTGAGGTTGCGCGCCGCAATATCGGCGATTACGATTTGGCCGATCGCGTTCAGGCGAGACGCTCAAATATGTTCGACGAGCTCGGCGGGCGCACCTACGACCTCATCGTTTCCAACCCGCCTTATGTGACCGCGAAATCAATGTCCGTACTGCCGCAGGAGTACCTGTGCGAACCCGAGATGGCTCTGGCCAGTGGGCTTGATGGGCTGGACCATGTGCGCGTCATTCTGCGTGAAGCGCCCAAGCACCTCAATGAAGGCGGGCTGCTGGTGGTCGAAGTCGGTTTCAACCGTGAAGGGATGGAGGTCGCATTCCCTGACTTAACAATTACCTGGGTGGAAACCAGTGCCGGGGATGGTGTTGTGTTTCTGTTGACGCGCGAAGAATTGCTTTCTGCAGGGTAGGTAATTCGATTTTGCGACTGAAGTAATTCGGCGCGCCTTTGCCGCCAATTGGGGCTCTCATAAAGGGCCACGTAACTGGGTTGCGCCGGGCTGGGATGGGGTTTGCGTGCGACTAGTGTCTAGTTGCATAAGTCTGCGTTACACCGAGAATCGTTTTGCGCCCACGGGATTAGGCGCAAAACACAGCAATAGCACCGCTATTGCGAGTATTTGCAACGACATCGCGTGGGATGCA
>Ga0163144_10030286_pt1 | contig 10357 bp, 5 predicted proteins | sample OliLak19BULKMAT1_FD_123175 | JGI IMG/M metagenome (GOLD analysis project Ga0163144, IMG submission 123175) | Freshwater microbial mat bacterial communities from Lake Vanda, McMurdo Dry Valleys, Antarctica - Oligotrophic Lake LV.19.BULKMAT1 | ecosystem: Environmental > Aquatic > Freshwater > Lake...
GGTTGGCCTTGAGGTGGATCTGGCCAAGGCCATGGCCAAGGAACTCGGTGTGACCGTGCGATTCGACCGCAGCGCCAAGACGTTCAACGGGGTGGTCGATGTGGTCGCCAGCGGCAACGCCGATGTGGCCATCAGCAAGCTCTCGCGCACCCTGGCCCGCTCGCAAATCATCCGCTTCAGCAATCCGTACCTCAGCTTGAGTCATGCGTTGATCCTCAACCGGCTCAAGTTTGCCCAGCACTCCGGTGACAAGGCCTTGCCTGAAGTGATCCGTGGCTTCAAAGGCAGCATTGGTGTCATCGCCAAATCGTCTTTTTCGGACTACGCCAAGAGGAACTTCCCGGCCGCCACGATTGTGGAGTTTCCCGGCTGGGGCGACGTGTTGGTCGCGCTCGAAAAGGGGCAAATCATTGCCGCCTACCGCGATGAGTTCGAAGTCAAGCGCATCCTGAAAAGTGATCCAACGGCATCGTTGAACTTCCGTACCGTAACGTTCAAAGACCTGGATGACACGCTGGGCGTCGCTGTTGGTATCTCGAACCCCGTATTGCTGGCCTTTGTAAATGAGTTTCTGTCGCAGCGCAACGACAAGCTGACAACCAAGAAAGTTCTTGACGCGCTCGAGCGCTAGCCACCCCAGGTCAACCGCAATGAATGCAAAGAGTCTCTACTCCCTCGCTCTCAACCCATGGATCATTATCGCCAGCCTGGTGGGTGGCGTATTGCTGGGTATGACGGCCCCCGAGATGGGCATGAAGCTTGGCGTGGTCGGCGATGTTTACGTCGATCTGCTGAAGATGATCACTCTGCCGTTCATGGTTTCAGCGGTTATCTTCAGTCTGCAACGCGTGATCCGGGATGGCGGCGCCGGTAACCTGCTGGGTCGGCTCGCCGTCGTCATTACCTCGTTCGCGATCCTGGCGGCGATTCTGGGCATGCTGCCGGTTCTGGTCCTGCAGCCGGGTGCCAACCTGTCGGCCGAAACCAGGCAGACCTTCGGCGAGATCGTCGGCTCCAATCTGAGTTCCAGCGACACGGAAATGAGTCTGAACGGCGTCGATGTGGTCAAGAAGACGCCGGGCTTCTCCGACATCTTGCTGAGTCTGGTGCCGGTGAATATTTTCTCGGCGCTGGCGCAAGGTGAAGCCCTCAAGGCGCTGGTGTTTGCCATGCTGTTCGGCCTTGCGGTGGGCACCGTGCCCACCCGCTTGTCTGAAGGCTTGACCCATTCGCTGGTCACCATCTACCAATCCTGTCAGACGTTGATGCGCTGGTTCAACTACCCGGTTCCGATCGTGCTGTTTTGCATGAGCGCCGCACAGCTCGGCAAGACCGGTATCGGGCCGTTGCAAGCCATGGTTCAGTTCGTCATGGCGTTTTCGATAGGCGGCCTGATCCTGATGGCCATTTCGGCGGTAATTGTCTGGAAGCGCTCCGGCAAGTCGATTAGCGCCACTGTCGACGCCCTCAAGGGGCCGTTCGCACTGGCGCTAGCCACCCGCAACAGTGCCACCTGCATGCCGATCATGATCGAAAGTCTGGTTGATCGACTGGGGTTCGGCCGCTCGCAGACCGAACTTCTGGTGCCCTTGTGCGTTTCCCTGCTGCGCATCGGGCCGGTGCTGTACTACGCGACGGCAACCATATTCATTGCGCAGTTGTATGGGCGGACGCTCAGCATTGACGAACTCGGCATTGTCGTGGCGGCCTCCGTGCTCGCCGGATTTGCCTCCGCCGGTATGACGGGGCTGGTCACGGTCTCGCTGGTCGGCATGAGTTGCGCCTATCTGGGGCTTCCGTTCGAGGCGGCCTTCATGCTGTTCCTGGCCGTCGATCCGGTCTGCGACATGATTCGCACCCTCGTCCTGGTGCTGGGCAATACCGCCGCCGTCACCCTGATTTCCGCCAAGCCGTTGGAAATCTAGGGCCGATGACCCGATTTGGAGTCTTGCCCGAGGCTCCACGCCGGGCCGCGCGAATGGATCGCTGGGAGCCGTTACGATGGACTTCCTGAGGCGCACCGCAGCCAATCCGGTCGCCTTGCTGGCCTTTCTGCTGGCGGGCGGGCTGGCCGGCTCCCTGGTGCCGGTTATCGGCAGCTACGCCTCTGTGCTCGGCCAGATCTACCTGGCGGTAGTCAGCATGGCGGCGTTGCCGCTGGTGGTCGTGGCGATATTCTTCGGCTTGCGCCAGGTGCTGGCATTGCCTCATGCGCTGCGGCGCGTGCTGATGATCGGCGGTTTGGCGGTGTTCCTGGTGGCGGCCTGCGCCGTGATCGGGGTGGCGACAGGTGCCGTGCTCGGCACCGGCAAGGCCCTCAGCCTCGAAACCCGGCAGCATCTCGGACTTCTGGTGCAAACCACCGGCGGCGAGGCCGCCAACGCCGAGATTGCATTGTTTAACAGGGCGGCAGCCGTGCCAGGCATGGCCGAGCAACGGCAGGAATTTGTCCCCAGCAATTTTTTCCGTGCTCTCGTTGATGGAAATGCGGCAAACATCGCCCTGTGTTCGATTCTCTTTGGGCTGGCTTTTGCTGTAATTTCCAGGGAACGTAGCAGTGCTCTGGCATCCATCTTTGAGGCGACTTATCGAACGTTTGAAACCATTATCTCCAATGCAAATATTTTCATTCCAATCCTGGTGTTTGGAATGGCCGCCTTTCTGGTTGCAAGCGCCGGACGGCAGACGATGGTAGCCATGGGAAGCTTCCTGGTTTCCTTTACCGCCGTCTCTGTCGCCCTCGCTGGCATGGCCGTGGTGATCATTCGCAAGCAGTCGGGCGCCTCGATTCCGCTGGTGCTGTCGGCGTTGAAGGCGCCCGCGCTGGTGAGTCTGACATCGTCGAGTTCGACCGCGAGCATTCCGGGCGCGATCGAGGCCATGAGCGTCAAGCTGGGATTCAGCCGCGGCGTCGTCGAGCTCGTGACGCCGCTTGCGGCGGTTTTTGCGCGCACCGGGGCGGCTCTGTATTTCGCCTTGTTGGCGGTTTTCGTCATGAATCTGTATGGCCGCGAGATAGCGCTGGGCGACGCCGTACTGATATGTTCGGGGGCGTCGCTCGCTGCATTGGCCTCGGCCGGCAACAACGGGCTGGCGACGCTGGGCTTTGCCGGAATGGTGCTGTCCATGTTGAAGCTACCCATCGAGGCGGCGCTGGCGCTGTTTGTGGCGATCGATATCGTCTGCGAAGGCCCGCGAAATCTATTGACGCTGATGTTTTCGTGCGTTTTGATCGCGCTGGTTTCGAGCGGGCTGCCGTCCGAACGCCTGGCGGCCAAGGGCAGTGGCCCGGCGCTTGGTGTGGCACCGGTAAAGGTCGCCCTGTCGCCGGCTGAAGTCGCGCTGGTTGTCACTTGTATAACGGTCGCGGGCGCCTTGATCCTCGGGCTGGGTATCGGAGTCGGCATGAAAGAAGCGTGCGAGCCGGAAGCCCTGTCGATCTCGACGGGCGCTGTTTCCGGCCATGGAGGCGCGCCATGAGTCGGCGGCTATCGTCGTGGTTAGGGTGGATGTCATCACAGAGGCGCGGCGGCTTTCGCGCCTTATGGGTCGTGCTGGGTGGGCTGGGTGTGATGGCCGGCTGCGGCGCGTTAACGCTGCCGAGCTGGTCGAGCTTTGAATGGCCTGAGATGGTGGTGGTGGCGGCGCCCGGGGCCAATCTGAACAGCGCGGTAGCGCTGGATGTGGTGTTTGTGCGCGAGACCCAGGCGGCCATGCTGGACAAGATATCCGTGTTGCCGGCAGCGAAGTGGTTCGCCACGCGCACGGAGCTGGTCCGCACCTTCCCCGCTGCACTATCCTACAAGAGCCTGGAAGTAGCGCCGGGGCAGGTGCTCAAGGTGCCCAGCGTCGTTTTCGGCGCCTTTGGTTCGCCGCGAGTGGTTGCCGTATTTGTGTTTGCCGACTATCTGACGCCCGGAGAGCATCGCGTGAGGGCCGATCAGTTGCAGAGTCAGATCGTTGTTCAGCTGGGCCCCAAGGATTTTTCCGTCACATCGGACAAAAATTCGGACAAGAATTCGGACAAAAACGCAGACAACAACGAAAAGCGCGATCAATGAAAATGCCTAAAAGTACGGAGGCCACGTGACACTCCCACGTCCAAACCCGGTCCCTGACCGCATCCAGTGGCATGAAGGCATGCTGCTCTCGCCGCAACACTTCCAGCTGGAGTCGTCACGCACGGATGCGCTGGTCGCCTGGCACACGCTGGCGGCGGGGCCCTTCTGCTGGGGCGTGCGCCGCCTGGTGCTGGATAGCGGGCTGTTGCCGGCCGGCATTTTCCGGGTGCTGGAACTGGATGCGATCCTGCCGGACGGCAGCGCGATCAGCTTTTCCGCGGGCAATCCCGCGCATGGCCGCCTGGAGCTCAGCCTGGCCCCGTTCGCCGAGGCGCTGGCGGCCGCGCCGCTCAACGTGTATCTGACGCTGCCCTTGTCGCGCAGCATGCGCAGCAAAGGGTTTCCGGCGCGTTTCCGCTCCATCGCCGGCAGTCCCGTTGAAGATGAAGTGTCCGACGCGCTAGCCGCCGACGTGCCGCGGCTGGTTTCCAATCTGGCGCTCTCTGCCGACGGCGTGCCGTCGGCGCTGCATACCCATTTTCGTCTCGCCACGGTCTTCAACGACAACGAATTGATCAAACTGGGCGACGACCTGCCGCCCTTGCTCGATCTGCCGAAGGATGGCGACCTGTGGGCGCGCGTGGCGGCTTTCGCCGGGCAGCTCAGGGGCAAGGCGGCGTTTGTCGCCAAGCAAACCGCCGTGCCGTCGTCGAAGACCGAAGACCGCCTGTCCTATCTCGAACAGCGCGAGCGCCTGCGCAATCTGGTCACCGGTCTGGCCACCATCGAGGCCGTGATCCGCGCCCAGGTGCTGCATCCCTACACGCTGTACCTCGCGTTGTGTTCCCTGCTCGGGCCGCTCAGCATGCTCAGGCCGGGGGCGCTGCCGCCGGTGCCGCCCGAGTATGACCATGCCGATCCGCTGCCGTCGCTGAATTTCCTGATGCAGTCGGCGCAGGACGCGTTGTTCGAGGTCAGCCAGGACTATCGCGAGCAGAAGTTCGAGTTTCACCATAACGCCTTCGAGATCAGCCTGAAGCCCGACTGGATCGCCGGCAGCGCCGCCGACGGAGTCAAGGCGCGACTGGTGGTGGGACTGCGCGGGCGCGCGGAGAAGGACATGATGGCCTGGATGGACGGCGCCATTATCGGCTCGCAATCGGCCTACGTGTCCTTGCGCGAACGGCGTATTCTCGGCGCCAGCCGCGTGTCGATCGACTACGCCGAAGAGTTGGGCGTTCGCGCCAGCGCCGGCTACACGCTGTATGCCATCGAGGTCAGCGCCGAATTGACATTGCCCGGCCAGCCGCTGATCGTCAGCAATTCCACCGAAAGCGCCGCCGCCCAGCGGCCGCAGGAGATGGTCTTGTTCATCAAAGGCTAATCGGCGGAGACGAAAAGAAAACACACGACCATGGCGCGCCAAGCTCCCAATAAATCGGATGATGATCATCTGGTGCAGCAGTTCAGGACCTTCTTCGACGAGGTGTCCAAGGCCCAGGCACGCGCGCTCGAGGCGCGCGAGACGGACCCGGAACTGGCTGCCGAGAGCTTGAGCAAGCACCTGGAAAACCTCATCGAACTCCAGACACTGGAGTCGAAGCGCGAGGGCAGCCGTTTCGAGTTGGAGAGCATCGCCGATGCACGCTATCTGAAGGCCGCGCTGGCCGACGAGCTGCTGCTCAACACGCCGTGGATCGGCCGCGATCAATGGACGGCGCATCTGCTTGAAGCGGTCTTGTTCCGCACCAGCATTGCCGGCGAGCGCATCTTCGACCGCATCGAAGAAGTGCTGTCGAACCGGGAGCCGTCGCGGCGCGATATCGCGCGCCTCTACCTGTTCGCGCTGGCCTTGGGATTCCAGGGCAAGTATCGCGGTGTCGCCGGGACGACGCGTTTTCTCGGTTACCGGGAGGAGCTTTTCCAGTTTGTGTACCAGCGTCCGCCGGAGCTGGCCGGACGCGATCGCGTTTTGTCCGAGCGGGCGTATTCCAGCACGCTGTCGCATATCGCGCCGCGTAAGCTGGCCAAACTGAGCCGCTGGACCGTGGTGATGCTGCTCAGCGTGATCACACTGCTGACCGTCTCCGAAATGCTCTACCTGTGGCAGTCGTGGCCCGTGCGACAGGTGTTGGAGACCGGTCAGTTCCGAACCAACGGCGTTAATTCGGGCGTTAATTCGGGCGTGCGGACGAGATGATGACCGGAACGTTTGGCAAATTTCTTGGCGAGGGCGCGCCATGCTGATGGACAATCTGTTCCTGATCTCGCTGGGCATTTTGATCGTACTCACGCTGGTGGTGCTGGGGCTGGTACTGCATTTCGCCATGCGCCGCTCGGATGCCAAGACCGTCGCGGATCCGAAGATCGCCAAGTTGCGCTTCGATTCCCTGCGCAGCTCCTTCCGTCAGGCGGTCGAACTGATCGAGGGGAATGTCGCCACGCGTTCGGAGCGCTACAGCGTGCCGTGGGTCATGGTGCTCAGCGAGGGACTGGATCACAATCAGCTTCCGATCGAGCAGTCCGGCGTGCCGAGTGCCTTGAGTTCCGAGGTGGTCTCGACGGCCGCCACGCAGGGCATCTCGTGGCACTTCTTTGATCGCGGTATCGTCATCGACATTCAGGGCGTCTACTTGGGCTCGCCCGATGAGGGCGACGCCACCGAGCGCCCGTGGGACGAGTTTCTCGGGCTGTGCAGCAAGTACCGCCCACAGCGCCCGTTCGACTCGGTGGTCATCACCGTGCCGGTGCATCTGCTGACCGACGACAACCCGGATGCGCGGCTGCAACTGGTCAAGCTGGCCAAGCTCGCGCATCGCCGGCTGTGGCTGGCGCAGAACCGCTTCGCCATGCGTTTCCCGGTGTATGTCGTGGTCTCGGGGTGTGACCGCGTCGAGGGCTTCTCGGCCTTCGCCCGAGCGCTTCCCGATACGGTCAGAGCCAGCATGCTGGGCTGGTCGTCGCCCTTCGATTTGTCGACCACCTACCAGTCGGCCTGGGTGGACGACGCGGTGGATGGCGTGGTGCGCACGGTGTCCGACACCTGTGCCGAATTGTTTGCGCTCAACGCCGTCACCGCCGAAACCAGCAAGTTCTTCCTGCTGCCGACGCGCCTCGATGCCATCAAGGCGCAATTGCGGCTCTACGTCGATGAGCTCATGCGGCCCAGCGCGTATCACGAGCCGTTCTTCCTGCGCGGCCTGTATCTGACCGGCGACAGCAGCGAAGCAGCGCAAAAGGCCGCCGGCATGGCGCTGGCGGCACAGGACGCGGAAGCGGATGGCGGCGGCAGTGGCGCGGTGGAGGGCGCTGTTGATCTGGTCTCGCAGATGATGCGTCAGCCGGCATTCCTGCGCGACCTGTTCGAGAAGAAGGTCTTCCTTGAGTACGGCCTGGCCCGCCCCTCGCGCAGCCAGCAACTGACGCGGCCGGTTCTCGGCCAGGTGACGCGTTGGACGGCGGTCACCCTGGTGGCGATTTGGAGCATCGGCGTGCTGGTGGCGACGGTGCAACTCAACGCCCGCAATAGCGAACTGGTGGCGGTGCTGGTGCAGATCCAGGCGGATGCGAGTTTCCGCGCCAAGGCCGATGAACAAGGCATCGTGATCCCGGCGGAGTGGTATCGCAAGAAGGCGCTGTCGCTGTTGGCGGTCATCGCAAGCCTGGGCAACGACGATGTATGGACCTTTTTCTTGCCCGGTTCGTGGCCGTATTTCGACGATCTGAACGAACGCACGGCGGAACGCATCGTGCGCGAGTTTGTCGATGTCGCGATCAATACCGTCAAGCGCGAGCTGTACAGCAAGGCCAGCGAGTTGACCGGTGTCATTCAGGAGCCGAGTACGGGTGAGCTGGTCATCGGTGGCGAATGTGCCAACCCCAAGGGCTTCGCCGCGATCGCCGAGTCGCCGCGGCGGATTACGCTGGCGGTGGAAGACATGGCCGAATATTCGGTCATGCTGCAGTACCTCAGTTCGGTGGAACAACTCGATCATGCCATCCGGGCGCTGGTCGGCCTGCGCAAACCCAGCCCGAATGAGGTCGCCGATTTCAGGTTTCTGGTGAAATACACCCTCGGGGCCGAGCTTCCCGGCGACCCCTCGAAGAGCATTCGATTCTTTCGCGATGAAGCGGCGGCGGGCGGAGCGGCGGGTGGGCGGTTTGGCGGCCTGTTCCCGGCGGCGATCAACGTCGAGCCGATCCGGCAAGCTGTTCAGTGCAGCTACACGCAAGGCATGGCGACGCTGGGCAAGCGCATGTTCGATGGCAATGATCTGATCGCCTCCGAGCAGCAACTCAGCCAATTGTCGATGAAGCTGCTCTCGACCGATGCGCAGCCGGCCGAGTTCCTCGAGGTTGTCGACGGCTATCGTGCCATTCTGGCCGCCATCAAGGAGCAGGAGGCCCTGCTGGCGCCCGGCAAAGGCGGCTGGATGAAGCAGCCCGGACTGGCCCTGGGGCCGTCGTATGAACTTTTATTCACGCATGCGACACGGAATACCTTGCTCGGCGGCGAACTGGCGGCCAAGGTAAGGCACGACGTGGCGGCAGAATTCCAGAAATTCTCTGTCAATTTCTCCACCTATTTCGGCCAACTCGCCCAGCCGGGCATTGTCTGGATGGAAAAGGAGGCCCGCTTCACGCTGTCCGCCGAGCGGCTGGCGCTGCGCGATGCCTTGACCGGACTGCTGAGCCAGACCTTCATGACGGCGCCCAAGGACTTGGCGTTTCCCGAAGCGTCCGGCGACACGGCCCTGGTCTGGAATACGCCGCGCCTTGACCAGGCGCTGACGCTGGGCGAAGCGCGCAAGCGGTATCTGGCCGAGGGGCTGCCCAAGTTCCCGATCGCGGTGCGCCCGAATATCGAGGCCGTGATCAATTCGCAGTTCGCCAACAAGGTTAACGAAGGCACGGTCGATGCGTTGTCGGTCACCGCGCGAACCGATCCGGGTTCCCTTCCCGATCTGGGCAGTTTCGAAGCCGCGCGCGTGCGCCTGGTCAAACTCCAGAGCCTGCTTATTGAACTCGGCGCCGAGGACAACGCCGAGGACCTGCGCAGCCTGGTTTCTCGCGACGCCCGGGCCCGGCTGCGCCAGGTAGATGACAGTCTGTTGCGCTCCGACCTGTATGCGACCAACGTCCGCGATTTCCGCAGTTGGCAAGGTGGCAAAGGGCGCCTGTTGCAGGCCTTCGGCGTGCAGGACGCGACGGCCTTGCAGCAGTATCTAGCCTTGCAGTTCGCGCGCGTGGAGACGCTCGGCCGCCAGGCGGAAGCCTACACACTGTCGCTTGACGAGAAGACCAGCAACAGCCAGATGAGCCAGCGCTGGCAAGCGATCAATCGCGACCTTGATCGCTACCGCTTGAAGAATCCGAACAGCAGCCTGTTGTCGCTGGAGCAGTTCCTGATCGGTTCGGTGGCCGAGCTGGATCAGGGCAACTGCATCGACAAGATCAGCGGTCGCGCGCCGAGCCGGCCGATCGATTATTTCGGCGAGCGGCACGTTCAGATACATGCGACGATTCTGGGCCGCTGCACCGAACTGGCCATTCAGCATCAACACGAGCAGTGGGATAATTTCTCCAACTACTTCAACCAGTTGCTGGCTGGCCGGCAGCCCTTTGCGGCGGCGTACAAGCGTGACGTGCTGATGGCCGACTTTGAGGATGTCGGTCAGCTACTCAAGTACTACGATCAGGTGGCCAAGACGCTTAAGGACATTCGGCTGGAGAAGCCATCGGAGAAGAACGGTGAGAAGGAAATCAAGGCCGACGCCAGCCTTGCGACCCTGACCAAGGCCACGACCTTGCAGGCGCCGCGGCGGTTTGTCGAGCAATTTGACCGTGCCCGTGCCTTCCTGGCGCCTTTGTATCCGGTCGAGGACGGCGCTGTTGCCGGTTACGACGTGGCGGTGGAGTTTCGCGCCAATCAACAGGCGGAGGTGGACGGCAACAAGGTCATCGACTGGCGGCTCGATATTGGCGGCCAGACGCTGACGCATCGTGATCCGCCACGCGCCCTGCGCTGGGAATACCGCACGCCGATCACGCTGACCTTGCGCTTGGCGAAAGACGCCTTCAGCGCGCCGTTGTCGGACGTCCAGCAGCCGCATATGGAGGTGGATGGCAAGGTGGTTCGCTATCGTTTTTCGGACCCCTGGGCACTCCTGACCATGATTCAGCAGCAGCGCGAGGCCGACGGCCCCAACAACGCCGAGCGGCGCTCCTTGCTGCTGCGCATGGAGTTCCCGACCACCACCCGGCTGGAGAACCCGAATGCACCGGCCGTCGACGGA
>Ga0163144_10030287_pt1 | contig 10356 bp, 9 predicted proteins | sample OliLak19BULKMAT1_FD_123175 | JGI IMG/M metagenome (GOLD analysis project Ga0163144, IMG submission 123175) | Freshwater microbial mat bacterial communities from Lake Vanda, McMurdo Dry Valleys, Antarctica - Oligotrophic Lake LV.19.BULKMAT1 | ecosystem: Environmental > Aquatic > Freshwater > Lake...
TTGAAATTGAAGACGTTTTCGACGAAGAAGGCGCCTGTGAGCAGGGCGGCAAACCAACCTGATATGGCAGAAACAATGGGGTTTAGGGCGTTGCGCAGGCCGTGTTTTAGGACCACGATGTTGCGTGACAAGCCTTTGGCCGTTGCGGTGCGCATGTAATCTTGTGACAGTACATCCAACATGGCGCTGCGGGTGAGTTGGGTGATAAGCGCCACCGGTCGCAAGCCAAGCGCTAGGGCGGGCAGTATGAGGTTGCGCCATTGCACCTGCCATTCGCCAAAATCATCCAAAACGAGCAGGCTTCCCTGAATATTGAGGCCCGTGAAGTTCCCCAACGTAAAACCGAATACCAGCGCCAGCAGCATTGCTGCCACATAAGAAGGCAAGGAATAGCCAAACACCGACACGACGGAAATCAAATAATCCCAGGCTGTATTTGCCTTTAGGGCTGCGATTACCCCAAAAATCAAACCCAGTACGGTGGCCAGCATCATGGCTATGCCCGCCAGCAAGGCCGTTGCGGGGATCGCCTCTGCCAGTATCTCGCTTACGGGTCGGCCTGATTGATAGGAAGTCCGCAAATAAGGTGGTTTCAATACCAACACTTTTCCGTTTCCGACGGATAACAGCGTTTGAAAATGGTATTTCCCCTCGTTCTCTGGGCTGTTTTCAAGTACTGAGATTGGGGAAATATCACCCAAATAGCGCCACAACTGCACACTTAACGACTGGTCTAAACCCAGCTCGGTGGTTTTTGCCTTGACAGTGCTCACATCCGCCCGCTGCCCAAACGTAAGCTGGGCGGGATCGACGGGCGCCAAAAAGATGATGCTTGTGATGGTGGCTATGACCAATACCAACACCAAAATGCCATAGGCTATCCGTCGGATTATGTAATTTGTCATCTGCAAGAGCGCATTAAAACGGGTTCTGATATTTGTTTTCTTTAATTTTGGCTCAAAGGTGTTTTTATTAATAAAGCTGCTTGAGCCTTCCTGTCACCCATAGCAATACTTCATCAAGGCCCATAATCTGCTGGTTTTCAGCAGAATTTTTTTGGCCTTCCAGCGCATTTTTGAACTCAAGAAACAAAGCTTTTTCGTTGGTAACTTGTTCGTTTGAACCTTGTGCCTCGTCTTGCTTGTTCCGAACCAATTTTGCCAGCCAAAGCAGGAATATACCATTGAGTGCGTCCATTTGGCCATGGTCGCGCAAATTTTGATTGGTGTTTTTGATCTCGGTGTCCAGGTAGTGAAGCTCGTTGAGCTCAAAGCGGATAATGATCTGAAACACCTTGTTGATAAACTGGATGTCCCGTCGTTGTTCTGTTTTGCCGATTTGGTATATTTTTTCTGACCACTCCTGAGCCGCAGCATAATCTTTCAAACTAAAACAGGCCACGAGGGTGTTGTAATAAAGGGAAATCAGTCTGGCAGTATTAATTTTGGCGTCGTAACGGCCTTCAATATCCTTCAGCTTTCCAGAAACCAATTTTACTGCTTCCAAAGGCCTGTTGGTATTGAGCAGTAGCAACTGTCTTGAAAAAAGCACGTTCTGAAACTGTTCGGCTTCGTCATCAAAATTATTGCAGGTAACATCGGCCATGATATCCAGGTATTTCTCGCAGGTATCGAATTTTCCCAAGTTGATGGCGTATAATACAAGGTTGTGCAAGTGAATGATATACAAGCGCGGGTGCTCTTCTTGAAAGTGCTTGTAGTCTTCATGTTGCCACAGTTCAATGATATTCATAGATGCGGCCATGGCCTCATCCATTGGGCCAAGCATATTGGCCAAAGTAGCTTTGGCTTGCCAAAAATACACTTTTGAAAAAAAAGTGTTGGCCTTTGTAAAATCATCCAATAAAGGATCGCCCATTATTTCAGCAAGTTCTGATTTTACTTCATCGTGGTGAAGGGGGAGCCGACTTCGTGTGAGTAGAAAACCGCGGTAGTGGAGTCGATAATAATATGATTCCAGTGTTTGTAATTCGGCAAGCTCCGAAATATTTATCAAGCGTGCCCTTATTTTAGCGGCATAAGATTTAGAGTCTCTTTGGCCCTCCAGGTACACCAAAGCCCGAAGCGCTTGTATCGCCATTGCTTGATATTCGTATAAAATGGAGGTCGAATAGGCGTTTTCAAGGGAACTGATGGCGGCCTCAAACAATCCACGGCGCGCCAATATTTTAGCGTTGTTTATATCCTGAAAAATCTCCTCTTCTTTCCTGATTAAATTCTGCACGTTGCGCAACGACCGCAGTATACAACCGAACAAATAATTACAATGCGCCGTCAAATTCCCACTGCCTCCCTTAACCTCCAAGCGGATGCGTGTTGCAAAAACTTCTTCGCTGGGCAATTCCCCGCCTGGTTTAACACCTGAAATCAAACGCTCAACAACATGGTACACGCGCATGTACAGTTTGGAACCACCCTGCCGTGAAGCATACTGCTCAAAATCAGCTTTTTCCTTCTTGCTTAAACCAGAAATGAGTGTTATAAGATCGCGCAGTGTGCTCATAATCAATGGGATAGGTCGATTTTTTGGCGTTTTTTTTTAAAACCGCACCGTTTTTCTGCTTGTTGCCTTTTTAGTAAGTTCGCACTTTTGTATCATCAGAGGCAAACATACCATTCTGAAAAATGATTCAACAGTTTAATTTTTCTTCTGTCCGCGGAAAAATCAAGTTTCTTCTGATGGCTTTCAATTCTACAAAAGTTGAAAAGCCAATGGGGCGTATGCTGGCCATGTTGCGATTGATGCCATCGGTGAAATTCTTGCTGTGGTGTAGTCGGCCAGATGTTTGCGAAGCGGTGTGCCAATTTTTGGCACAAAACAAGGTGACCTATACTGCTGGAAAATATGATGTAAACCACTTGCCCGATCACCTGGAATGTATAGTCGTGTATGAAAATTTTTCAAATGTAGATACTTGGATTCGAGACGCTTTTTTCCCTGCAACGTTGGCGAATGGTCACTGCATGTTATTGGATACCATTGATGAAAGTGGAAAAGGTCAAGGCTGGGCAAAGCGCATGGAGCAAATGAATCTTGCTTCGGGAACTAAATTTAAGGTCATTGGTGTTTCTGACGTGCAAGTAGAAAGCAGCGCTATTGCTGGAGGAGATATGCTCGTTGATGGGCGCTGGGTTTTTCTGGGTAAAAAGCGCCCACTGTTAGAACGCTTGATGGGCGAACAATTTGGCCCAAATGTGGAGATTGTGGTGCTGCATGAAAAGGAACCCTATCCATTGTTGTACCATATAGATCTCTTTTTGACATTAACTGGAATTGTTGAAAATGAACAATATGTTGTTTTGTTAGGCCAATGTGTAGCGCTGACAACAGCGATGGAAGAAGTGGCCAGACAGCAAAACGTATGCCTGGACAAAATTGCAAGCAGGTTGCAAAAGGATTACGGTATCAAGGTTGTCCGCAACCCGCTTCCGCTGGGGCAGCACCTCTATGTGTACAACAACTGTCTCATAGAAGTAACAAGTGAATCAAAAACGGTATGGCTGCCTGCGTATTCGACGGATCACCCGGAGCACGATGCGCTAAAGGCTTTAGAAAAAGAAAATGAAACCATTTGGCGAGAACTGGGCTTTAACCCCTGCCTGGTCTCTGCGCCTTTCGGTGATTTGTTGGGTGTAAAAGCCGGGCTGCATTGTATTACGAATGAGGTGCGCAGCTACTCCCTGGAGGATTTTTTTGACAATAAACGCTCTAAAATATGGTACACACACTCTTAACCCTTACCCCTCTTTCAGATCCACGGGAAGATGTTGCATCCCGCGACGCGCTGCCATGCGTTCCCCTGAGTCAAACGCTAGGCAACCTGCCATTAGCCTCAGTGGATAGCAATGGGTGGCTCGTCTGGGAAAACAAAGTGATCTTGCTGGAAGGACACCTCATTCAAATTGCACCCGTGGTCAACGGGGTGGTTATGCCACCAACACATTGTTTTGATGTTCAAGGCCGCCAACAAGCCGTAAAGTTCAGCATCGTTCCAGACCAACAAAACCCTTCAATTTTTTATTTCCGGCTCGACCCAGCCGGCAGCAGCCCTGTATCTCCCCTAAACAACACGGCAAGACTAAGCAATAGTGCAGCACAAAACCAACCTGTTCCATCACTTCAGATTCTCAGTGTTCGTGATAAATATATGACAACAGCACAAACTACTTCACTAGAATTTATAGGCACCATCGACACCCGGCCCGGCCGCAGCGCCAAATTGGTTTTCGGTAATACCGTAACCGTTTGGGGAGAACCGGATGCCTTGCTTTTCGAGTGGTCGGCACTTTGATGAAATTATAAAGTAACACGACTAGTTCTCCCCAAGATGAAAACTCAAATTAACATTTGGCAGCATGGAAACGGAGCATTTATTGAACACTCTGGCCAAACAATCTTACTCCGCCGCACAGGCAACGCGCTACGCGTTGTCGGTGCGGCAGGTAGTACGAACTGGCTGCATTATCCAATGCCCTTGCATCAATACACAAATCAAAACTCTCTCCGTCTGGTCCGTATCCATTTGCGGTACCGCTGCGATAGCGCTACAGCCGTAATCACCAATGTTGCCCTTTTTGACGCAGAAAAAAGTGTCTTTGAAGCTTCTGGATTAAATTTATGCGCCTACGACTGGGAAGAAATCGAGCTGAATGTTGAGGATGAACTCATACTGAATCGGGGTCTGAACCTCAGTGTTGGCCTGCGTTTCGACGGCGCAGATGATGATACCCATGCCCTGGAAATCAGTAGCGTAGGCGTCGAAATTGAAGATGAAAAAACCTGAGTGGCTGGAGATGTTTTGAATATTTACCTTGTATAACCCGCAATTAGCCCTTGTTAAGGTGGCCAATCTCAACACCCCCATTGTGAGACGGTCACCATAACCCCAAAAAATTAAATTTTTGCCTTAATATATTGGACAAATGGAAACATATTGAAGAACTCTAACTAAATCACTATGCCAACAGGACGCTCCCTCCACATCGGCCTCAACCTCGTAGACCAAAATCATTACGGCGGGTTATCAGAATTAAAATCGGCAATTAAGGATGCTGAAACCATGCAGGCATTCGCCACCATGTTTGGCTGAGCGCCAGGTGTATCGCTTTACAATGAGCAAGCAACAACAGCTGCCATACTTGAAAACTTAGCCAAATGTGCCCAAGAACTTCAATCAGGCGACATATTGTTCCTAAGTTATTCCGGCCACGGAGGCCAGATTGATGATCCCATTTACTACACTGCTGAAGATCGCGGCCCCGATGAAACCGGGTGCTTATACGATCGGCAATTGCTCGACGATGAATTGTTCGAAGCATTTCAACAATTCAGAGAAGGCGTGAGGATCCTGGTGGTGTCGGATAGCTGCCACAGTGGCACCGTCACAAAAGATATAGTTTCCGATCCAGTGGAGCTAGCCATTGCCTCGGCACTTAATGCTTTGAAGCATGATGCCACTTTGCGGGCAAAATCAATGGAGGCTGGCCTCCGGCAGAATGCAGCTAATTTTGATACCGTATACAAGCCCATCCTTCACAAACTAAAGGAAAAGTCGATTCAAAAGAACCGCAGGGTATTGGCTTCTGTCAAACTTTTCGCGGCCTGCCAGGACAATCAAGTGGCCTACGATGGCGACAACAACGGACGTTTTACCGCAATGTTGAAAGCGCTGCTGGACAAGCAGCTTGTGAACGAAAGGACGGGTTCTGAAAAGTTATTGGCCTTGATAAAAAACCAATCCCAGTATCCGACACCCAATTTACTGGATTATGGCTCTGTTGTTCCGTCATTCGACAACTACTTCCCTTTTCTGGTCAATATTCCTGATTCTGGGGAAATAGCAGGATATAGGCATCCGCCCACGGCTGAATCTACGCCCATTACCTGGAGAAATATATTGGCAAATGACGCACCGCCAACACCCCAACCAAATACCCGAGGCGGCAACACAGCCATACAGTGGGGGAGAAGGGTAGGCATTGATGCCGACGATGAGGGCGTGAAGGGTTTTTGCCATTTTGGAGAAGGTTGATGGAGGAGTGAATTAATTTGGTCAAATAATGTTGCTGCAAATATAAGGGATGTGTATATCCCTTAAAGCATATATATGGTAATATGGTAGCTTGTTCAAATATGCTTGGTTTTGTATCGTGTTCAGCATCAAATTATTAGCGGAAGTAAAGTCAAATTTTTTTTTAAAAGGGATGGGTTTTTCTGTTGAAATAATGAATATGCTTTCGAAAGAGCTGCTTAGCAGTTGAATCCCGGAAGAACTATACCCTTGTTTTATGCCATTTTCCTACTTTAACCCCCCTTTTTCCACCACTGACCATAGATTTTTCCCTACTTTTGCAACTTCCAATTCTTTCCACTAAAACACCCCCTTTTGGGGAATAAAGCCTTAATAAATGAGCAAAATTACCGTAGTCGGCGCCGGAAACGTGGGCGCTACCTGTGCCAACGTATTGGCACATTCTGATGCCGTGAATGAAGTAGTACTGATTGATATTCAGGGAAATATGGCCAAGGGGAAAGCCCTTGACACCTGGCAGCAGGCACCCATTGATGGGTATTCCACCCGCATTACGGGAGGCGATGACTATGCCCTTACCGCAGGCTCCGACATCGTTATCATCACGGCTGGTATTCCGCGCAAGCCAGGTATGAGCCGCGACGATTTGATCGCCACCAACGCCAAAATCGTGGTCTCGGTCACGCAAAATATCCTCAAACACACCCCAAACCCGATTATTATCGTCGTGTCCAATCCACTCGACGTGATGACTTACGCATGCTGGAAAGCTTCGGGCTTGCCAGACCAGCGTGTACTTGGCATGGCTGGTGTGCTCGACACAGCCCGCTACCGCGCCTTCCTGGCCGAAGCACTGGACATATCGCCAAAAGACATCCAAGCCATGCTCATGGGTGGCCATGGCGACACGATGGTGCCGCTGCCACGCTACACCACCGTAAGCGGTATTCCGGTAACAGAACTCATCGGTAAAGATGAGCTCGACGCGATCATCGAACGCACCAAAGTAGGCGGCGGCGAACTCGTCAACCTCATGGGCACTTCTGCCTGGTACGCACCGGGCGCTGCTGCAGCACAAATGGCCATCTCCATGATCCGCGATGAAAAGCGCATCTACCCTTGCTGCGTTCGCCTCAACGGAGAGTATGATTTGAATGATATCTTCGTGGGAGCTCCCGTGAAGCTGGGTAAAAACGGCATCCAAGAGATCATCAAACTCAGCCTGGAAAAGCATGAAATGGAATCTCTCCACAAATCAGCCACCGCTGTAAAAGAGGTAGCAGATGCACTAGATGCGATGAAACTAATTTAAGGTTTCATGGTTTAAAGGTTTAAAGGTTTCAGGGTTTACTCGATTGGTTCGTATTCTTGAAATGGTATTTCAAAATTAGCAGCAGATCGAGTAAACCCTGAAACCTTTAAACCCTAAAACCCTGAAACCTCCTTTTTATTTATGTCTGATATAGCGAATAATACTGCCCTTTGGGCAAAAATGCACACTGTGAATGATGGTGGCAGTTTGTTGGATTTGTCTGACGACAAGCCAGTGCTGTTGGTCTTCCTGCGGTTTTTTGGATGCTCCTTTTGCCGAGAGGCGATAAGTGATATTGCCAAGCGCCGGGAAAAACTAGAGGGACAAGGTTTTAGGATTGTTTTTGTCCACATGGCCAGTGATCCAAAAATCGCGGAAAAGTTCTTTAAGCGCTACAAGCTTTTTCCAATTGACCATATTGCTGACCCTGATGTACAGTATTACAAGTCCTTTGGCCTGGGCAGAACTACCCCAAAGCAATTGTTGGGATTGATGCAATGGATTCGCGGTTTCCAGGCTACCGTGTTGGAAGGGCATGGTGGCGACACCAATTTGGACAATATTGAATTGGGTGATGGCCTTCAGATGCCAGGTGTTTTTGTGTTGCACAAAGGTGTACTGCTCCGCTCATTTATTCACCGCTACGCTTACGACCGGCCCGACTATGAAGAGATTTGTCAAATATAGCGCCGTTAGTGCTGCATTTTCATGCCCCCAAAACGGTCTCCTTCTTTGCTGTATTTGCTTTTCACTCACCCTTTCCGCGCAATCAGATTCTATTTATTCGGAATTAAGCATTCCAGAAACTGTTATTCTGGACCAACGATTTAGTCGTACAGGCTTCGATATCTGGGAAGCAGATTCTCTGCCAGCTACGGCAGTTACATCCCTTACGAACAGACTTTTTTGGGAAAACGGCCTCAATCTGCGGCAAAATGCCCCCGGAACGTTGGCGACCATTTCTGCCCGCGGTGCCGGGCCTAATCGCACTGCAGTGTTTTGGAACGGCCTCAGCCTTCAAAGCCCTATGAACGGTGTTGTGGATGCCTCCCTGCTGCCGCTTTGGCAAAGCGATAGGGTAGCCGTTCAGCAAGGTGGCAACAGCGCTGCGCAAAGCAGCGGGGCTATGGGTGGCAGTGTGCTGATTGAAACCCCATTCCGGCAAAACAAACCTGGCTTTTCGGGCCAACTGGGCCTTGGCGGCGGTAGTTTCGCACAAAAATCCGTGCAAGGTTCTGCAGATTATGCTACCGATAAAATATCGAGCCGGATACGGGCCAATTGGCAAAGCGCTGAAAATAATTTCCCTTTCCTGGCCAAAAGCCTGAATGGACAGCTTTATAAAACGCGGCAACAAAACAACTTTGCCGAAAAAGTTGACATTCAGCAGTTTAACCAAGTACTGCTCAATAAAAAAAACATCCTGAAGACTGCCGCCTGGTACCAGCATTCCTTCCGCCAAATTCCGCCAGCCATTACAGAAGCCGCCAGCAATACCTGGCAGCGCGACTGGTCGAGTAGGGCGGTCGCTACCTGGGAATTTAACCCAAATCAGTATTCAAAACTGCAAAGCAGGCTAGGCTGGCAGGATGAATTTATTGGTTTCCATTTTGCCGGAAAGACGGAAGAAAGCCATGCACAAACGGCTTTGTTCAGTACCGAATGGCGGCAGAAAAAAAGCCGAAACTTTGAGTGGAAACTCGGTGGGTTAGCACAACAAACCAGGGCAATTTCGGATGGCTATAAAAGTAAAGGCAAATGGTATGCGCAAACCCGGCTGGCAGGTTATGCCCAGGGAGAGCGTTTAATTGGCGCTTTCGGAAAGGTTTCAGCACTGGTGCGGCAAGAATGGGTAGAAAAACAAGCAGCGCCTTTAACCTGGACGCTTGGTTGGGAATTTCCCACAGGCAAACCAGGACTGATTCGCGGCCATATTTCCAGAAATTTCAACTTGCCCACTTTCAACGACCGATTTTGGGAAACGTTGGATAACAGCACCCTTAAACCTGAAAAAGGCTACAGCGCCGACTTGGGTTGGGCATTTAAAAGGCACCGCTTTGCTGCCGAGATTACCGCCTTTCAATTGATTCTGGACGATTGGATCCTTTGGCAACCAAGCCCTCAAGATGGCATTTTCCGACCTGGAAATTTACGGAAAGTCAACAGTCGCGGATTGGAGGCAGTCACAAGCTACACGGTTGAATGCTGGGGCATTCAATGGAAAACCAAGGGTCGTTTCCAATGGTCTGCAACTGAAAATGTGGCAGTTTATGGCGGCTCGGAAGCAGTTTTGGGCAAACAATTGCCGTACACGCCCACCACATCAGCGGGCGGCGGCTTATGGGCAACACATGGCGGGTTTTCTGGCGCTTACCTGCATCAATTTACCGGAAAACGATTCATCAGCAGCGACAACCAAACCGAGCTGCCTAGCTTTCAAACGGGAACGCTGCTGCTGCAATATGCCTTCCAACAAAATCTATGGCCCTGGACACGCGGCCTGTCCATTGATTTTACCCTGGAAAACAGCTGGAACCAGCGTTATGAATCACTGGCTAACAGGCCAATGCCAGGGCGAAATTGGCGACTTGGCGTACTCAATTTGTTTTGAGGCATTGTTTTTTTGCTTGAAATATCCAATGACCATACATTGCTCAGATAGGAAAGTCTCCATGCTATCTTTGCTTCAAATTTAATAGTCTACATCTACATGAAAAATATCCTGCTTTTACTGTGCCTTACCCTTTTCTCCCTCAAGCTCTTTTCCCAAACCCCAGAACGTTATGCGAACGTCAAAATTTCCTTGATCGGGAAATCTATGGCTGATCTTGTACAAACGGGCATTGAAACCGAACACGGCACCTATTTTCCTGGGCGCTCGATTACGACAGTACTTTCTGAAAGTGAAATAATAAAAGTACAACAAGCTGGTTTCCAGACTGATGTCTTGATTCCTGATTTATACCAACACTACCTCGAACAGTGCGCTAAA
>Ga0163144_10030288_pt1 | contig 10356 bp, 8 predicted proteins | sample OliLak19BULKMAT1_FD_123175 | JGI IMG/M metagenome (GOLD analysis project Ga0163144, IMG submission 123175) | Freshwater microbial mat bacterial communities from Lake Vanda, McMurdo Dry Valleys, Antarctica - Oligotrophic Lake LV.19.BULKMAT1 | ecosystem: Environmental > Aquatic > Freshwater > Lake...
CAGCGGGCAGCGCGCGGGGCGGATTTGCTCGGGCTTGAAAGGTGCGCCGCCGCGCCGGGCGAGATAATCGCGCGCGATCCATTGCGGCATGAAGCCGACCTCCCACGCGCCGATGTGCTGATTGGGGCAGAGGATGTAACGCGTCTGCGTGTGCTCCTCAAACTGCCGCAGCAGCAGGTTTGCCTGATCCACGCGGCGGCCGGTGGCAAAGGGCCAATACGAGCCGACGCCTTCGCTACTCATACCGGCGCTATCGAGGATGCTCGGATTGGCGTGCCCGCGCGGCGCAACCAGCCGCCACAGCCACGCCAGTGCCGGCGGTAGCAGGTGAAAAATACCGATGATGCCGTAGCTGGGCTGCTCGCGGGTGCAGGGCGGCGTGCGCACTCCGAAGCTGCGGATGTCCACGGTGACCGGCTCATTCACAATCCCGGGGATAATGCGGCGTGGAATGATCACGCGCGGATTCGGGCAGGGTTCGCCGGGTGCGTCCTCGATGTGCTCCCAAATCAGCGCCCGGCTGCCCGGCACGGCGTCGATGCTCATGAAGAGCAGCGGCTCGGAAGGCTGCGCTGTGAGCCGTTCCAGATGCAGGTCGATGCCGTAGCGGTTGATGTGATTGACGCGCACAAACCAGGCATCCTCGGCATCGGTCACGGTGAGTTTGCCCGCGTGCTTTTGCAGCGAAGGATGGCAGAGCGCCATGTCATCGGTCACGGGATGCAGTTCGCATGAGCGCGGGATTTCCAGATGGCGCCGCTCGCCGGTGACCGTGTTGACGCCGAGCAGCAGCCGGCCGTCCTGCTCGCGGTGGGCGTGTTCGAGCATCTCACTTTTGCCGCCGCCGCTCGCGCCTTCGTGCATGATCGTGACGATGTTGTCGTAAGGCGTGACCACCTGCACCGTCGAACAGTGGGCGGTCAGCCAGGCCTCGCGCTCGCCCAGCGCGATGAGCGCGCCGTAGATGCCCTTTTTCGCACTCGGGCCGGGGTAGAGATTGTAGGAAAACATTTCGTGCAGTCCGTCGCACCGGTTGTGCACCACGATCTGCCGCCCGCTGAAATGCGTGTGCCGGAAAGGCGGCGCAACGTAGATGATCGTCTTGGGATCAAAGTCCGCCGGCAGGTCGTCCTCCGCCACGATGCCCTGAAGCAACGCCAGGCCGAGGGCAAAAAAGCCCGCATTGGCCGGGGCGATAACCAGCGCATCCATGCCCATGCCTTCTTGCCCGGCGACAAAGCCGAACATCGCCAGCGGCTGTGTCTTCAACCACGCGAATGTCTCCGCCCGCAGCGGCGCGAACTCACTGCCGAAGCGCTCGCGAAAGCCTTGTTTATCGCTCGGACGGTCGTCGCCGATGACCATGCAATCGGGATCGCGCCGCCGCATGTAAGGCTCGGGATAATTGGCCGCCACGCCATTGCGCACGCGCGCCACGGTCGCCTCGACGACGCGGCCCTTGCCAGGAACCTCGTAAGCCACTTCGAAGCGGTCGCTCCGCGCTCCGCCGCACGCGAGATCGACCAATTCCGCGACGGACTGCGCGATGGTGATCGCCGGACATGCGGTGAGGATTTCGTTCGCCGCAGCGGGCGGATGGTATTTTTGCCAGTCCATATTGAGACGGGGTGGTGTTCAGCTGAGCTATTCTGTCGGTGGCCAGACCACCAGCACCGGACGGCGGCTTTGCTGGAGCACGCCGTGCGAGACGGAACCGAGCATTTTCGCGCCCAAGCCGGGCCGGGTGTGGCTGCCGATGCAGATGGCATCGGCATTGAAGCGCTCCGCCGCCGCGCAGATGGCCTGCGCAATCTCCCAGCTGTCAGTCACTTCGATTTCCGTCGTAATTCCGCGCGCCTCCTCTTCGTGCGGCGCGATCGCGCGCAGTCGCGCCTCGGATTGCGCGGCTTCACCGAAGTGCTCCTTCTTGGTCGGCAAGTCCTGATAGTAGCCACCGATCATCGGATTCGGCCGACGAAAAGGTGCGACGACATGCAGGAGGCGCACCGTGCCGCCCGGCCCGCAAATGCCGTAGCCGTAAGGCGCGGCGAAGCCGTATTTTTCGTTGAGGTCCACCGCCACCAACACGCGCCGGAACTCTTGCACGCGCGGCACCGCCATCCGCTCAGCGGCAGGCGCGGGCACGCAGACCACGCTCATCGGAGCACGGTGCAGGAGGCCGCGCGAGACGGAGCCTTCTGTCAGCCGGCTGAGGCCGTGGCGCTGATGCGTGCCGACGACGATGAGATCGGCCTGCGCTTCCGCCGCCATTCCGACCAGATACGCATCGGTGCGGCCCCAGCCGCCTTGCACGACGACTCGCACGTTTTCCTCGCCGAGCACTGCCGCAACTTTCGCCTTCACATCCCGCTCCAGAACATGCTGCACGACGAGCGGGTTTCCGACCAATCCGACCGCTTCATGCACTCCCAGCCGCGACGCTTCTTTCGGTGTCCAGTCCGCGTGGCCCACCGTGACTTCGCATGGGCCGAGCTTCCGCAGCTCCGCGACCCAGCGCAGCGCAGCGTCGGCGCTGGCGGTGAAATCCGTGCCTATGAAAACCTTCAGCGCCCGCTCGCCCCGCGCCCAGGCCTGGAACGGCGTGGCATCGCGCACGACCAGCGTGGGCACCGGCGCGGACTCGGCGGTGCGCTCCGCGACGCTGCCGAGCAGCCAGCGCGCGGGCGCACGCCGCCCGAGCGCGGAGACGACGATCAGCCGGGCATCGTGCTGCTCTGAGCACTGCACGAGCACTTCGTCCGCGCTGCCTTCCATGACCTCGGCGGTCAGGTCTGCACCGCTGCCATGCAGGCGCTGTGCCTCCGTTTGCAAATGTTCCTGCGTGAGTGGTGCAGCAGGGATCACGGAAGCGTGAACGAGCCGCAAGGGCGCGCCGAACCGGGTGGCGAGGGCGACGGCGGCGTCCGCGGCGGCACGCGCGGGTTCGGAGAAATCGGTGCCACAGATGATGGGTTTGGAGTCGGTATTATTCATAGTTGGGATGGGTTGGTTTGTTAGTTTGGAAAATTTCTGTGGCAGGCGGGCGAACCTCAAGCACGGGTCGGGAGGCTTTGCGCGACCGAGCTCATGGTCGCCGCGATGACCGTGCCACGCAACAGGCTGGAGCCGACGATTGGTTTTGCGGAGTGGATCATGCGAGTTGCTCCACGTGGGCCGGTTCCGGCTGGATCAGGATCTTGTCCACCGACGTGCGGTCCATGTCAATGATCTCGAAGCGCAGGCCGGCGCTGACGAAGGCATCGCCTTCGTGAGGCGCATCTTTGAGCCGGTGGCTGATGAAAGCGGCGAGCGTGCTGCTCCCGCCGCTGGCGCGTTCGGTGAAAGGCACACCCAGCAGCGCGCTGAGCTTTGTGAGATTATAATGGCCATCAACGAGCCATGAACCATCGGGCCGCTGGCGGGCTTCGGGCCGGAGCCGGTCTGCCAGCGAAGGGATGTCGCCGACGATGGCTTCCAGCACGTCCACCAACGTGACGAGTCCGGCGGCCCGGCCATCCGCCGCGCGGACGACGGCAAGGTGGATGCCGGTGCGCTTGAATTGATCGAGCACTTTTAGCACGGGCTCGTGCTCTGTGACAAAGACCGGTGTGGTCATGAGATCGTGGACTGGCGCAGGCGCTCCGGCCGCGAGATTGGCATAGACGGCTTTGACCGAGACCACGCCGACGATGCGTTCGCGATCGTGATCATAGACCGGGTAACTCGAGTGCCCGGAGACGACGATTTTTTGCCAGACCTTTTCGTGGGCGTCATCGAGGCTGAGAAAGACGAGTTTGGACCGTGGCGTCATGATTTGGCGGATCGGCAGGTGGTCAAAAGACAGGACCGAATCCACCATCCGCGGTTCGTCCTTGTGAAACACGCCGCTGTCCCTGCCTTCATGCAAAAGATGTCGCACCTCCTCTTCCGAGATGGCTTCCTCCTGGACGGGCTTGAAACGTAAAATGCGGAGCAGCAGGGCGGTCGCACCGCTGAGGACGTGGACCAGCGGTTCCGCGATCCGGCTGAGGCGATCAACCGGCCCCGCAAGACGGCAGGCGATTCTTTCCGGTGAGGCGAGGGCAATGCGTTTGGGCGCGAGCTCACCGATGATCAGCGAGAGAAAGGTGAGAGCAACCACCACCACGCCGACGCTCACCGCTTCCGCATACGGGGCAAAACCGGGCAGCGGCCGCAAGATCTCCGCGAGATTGCTGGCCAGGGTCGCACCACCGATGGCTCCAGCCAACAAGCCGATTAGCGTGATGCCGATCTGGACGGTTGGCAGGAAACGATTCGGCGCATCGGCCAGGCGCAGGGCCACGGCAGCTCCGGTGACGCCAGTGGCCGCCATCTGCTTGAGGCGCGACTTTCGTGCGGAGACCAAAGCCATCTCGCTCATCGAGAAGATCCCATTGGCGGCGAAGAGTACGAGGACTAACAGGATTTCGAGAGCGATAATGGTCATCAGGATGTCGAGGGCGTTTCCGCCTGGTTGGTTCCCGTCTTCCTAACAGCCTTCTTGGGCCGGAACAAGGACAGGATAACCGAGGGGGAGCACTCCGACGCCGGCCACAAAAAGGTTAAAGCCCAGCCAGAGCCAGGGATTGTCTGTCATCGTAAGAAATGTTGCCTGGCTGCTTACTCCGCCGGGTGCGGCCGAAGGTCAGGGGCGAAGGCTAGGTGTGAAGCTGTCTTCATCAAGATTGGTTGCGGCCCGAAAGGCTTCGTAGATGACCGCGTTACGCTGGAGCACGGCCAGGATGATGGCGATGTCGTCCACCAGTCCGATGCGGCCGATGGAGTCAGGGATCAGATCGCCTTCGCGGAGAAAATAGGTGATGGCAAACGCCGCCTCAAGCGCCGCGCCATAAGGCATTTTACGATACTGGTCGGTCCAAACCTGCTCGACGATGTGCGATAGAAACCACAACTGCCGCTCTGTCTCCGGGTAATCGGAATCGCGGAATCGGGCAAATTGCTCCCGGTGATCAGGCATCCCGGCAACGAGCTGGTGCACATCCGCCGGCGTAAGCCCCGCCGCGCCCCGCATGATGATTTGGATGAAGTCGGCTTCGATGAGTTTGATGTTTTCGGATTTCATAAGAACGATGCAAGGAATGGGGTGTTTGCCTCAGGCATTGTCGTCAAGATCTTGATGTTGCGATGGAAATGGTGAGTCGCTGGAAGGCAAGGCGGGCCGGACACACGGCTTGTCGCGGAAGGCATGACGGGTCAGTTGCGCGCCCCTGAGGCAACGCGAAGGGAGGGCCGGCTGGTCTTGCGATTTTCGCGGGTGCGCCGGGCGCGCTTTTGGTGGAGATGGCCGATGTTGGCGGCGAGTTGGTCCATCGTCTTTTGGAGTGCGGCTCTCAGGGTGTGATCGGCCGCTTCCGCAAAAACGTCAGGTCCGGGAGTGATCAGGTGGGCGCTGACACTAAAGGGCGGGCTGGCTTCGAGGCGGCGCTCGATGACGACCCGCGCTTCGTCGATCTGGCGCGTCTGGCCGAGTTCTTCGAGTTGTTTCTCAATTGAGGCGGTGAGCGAGATGGAGGGCGCGTGGTCGAGGTATTTGCAGATGATTTTCATGGGATGTTTTCGGTTTAAGAGGATGTTCGACGCGATCTTGTGCTTTGTATATTACGAAAGATCGCATATACACTTCCAGTAAATGAAACCGTCACCGGCCCCCGAATTTCTCAATTATCACCACCTTCGTTATTTCTGGACCGTGGCGAAGGAAGGCAGCCTGCGTCACGCTGCCGGGAAGCTCCACATCTCGCAGTCCTCGATCTGCACCCAGATTCAGCAGCTCGAAACAGCGCTCGGTGAAGACCTCTTTCGTCCGAGCGGCCGCTCGTCCGTTCTGACCGACTTTGGCCAGCTCATCTATGGCTATGCCGACGAAATCTTCACTCTCGGTGGTGAAGTGCTGCGCGCGGCGAAGCAAGCTCCCACGTCACGGTCGCTCCGCCTGCACGCGGGCATCGTCGATTCCTTCCCGAAGCTCATGAGCTTTGACATTCTCCGCCCCATTTTCGAGCACGACCCGCCCATTCAGCTAACCTGCCAGGAGGGCAAACTCGCGGACCTTGTCGCCCAGCTTGGCACGCACCGCCTGGATGTCGTCCTGGCCGACGAACCTGCGTCACCCGGCCTGAGCGGGAAGGTGTTCAACCACCTGGTCGGAAGCAGCGACATCACCTTCTTCTCCATGCCCATTCTGGCGCGCACTTTGAAGGGCCGCTTCCCGCGCAATCTGCATGGCGCACCGGCGCTCCTCCCGACCCAAAATTGCCGTCTCCGCCGCGAACTGGAAAAGTGGTTCCGCACCGTCGGGATCGAGCCGCGCGTGGTGGCCGAATTTGAAGATGCCTCGCTGGCCAAAATCGTCGGCACCGAGGGCTGCGGGTTTGTGGTGGTCCCGACTGCTGTCGCCTCGGAAGCGATCGAACGCTACGGTTTCGTTTCCCTTGGTCGGACCCGCGCCGTGGAAACGCAATTCTTCGCCATCACCGTCGAACGCCGCATCACCCACCCCGCAATCCTTGCGATTACCAACCGGAAAAGAACGTCCCAATGACCGCATAACTTCGCGCCATTCCCCCGGACCTTTCGTTTCCCCGGTCGGCATCGTGTTACGCTTGCGTTCGGTAAAAAAGCGGCTACATACGTGCGTCCGTGACATCATTTATGACTACTTTTTCGTCTTTTCCGCCTCTGTTGGCCCAGGCTGCGTCCTCGGGAGATTTTGTTTGGGTTGCGTATGTCTTGTTTATCGGGCTGGTCATCGTGTTTTTGGCACTGGATCTCGGGGTCTTTCATCGCGAGGCGCATGAGGTGAAAATGAAGGAGGCAATTTTCTGGAGCGCGATCTGGCTCAGCCTCGGGGTGGCCTTCACGGGCTTTGTCTATCTGGCGTATCAGAATCACTGGCTGGGGCTCGGGGTCTCGACGCGCATGTTCAATCCCGCCGTGGCGACGGACGCGACAGCGCCTTTGATTATCTACGGCGAGGTAATGGGGTGGACGGCGGCGGTGCAGTATTTGACCGGTTACGTGGTCGAGAAGTCGCTGGCGATGGACAATATTTTTGTCATTGCGATGATCTTTGGTTATTTTGCGGTGCCGGCGAAGTACCAACACCGGGTGTTGTTCTGGGGCATCATCGGCGCATTAGTCATGCGTGGAACCATGATCGGCGTCGGCGGAGAGTTGATCATGAAGTATCAGTGGATCCTGATCATCTTCGGCGCATTTTTGCTCCTCACCTCGCTGAAGATGGCCTTGGTGAAAAGCCACAGCGATCCGTCGAGTAATCCCGTGGTGAAATTGGTGAAGCGCCTCGTCGAAGTGACGCCATTTTATGACGGGCAGAAGTTTTTCACCCGTCGCACGCTGGCCCCGACTTACAGCAAAGATCTTGCGACTGGACGCGAGGTCATGGATCCGCCGCCAACCGGAACGCTGCGGGCCAAGGCGGCGATCACGCCTTTGTTCCTCGCGCTGATCATGGTCGAGATCACGGATTTGGTTTTTGCAGTGGATTCCATTCCAGCGGTGTTCGCGATCACTCCTGATCCGTTTATCGTTTTTACCAGTAATATTTTTGCCATTCTCGGCCTGCGTGCGCTCTACTTCTGCCTGGCGGCGCTGATTCAAAAGTTCCGCTTCCTCACGCCAGCCCTGATCTTTATTTTGAGTTTTGTCGGCGTGAAATTGCTCTTGTTGAGTCTGCCGCCTTACCTTGGTGTGATCGGGTTGGACGGCTTGAAGTCGATCAAAATTGATCCGTCTATCTCGCTGACCGTGGTGCTCGGCATTCTCTTCGTCGCGACGGTGCTGTCGGTGCTTTTGCCGGGGAAAAAAGAAGAAGACGCGTCGGCGAAACCGTAGGCGCAGGCTTTTTTCCCGAGAAGAGCAATCGGCAGGCGCGGGGCCTTGTCGATCTCTAAACCTGTCGTCCTTTCACGCCGAAAGACAAAATCAATCGGTCCAGCTTTTCTTTTCCGCGGCGAAGACCTGCCCGAGCAAGTCATCCGCCGAGATGCCGTCCGCCTGAGCCTCGAAACTTAGCATCACACGATGCCGCAACACCGGCAGGGCCACGGCAAAAACATCCTCGCCCGCCACATGAAACCTACCCTGCAAAATGGCGCGGATTTTCGCCGCCAGCAAACAGGCCTGCCCCGCGCGTGGACTGGCCCCATAGCGCACGTAGCGCTTGACGGATTCGATGGCATGCCCGGTTTCCGGATGCGTCGCCATGATCAGGTGCACCACCCGCTGGCGGATGCTCGGGGCCACTGGCACGTCGCGCGCCAGGTCACCCATGTCCACCAACACGGAGCCATCAAAAACCGGCTGCACCACCGGCTGGGAACGCGCCGTGGTGATATCGAGAATGCGATCAAAGGCCTCGGCCGAGGGATACGTGACCTGCAATTTGAAAAAGAAACGGTCGAGTTGCGCCTCAGGCAGGGGATAAGTGCCTTCCATTTCCAGCGGATTCTGGGTGGCGAGAACAAAGAACGGTTTTTTCAGATGTCGCGTCTCGCCTCCGACCGTCACGCTTTGTTCCTGCATGGCTTCGAGCAGGGCGGACTGGGTCTTGGGCGTGGCCCGGTTGATTTCGTCGCCGAGGAGCAGATTGCAAAAAATCGGACCGGGGGAAAACTCGAAGCGGGAGTGACCGTGTCCATCATCCTGCAGGATCTTCGTGCCGATCAGATCCGCCGGCATGAGATCCGGGGTGAACTGGATGCGCTGAAAATTCAGATGCAGTGCGCTGGAAAGCGAGCGCACCAGCAGCGTCTTGCCCAGCCCCGGCACGCCTTCGAGCAAGACATGGCCGCCCGCGATGATGGCAATGAGGGTTTTTTCAATGATCTCGTCCTGGCCGATGATGGCCTTGGAGACTTCGGTTTTTAATTGATCAAACCGTGCGCGGAAATCGGCAAGGCGGCTTTGGAGTTCTTCGGACGGGATTTCAGACATAAGATTTGCGGAACCACTTAAGCACACTGAGAGGAACTAAGAAACGCGACTCTTTTTTTCCATTAGTGAAGATTAGTGTGAATTAGTGGTTTATTTATCAGCCGGACGGATGGCTTCGAAATACTTCTTGATCGTTTCGCGGTAAGCCAGCGGCAGGCTCTCGTCGGCGATGGCTTGCCGGGAGAGTTTTTCGTATTGGGCAAACTGCGCCGCTTTACCCGAACGCGGGGCCTCGCCGCTGGGCGCGTCCGAAGAAAGCGCCTCTGTTTCGGATTCCCCTTCCCCCGCCGCGCCCGTGAGATTTTCCTGGGTGCGAGCGGTCTCGCTCTGAGTGGGATCACCGAAGCGGTTCGGGTCGGTCTCGCTGCCCGCGCCCCGGCCGGGCGATTTCATCTCCGAAAGCTTGGGCAGGAGCGATAGCCCGGCTCCCATGCCCTCGCCCTTCTTCTCCCCCATGCCGCCCTTGCATTGACCGATCTGGGCGAGTTGCAGGCCGAGTCGGCTGCTGGCAGCCTGACGCGAAGCCTCGCGGGCCAGGCATTTGCTGAGTTGACCCATGGCCTTACCCAGACCGGCGGGATCTTTTTTTGCGGCGCTTTGGCTGGCCTGCTGCATGGCGGAGGCGGCTTCGGTGCGCCCGGTCTTCTCCAGTTTCTGCGCCGCCTTACTCATTTGCCCAACGGCTTGCTCGGCTCCTTTGGGGGTTTCCGCGCCGGGTTGGGAAAGTTTCTCCGCTTCTTTTTCCGCCAGCTTGTCGGCCTTCTCGAAATTCTTTTGCCGCAACGCCGCCGCCAGTGCGCTCATGCCTTCGACATTTTCAAACGCGGCAGCCATGTCTGCGGCGGAGGCTTCGAGCGATTCCTTGCCTGCCGCCTCGCGCAGGGCTTCGAGTTTGTTCTCGATTTTGCTCAAGGTCAGAAGCATCTCGCGCTCCGTCATCCTGGGCAGTTGCTCACGCATGGGCTGGAGTTCAGCGAGAAGGTTTTTTAATTCCGGATCCCCTGTGAGTTCCGCCGCTTTTTCCCAATCCTTGAGCAATTCCTCAACCGTCGCCGCCTCGTTTCCCAGACCCGCCTGCTCCGCCACCACCGGAGCTTCCGGCGCATAAACCGTCAACCGCAAAGCCACCAGTCCGCCCAGAAGAACGACGGCCGCACCCGCCAGCGCGGAAAACCGCGGCCAGCGCATCGGCCACGAACTCTTCCAGTCCACGTCGCGCAAACGCGCAGTGGTATCCTCATGTTGCAATCGCAGCCAGCCCCCGCCCTTCTCGGAATGGAGCTCGGAAGAGGTCAGCGTGTGGTCGGGCAGTCCAAATTTGGCATCCGCCATGCGGGCGGTCTTTTTCGCGTCCACCGG
>Ga0163144_10030290_pt1 | contig 10356 bp, 9 predicted proteins | sample OliLak19BULKMAT1_FD_123175 | JGI IMG/M metagenome (GOLD analysis project Ga0163144, IMG submission 123175) | Freshwater microbial mat bacterial communities from Lake Vanda, McMurdo Dry Valleys, Antarctica - Oligotrophic Lake LV.19.BULKMAT1 | ecosystem: Environmental > Aquatic > Freshwater > Lake...
AGGCGCGGAATATGTAAACACGATCTTTGGCTATGAACCGGTATTTATTAATTCGTTAGGTTGTGCCTTGCGCTGGATTACCAAAGGCTTGATGAGTGCCATGATGTTGGCGCCTCACACCTTCTTGCGACAACCGGTCATGGAACTCAATGTGACGTTTCAAGCCGGCAAGATACCGCTGAAAAATGTGGAGTTTGTGCGTCGGATCAACGCCAACACCTATGGCTTTATCGACGGCGCCGAAGCTGGCATCCACAACAAGGCGTCTCGACAGTTCTATTGGTGTGCCAATGGGTTTCCAGTGCTCAAATTAGAAACCAGAACCGGGGAAGTACGTTATGCCTTTGCTACGGAAGAAGCGTTGGACAAGGGCGACATACGCATGCTTCGGAGTATTAACCGGTACGCCTACACCGATGCTTTCCAAGAGTACTATTTTGTAGGGGAGATGGAGGTTCGCCAACCGGCTGCTGTGCCCATTCGCGGCGTGGTACAGCCTCGTGGCCTGCCGCCGGCACCACAAACACCCGAAGACATTGAGAGTGACCAGCCGAGAAAAGGCAACGTTTTAGACGAGAATGGCGCTCAACAACGGGTCAAGGGCCGATTAATTCCGGAAGGAAAGTACTATTGTCCGGCCAAACAAGCCAAAGATCTAACTGAATTCGACACGGACACTTGGCGCGTGCGTGAAAACGGTGAAGTTATTTATGACAAACGGCGACGCGAAATCAATTCGACAGAACCCTTACGTCTCACCGGTTCACCGTGGCGCTGTTTCAAGGCCGGCTTCAATGCGGCACGGGGTAATCCAACCTGGCAAGCCAAGGAAGTTCGTCAGCGTGTGTGATGTTGATCCTCCTCTTCGCGATACACTCGTTGGCGAATCAGATCGGTCCGTTGGGCCTCTTGGATGGCCTTTTCCGCTTGTTTGAGCATATCGGCCACACTGAATTGACGGGTTAAATGTAACACGTTCATTAAATGCTTCTTCAGTTGTTCGTAGATTTTGGTGACAATGATATTCACCGCCAATGCATGTTGAGCGCCTAGCTTGTCCTTCACTTCGTATTGCAATTCCGTTAAACGGTTGATGGCACCCTTGAAACAAACCCAGGCCACCGTTTTGTCACCGCGTTCCGGTACCACTTCTCCTCGGCGCAAGACGTCTTCCAACAGCAACAAACGATCCACATAGTGAACGGACTGTGAAAAGAGATAGGTATTCAGTGGTCGGTAGGCTTGCAGCTCTACAAACGAATCTAGTACCACCGTATCCAAATGAAGCGCATCTTGGCGATCCAGCAATTCGGCAGTAGGGTTATGTTGCCGCCGTACCACGCGCACCACCAATTGATAGAGGGCCAATGCGGCTCCACCCATAAAGCCCCATCGGACAGCGTTGGATATGTCATGCTGGTAGAGCTTAGCGGGTGATTTGGGATCATTGCGATCCATCATACCATCCAATAAATTGAAAAAGGAAGTCATAGCTCTCTTTTTTTTTTGGAAAGGAAACAATTCGTACGCTCCGTGTGTTTCAAAACGCAACCCCAGCATGGGGATTCTTTCTCCACCGCTACATTTTAACTATCGTGCAACAAAAAAAAACCCAAGCCATATCTGGGAGGAAATGTTGTACGAGCCATTCGTTTATGACGATGGTCACCCACCGCTGTGTTTGCGGTCCTGTGAGTCCACCACAGGGGACTTGTCCCACGTCCGACGTGCGATTAAGCAACACTTGTACGAAAGTGGTCGAGACGGACTAAAAGATGCCAACGCTATGTTGGAGTGTGGTTTAACTGCTGGCGAAGCGGCTGTATTCCACATCCGTGATATCAATTCCAAACGACGGGTAGTGAATTGTGATCCGGCGCTGCAAGAGTGGGTGTGGTTTGTGAAGGAGAAAATGCACCAACACTTTCAACTCAATTTTGACGATCCGCTGCTGAATGAGATCTTTGATCGGCACATTCACAGTTCTTTGTTTCAGACCAAACAAATGTCGAAGCAAATGTCGGTTTCACTCAAGCACTTCTTATCCGAAATCCAACTCAAGGACAAGGGATACACAGCGCAGCTGAAACGAGTTTTAGAAGACGTGGAGAAAAAATGGAGCAAGAGGCATCCGGCAGTGGACCCGATCACTCTGATCGGTTGATGACTTACGTCGAACCCGATCATTCTTCTGATCGGTTGAGCCAGCGATTGGACGATTACGTCAAGGCCATACCGGTGCAAGCATTGGATGACCCTCGCCGCTACAAACTGTGGCGCTACTTTATTGACAATAAGCAAGCCATCATCAGTGGAATCGATGAAAAGCCGAAAGACAAGGTATGGTACAATGGCAATCGCCTCTACTTTACCACCTTTTGGGGCGGAGCTTGTTGTTATGCGCCAGTGGTGGATCGCGAACACATCCTCGATCTGATGGCCGAAGATATAGAGTCACAAACCGATATGTACTTTAACCAAATCGGTTATGAGGACGAAGGCATCCGGTTAGTGGTCGATGTAGACTCCAACATCGTCTTGACTGCCGATGAACAACGGACACTGGTCGTGGCGTTGGAAGAGACGTTGGCCGAGTATTATCCATCCTACGCTGCCAATCCCATCCCGGTGTATGTGGCGCGCTGTGGACCCCGGCTGAAGAAAGACGCCCTGTCGATCGCCTTGCATATGGTGGTCCATGTGGCCGTGACCATTGAGCAAGCGCGCCAATTACTGTATTCCTATCGCCTACGGTTGTTGCGTACGCCGACCGTGCGCATGGAGCAGTTGGAGATTGATGCCGGCATCTACAAGGATACGCATCGTCAGGTGTGGTTGCGACCCATCTATTGCTCCAAGGTGGAAGATTGCCCCTTGTGTCGGGGCATCCCGGCCAACAGCATCAGCTGCGTGCTGTGCAATCAAAAGGGACGAGTGGTGTCCAAATTCACCTATGTGCCTGCCATGTATACCTGCGGTCAAGGCCCCGTCGAGGATAGCGAATTTCAACGCACCCATGCTTCCTGGTCTGCGACCACGCGCAACTATGCCATTTGGTCGCTGGATGCCAAGGAACACCGAACGGACTTTGTAAAACCGCCCCGCGAACCGGCCTACCAAGCCGATGAGCAGAAACTCACCAAGGCAGGCAAGCCCCGAAAACCGGTGGGCGGTGCACCCAAAGATTCTCGCATGGTACCGACAGACAACTCTTGCTACGACATGTTGCAAGATTTTCTAGCCCATATCACATGGAACGGCAAAAATCCGTGGGATGGTATTCGGGTGACCAATGTGAGTGTCAAGGGCAAGAGAGCCTTTGTCAATGTGGGCGATGCGGGCTCTACCACCTGTCTCTATGCAGACAAGGACCACTACAGTAGCAAGATCTACTTTGTGGTGGACAAGACCAAGGGCCAGCTGATCCATCACTGTTTTTGTGCCAAACCTCAGTACGGCTGCAAGACCAAAAAGCGCATTGCCTTTGAATTGTCCACCACGGTCATCCACAAGGTATTTGGGGACCCGGAAATCCCTAGTTTGATCAGTAACAGCATGATCAAACGACCCACTAACGAGAAGTTCGATATCTACAGCTATCTGAAGAGGCGCATGGAGGAACATGACGACACCGATCACTTGCGCAATCAACAACGACTGGCCAAACGACAAAAGCAAGAAAGGATCGAGGCCACTGAACGGTTTTATCGTTTAGCCACCAGTCGGGCGCAGCCGCAATAGGTTTTTTTTTCTCCGAGATCCGAAAAATCGTGAGATTTTTTTTTCAAAAATAAAGGAACATATGCGCCAACGTTATGAAGACATCCATAGCGTCGACGTGTTGACCTTGCAATTCCAAAAGCTGCAATCCAAGACCGATTTTCAAGATCGCGTGCCAGTAATATTGAATGTGCAGATCGATCCACTGGAGCCATCCGTGCATGAGAACCGCCATCTAAAGTACATGATGCGAACGGATCAATCTTTGGCGGAACTGTATGAAGTGACTCGCCGCAAATTAGGTATTCACGAATCCGAAGCCATTTTCATTTCGTGGAAAGGTCACATGGAGTGCGTCAGTCGTACCATTGGCGAGATTTATCAAGCGTACAAACACGAGTCAGGCATGCTGATTGGCGATGTGCATCGCGAACAAACCTTTGGTTCGTGTTAGGCATAACTTACACGACTGAACGTGTGATTGGACGCGACTTTTTGATACGTTCGCCAACCTCGTCAACTTGAGACTTTTTGATATGTTCATCAACCTCAACTTGAGCTTCAGACAAATGTTCGATGGAGCTCATCCAATCGAGATTGTCGTGACTGATGAGCGTTTTTGCATAAACCTCAAAAGCTGCCGACAATACGATCCAGTAGCGGAACGGCATGCGTTTGAGCACATCTTCAATGTCGATAGAGTGATGGAAGAGGACGGATGACACGTCGCACCAGAATGCTGCCTGACAATATTGATCTCCCGAATCCCGTAACGTTTTGGCATAGCTTTCACACGCGGCACTCAACAATACGTCAAATCGATGCGGCGGATTCCCATGTGTAGAAGAACTTTCAGCACTGCCCTTCATGTTCGCAGGCACTAACTTGATAAGTCGCAGCGTTTTTTCTTTCATATCTTCAAAGATTTTCTCATCCCAATAATATTCGAGAGCACATACCCCAACGAGGACCTGTGCACCCTTTGGTAGTGGTAGCGCTTCCACGATCGTCCGAACTTCGTCAGGACAATGTAAAAGACGGTGATACCCAATATCCTCGGCTACTTTAATTTCAGCCATCGAACCAAAAGTACTTGTATGGTTGATTCCAAAGGGAACCGAGTGTATTTGGTTTCACATGAATGGTGATCACCTCGCTATTTCCGGTGATCATGATGTCATTCTTTGTGATCTGGATGTCATTCTTCAGTGCAGCCCCGTCGATCCAAAGCCGCCAGTTCCGCGAGTGGTTTGGTCCAGCTCCTTTACTTCGCTCATATGGCTATCGCGGACGAGTGGCAAGTGGACCAGTTGGGCAATCCGATCGCCATGGTGAATGACAAACGGCTCTTTACCCAGGTTGATAAGCACCACTCCCACTTCACCAATGTAGCCCGAGTCTCCCAATCCAGCCAAGACGTCAATGCCGTGCTTTATGGCCAAGCCACTTCGCGCCCAAATTTGCCAACAAGTATCAGGGGCACATGACACCGCAATGCCGGTGGGAATACATGCGCGTTGCATAGGGTGCAGTATCATATCACTTGGCAAATAGGCGAATAAATCATAGCCGGCATCATGTGTGTGAGCCTTCATGGGCACCTTGGCATCGCTGAACAAACGTTTCACATGAATGGTCGACATGATTAAATTTTTTTACTCGACAATCTACACCATTTACGCTTGAGCCCATTCGTGTGAAACAAAAAAGTCTACAATTCCTCCATTTCGATAATGAGACCCTTGTCTTCCGGCATGGTATCCACTGAAAAGGTATGCTCCCGAATGTTGGCTTGACCTAGAGCCACCAGATCGGCACGTAGCCAGCGTACGACACGCCAGCGGCTACCGGGTCGGAAAACAACTTCGCAATCGTAGGGCGTGGTGGAAAAGGGCGACACCAGACGACCGGTTTTGGAGTGCAGAATCACTACGGTACCCTTTTTCGGAAAGGTCGGCACCAGATCGACCACCACAGGCCACAAGGTCGAAGCCGATACGAAGGATGGAAAGGTGATTTCACTGCCAATGGCATAGCGCTCGGGACATGACGTATAGACTTCTCCGGCATACACTGGTAGCTTCTCCAGTGCATCGTTGATGAAACGCAGATAGGCGTTCCGTGCCGCGTTATCATAGGTATAGCCACGCAACCACACTGCCGCAGCGCTAGTAAAATAGTTTAGGGCCAACACTTCAGCCACACTGGCATCGCCAGCTTCCGTAGCAACGTACGCCACGGCAAACAGCTTGGCGTCCAACGCGTCAATCACCTCCTCACTAAGCTTACCGTCGGTCAGCACATTTTGCCACGACGAGGGTGCAAAGGGGCCTAGACGATATGCTAATGACGACTGCGACGGCTCCGTGTAGGAACGATTCCCGCCCACGAACAACAAGCGGCGATTCGGATGGTCCTTGACGCGTCGGAGTTGCTCGGTTGTATGGGGTAACGACTTTACGTCGGACCCGATCAGTCGATCGGTTAAAGGATGGGGAAACAAGTCGGCAATACGACGAACGCCAATGACGTGGGCCCAAAAGTCGCATGATAGACCGCGCTTGTCGCGCACATTCTTGGCGCCCAGCTCTAGAAACTCGCACACCGCTCGGACGTTGGAGTACAGCACCGCATGGGTCAGGGCCGAGGCACCGTTTTCATCTTGTAAATCAAGGGCACTGGGGCATGCTTTCAACAAGACATAGGCGCGTTTCTCATCGTCTTCGTTAAACCCTTTGCGCGCCAATTTGCATAGCGACGCCACCAGCGGATCCACCAACAGGTCACGCAACTCTTGCTTGTCCCGCGCATAGACAACCGGTGGATTGCCATTCTGATCCAGCTTGAAAGTATTGGCTCCCGCCTGAATCAGCAGTCGGACCAAACGTTCATGACCCCGAATGACGGCAATGTGGAGCGGTGTCATGCCGAACGCATCCACTGCGTTTAAATCAACTCCAAACTGCGCCAGTTTCTGCGCCGCGTCCACACTACCGTAATAGCATGCCAAGTGCAATGGCGTCGCATCCTTCAGAATGGCATTGTCGGGGGCGGTGCGATCTTCGAGATTCACGCCAAACTGTTGCAGCACTTCGATGCATTCGGCTCGGTCTTGTTCCGCGCAGGACAAGATACAGTTGAACCCGTCAATGTGAGCCCGTCGGTGTACCAACTGCGGATCGGCATGTTGTAGCAACAGTTGCAACACTTCGGCTTGACCGTTGCGACAACACAACAATAGCAGATTGTCACCATTGCCATTGATCGTATCGACCTTGGCACCGGCCGCTAGCAGCTTCTCGGCGATCTTGACAGGGCCTCGCTGCGTCACATTGTAGAGGGCCGTATTACCCTTGCGATTGGCGTGGTTAGGGTGAGCATTTTGGTCCAGCAAAAAGTCCACCATGCAGGGAAAGCGCTTCATGACCGCAACCCAGAGTGCGGTATTACCCAACGCATTGGTTACGTCCACCACCATCTTTTGCTCCACCACCAGATACTGCACATGCGGCAAGGAACCCTTTTCCACGGCCTTGATGAGCAAGGTGTCTTGATTACTGCCGTGTCCCTGGCCCAGCAGCTTCGGATGGGCCTTCAAGACCACACGCAATAAATCCAGGTAGACGGCCGTGTCCACATGGTCGGGTTTAGGCGGCATACAATACTCCACCACCCAGTCGATGGTAGGAATGCCACCATGTTTCAACGCGATTTCCACCAGCTCTAGATCTTGGTTCATTAGGCACACTTCCAGGTATTGGGTAGCATCCCACGGCTTTTGCAATGCTACAGCACGTTCGTATTTGACCCGTACCATTTCCTTGGACATGGAGGTTTCGACTGCGACCGACACATCACCAAAGAGGCCAATAATGGCGGCCGTTCGCCTATAGCCACGACCCATGGCAAACTCCTCCATAGCCTTTTTCCGCGGTATGTCTCCGCCCTGGGCCAAAAGAATGGTCAGACACTTGTCATAGCCTCGTTTTTTGATGGCCAATGTGACGGTCGTTTCCTCCTCATGGTTGCTTTGGTTGATCAAGGCTTTGGCCTGAGGAAATTTGGCCAGTATAGCTTCCAGGGTGCGGAATTGGCCCCGATACGCCGCCAAATGGAGCGCGGTGTTGCCGTCGGCATCGCACTGGGCCAAATCATCCCACGATGCATCGTCGATGCAGCAGTAGGGATTCAGCAGCGTGGACCAAATGCGCTGCGCTACCGCGTTTCGTGAAGCCACTACATCTGCGTAATAGGGCTGATTTTCTGACTGTAGCAATGGTTGAGGCTGCCGAGGGACCACCGCTACCGCTCTCGGTGGTAGCGCTCGCGGCACCTCCGTAGGTGCTTTTTTGACGCTCTCACCAAATAAGCTGCCAAACCGCATATCGCTCAATCGGCTCACATCCACCTGTTGCCCGGCGCGCAAGCTTTTGATTTGCTCCAGTAACACTGGCAATCTAGCGTCATCGGCAATGTCTTGAAGCAGTTCAGTTCGACGGCGGAAGAGGCCACACTGGAGCATGCGTAGGTCTTTGGACACATTGTGTTCTTGCGCCGCTTGGAGAACCTCGGCCGCCAACTGATCGGTTTTGATTTGGGCAAAGCGCAAGTGAATGTCATCGTCCGCGTCCATGAACTCGATGGGTACTCGCGCATCTGGATCGCAGTCGGAACGGATCATCACCTCTTTTGCCTCTAGTGCCGGCAGCCAAAAGCGAACCATGCCACGGCGGCGCTCGTCGACGGCAATGTCGCCTGACCATTTGTGGTCGTCGACGGATACTTGCAGCCTCGACAAGGAACCTTGGTTGGAAATGGTAAAGATCTGTGTGATCTTTTGGCATAGCGCATCCGTGCTGTCACCCGGTGTGGCATAGCGAAATGTGCCATCGACCGAGCGCAGTGCTTCCAATAATGGCTGGTCACACCCGGCACCAAACCCCACCGTATGCATAATGATACGTTTGCCCGCTCGGGCCAAAATCGCATCCAATCGAGGGTTCAGCACATCGGCTCGGGCTTCGCCTTGTCCATCGGTCATCAGCACCACCGTCACGTTGGGTTGAGCGGCACGATCGAGAATGCTTCCCAATTCGGTAAAGGCGGGTAAAAAACAGGTGCCTCCGCCCGCACCTTCGCGACACACGCGGGCAATCATTTCTGGTAAAGGTAGGGTAGGCAAACGAGTGGCCGCGGATTGGAAGCAGATAATTTCCACTTGGGTCGACGGTGACGAGGAGGCCATACTGAGGATATGGACCAGCGCCTGTTGCACTTGAGCCCAAGGTTCGCCACCCATAGAACCGCTTTGATCGACGATGGCCACAAACAGACTTTGCGAATGGAGAAACCGTGCTTTTTCGATGGACAGTTCCACTTCGACTTCACCCTGAAATCGTTTGGCTTTGGCCGACCAGTGATGACCGGGCAGCACTACATGCGCCCGCTTGTATTCGTCCACCACGGCTTGAATCACTCGATTAGGTGGTGCATGCTGCACATCAAAGCCCGCAATGTCTTGACGGCAACAAGGACAGCGGGTGTCCCGGGTCAAAGCGGCCACCAACGCAAGCCGACTGGACGATTTGCCGCAACATGGTAAGGCGACGGGATCTTCTAGCAGATCGAGCGTCAAAGGACAGGTCAAATCTTCTTCCATCTTGGAACTCGTAAATGAAACTCGTGATTGAATACTCAATCCATCATGCTCATTCCTACTTCACCCCACTTTTGTGAAACCAAAGAATTATTTATTGCGCTTGTAACCGTACACGAACAAACCGGTCCAAAATACAGGCAAAATCACAGCACATGCGATGCGAGCATTTTTCCAATCGTGGCACGCCCGAATCTCGTCTTGTTTGTCGTTGAAAACATTGGCAAGGGAGACTACCACGGTCTGATTGAACGACACTGGGGGCTGTTGTTGACCAGTATAAAGCCGCAAAACGCGCGCTTTGGAACCGATGGTCGTGTGGTGTGTGTTGCAACTACCCGTGGCGTCAATACCACGGCTCGTGCCATGAACGACAAGTCCGTATCGAGCATGTATCCTTGGAACAGATGTGGGCTACCAGCACGGGCTCAGATGATCGACGCTGGGCATGTTGTGACACATGTGTATGGCCCACAGTCCGACACAATTTTGAGTTTATCGGCTGTCCAGAGTGCTACGGAACAGTTCCCTTCCAAGAGTATTATGAGAAAATTCGTGACATAGTTTCACTGCGGAAGTAGCCATTGGAATGTGACCAGTTGAACAGCGTGCGTAATAAAATCTCGTCGTCCGTTCGCCATTCGATCCACCGCATGACACCAGTAGCCTAACAAGAGAAAGGATATGGACCACAGGGTCGAGGGACAGTGGATTGGAAGGCCTAACAGTAATTCCCCCAGAAGAAAATGTATCGCACAATACAAACCCAGATGATCTGGCGCAGGCGCTTGATGAATGCTGACCAAGAAGCAAATGTTCAACCATAATACATGACATGTCCAGGTGAGCGGTATCCAAGGGCATAGGCATCCTAGAAGAAAACCGGCAAGGATGGTGGCCAACACGCGTTCCTTTTCTGGTCGACTTTCATTGACCACACAAACCGCACTGTTGATCAAGAGGTAATACACCAATCGAGG
>Ga0163144_10030292_pt1 | contig 10356 bp, 13 predicted proteins | sample OliLak19BULKMAT1_FD_123175 | JGI IMG/M metagenome (GOLD analysis project Ga0163144, IMG submission 123175) | Freshwater microbial mat bacterial communities from Lake Vanda, McMurdo Dry Valleys, Antarctica - Oligotrophic Lake LV.19.BULKMAT1 | ecosystem: Environmental > Aquatic > Freshwater >...
GAAAATTTACGATCAAACTTAATTTATCTTTGGATGGTTTTGCGGGGACGGATTCAGGAATGACAGGTGAGGATTGCTGCCCAGCGATTGGTGTTTCGGTATTCGCTAGCGGCAAATCCTTAAAATTTAGAGGAATATCTGCGCGTCGAGTGTACCAAATATAAACAGGTTTTCCTTCAATTTGAAAAGTGAACTGAATATCGCCCGTCCCGACGATTTTTAGGCCTTGCGCAATAAAATCGCTTTCAAAGTAAGTGCAAAGTACCTGAGCCGTTTCGCTCGCCGACTTCCAAGTCATAAGGCCATTCGAATCCATGGAATAATTAAAGTGCTGGTCTTCAAGTGCTAGAGAAAGAAGTTTATTTGGATCTCTGACAGAATCCGCAAACCATCCCGAGCCGTTTCGAAAAACTGTAAGCTGATACTTACTAAAAGCTACTTTTGCTAAACGAGATCCGACGGGTGGAACCAGGTTCTCGGGGTTGATTTCCCAACTCGCCAGTCTTTTTGTAAACAGGCTTTGGATTTCGGAATCCATACATCCACGCACTTTTGGTTTCGCGCTTGGCACGGTCTGCGCGAAAAGAGTTCCACAAAAAAATGCACCTAAACAAAATAAATAGAAGAACTGAAGCTTTCTCATCCAGCTTCAGTTTAAACGAATAGATAAATAGGGCGGCGTGTTAGACCAGGCTTTAGCGTCCGGTACTTCCAAACCCACCCACGCCACGCTGGGTGTCAGTAAGTTCGTCGACCTCAAGAATCTCAGCTTGAGAAACGGGAGAAATCACGCCTTGCGCAATGCGTTCCCCTGCCTTCAATAAAATGGGCTGGGTAGAACAAGTGGAAAGAATCACTTTAATTTCTCCACGATAATCGCAATCAACTGTGCCAATCCCATTTACGAGAAAAACTCCGCTCTTGGCGGCCAGTCCAGATCGACAACGGATTTGTAATTCATAGCCTTCTGGCATTTCGCAACTGAGGCCGGTCGCCACTAAAATAACTTTTCCTGCAACCAATTCCGCATCCTCAATTGAATGAAAATCGAAACCCGCTGCGCCCGTAGATTGGTAACGAGGAATGACAGCACTCACGTGCAATTTTTTAAATTTAATCCATGGCTTCATACGAAATCCCGATCCATTACAGTTTTACGACCATCGTTTCTGGCTTCGGCTATGGCTTGATCACAAAGAATCTTCACCCGCTGAGTAAGCGCATCCATGACCGAAGCAGCAGTGTTCATTCCCGCTTTCTCCGAAATATATTTCTTCACCTTTGAAACCACCACTAACACTTCGTCATCGACACTCGTAGTTGATCTTCCCCCATTGATTGGAGGGTTGATAAGTGCCTAGATCAGTTAGTTTCAAGCAGCACGGCGAGTCAAGAGCTCGGCTGCATATTCATTGGTTGTTTTCATGTTGATCGATGAATGAGGTCTCATCGAGTTGTAATCAAGTCTCCATAGTTCGATCTCCTTATAACCCTCGAGATCCAAAGCCATATTCGCTACGACTCGCTTAAGCTTCGAATTCTCATGCTCAAGCTCTCGAATCCGCTTCCTTCAAAATCTGTGTAATCTTCTCTGCTGAAAATCGTGACTGTTTCATGTCAAAATTCCTTCCTGATGGGCCTTCTTAGCCTATCAATTCGGAACTTTCAAACACTCCAACTTTCGGGGGGAAGGTCAGCCCAAGCACAACAGAATTGGATGGCTGGGAATCGAGCAGAAGGTAAGCCAAGAGGCGTGAGATCTAAATTCTTAAGGGTGAGAAGAAGTGGCTTGTAAGCAGGTTCGCCAAGAAGTTCATTGAGCCTAAGACCTGTGTTGAGCGCGAGCCAAAACATGGCAGCCGCAGATGGATTTTCAATCTCCAGTCGCTCGTAAATAATTTTCTGCTGATGTTCAGGGATCACGCTCTCCAAATATTTTCTTGTGGTGAGACTTTTTGAAAAATACCGACATCTATACTCCGTGTCGACCTCGCGCCTATCTCGGAGCGAACATTTTTGCCAAGCGTTGTGGCGTAGTAGATGAAGGAGAATTTATCGCCACGGCGTTGGAAGTACATGGCTTACTCCCCGCCTGTAGATTGATCTGGCGGCCCAGCCCAGGGCTCACCAGGCAATTTGTTGATGAAATTTTCAAGAACTTTCTTATAAGCTCCTGGCGCATTGTAGGAAGCATCACTGACTAGAAGTGTTTCGGTATCGTCCAAAAACGGCTTGTCGGACATTTTGTTAAACAAATTGTTCTCAAACTCAGCCCGTGAAATGCTTTTCCCTTCATTCTTCATATAGTGCTGAAAAATTGAAATGAGGTTGCTAATGTTCAGATCAGGGAACTCATCAAGAGCGTAATAAAGATCAAGAAGATCGCGTCCTTTTCTTCGCTGATAAAGTGCTCTTAATTTTGTAGCGAGAATTTCTTCGATGTCAAAAGTTCTAATATTTGCAGAGCCTGAAAACCAGCGACTCGTCATTTCGAAAGGCTTTTCAATCTATTTGAGTACTGCTTTGTGCTCTCGAGTATTAGTTTCAACTTTGAGGCGCAGTTGAATTGGAGGCGTAGCGTCAGATAAAAAACGGAAAATCAATGTGATCGACGCTTGCTTGAGATTTACTCTTGGTTTTCCTAGCCAAGGCGATAGCTCCTCTTGAATAGCTGAAATCAAAGGTTTCCCTGGACCTGATTTTACCCGTACAAGATCGATATCCTCTGAGTAACGAAGATGCTTTTTGAAAAATAATTTGTTTAAAGCCGTACCTCCACGCAAAGCAACATCTTGTTGAATGACTTTATTCGAAAAAAGTTGAACGAGAGCTCTTGAAAGAACAAAATCTTGTTCGATCTGGCTTTCCAATTGCCAGGGGGCGTATTTGCGCCATTCTAGTACATAGGGTCTTTGAATCATGTTTCGATTTCCAATTTATCATTCTCAATAATGAGCCAATCCGCATTTCGTGGGCCTGCGAGACTTTTTTTATAGAGTGCGAGGGGCACTCTCACAGCACTTTGTTTTTTAAACCATTTTAAGAGCGGCTGAGACAGTTCATGTAGTTCCAAGTGGTCCAAAATATATCCAAGCCTTTGAATGCTCGAAAGGCTTGGCCATTCCTTTGCAACTTTAACGAGGTCTTTTGGATTCATGACTTCAGCGAGTTCAAACAAAACTGTTCCGACAAGATCCAAGCCTCCAATTTTTGAAGCATAGAACACCAAATCGAGAGCGGTGAGTTCAGGGTTGGATGTTACTAAAGGTCCTGTTGGGCCTTTCAAGTCCTTTGTGAATTGAAGAAGAAGTTTATTCTTTTTGAAAAACCTGATTCGAGAAGTTTTGATCAGCAGCTTTCGAGTAGGTTTGTTTGTTATGATATGGAATTCTTGTGGCTGATGATGTGCCGCTCCATGAAATGCTCCTGCGGATAATAGACCAACATAATAAGGCTGCTTCAGAAAGGTCATCAGGTCATGGACAAACCAAGTAGGGGGTGGGATGGTCCCTAAGTACTCCGTTGGGATGATGATAAAAAATCCGCTCCTTGGAGATTCTAGTCGGCCTTTTTTTTGCAGGCGATTGGCGGCTAGATCGAAGGCCTTACTCGAAGTTTTCCAGCTTTGAAGGGCCTCTTGTTTTGAAAAGGTATAGCGCCCGATAGATTGCAGGCCGTCTACAAATACACTCAAAGAATCCACTGTTTAATTATTATCAAAAAAGCTCGATTTGTGAAGCTTTTTGTGATTAATTAAACAGTAACTTTTTGGGAGCCTTTGGGCATTTTTTCACCCAGAGCACCTTGGTTCAAATCTTACGCCCGCAACCATTTAAACCCGCCTCTGGCGGGTTTTTTTGTGGTGGGGATGAGCCGATTTTTCATGAGTTGTCTTCGTGTGGCTGAAATTGGATGTGCTCTTTAGACTCAAAATCGCTTTCCAGCAACAAGGTCTATTGATCTAAAGAATTCGGTATTGGCGATGCGCTCGCGCGACGCCCCAAAATGGATAGCGCACCAGCACCGATAACGAAGCCATAAGATTTGCCCCTCCAAACCTGAAATCCGCCGTGTAAGACCCATGTTCTAATGCTTGGCCCTCCTCCGCGGTTTTTTTGCCCGGGCAAAATTTTGATGGATGAGCCTTTGATCTCGCCATATCCCGCAATAAAAAAGGCCTATATATTGCGGGATTATGCGGGATCTGACACACTCATACCATGCTCTCTTTCACCATAGATTCTCCGCTAACGAAGAGGCTAAAGGCCTTTCAATCGGCCCTATCGCTAGAATATGGAGAACTGAGGGGCCTGCAGCGCGAGGAGCTCGATGCGATTCATCGCTACGCTCGAATTAGCAATATTGGTGCGTCTACTCGTATTGAGAATGCACAGCTTACAGATCCTGAAATCGATTGGATGGATACGATCCTGAGCAGTTCGGCGAAGACGACCGCATTCCGTGAAAACAAACGGGCAATCGAGAATAAACTCTCTAAGGATCGTGAGCGCAGTATTGATGAAGTTGCAGGCTGTCGGGCTATGCTTGCAATTGTTTACGAGCAAGCTCAGGAAATGCTGCCGCTCGGCGAAATTCAAATTCGAGGACTTCATGATGAGTTGCTGAAGGAGTATGGAAGGGCTGATCACTACCGCGGCCAGTACAAAAAGAGTCCGAACTCCGTTGTCGAAGTGAATCATCGAACGGGAAAGACTCGAGACGTTTTTAAGACTGCTGATCCGGGTCCGATTACGAGTGCTGCGATGGCCGATCTTGTGAAATGGTACAACGAAGCCATCAAGGAAGAGCCGTGGCCACTCGCGGTCGCGGCGGAGTTTGTGTTTCGATTCTTGGCAATTCATCCATTTCAAGATGGTAACGGGCGTCTTGGTCGCGGGTTATTCTTGCTCGCACTTCTACAATCTCAGGATCCACATTTATCATTCGTTGCCCGATATCTGGCGGTCGATCGCGAAATCGAACGGCATCGAGAAGACTATTACCTGATCTTGAATCGCTGCTCGGATGGCAAATTTAAATCTGATCCCAAGAAGTACAAAATACAGCATTTTTTGAACTTCATGATGAAAGTCCTGAGTGAAGGGCTGAATCATGTTGAAATATTTAGAAAAAAACATTCTGCGTTTCGAGACTTGGCGGAGCCCGCGTTGAAAGTCTTACATTGTTTTCAAGAAATGCCCGAGAGAAGACTGAAATCTGGCGAAATTGAGAAGAAGACGAAGCTCCCGAATCGAACGGTCTTCTATGCGATTCAAATTTTGGTTAAGAATAATTTTCTTCAGCGATACGGAAAAGGCAGCGCTGTGAGATATCAGATTGTGTTTTGACGGATGAGGTATTCCTTAACGTTGAAAAAACGAAGTCACAGGCTCATACCCGAAGGTCGTATGTTCGTCGCGACGTGTGCCGACGCCTAACTGCCAAATCCCACTTTCGATATCATTTCAATAAATTCTCGGGCGTGCTTCGATAGAAACTTGCCTTTTCGTATAAGAATGCCTCGCTCGGCTTTTCCGAAATGCTCGCTCATGTCTTTAACGTAGAGCTTTTTCTTACTTTCCGAAGTGACAAAAAATTCATCCACGATCGATATTCCGAGGCCCATTTCGACATAAGTTCTAATCGCTTCGCGACCGGTAATTTCCATTGCAAGATTGTACGTAAGACCACTTTCTTTAAATTTGTTGTCGACCGCAAGGCGGGTGCTGTTTCCTACGCCAGGAAGAATTAGGGGATATTCCGATAAGCTTTTTAAGCTGACCTGCGACTTTTTCGCGATCGGATGATCATGCGCTGCAATGAGGAGCCGCTTAAACTGCGATATGCGTTTGTAGGAGATTGAATCTGGAACTTTGCTCAGAGACGCAATGCCTAAATCTATTTCGCCGGCATCAAGAAGTTTTAAGATATCTTTCTTTCCTCGATTCATAATTGAGAGGGAACAGTCGGGATACTTTGATTTAAAGCGCTCAACGATTTTCGGAAGTAAATACACCATCACTGAGGTTTGTGAGGCGACAAGAACCTTTCCCTTTTGAAATGCTCCACGGGCTTCGTTAAATCGTACGGGAACTGACTCTAAACTTTGCATCAGAGGCGAAATTAAATCGAAAAAGAGTTTCCCCTCCGGCGTTAGAACTATTTTCTTTGAGCCAAGGCGATCGAAGAGTTGAGTCTCAAGCTCTGTCTCAAGGCTTTGTATTTGAAGGCTTATGGCTGGCTGTGTTCGGAACGTCTTCTCGGCAGCCTGTGAAAAGCTCCCGTAAGTTGCGACTGCCATAAATCCCCGTAACTGCTGAATTTCCATATATAAGGCCTGCTTATATTATCCATAAATACTATCAATTTTTCAAATAAAGCATATTCGCCCATTCTGGATTCATGAGAAGCAATAAAACAAAAGATAGATTCTCCGCCCCGCTCCTTCAAGGGGCCTTGGCAGTTGCGGTGAGCGCGCACGCGGGCCAGATTAGAAAGGGCTCGAAAAGGCCGTATATTGAGCATCCGATAGCGGTAGCGCGGATGATCCAAGAATTCGGAGGATCGCTCGAGCAAATTGCCGGAGGACTCTTGCACGATACGGTCGAGGACTCCGACTTAATCCTCAGCGATATCGAAAGTGATTTCGGACCCATCATTGCTGAGATTGTGTCGGATTGTTCCGATTCAGTAGGGAATCCAACACAAAAGAAATCTTGGGAATCCCGAAAAGTGGAGCACATAAGAAAGCTTGGGCGCTTGCCCTTGGAAAGAGCGTCGCTGCTCGTTGTCGCCTGTGACAAAATCCACAATACCAACTGTATCGTGAATGAGTTCGGAGAAATCGGGGACGACGTATGGCGAATCTTTAAAGCCGGTCCGGAAAAAACGGTCTGGTACTATAGCGAAATTCTGAATGTCTTGACTAAAAAACGAGAAGGATTGGGCCTGCAATCTGAAGCAGTTGTTTGTGAATTCCGGACGAACGTCGAGAAAATGAAGGGATTTTTAAATAAGAGGTGTTCTAATGGATGATTTCGATCCGGAAATTCCCAAGCGACAGAGAATCTTCTTCTATAAGAAAGAGACATTCTCATGTGCAAAATGCTCATGGCAGGGTCTTGGCGCCGAAACTAAACTAGGCGAAGTATTCGAACCTTGGATGGAAATTATTTGTCCAAAATGTAGAGAACAAGTAGGCAATATAATATTTGCAAGCCAGGAAGAGATTTTAGTTTATGGCACCGAAGTCGAAAAGAATAGGGTTCGATACCAACAGCGTTGGCGTAGCGCTTTTGAGTCATCGTTGCTGAAAGAGCCTAGCGAGCTTCCCGATATTTCAGACGAAAACATGGAATTCATCTTGAAGCAAATCGACGAGCCCGACGAGACGAGATCTCTCGGCAAGCAAGGCTATATTCTCATCGTCTATAAGGAGTCGATCATTTGGAAAGAGATGCGCGCGTATCAGTATTCAGAACGCTTTGTTGAGCTAGCGGAAATATTGAAGAAAAAGTATGGCAGCCGCATGATCGATTTCATTCCTGCTGACGGCGTAGGTATAGATCTTTATGGGGATGAACTGGGCTCTGTTGATCGGGTTAAAAAGTGTCGAGAAAGTCTTTCTACAAAGACGAAAGGCAAAATGAGTTAATCGCTTGAGAATTGACAAAATCCACTGTGGGCGACGACGTCGTTTTCCCTCTGAGCAAGGCCGTGGCCGTATCCAAAATGCCACCCCCATTTCCAAGCGTCTGAGGCCAATTGAGAACAAGAGAGATACGATGATTGGTAAGAATCAAAAGACCTGCATTCTTGCGCTGGCTGATCGAAAATTGAGATTCAACAAATTTCTCAGACTCAATAGAAGACTCGCTCCTCTGGTCACTCAAAAAACCATTCAAGCTCTTCAAGGCTTACCCTGCAAATCCATCAGCAACGATCGTGGACTGGAGTTTGCTGATCATCGAAACTTATCAACGAGGAACGAACGAAAACAGAATTGGAATTCTCAGGCAGTACTATCCTAAGAAAACTGAACTCAAAGATCTTCACTGGAAACAACGCCGAAAAGTAGAATTCGAAATCAATAACAGACCTATGAAATACCTTGACTGGAAAACTCCTCACGAAGTCTTATTAAATAAATCTGTCGCACAGACTATGTGCGGTTAGGAGGATTAAACCCGTGTTTGAAATCAGCACAATTCGATGTGGTGAAAATCACAGCGGGAATCGCCCCTACGGATGGATCTGATTTGATCGCAGTGTTACCTGTTGAACTTGTTGGGCAAGCTCAGCTTGCAGCGCGGCCGGTAGCTTCAATTGTCGAGCCAGCTCATCCAGATAAGATTTTTCCATAAAATTTTGTTGATCTACCGCCAGTAAACTCGCGAGGTACATTTCAGCAGCCATCGGTATTTCGGTTGCATAACTTGCAACCTCAGTTGGATCCATAGGCCTTTTCAACTCACGATCAAGCCATTCTTCAAGTGCAGGATCACCACTCAACTTAGTCACTTCGGCACGAATAAGTTGTCTTTCGCGATCATCGATATGGCCATCGGCTTTTGATGCAGCAATCAACGCAATCAAAATTCCATTGCATCTTGCTTCTGCCTCTTTGCCCGAGACGATCTCGAGGGGCTGCATGGTGCCGGCGGCGGAGTGCGAGGATTTTTGCTGATAATTTTTATAGGCTTTGTAAGCGAGAGTTCCAAGAACCGCCAAGCCACCGTAGGAAAGTACATTGCCGCCCATTTTGCGCCCAGATTTGCTGCCGAGTAACAGGCCGAGTGCACCGCCAGCTAGCGCTGCTCCGCCCTTACCCGAAATGAGCGAGGACAAACTCTCGGATACACCCCCCGATTGTTTAGCATGACCTTGAGCGGGTTGAGAATTGTTTTGAAGCAAGTCTGCCCCAGAGCGTAATAATTGATCGAGTAAGCTTTTTGCATTCATTCTATTCTCCTCTTTGAACAATTAAATACTGCCAAGAAATATTAATTTATCAAATCGATAATAAGTGACTATTGTATCGATAAAAACGAAGTGTAAAACTGTAGAACATCTATTACAGATAGCGGTCTACTTTGGTTGCAGAGACTAAATCTTTTGGTTAAATCATGGCCCATGATGAATATGCCTAGGATTACAATTTTTTATTCCCTCATTCTAATTGCTCTCGGGCTCTTTGCTTATTTTGTCTGGGCCGACCAATCGAGCAGGACCGCTTTGATACCCGCCTATGCAGGAGGAATATTTCTTTTAGGAGGATTGCTTTCGACTCAGGAAAAAATTCGCAAGCATATGATGCACGTTTTGGTATTCTTGGCTTTGGGGCTCTTGTTTGCAACTGCGCGATCCTTCACCCAGATTCCAGCTTTGCTCGCCGGCGAAGAAGTGCTTCGGCCCTTAGCCGTTAAAGTACAATTTGCCACTGCTGTCGTGACCATTGGATTTTTAGCTTTAGCGATTCGCTCATTCATTTTGGCACGTAGGTTGTGATCTCGGCCGGTCATATTGATGCAAACATTGCCTAGCATTTTTAGTATTTGTTTTAACGATGCACGAAAATGCTTTTATCTATTCTTGCATGCCATCAGGCAGCTGGTATTGTTTTTAAAGCGTAGTATAAGAGCAAATGGAAATTGGTAGACCTTGTTAGGAGATAAATGAGCAATTACGGAAATAGACCGGTATTCGATCCAGATGACCCCCTGCAGACTTTGACGGCATTGCTGCGAAAGTTGGGTGACTCTTTTGACAGGCAGTTCAAGCGGGGAGGCGGGCCAGGAGGGCCAAGAGTTTCTCCAATGCTCGTGTTGAATGTGGCTCTCATCCTTTTTGTCGTGCTGGGAATCCTCACTTCTGTTTATACGGTGGATGTCAGTGAAGAGGGCGTTGTTACACGTTTTCAAAAGTACCACGCGACTTCTCCTCCAGGGCTTCACTTCAAGCTTCCATTTGCTATCGACCAAGTAACCAAGGTCCCCTCGAAGGTTCTGCTGCAGCAAGAGTTCGGATTTCGATCGGAAGGGCAACAGCAAACGCGAACGGCGTACTCCAAGTCCGACTTTAGCGAAGAGAGTCTCATGCTAACCGGAGATCTTAACGTAGCCAACGTGGAGTGGATCGTTCAATTTCGCATCAGTGATCCATGGAAGTTTTTGTTTCACGCGAGGGATGTTCAAAAAAATATCCGCGATGTCTCTATGTCTATAATGCGGCGGGTAGTGGGCGACAGACTTGTGGGCGAGATTCTGACTACCGGGCGTGTAGAGATAGCGGACGAAGCCAAGAAGCTGACTCAAGAGGTACTCGATAAATATGATATGGGAATTACCGTAGCAGCCA
>Ga0163144_10030293_pt1 | contig 10355 bp, 4 predicted proteins | sample OliLak19BULKMAT1_FD_123175 | JGI IMG/M metagenome (GOLD analysis project Ga0163144, IMG submission 123175) | Freshwater microbial mat bacterial communities from Lake Vanda, McMurdo Dry Valleys, Antarctica - Oligotrophic Lake LV.19.BULKMAT1 | ecosystem: Environmental > Aquatic > Freshwater > Lake...
GTCTACCGGCTGGGGACCGGCGGCGCGGGCGCGGAGCTGGGCCATTCCTACGAGCTGGCCGATTCCGCAGGCGTGCACATCATGGTCGGGCTCGCCATGGCGGCGATCGGCTCGGAGCTTCACATCGCCTTCCAATCGGGCGATTTCAAGGTGCGCCGGCTGCGGCTCGACACGGCGGCGATGGGTAGTCCTGCATTTTGCCGATTTCAGGCCAACGTTACCGCGACGTTACAAGGCAAGGTGCAGCACCATCCGCTCACGAGCAGGCGGGCCGCTCCAGGTGAGAGGGGGAGTCGGGCGGAGATGCCGTGTCTGTTGACCATCTCCGTCGTGGAAGGGAAGGGTCGAAAGGACCGCGGGGCGACGCTGCCCGTCGGCTTTGCGCCCTTGTTGTCGTCGCTGTCGCGCATGGCGCCATCCGAGTCCTTCGTCTTCCCTTCTTCCTGGAGGAGAACGCCTTGGCCGGATTTGTGGCGTCCTTCGCTGGCCGGATCTCAGATGTCCCCTGGCGATCATTGACGCTTGCCTGTCCTGGGCGTACGCCTTGCCAAACATGCTTTCGCCACCGGACGCGCACGAAGAGCCATTTCGTGGCCCCGGCGAGATCCGCGCGCTGCTGCGTTCCGTCGACTGGTCCAGGACGCCCCTCGGCGCCGTCGCGTCGTGGCCGAAGAGCCTGATCGGCTTCGTGCACCTGATCCTCGCAATGCCGACGCCCGCCATCGTCTACTGGGGGCCCGAGTACACGCAGCTCTACAACGAGGGCTTCGCGGCGATCATGGGGCCCCTTCACCCGAAGTACTTCGGCGCCCTTTGTGCGGAGTGCTGGCCCGACACGTACCCCGGGCTCGAGCCGCAGATGCGGGAGGTGCTCGCCGGGGGCGTGGCGACGTTCGACGAGACGCACTTTCAGGTGACCCGCTACGGCTTCGCCGAAGAGGCCTACTTCACGCTCACCTTCAGCCCTCTGCGTGACGACGCAGGCGAGATCGCCGGCATCTTCCAGCCTACCGTCGAGGTCACGAAGAGCGTCCTCGCCAAGCGTCGCGCGGAGACCCTTCACGCGCTCGAGCAAGTACCCGGCGCGGCAGAGGCCATCGCCATCTTGTCGTCCGGCGCGAAGGACGTGCCGTTCGCGGCGATCTCCCTCTGGAACGACGCGGAGAGGCGCCTCGAGGTCGCCGCTGCGTCCGACGGGCTGGAAGGGCAGGACTGCGCGGCTCTCCACGTCGCCGCGCGCGAAGCGTTCGACACCGGAGCGTGCGTCCGCATCGACGACTTCGGCTTCGCGCCTGCCGGGCCCTGGGGAGATCCGACCCGCTCCGCGTTCGTGGTCCCCCTGCGGCAGTCCAGGCGCGGCGTCGTGATCTTCGGGATCAGCCCGAGGCTCCACTTCGACGACGCGTACCGGCGATTCTTCGAGAGCGCGGCTGCGACCTTCGAGGCCGCCGGGGAACGAGCGAGCCTCGTCGCCCGAGAGTCCAGCTCACGAAAGGAGGCGGACCTCCAGAAGGAGCGCCTCGCCTCCCTCTTCATGCAGGCCCCGATGCCGGTCTGCGTGCTCCGCGGCCCTGAGCACGTCATCGAGGTCGCCAATCCGCCGATGTGCGAGATCTGGCGGCGACCGCACGCCGAGGTCATTGGGCGGCCGGTGTTCGAAGCGGTGCCCCACGTCGCGGGTGAGGTCTTAAGGGGTTTGCTGGACGACGTTCTGCGCACCGGACACTCCCACGTAGGCAAGGAGGTCCTGGCGCAGTTTCAAGCGCCGAACGACGGGGCACCGCGCGACGTCTACTTCAACTTCGTCCACGAGCCGCTGCGCGACGTGAGCGGCGACACTACCGGAGTCTTCGTTGTCGCGTTCGACGTCACGGACGAAGTCCTCGCACGCGGGAAGATGGCCGAAGTGCGCGACGCCGCCGAACAAGAGAACCGCCGGAAGGACGAGTTCCTCGCGATGCTCGGTCACGAGCTCCGGAATCCCCTCGCGGCCATGGTGATGTCGGTCGCGCTCATCCGAATGCGCCTCCCGACGGCATCGCCTGTCGCTCGCAACGTCGACGTCATCGAGCGGCAGGTGAACACGCTGCAGCGCATGGTGGACGATCTGCTCGAGGTCGCGCGGATCACGGAGGGCAAGATCGAGCTCCACAAGCAGCCCATCGACCTCGTCGAGGTCGTCGACTGCGCGCTCGAGTCGAGCCGCGAGCACCTCGAGCGGCGAAGGCACGAGGTCACCGTCTCTCGGCCGCTCCGTCCGGCCTATATCCTTGCGGATCCGGTTCGGATCGAGCAGGTGATCGTCAACCTGCTCACCAACGCCGCGAAATACACCAACGCGGGAGGACACATTGCGGTCACCGTCGACGAGCTCGGCGACCGCGTGGATCTCCGCGTGCGAGACAACGGCATCGGCATCCCCGCGGACCTGCTGCCCCGCCTGTTCGACCTGTTCCAGCAAGGCGGACGCGACAGCGCGAGGGCCGAGGGCGGCCTCGGGCTCGGCCTGACGATCGTGCGCCGACTCGTCGAGCTCCACGGGGGGACGGTGGAGGCGCGAAGTGACGGCCCTGGCCATGGCAGCGAGCTCGTGGTGTCGCTACCGCGGGAAGACCGCACCCCGGCCGTCGCGACCGCGGCGAAGTCCGATCACCGGCCATCCGCGGCGGCGAACCCTCGCAAGATCCTCATCGTCGACGACAACCAGGACGCGGCCGAGGCGCTGGCCGAGGCGCTCGAGATGATGGGGCACGAGCCCAGGATCGCCTGCGACGGCCCGTCCGCCCTCACCGTCTCGGCCGAGTGGCGCCCCGACGTCATCTTCCTCGACATCGGTCTCCCCGGAATGGACGGGTACGATGTCGCGCGCGAGATCACCCGGCGCGGCGGACGTCGCCCCACGCTCGTCGCGCTGACGGGCTACGGACAGGCGAGCGATCGCGCGAAAGCCCGGGACGCAGGCTTCGACCAGCACCTCGTCAAGCCGGCACACCTCACCACGATCGTGAGCGTGCTCGACAGCCTGAAGAGCGACTGATCCGCTGGCCCGCCGAGGCGTATGCAGCCCACGATGCGGATCGACTCGGTGAGATCGAGCGCGTCCTCCATCATCCGGCCGGCGCTCGGACAACTTGTTCAATCCGCTGAGCGAATTGTTCAAATCCGCTGAGCGAATTGTTCAAATCCGCTGAGCGAATTGTTCAAATCCGCTGAGCGAATTGTTCAAATCCGCTGAGCGAATTGTTCAAATCCGCTGAGCGAATTGTTCAAATCCGCTGAGCTGGCTTCTTCCATGCGGGGTGGGGCATCGGAGAAATCGGCACAAATTCGCACGAATCGCTCCTGGCACGCGTTTCGCCATACGCTTCCTTGCGAGGTCGTTTGAGCGTCCCGTTCGTGCTGCACCATGAAGGGGCACGGCGGGCGGAGCTTCGACCCGAAACCCAGATTGAAGCCAACAGGACGCAGCACGTAGCCCAAACGCGTGCACGGTCGAGATAAGGAGTCGGTCATGAGCACGTCAGAACGCTTGTCGAGTCTGCGCAAGGTCGGAACCTCACGCTCTTTCATGGCCGTCGCCATGGCTTCCCTCATTCTGGGAAGCGCAGGATGCGTGTACGAAGCCGACGAGCTCGAAGAATACAAAGCCGATGACCTCGACCAGCTCGAGGACGAGGAGCTTGCCGAAGCCGAGCAAAGCATCGTCAATTATGGGGACGCGAACCTTCGAATCGTCACGTTCAACATCCATGGCGCAGGTCAGCAAAGCCTTGAAACGTTCAAGACAATGCTCACCGATAACGATCGCATCTTGGTCTTGCAGGAAGTGACGGACATCGCGGGAATGAGGGCCGCTCTGGCAAGTGAATTTCCGTATGAGTTCATCACGACGAATGATACTGCCAAAATATTTGACAACCAGACGAACCATGTCGTCGTGCGCTCCAAGCTCCCCATTGTCTATCAAGATTCCAGTCTGATCCAGACTGACCCGGGGGGAGACAAGTGGCGACGCTATGCCCAGTATGTGCGCATCAAGGTTCGTGACGACGTGAACATCAAGCTGTTTCACTACCACAACACATACAACTGGCACAACAACAACTCGCAGTACGAAAAATCAGGGATGCAGAGCTTCAAGACATGGGTCGAGTCGAAGGTCGGAGCCCTGAGCGCCAAACCGGACAAGGTGTTCATGACCGGCGACTTCAACCTGGAGAAGGACGCTCTCGACGACATTCTGGGGACGGGCCTGACCTATCAGAGCCACTGGGTGGATCACGTCGTGAGCACCAATGCAACGCTGCTGAACGGAGGCTTCCAGGACAGCTCTGCGATATCCGACCACGACATGGTTTGGACGCGATACAGCATGACGACCAATATCACTACTGCGGAGGCCAACGTGGTGCGCCTCTATGAGCACTCCAATCTCGGCGGTCTGATGACCGCATTCGGGCGAGGCGACTATGCCGACATCGGCGCTTCGCGCGGCGAATGGTGGAACGACAAGGTCTCGTCGATGACAGTGGGCGGCAAGGTGAAGATCCACGCGTGGCAGCACGGTTCTTTCGGAGGAACGAAATGGTGCCTACCCACGGATGGCGCCTGCGGCTCCTCGGGCTACAATGACCAGATTTCTTCCTTCAAGGTGATGACTCGCTGAGCGCCTGCGCAACAATGGGGGTAAGCGTTCACAGACCAGCTCCACTTGCCGTTGCCATTGCCATTGCCGTTAATCGTCGCCGTCGCCGGCACTCTCTTCGTCGGCGACGGGGTGTGAACGGTTACAAGATCCTCTCCTCTTCGCTCCGAAACGATGGCGCGGCCCGACGGCTTACCGTATCGTGGCACGTCGGCGGCATCTCGTGGAAACCGGAGGCTCTCTGATTCAGCTCGCACGCGGAGATATCTTTGCAGGCAAGCTCCGGCTCGAACGTACCCTCGCGTCGGGCGGAATGGGCACGATATGGCGAGCCTGGAATACCCAGCTCGACATGCCCGTCGCGGTCAAGGTCATGGCCCCGGCGGTCGCGCAGTTGCCCGGGTTCGTCGCCCGCTTCGTGCTCGAGGCGAAGTCGGCCGCGAAGATCCGGAGCCCCAACGTCGTCACCGTGTTCGAGCACGGCGTCCACCAGGGGCTGCCGTACATGGTGATGGAGCTGCTCGAGGGAGAAGACCTGCACGCGCGGCTCAAGCGCGAGCAGCACCTCTCCCTCGCCGCCACGTCGAGGATCGTGCGCGAAGTGTGCAAGGCGCTGCAACGCGCGCACACGCTGAACATCGTCCACCGCGATCTCAAGCCCGCCAACGTCTTCCTCGTCCGCGACGGCGACGAGGAGGTGGCGAAGGTGCTCGATTTCGGGATCGCCAAGATCACCAGCGCCGACGCGAGCCGCATCACCGCCACCGGGCAGCTGCTCGGCACGCCCCACTACATGAGCCCGGAGCAGGTCCGGGCCCCCAAGCAAGTGGATCACCGCGCGGATCTGTGGGCCGTCGGCGCCATCACCTACCGCTGCCTCACGGGGCACCTCCCCTTCGAGGGCAACATGCTCGAGCTCGTGCAGCAGATCCTGCACGACCCCGCCCCGTCCGCCACGAAGGCGGCTCCGCACCTGCCGGCCGCGGTGGACGCGTTCTTCCAGAAGGCCCTGGCGCAGGCGCCGGACCGGCGCTTCCAGAGCGCTCGCGAGCTGTCCGACGCGCTCCTCGTGATCGCGGGGAGCGACCCGTCCGCCGAGGCGATGGTGCCCGGCAAGGGCGCTCCCGAGCCCGACGACCTGAGCACGGTCACCGACGCGCTCCTCGCGAGCGCGGGGAGCGACCCGTCCGCCGAGGCGATGGCGCCCAGCAAGGGCACGGTCGAGCCCGACGAGCTGAGCACGGTCACCGACGCGCTCCTCGCGAGCGCGGGGAGCTACCCGTCCGCCGAGGCGATGGCGCCCAGCAAGGGCACGGTCGAGCCCGACGAGCTGAGCACGGTCCTGATGGATCGATCCACGAGGCCGATCGAGAGCGGAAGCAAGCCCACCGTGCCGATGCCTCAGGTCGCGCGCCCCGCCGCGGCCCCGGGCAGCTTCGCCGGCGCCGAGAGCGCCGCGACCCCGCTGCGCCCGCCGCTGGAGCCGACCGCGCCCATGGACGTGCCGGAGCTCCGGCGCGAGAGCGCCGCGCCGGGATCCCTCGACGCCTGGGACTCTCAGGTGGGCGCCGCGCGACGGCGCTCGCCGCTCGTGTGGATCGTGGTGGCCCTCGTGCTCGCGGCGCTGGTCGTCGCGGTGTGGGCGCACTTCGCGGGGAGGCCCCCCGGGCCCTGAGCCGCGCTGCCGTGGCACGCTTGCGCCTGTGGACTGCGCACGTATACGATGGCGTTCTTCGTGCTGGATCAGATCATCGACGGCAAGTACCAGATTGTCCGGATGCTCGGTCAGGGCGGCATGGGCACTGTTTACGAGGCGAAGCACACCGAGACGGCGCGCCGCGTCGCCCTCAAGGTGATCGCCGGCGGGCTCGTGAACAATAGCGCCGACACCGCCGCGCGCTTCAAGCGGGAGGCGAAGGCCGCCGGCGCGATCGAGACCCAGCACGTCATCCAGGTGCTCGACGCCGGCAGCGACCCGATCACGCAGGACCCGTACATCGTGATGGAGCTGCTGAAAGGGGAGGATCTGAAACAGCTCGTCCAGCGCGTGGGCCCCATCGCCCCGGAGCTCTCGCTCCGCATCGTGGGGCAGGCGTGCGTGGGGCTCCAGGTCGCGCACGACGCGGGGATCATCCACCGTGACATCAAGTCGGCCAACCTCTTCCTCGCGCACCGCGAAACGGAGGAGATCGTGGTCAAGATCGTCGACTTCGGCATCGCCAAGATCGTGGAGGAGCACGCCGCCGCCGCGGGCGACAAGGCGAACCTCACCAGCACCGGATCGCTCGTCGGCTCTCCTCGCTACGTGTCGCCGGAGCAGGCCAAGGGCACGCGCGACGTGGGCGTGCGCTCGGATCTGTGGTCCCTCGGCGTCGTGCTCTACGAGCTGCTGACCGGCACCACGCCGCACGCGGAGATCGACAGCGTGTTCATGATCATGACCGCCATCTGCTCCACGCCCGCGCCCCCAGTCCAGGATCGCGCCCCCTGGGTTCCGGCCGAGATCGCCGAGCTCACGCACAAGCTCCTCGAGATCGAGCCCGCAAAGCGCTTCGCGAGCGCGGCCGCCACGCTGAAGGCCATTCGCGCGCTCTTGCCAGGGGGCCTGGCCATCGACGCCGGCATGATCGGGCCGCTCCCGACCGGCGTGCGAGGGTCCGTCGTGCCTTCCGCCTCGAGCCGCTCGACGCGCACCGGGGCAGAGGGTCAGGGCGACAGCGGGACTGCGCTCAACCTGATCACGCGATCGCGCACGTCGCCCACCCGGTCACGGCGCTGGTCCGCGGCCCTCGTCCTGGCCGCCGTCGCCGGCGGCGCGCTCAGCACTTACGGGCTGAGTCGCCGCGCCGATCAACCCTACGAGGCCATTGCAACCACCGTCTCTCCCTCGTCCCCCGAGGAGCAACACGCCCGCCTGCTCGTCGAGCCCGCGGACGTCACGGTCGAGATCGATGGACACCCCGTCTCCGTGAAAGACGGGGCGGTGGATCTGTCGGGCGTGATCGGGAGCGTTCGCCACGTCCGCGTCACCAAGGGTACGGGCGAGACGCGGCTCGACGTCGCCATCACCGCGCTGGGGCTGGTTCCGCCGATCGTGAAGCTGGAAGCGGCCCCCCCGGCGACGGCTCCCGGGCCCCCGACCGCCGTTCCCGTTCGGCCGCTGCCCGCGCCTCGGTCCGCGCCGCCGTCCGCGCCTCGGTCCGCGCTGCCGTCCGCACGCCCTGACGAGCCCCGAGCGCCACAACCCGCCACCAAGTTCGAGTGACGCGAAATCCGCGCTCGGTTACTGGCAGTCATTGAGCAGCACGCTAACGGTGCTGTCATCCAGGTTCGAGGTGGCGAGCTCCGGCCTGCCGTCGTCGTTCACGTCCAGCGCCGCCAGCGAGGAGGGGCTGAGGCCCGTGGCGTAGTCGACCCCGGCGGCGAAGATGCCATTGCCCAGGTTGAGCAGCACGGTCACGTTGCTGCTCAGGTAGTTCGCGGTGGCGAGGTCGGGCTTGCCGTCTCCGTTCAGGTCCAGCGCCGCGACCGAGCAGGGCAAGACCCCCGTGGGGTAGTCGACCTTCGCGGCGAAGGTGCCATTGCCCAGGTTCCGCAGCACGCTCACGGTGTTGTCGACCAGGTTCGCGACGGCGAGATCGGGCTTTCCGTCGCCGTCCAGGTCCATGGCCGCGACCGAGGACGGGATCTGGTCCTGAAACGAGAGCCCGAAGGGATCCTGGTGCCCTGTGAGGTAGTCGACCTTCGCGGCGAAGGTGCCATTGCCCAGGTTCCGCAGCACGCTCACGGTGTCGTCGCCCTGGTTCACGACGGCGAGGTCGGGCTTTTCGTCGCCGTCCAGGTCCATGGCCGTGATCGAGAAGGGGTACGGGCCCGTGGGGTAGTCGACCTTCGCGGCGAAGATGCCATTGCCCAGGTTGAGCAGCACACTCACGGTGTGGTCCTTCCGGTTCGCGGTGGCGAGGTCGGGCTTTCCGTCGCCGTCCAGGTCCAGCGCCGCGACCGCTCCGGGGAACTGGCCCGTGGGGTAGTCGACCTTCGCGGCGAAGGTGCCATTGCCCAGGTTCTGCCGCACGCTCACGGTGTGGTCGGCGTTCGCGGTGGCGAGGTCGGGCTTTCCGTCGCCGTCCAGGTCCAGCGCCGTGAGCGCGATGACGGCCACGCCCGTGGGGTAACTCTCGTGGGGGGCGAAGCTGCCATCCCCCTGGCCCAGCAGCACGGAGAAGGTGTAGGAGTTCGTGGTGACGAGGTCGGGCTCTCCGTCGGCGTTCAGGTCCAGCGCCGCGACCGCCTTGGGGTTTTCTACCGTGGGGTAGGTGCGCGGCAGGTCCGGGATGGGGAAGGAGCCTTCGCCCAGGTTGAGCAGCACGCTCACGGTGTTGCCGCCGACGTTCCCGGTGGCGAGGTCGGGCTTGCCATCGACGTTCAAGTCCATCGCTGCGATCGAGCCGGGGTACGTGCCCGTGGGATAGACGATCTGGGAGGCGAAGGTGCCGTCCCCGTTGTTCCGCAGCACGCTCACGGTGTCGTCGATGGAATTCGCGGTGGCGAGGTCGGGCTTGCCATCGCCGTCCAGGTCCAGCGCCGCGATCGATGAGGGGAACACGCCCGTGGGGTAGGCGACCTGGGGGGCGAAGGTGCCGTCCCCGTTGTTCCGCAGCACGCTCACGGTGCCGGTATTCGCAGTGACGAGGTCGGGGTTGCCGTCTCCGTCCAGGTCCAGCGCCGCGATCGCGTTGGGGAACGAGCCCGTGGGGTAGTCGATCGGGGGGGCGAAGGTGCCGTCCCCGTTATTGAGCAGCACGCTCATGTTGTCGTCGTTACCGTTCGCGGTGGCGAGGTCGGGCTTGCCATCGACGTTCAAGTCCATCGCCACGATCGCGATGGGCGTCGAGTCCGTGGGGTAGACGCTCGGGGGGGCGTAGGTGCCGTCCCCGTTGTTGAACAGCACGCTCACGGTGCCGTCGCCACCGTTCGCGGTGGCGAGGTCGGGCTTGCCATCGACGTTCACGTCGATCGCCACGATCGCGATGGGCTTCGAGCCCGTGGGGTAGACGCTCTGGGGGGCGAAGGTGCCGTCCCCGTTGTTGAACAGCACGCTCACGGTGCTGTCGCCGGCATTCGTGCTGGCGAGGTCGGGCTTGCCATCGCCGTTCAGATCCAGCGCCGCGACCGAGTAGGAGCCCGAGCCCGTGGGGTAGGCGACCTGGGGGGCGAAGGCGCCGTCGCCCGAGTTGAGCAGCACGCTCAGGGTGCTGTCGCCGGCATTCGCGATGGCGAGGTCGGGCCTGGCGTCGCCGTTCAAGTCCAGCGCCGCGACCGAGCGGGGGCTCACGCCCGTGGGGAGGGCGATCCGTCCCGTCAGGCCGATGAACCGCTGGTTCGAGCAATAGCAAAGGCCCTCCGCGCTGCAGACGTCGTTCGCGGGGCAGGCGCCATTCGCGTTCTCGGGCACACCGGAGCAGGTCTCGCCGCCCTTGCACGACTGGCACGGTCCGCTGCACGCCTCCGCGCAGCAGATGCCGTCGCCCGAGCAGAAGCCGCTGGCGCAATCGCCGCCCGGGCCGCCGGCGTCGCACAGTTGCCCGTTCGCGGCCTCGCACGTCTGTGCGGCGGAGCAGACCTGGCTCGCCGGGCACCTGCCCGGCGTGCCCGCAGGCAGCGGCGAGCAGCTCGCCCCGCCCGTGCACGACTGGCACGGTCCGCTGCA
>Ga0163144_10030296_pt1 | contig 10354 bp, 12 predicted proteins | sample OliLak19BULKMAT1_FD_123175 | JGI IMG/M metagenome (GOLD analysis project Ga0163144, IMG submission 123175) | Freshwater microbial mat bacterial communities from Lake Vanda, McMurdo Dry Valleys, Antarctica - Oligotrophic Lake LV.19.BULKMAT1 | ecosystem: Environmental > Aquatic > Freshwater >...
AGCCGCGCCGCTGGGAATGGCACTCTGAGTTGGCCCCGCTTGTGATGGTTTTGGCACGGCGGGTTCCAGTGATCGTGGCTACACGGTGGAGAGGTTGAGGCTAGCGAACACAGCGGCTGGTTCGCAGGAGCAATAGCGGGGTGCCGGCCGCCCACGCTTGGGGGCTGGACGCTGTCGGGTATTCCACCGGAACACCGGTCAGCTGTCTTGGGTAACCGGCGAAAGCCTCTGGCAAGCGCGAGTCGAAGAAGGTCGCTGCCTCGGGTATCGCGAACGAGAGTCGAGCAGCCTCGTGCGCATACCCGTAGCGGCGCAGTCCGACGACGATGAACGAATTGTCGTGTGGCCACACGGTTCCGTTGTGGTATTCGATCGGGTTGTAACCACCGTCTCCCTCGGCCATGGTTCGAATGCCCCAACCGGAGAAAAGACGCTCGCTCATCAAATGCTCGACCACTGACGCCGCCTTGTCATCGTCAACGATCCCGGTCCACAGAAGCTGACCAATGTTCGATGTCAGGCTGTCGACTCGGCGATTGTCACCATCGAGGGCAAGTGCGAAGAAGCCTCGTTCGGGAATCCAGAAGTCTGTGTTGAAGCGGCGTTTCAACTCGGCGGCCTGCTCGAGCAGTTTCGCTGCCCATGTCGGGTCCGCCCAGACCGTGCTCGCACCCCGGTTTGCGTTGGGCGTTGGGCGTTGGGCACGTCGAGCAATGGTGCGGCCGCAGGCATCTCGCCAGATCGTTCGACAGCACAGGCGGACGGCCGCATGACTCTGGACACGACGAAGGATGACAGACTGCCGTTCGTGATCTCGAAGTGAACCATGTCGCGAACGAAAGAGACGGTGATCGCACCGTCCTCAAGCGCTTCTCGGGCATCTTCGCCTTCTTGATGGTGGTCGTTCTGATCGGATCCATGTTCTTGTTCCTCGCTGTTCATGACCGCAACAAGGCCTTTGACAGCGAGAACCAGATCTGGCTCCCTGGTCACACTGCGGCGGCCGAATTGCTCATTGCAACCGTCGACCAAGAGACCGGAATGCGGGGCTTCGTGATCACCGGTGCCGAAGAGTTCCTCGAGCCGTACACAATGGGACGGCAACGAAGCACCGCAGCTCTCGCAACGGTCCGCACCCTTTTCGCTGGTGACGATGAGTTGCTTGCACTCGTCGGCAACGTCAGTGTCGACTTACAGACCTGGCAGACCAAGTTCGCGGAACCCAGCATCAGCGTCGCGCGCTTCGACCTCGAAACTGCTCGCAACCGTGTTGCGACCGGCCGAGGTAAAGCGGCATTCGATCAGCTCAGAAACTCAGTCCTCGATCTGTCCACCGCCATCGACCGGGGATTGGCCGATAGCAAGGAGCGCAGCGCCAACGCGTTCACCCTCCTTTTCATCACGGCCATCATCGTTGGTGGGATCTTGATCGTCGTCGCTGTTGTCCTCCTCGACCGGTCACGGCGCTGGCTGACCCAAGCAGCAACGCTCGAGCGTCGCTTACGTTCTACGATCACCGCTGTTCAAGCAAGTTTGCTGCCGGCCACGATCCCTGAGTTCGACCACGTCGAGGTCGCCCTTGCGTACCGCCCGGCCAGCACCGATGCCGATGTCGGCGGCGACTTCTATGACCTCAACACCAGCAAATCCGGACTCGTCACCATCAGCATCGGTGACGTCTGTGGACACGACATCCACGCTGCGATTGTCACCGGGCTCGCGCGCCACACGATCAACGCCGCCTCCCAGCACCTCATCGACCCAGCCGACGTCTTGCGCTGGGCGAACCAAGCACTCAACAGCCACGACACCGGCGGACGCTTCGTCTCGGCCGCCCACGCCCACCTCCACCCCCCCGAACCCCGACGGGCATGCGTTTCTCGACATCGCGCTCGCCGGCCACCCCTACCCCATCCTGATCGCCGCCGACGGCCGACCAGCTTTCGAGATCGGCACAGCAGGAACGCTGCTCGGCATCACCGCCGACCCGAGGATCACCACCACCCGCATCACGCTCGCCCCAGGAGACCAACTCCTTTTCTACACCGACGGCCTCACCGAGAACAGCCGACCGCGGCTCAGCACCGAAGACCTCCTCACCGTCATCGACAACAACAGAAGAAGCACCGTCGCCGAGACACAGACCTCGTTGATGCAGCACTACGACACACTCGATCGACCAAACAGACACGACGACGTTGCCGTCGTCATCATCCAACTCCAACCCGCCGCCAGCCCCGCAACCGAGGGCCATGACCCATCACTCGACATTCGGCTGCCACAACTGACCTAGGGTTCGGCGGCCGTCGATGACCACTGCCCTGCTGGAGCAGATCACAGATGGGTTCGCAACCTTGGTCTGCCGGGCACACGCTTGGTGATCTGCACAAGACCCTCTTGGCCACACCTCATCCAGTTTCGAACCTGACCGCCAGTCGAGTGTCGGCTTGCGTGCCTACAGGGGGTACATGGAGATCGCCACAGCTGCCTGCTCTCGCCGCTCGAACAGCGCTTTCATACGGACGGAGAAGTCGTGTTTCACAGGCAACGCAACACGGGGCGAGCGTCTGCACTAAAGGGGGGAGCCCGTCGAACCTCAAGCCTGGGCGGCGCGAGTTGCGTTCCGGCTGGACTTTGATGCGACCGCTCGGGCGGCGCCGAGTTCGGTCGAGGCGCCGGCGTTGGCCATGCCGCCTGCGAAATCTGTGAGGTGAGACCGCACGAACCAGTGGTACCGCTCGTGGACGCCGGCCTGGCCGACGAGCAGGTCCTGGGACACCGGGTCGACTTGGTCAAGTGCGTCGATCGCACCCGAGGGTGGCAATACGTTCAGCGACGTCATCGGCCATCTGACCGACTCCATCGTGTTGGGGGGTCGAGCATCTGGTGAACGCTGATGAAGTTCGGACCAACGACATTCAAATGGATGTGCTTCAAGGTCAACCCGAGGTCGAGTAACACGACGAGACGGGATTGCAGCATTGCGGCGACGTCAGAGCCGTCGTTCGTGCTGCGCAGAGTGGCGTCCTTACGCAACGGCGATCGTGATCTCGTCGTCGGACAAGCCGGTTTTGGTCCCGCCGGTCGGCGACAGGTGCGTGGGGCCGTACGGTCCGCCGCCGGTCCCGGTGGATCGGAGTTCGCCGACGCTGTATCCGAGGGGCACGATGACCATGCCGTGGTGTATCGCGAAGGTGACCATGGTGAGGATGGTCGACTCGTGGCCGCCATGGATGGTGGATGCCCCGGCGAAGAATCCGCACGCTCACCCGACCAGTGCGCCGGTCTGCCAGAGCGGACCGGTCTGGTCGAGGAACCGGGATCAGCGGCGACGACACCGTCGGCGAAGTGGTGCGCCAGCGTGAACCTCGGGCCGTACGTGGAGGCAGCTGATGGCAATGGTCAACGGGGTCCCTGTCGTCGGGCAAATGATCAGATACGCATCAGCCCGCCGTCGACGACGATCGAAGTGCCATTGACGTAGCGAGCAAGATCACTTGCCAGGAACAGCGCCGCCCCGGCGACGTCGGTCGGCGAACCCAGCCGTCCCAACGGAACCTGTGATCGGAAGTTCTCGCCCTGTTCACCGGCCGCCAAGGGAACATCCTCGGTGGTCATCGAAGTGGCGATGATGCCGGGGTGCAGCGCGTTGACACGGATGCCCTTTGGTCCGAGCTCGGCTGCGAGCGCCATGGTGAGCAGTCGTACTGCGCCCTTGCTCGTGCAGTAGGTGCTGAACGGAGCGCTGCCCTGCAGGCCCGCGACCGACGACAGGTTGATGATCGAACCTCCACGGCCATGGTCGAGCATCCGTTTGGCGGCGGCCTGTGCGCCGAAGAACACACCGTCGACGTTGATCGACATCAGTTTTCGGTAGTCGTCCGGGGTCACCTCCACGAACGGTTGACTCACGAAGATCCCAGCGTTGTTGACCATGATGTCGACACCGCCGAAGCTGTCCGCAGCGGACATGGCCGCCTCGATGTCGGCGATCGAGGTCACATCGCAGTGCACGAACACGGCGTCGACGCCGAAACTTTCGCCGATCTCCGTCGCCGCAGGGGTGTCGCTATCGCGGGGCTTCTCATCAAGGTCAGCAATCACCACCCTGCAGCCGCGTTCGGCGTACGCCAAGGCAATACGCCGACCGATACCAGATGATGCTCCCGTGATCACAGCGGTCTTTCCCTGGAGGTCGACGGTCAATGGTTCGGGTACGGCGGATGCATCGGGCATGCGGCCGTCCTACCCGTGGAAGCGCAGGAATATACCTCGATCTGTTTTCAACGTCATCGCTGCCCGACACGACGAACGAAGCCGTCAGTATCGAGCGCTACCGCTCTCGGGGCGCACGCATCCCCACACCATGAACGAGCGCGCCAACAAAGGATCACCTGCGCCCGCCGGGCGGGCCGCAGACCCCCCCTCCCCCGGCGAAAGCAGGACAGGGCGCTGCGGCCCGACCCGTACAGCTAGGTGTCGACATGGTTCGGGTGCGCGTACACAGCGTTCGTGATCGACTGCGCATCATCGCGCAGTACTGCGACTACGGTGATCCATGATGAAAACTGAACGGATCCTCGTGGTGATCGACGACACCTTCGATTCGCCGGACACGGACGTCCCTGGATGGGTGGAACGGGCCGTGCTCGACGCAAGGGAAGTGCACCTGCTGGCCCCGTCGCTCGGCAGCCGGCTGAGTGTGGCGACAGACGATGACGTGCCCTGGCACAACGCGAGCAAACGGCTGCAGTCGGTCACTGCGCACCTGGAGTCCATCGGCGCCAACCCCCTCGGAGTTGTGTCGCGCGATGGGCCGCTACAGGCCATCGAGACTTACCTGCTCGATCACGACATCGACCGCATTGTTGTCGGCGTCACCGAGGAGGGTCATTGGCGGGAGAAGGGCCTGCTCGAAGAGCTCGAGAAACGGACCGACGCCGTCGTGCATTGCCTGCAGATTGTCAAGCACAACGACGTCTGAGCAAGCATCGGCTCAACGGACCTGCGACGTGGCGGGCCACGACAACGTGCACACCGGAGTACTCGTGTCCGTCACGGATCACTTCGGCGATCGCGTCGGCGACGTCGAGGATCAATCCGTCGTCACGCTCGACGGTGCTGATCTCGCGAACGAGTCCAAGCACGGTGTCGGCGTCGTTCGCCGACGCGCCCACCTGGAAATCGATCTCGTTGGTCGAGCGCCTGGTTTCGTAAGCAGCGAGCACACCTCCGCCGTCACGGCTAGCCTTCCCGACCCTGGCCGGCACCATCAAGATCCCCGCTGCGCTGCGCAACGTCGCCTGGGACGACATCATCCGCAGGACTCGAGCGGCCCAGGCAGCCAAGCACGCATGAGTGCGTTCGTCGACTCGAACATCATCGTGCGCCACCTCACCGGCGAGCCTCCATCGACTGCCATACGAGCTACCGCCTACCTGGCTACCGAACCCGAGCTGTTCCTCGCCGACCTCATCGTCGCCGAAACGATCTATGTCCTGAAGTCCTTCTACAAGACTCCCCGCGATCAGATTGCACCAGCAATGCGTGCGCTCATCGCGTTTCGCGCCATGGTCACCGTCGATCCAGCGCTCCTATTGCGTGCGCTGGAGGTCTACGAGATCGACCGCATCGACTTTGCGGAGGCCTACCTCGTCGCCTGCGCCGAAAACTCCGGCATCAATCGCATCGCCTCGTTCGACCGATACATCGATCGGGTCGGCACCATCGAACGCATCGAACCACCCACCACCTGACGTCGCGGGGTCGAAGAATTGCTACTGGACCCCGCGAGTTGTCGCGAATTCTGCCGTGGAACGCGACGATACAGGGCAACACCAGCAGTACCATCGCGTCAATCACACCTGCCCTGAGCAGGTCGAACAACACGTGGCAGCACGGGCTGACACGGACTGAAGCCGACTCCCAATCCGCGAGTTCTGGGTTCGAAACCCAGAGGGCGCACAGATCCGGACTCCCAGCCGGCTTGGATCAAGTGCTGGCTCGATGTGTGTGTGTCGACGAGCAGGCCTGCCTGCACCTCGAACGGCGACCGAGATCTTGTAGCTTCGCCACTCGTGTTTCCGCCGGCTCGCACGCTGTCTCGGGTCGTCGGGGTTACAGTCGACGACCCAGGGGCAGATTCGCCGTCAGGGAGAAGAGGACAATCTGCAATGAGTGGCAAGGCGGACACATCTGTGGTGGATGTTGCCCGCAGTCTTCGTCGCAGCCTGCTCTTCGCCGACGTTGCCGACTCCACCGTCGCTTCCCTCGCGGCGGGAGCGCGAGTGCGTCGCGTCCAACGCGGTGCCCTGTTGATCATGGAAGGCGATGCCCCGGCGGCGATGTACGTCCTCGCCGACGGGTTCCTGCGTGTGTTCACCACCTCGCTCGATGGCGTGGAGCCCACGCTGACCGTGCTCTTCCCAGGTGACCATGTCGGCGAGCTGGGGATGCTCGACGGCGTTGTTCGTTCGGCGTCGGTGGGAGCACTGCGCACTTCCACGGTGATCGACATTCGGCGCGACACGTTCGTCTCGGCGTACGAGTGCGACGGCGCCATCTCACGGACGCTTGTTGCACATCTTGCGCGACGGTTGCGCTCGACGTCGGAGCGGTTGACCGATCTCACGATCCTCGACCTGGGCGCGCGCCTGGCCAAGTACCTCGGCGGCGAAGCCGAGCTCGCTGCCGCGCGCGGATCGACGCAATTCGAACTGTTGCTCAACCAATCCGAGCTCGGGCAGTTGCTCGGCGGCGCGCGGCAATCCATCAACCAGCTGCTTGCGATTCTCGAACGCGACGGCATCCTCACCGTGGACGGGCGGCAGGTGACGGTCATCGATACGGAACGACTGGCGCAGCGGGCCGCGCTTCGCTGGTAGCTCGCCGATGAGTCCTGCCGATCTCCGTCCGTACAGCGCTGCGCTGACGCGACGATGTGCCACCGGTGGGGTCACAGTCAGTATCGATGCAACCCTGCTCTTCGCCGACGTCTCGGGTTACACCGCCCTCACCGAACGGCTCGCAGTGTTGGGCCGCGCCGGGGCCGAGGCGGTGACAGCTGCCGTCAACCGATGCTTCGAACTATTGGTCGGGTGCGTGCTCGACCGACGGGGCGACGTGCTGCGGTTCGGGGGCGATGCACTGTTCGTTGCCTTCGAAGGCGCTGATCGTGTTGTTCGCGCCCTCTCGGCGGCTGAGGCGATGCAACGCGTCATCGCCTCTCTTCCTCCGGTCGAGGTTCCCGGTGGAACCGTCGTGCTGCGTCAGTCGATCGGGGTGCACGACGGCCGGGTCCTGATGCACCGCTGGGAGGGTTCGTGGGTAGAGATCCTTCCCGTCGGTCCAGCCGTCAGCGAGGTGTTGCGCAACGAAGCCGCTGCCAACGCCGGTGAGGTTGCGATCAGCGAGATGGTGGCCGCAGCGCTACCGGCAAGCCGTGTTCGGCGCGTGGCCGATGGCAGCGCCCGGCTGCGGCTACGACGTGCCGGGGACACAGCGAGCGACACCGAACCCGAGCAAGGCGACGCTGCACCCGACGATGTTTCATCCGCGCGGTCAGTGCTCTCTCAGGCGCTGCAGTCAGCCGTGGAAAGCCCTGGCCTGGCGGAGCACCGGCCGGCAGCCATCGGATTCATCGCCATCGGTGATGTCGACGCCCTCACGGCCGCGCCCGATCGACTGTCGGCGGCAATCGACCCGGTACTTGCGACCATCGACGCAATGGGGCCGACGATGGGCGTGCACCTGCTGGCGACCGACGTGTCTGTCAACTCCGTGAAGCTGATCCTCGCAGCCGGTGTACCCACGACGCTCGGCGACGACGGCGAACGAATGGTCGAGACGCTACTGCGCATACTGGAGGTCGGCGCCGATCAGAATGTACGAGCCGGCGCACATCTCGGCGTCGTTTTCGCGGGCGACGTCGGGCATCCACGTCGAAGGTCGTACACGGTGATGGGCGATGCGGTGAACCTTGCGGCGCGTCTTGCGGCCCATGCGCCCCGTGGGGCGCTGCTGGCCAGCCGCACTCTGCTCGAAGCACTGCCGATCGGCGCACACGTCGAGGAGGTTCCACCGATCACGGTGAAGGGCAAGCGGTCGGCGCAAGAAGTCGGAATCGTAGGAAGCCTGGGTACTCGACGACTGTCTGGCGAACGGCCTCTCCATGCGCTGATGCGCGGCAGGGCGCCCGACGTGGCCCGTCTTCTCGAATCCATCGAGCACAACGTCGTGACGCAGCTCCTGGCCGAGCGTGGTCTGGGCGCGTCGTGGATCGTGCGCGATGTGTCGGAACGCTTCCTTCGAAGCGGTCGCCACTCGGTCGTCACATCTGCCGCTGTGGCGGATCGGTCGGCACCACTTCGAACGTTGCGCCGCATCGTCGAGGATCTCGGCGGAGAGAACGCATGGCGAGTTCTCGACGACGAATTGAAGCGCGACGCAGATTCGGCAACATCTGATGCGGCCACTACGACCGCCCACCGATGGGTCGAGATGATCGATGCAATCAGTCACCGGGTGATTGCTTGCTGGCCGAAGGACGCTCTGCTGGCGATCGACAACGCCGACTCGATGGACGAGGCCACGGATGCGGTTCTTGCTGTCACCGCATCTGTCCTGCGAACCAACGGTGACGGTCGTCGTCTACTGCTCGCCGGGGGGTCTCCGCGTACCCAGCTGGGCGCAGCGATCGTCGTACTTGCACGCCTCGACGACGCGGCAACTCGACAAGTCGTCATCGACGCCGCACCGCAGCCGCTCAGTGATGCGCAGATCGACGCTATCGTCGCCGCTGCGTCCGGGAACCCGTTGTTCGCTGTCGAGCTTTCCGGTTTGCCATCCGGAGCGGAGCTTCCCCCCTCGATCGAATCGCTGGTGGCGGCTCGCATCGATCGACTGCCGGCGCAGCTGCGGCGAACGCTTCGGGAAGTCGCAACACTGGGCAGCGAGGTCGGCTTCGCTGCAGCCGCCGACATCCTCGGTGACGACGCAATGGCCTTTGCCCGGCAACTCACCGCTCACCAGGTCCCGGTCGAGGCCGGTGAGCACGCGTTTCTCATCGCTGATGAGATGCTGCGGGCCATCGCCGAAGCCGGCCTTCCGGTGGCGCGTCGACGCCAACTGCATCGTCGGATGGCGACCTGGCTGGAGGGCACGGTGGAACCTCAGCCCGGGGACGTTGCCGCCCATTGGTTGTCCGCGCACGACGACCCAGGTGTTGTTCGCTGGGCGCCCGCAGCAGCCACGCGCGCCCGGATGGTCGGCGCCACCCAGACCGCAGCAACGTGGCTGCAGGCAGCGATGGATGCCTCGCAGCGGATGTCGGCGGAGGCACCGGCGATCGCCGGTCTCGCCGAGCAGTTGGCCGCCGATGCGCGACTGGCGGGTCTGCTCGAGATGGAGGCGCGCGCGCTCGAGGTTCTGGTCGGTGTCGTGGATCCTGCTCGTCGCGCCAGTGTGCACATCGATCGTGCGGCAAACGCACGACGGCGGGGTGCATGGCGGTCAGCCACGGGCCTGCTCAGCCACGCAGAACAGCAAGTCCGGCCCGACGATCGTCAGCTCCGCAGCCAGATCCTCGTCGAGCGTGCATGGCAGGCCGTCTGGCGGGCACAGTGGGCGAAGGCATTGGAGCACGCTGACATCGCGCTGGGCGTCGCAGCGGCCTCCGGCCCCGGCGACGCGACCCTCGATCACGGAGTTGCCAGCGAGGCATGGTCCGTGATAGCAGGTTCGCAACGCAACGGGGGCCGCTGGCGGCCACGACGCCGCGCTTCGCGCCCTCAGTTTCGCGCAACTGGCCGGCGACCCGCGCCGCATCGGCATCGCCATCGGCAACTTGGCGATGGGTGCAGACAGCCGTGGGAACTGGCTGGAGGCAGCAGTGGGGCATCGCCGCGCCTTCGACCTCTTTCGCGATGCCGGCGACGTCGTCAACGCGGCGGTGAGCAGTGTCTCACTGGCGTCGATCCTCATCGAGTTGGGCGACGTCGACGAGGCCGAGCGCGCTGCGGTCGACGCAGCACGCACCTTCGCCGCCGCAGGTGCGCTCGACGGTTCGTTACAGATTGCGGAGAGCTTCGTCGTGCGGGCTCGCGTTCGTCGCGGTGGCATCCCGCCGGTGACGCTCGACGCACTACTCGAGCGTGCCCGTGGTCTGGTCGTCGAGATCACCGGGCACGACGGGGAGATCGGCGCATTCCACGCCTGTGGTCTGGTCGAGATGCTGTTGCTGGCCGGCCGGGCCCAGGAAGCGATCGTTCAGACGCGTGCGCTACTTGATCAAGCGGAGCGGTTCGGTTCGGATCACCTCGTCCCGGCCATGTTGCGCCGACTGCTCGTCGTCGGC
>Ga0163144_10030299_pt1 | contig 10354 bp, 10 predicted proteins | sample OliLak19BULKMAT1_FD_123175 | JGI IMG/M metagenome (GOLD analysis project Ga0163144, IMG submission 123175) | Freshwater microbial mat bacterial communities from Lake Vanda, McMurdo Dry Valleys, Antarctica - Oligotrophic Lake LV.19.BULKMAT1 | ecosystem: Environmental > Aquatic > Freshwater >...
GGGGATGCAATTGCGATACATAGTCTCGAATCGCATCGGCCCAAGACGCATGCGACCATGCAAAGGGTCGTTGCAATGAGTCAAAGGGAGGAGACAATGATTCCGACGAAGATTGTTGTTGTTTTTCCAACAAGGGGGCAACTTCCCGTGGCAAAATGCGACCGTGCAAACTGCCCTTGTGACCCTTGGCATCCAAGTACACGACGGAATTGTTGTAAATGGGATCATAATAATATCGATTATTGACCACTTTATTGACTTGCAAGCGTCCTGGTGTCTTGCGATAACAATCACATATTTCATTTGGCCATAACATGCGGTTGGTTTGCCACGAATGTTCTCCCCAGGTTTGATTGTGAAATATATTTTCAAAAGTGGAAGATTGGACCAGATGAGGCGTTCGTAACTGTGGATCATACCATGTTCCCCATCGCAAATAATACACCAAACTCAAGTAAGTATATCGGGTCAAGGAATCTCCAATCAAGACCAGCCGAAGATTGTTTGGTCTCGGGAGTGTTTGTGCTTGTGATGATGAAGCCGTTATTGCTGTCAAAGTTGCAATTGTTTTCGAATGATGATTGGGATCTTGCTGTCCACTTGGCGGAGACAAGGAACCCACCAAGTACCATTCGATTCCCCGCAATGTAAAGGCCGCTAAAAATATGAGCAAGACGAGCGACCGCCGAGAAAGCGTGAGATTCTGTTGCGCCATGAGTCCGTGACAAGGCGAAACAAGAAAATTTCTTTCGACGGGCCTTCGAGCTTCTCGAACGTCAATTCAAAAGCCAACCACTCTAGCTAATAATCTCCGTGCGGCTTCGGGGAGAATCAAGCAGCTGGATTCTTTGAAAAACATTTGGCAGTCTAGCTGGAGCATACTGTAGCGACTATAGTCTCAAATAGCTACTACGTAGGAGACAGAGCTGATCGTTTATGTTAGGCATGGACATGGGGACCGTTGGAGAACTGGCCGTTGATTTATTTAGTCGCTCACTCGACCTCGCTGTGATCCATGCATGGGGCATGTTCCAAACTACAAACTTGATCACGCACTGCATGGAAGCACACACATACAGCCAATGGGAGACAGGAAGAAGGAGCTACTTGTAATGAACACATGGGGCTAACAGGTGCCTGATTGATTGCCACACAGCAAAGGAGATCAACTAAGTGAGTCTTTCGAAGATGCAAGTGTGCACACATGAAATGCCAGAATCAAGGTCTCGTTAACAATCTTTTGTCCCCATTGCCACATGACACTTTGGAGTGCCACCTTTCTGGCTAAATTGCTTTCCTTTGCTAGTGAGCAGACTGGTTTCTTGTTGCTATCCAACTGAAAATGATTGTGATGGTGGTTTTCTGGAATTTTTAAAACGAATGCCCAATTGAGCTGTTGTAGCCCCATTTTGTACTTTTGCAGGGCTCCTGTGGTAGCCACCAACTTGATTAGAGTCACCTGGGCTAGCCATGCCACTGTGTTTTGAAGTGAAACACAAGGATCATGCCAAACCAGACGGAAAAGTCATTGGAGCAGCTGTGTTTGCATTGATGGGGCTGACAAGTCATTCGGACCAGCTCCATTTTGTGCACTTATGAAATTCACAAACATATCTGGCGGGCGACGTTGCAACAACCAAGCTTTTTTGTGCAGAATGAGATGTCAATGCCTCCCATCTGGAGTGGCACGACATTGTCAAAGAATGCAAACATTGCGACAATGCTGCTTTTTCATGTCATTCTTTCCCAACCAAAAACAAAGTCCAATGTCATAGGTCTTGTATGAACTTGTGACCATTCAAAGCAAAGTTTGAGCAGGGCATCTAAATCATTCAAAGCTTCAGACTGCAATGTGTCTCCAGTCTGTCTACACTTCAGATTTTGTGTAAACAGATGCGAGCAGCAACAACGCACAACAACAATGTGCCTAAAAAAGAACAACCTTCATTTGGCAAGTAAACATTAGAAGTATCAACCAATGCTGCACATTTTGTAACACAATGGATTAAAAATGCTTTTGAAGCTTGCTCCGTTGAATTATTTTTGCTCTGAATGAATCACATGCTAAATGACATTGCCCAATCGAAGGAATTGTTCCCCAACTTCTGTGTGCATTGGTGATTCTCGATGGTGTTTCTACTGTTGGTGAGATCTTCTGCTGCACAAGTGCCTGTGGGGAGCCCAGACAGGTTGGCTAAAACTGCACATCAACTGACCCTCCCAACTGCATCATTTTCGGAGGAACCCGTAACAATGATTCGCTCGTGCCGATGATGCTCTCTCCCAACTTCTCAATCAATTGCGGATGAACCCAAATCAATAACTCGCTCGTGTCGATGATGCTGTACTTTTGACAGTCGGGGATGCGGCCATTCGACAGTGCTGTGCAACTAAATACTCCGGTCGATAATCCCGGTACCAGTACTGTATTTTCCAGGTGACTGGAGAAGAGTGTAGCGTTTCGAAAGTGTGTCGCCGACGTTGGAGCAAAGCCATCTACAGTAAAGGTTTTGTACATTTGGGTCCCCAAACTTCCATACCTTTTTGGGAATGAAGTTGATGGATAAAAGCGACAGTGATTGAAGATGACTTTCTGCGTCGCCGAAAGATCCAAGATTGCCACCGTAGCGTTCCGGATGCTCTGATTGCGGAGTAAAGGTCACCACGCACGGCAAAGAACCATTTGAATGAAAGGAAGTCAACTTGATTACCTGAACCGGTATACTCGAGTACTCGGAGTATTACCTTAACCGGTATACTCGAGTAATCGTAGTAAACGAATCCCATGATAAATGTCTCAGAAAAACTATGTATTAGAGGTCATTGACGTTAAAGGAATGAGTTTTAACAGGCTTTACCCTACGCCGCAACCATTACCAAAGGCTTATAATACTCTCTGGAGCAGGTCTTCATATAAATATGACGTGACAGTCATTTTGTTAAATGAGGCATCTTCTCCAAATTCCGTGACGGGATAGGCAATTGGGATGTCAAAGTCGGCAGAAATGGATATAAGTACTAAGTACCTTCGTTTCTTTTAACACAGTGACGAAGTTCCATGAAATCCAGGGCTATTGGGATGTCAAGGACCGGAAGACAAGTTAGAATTCGGCTTCTTGGCGGCACGGGATCCCCGAAGCATTCCAGTGACTGTGCTACGGTAGTAGTGCCGGCAAGCACTAACGAATACCACAGTATCCCTGTAGAACTGATCTTCTTCTTCTTCCCAGATCCATCCGTAAGCAGCAACCGACACAAATGAACACAGGCATAACAGTGCTTTGGAAGTATTACTGCTTACTGCTTGGAGCGTCTTGGAATAGAATGCTTCATGCAAAACTAAAACCCCGTCTTTTTGAATCTCACTCTTTTTGCTCACAAAAGCAATCTTGTAAACCAAAACATAAAATCACCGAATTGTTTCTTACTACTACTACTAAATATCAATAATTTAATTAAAATGATGCAAACTGGTACCATGGAACGCTTGCAAGAAGTGACTCACCTCAATGCCACGGGCGTCCAAGCCTTGATCAAGGGAGACGGAGGCAATACTCTAAGGGCCTTCAAAGGCGCACTGGCCATTATGGACCGCGTGGCCCAAGATCCTTCCTATGACGATGACTTGTTTGAAAACACGGAGCAATTTTGCATCTCACAGCCCATTGTTGGACTACAGGAGTGTAACCATGGCAATGTCAGCAATGACAATGTGAACAATACCTTTTTCCTCTATGGAAAAGCCATTGTCTTTCATGCCTCGGCCAAGATGGATATTCGCTTTGCAAATGCTGCCCTCTTGTTCAATTTGGCTCTAACCTTTCATCAAGGTGGATTGATGGCTTCATCACGAATGGGTCACCAACAAGCCAAGCTCCAAAAGGCTGTTTCCTTGTACAATCTTTCCATTCAAGTGATTCAAGACGATGCCGCACATGCTTCCCCGGCGGCCTCTGCCATTTTCATGGCGGCCTTGAACAACTCGGCACACATTCAATATGAAATGTGCGATTACGAGGCGTCTACGGCCACACTCAAGATGTTGGAATGGGAAGCTTACCAACAAGTGTCCTCTGTTGTACAAGAACAACAGCAACCATCCTACTGCAGCTCCAAGTTACTCGAGAATGAAGACATGGACCAACTTTTGCTCAATGTGGTTTGTGTCAAGAGACCCTCCACGGCGGCCTCGGCATGAGCAAGAAGCATCGACATGAACTGAACAAAGCAAACAAGCAAGCAAGAACTACAGTACCACTGGTTTTGGAGCGAACCAACTCTTCATGTGATTTTGGGTTGGTCATTCGCTACGGAGTATGGACGATCTTCATACACTGCAATGCATACATACGAATGTACAATTATAAATGAAGCTATATGGTTTTCATAAACACGAACATACTTCTATTGTTATCTTTCTAGCTTGTTTATCTTGATTAGCTATACATCATTCCCATCTACAGGGGCTACAACAAGCTAGCTAGCTGCCGACATGGCGCTGGCCAAACGAGGGAGGGTACCTACCACCTTCCAGGTAGCAAGGAGGCAGACCAGCCCATGTGTTTGTTTATCAATCTCGTCTACTAGCTAGGTTCATGACAACGGCAACTGCAACCCAGGTACGTAGGCCTGTCTAGTAGTTAGGTCTACTTGACACACCTCTTGTCACACATGAATCACCATTCTCAGTTTCATTTGGCCATTGACACATGACTCCAAGTATATATCCGTATATATCTACAGTTGCTCTACATTACGGAGAAACTGGCAGCTACTCCTACCACGCACTCAGCAACTACTACTACTAGGAGTACATATATTGAGCCACGTCTGATGTTTTATTCGGAAGCCGGGATACTGTAGGAGCAAGAATGGTACTACAGTATGACAGTACTGTACTCTGGGTAAGCAGCTACTGGAGTATTTCTACGGTGCGTACTGAATGTAGCAAATCTAAAATGTGCCGAGCTGCCGACTCCAGATTTCCTGGAAGTCACAATAGCGCAAAACAAAGAAGACTACTCCGATTACCGCGTCTTACGGCGTTCGTGCAAGTGTTCGTGGGAACAAAGGCCTAGTTTTACGGGGTTCGTAAGAGGGCAATAAAACGAATTGGCTTCCGGTTTTTTGAATTCCGAAGTCGCAGTGACCAAGAACTACAGTAAAGTTTACTGCGAGTAGGCAATAATTCTACTGCAGTAGGTAGAAGTCTAAGAACTATTTGACGCAATCATGTATGGGTCGGAGTATCACCCATTGAATACTAGCTAGTAGTAGGTTCGAATGAAAGCGACCGAGGAGCATAGAGCGACGCAGAGTCATTTTAGCGGGATCGTTTGCGATGGATGAGGCTATTGGAGATTTACCCTCGTGGAATGCGGCTTCCGAGTGAATATAGCACAACCACCACCGGCATTCATGATTGGCGATTCAACGAGAAAATGGGCGCTCACGATCCCGTTTCGGATGCAATGCCAGCTTCAACTTCGTATCGGTCTTTTACTTTTTGTATCTGGGCTTCTTTGACCCACATTTGTCGTCGCAGTTCCTGGGATTCGTCCCGTAACCGTTCTATTTCTTGCTCGTGTGGTTTCAGTTTGAGATGTTTCCATCGGCGCTGCTCATCGAGTCGAACCAATTCTTGAATCTCCTGCATGGAGAGTGTGTGAGTGTGGTGACCAAGATAGCGGAACAAGGAACGAATGAGAAACTCAATGTGGAAGCGTGTGCGTGCGTGTCACTCTCTTTGAAATTCAAGGATGATGGCTTACCTCGTGCTTGTTCAATCGATACTCTGGGTCCATAAAGTAAACAGGCCAAGGCTTATTCATGGCCGCCAAGCCAGCCGCGTCTCGTTGCCATTGTTGGGTTTCAAAGATGCCCGGGTTGCCATGATTGGATGTCGGAGCATCCGTCCAATTCTTGACGCACCGTACCAAGAGCTTGAGATCATCTCCAATGTTTTCTAGACGTTTGGTCATGGCATTGTCGATTGGATGTCCATAGGTTTTGTATTTGCGTCTTGTCGCTTTGAGATTGGCAAAAAAGTTGTGAAAATGGTAGGCCGTGTGCGGACCTTGATGATTGGCAGTAGTAGTAGTACTGGTGTTGGCATCGGCACCCGTAGCACTATGGGTATTGAGTAGTTTGTACTGGTGTCCACCACACTGTCTCCTGAAATCGGCGGCACTCCAAAGCGGGTACTTGTTGCCCTGGATGTTTCCAAAGGAATGGTTGTACGTTTTCTCGTTAAGCGTTTCGCAATTGTCGGCATATCCATTAGCTCGTAGGTAGTCTTGCTTACGGGGAGCCAGTGGATTAGCGGTTTCATTGCCAATCAATTCAATGCAAGCTCCAATAATCATGTCTGAACGAAGAATTCAACAGTTCACCGATAACCATCAACATTGTGAGCACATACAATGAAAGAAAGCTTTACATATGATCGAACCTCCCTTGGTATATAATAAGAACACTCCATACCTGGATGATACCAATCGCGGTTCTTGACGCCACATTCCGGAGAGGACTCAAAGATTCGAGTAAAGCCCGCAATTTTGACTTTTGGATTGAAGCAATGATGCCTTTCATAATCCAATGCCTCGACGGGACAAGATTGGACGGCGCGAAAAAAGTCTCTGCAAGCGAGAGGCCGGTATATAGAGAGAAAGTATATAACGAGAGATGATACAATCAAAATATGAGTTGAATGTGATTCACACGTCCCATGTATCATCATGTTTCGACCCCACCACTACCTGTGGCTCGGATTTCCTACTACCACTCTAAAAATAGTGTACAGTGCGGTGCAACGTACCGTGTAAAAGTTTCATCGGCATCGGTGATATACCCGATATCATCAGGTCTCATTCCCATCTCTCGCCATCCCTTTAAAATTTCTTGTCGTTGTCTGTGTTCTCGTGCCATGAAAAATAGTTTGTCCTCCTCATTGACATACCGACGAAATTGAATTTGTGGAGTGCCAAACAGCTCCTTGAATTTCTGGATATGCTTGGGCTTGCGTGTAATTTTTCGTTTATGCCCCGTTTGGGTCCGATTGGATTCGACAAAGACCATGCCGGCAAAGATGCCGTAGGTTTCGGCGGCAATAATTTCCAATAATTCATGCGGTTCATCCGCCAGTAAACTCCCATAGAAGATGCGTCGTGGTGTTTTGGGTATAGAAATGGGTATAGAGGCATATTGTTGCAACATCTCCAGCATGACGGCGGATTGAGTTTCATTGGGATTCACAAGATCATCGTTTGCTGGCTGCTGTAGAAATCCATAGCGTTGACACCGCGTGTCCAAATCTTGGTTATCAATTTCCTCTTGAATGGCCCGAAAAAAGGATTGCCTTTTTTCGGAAAGAACTCCTTCCGGAATGACATCATCATCGTAGTAGGGCATTCGATCCTCCGCGCCGCCTTGTAATAAATCTGACTGTGATGATTGGGATTGCAATCGCCTTGGATCATCATGATATAGAAAAGGAGTTCCAGAAGAGAGTGATCGATGGGCTTGATGGACCAATGGAAGAGCCGCACCTACCCAACCCAGGATAAACAACAACAGTAACCCACCAAGAGTGACCACGGCCTCGCGGTCCTTGGTGCTGTTGATCTTGGCTTCACGTCCTACTACTAGTCCTTGTAGGGGAGGGTTGTTGGGTGGATTCCTAAAGATACTGCTGCTGTTGCTCATTTTTTCTCCGTATTGTTTGTAAATTGAACCAGGCTGTTTATTGTTGCTTTCCAGTATGATTACTGCAGTCCGTCGAAGACGGAACACATCGAATGCTATGATCGGTCTATTCGTGTAGTAGCTATTCTTCTTGAAGATCTTCTGGCGTTGATAATCAAATGAGCTCGACGAAACGGTTGAATTGTGAGCCTGGCATGACGGGGTGCGCGCATAGGTGTTCCCATTCAGAAAATAGTCGCACACATATTCAGCACAGCATAAAGGAAAAAGGAAGTGACTCATCTTTTCATACATAGAGATAGACACAGTGTAGCTCTCGCTCTACGACGTACTAGGAAATCATTACCAGGTAACTGCCGTGGAAGGGGGATCCCAACAATGCCGTGGCAACTGCCAAATTGCTTTTGACTCTGACGGCTGCATTCGGGACATTGAGATTGTAGTTTAAGCTAGGAGTTTGGTGGAAAGTGAAGCTTTTTTTGTTTTGTTTTTCATTCTTATCATTAGAATCATTCGCCAATCTTATCATTCACTTTTCTATTGAACAACATTGTCCACTGGGCACAACGTCAAGCAGGGTAGTTACGGGTGTTTTCGGAATCAATGGTTTATTTCCCCATCTTGCACTACGCTTCGGTCACCACGGTAGACTTGCCTACCAAAAAAAGGTGTTTCGACGTAATTATTAGCTAACAGTGGGAGTGGTTCCACACGAGAGTCGAGTTCCAGCCAATGTCCCTTTTCTTGTCTCGCGCGCGCTCTCTCTCTTTGCGGGTCGTGTAAGCGTGCTGTGGCGTAGTAAATTATATTAAGTGGTGAAGATGCGTTGAGTGGACAAAACTGGCTGCCTGCAGATTGGACAAGAAGAGGGACTGCTCGGGTTCATGATTTGGTGACAACACTCACTGCAGACCGCCAAATGTCCGCAAGGAATAAATGCAGTCGAAGGCGGAGCCGATAAGCAAACGACACAGCAAGGCGAAGCGGGGTTGTTGTTGGTGGTGGTATGGGCATCCTCCTCTACCGCGAGTAACAGACTGGCTATCGTTATGGTCTCGAGCGAAGATGATACCGCGACGTTGGGGCATCCATTATTCCTTCTCGCGTCCTCCTCGTCACTACGTGCTGTATCCCGCATCATACATGTAGCACACAAATCATAGTCACAACCCTGAAAACATCTCCACATGGGTTCTTCCGGGGATGTTCCCGAAAAAACCGTCTGGTTGACATCCATCACAGTACCAGAGGCCACCAAATCTTTGATGAATTTGGGCACTGCTCGATGGAACCATGGTATGATGATTGTGGTACACGGGATGACGCCGTGCAAAATTGGAGACGCAAGTATCACACAAATCGTAGTCGCAACCTTCTTGGCAGTGCCAAATCCTGGAAGGTGTTGTTGTTCTGGTAGAAGTGTTGCTACCACATTCATCACAAAACCATTCTCCTCCAAATTGGAAGTGAACAATGGAGGGATCAGCCACAAAGAGAAGGTGTGCGTGGAGAGGAACTTTGGCCAATACAAGTAGTGGATCTTGTCTTTGACTTTCCATCTCGGATTCGGTTTCTCGGTCAGGAGAGATGTTCTGGCTACGTCTTGCAGCAACAGGAGCAGCAGGAGCAGCAGACACATACGAATTTCTGATTCTCAAGGCCTCCAGTATGTTTCTTGGAATGCAAGTGTTCGTAGGATCGCAATGTGCTAGACAATGCCCTTGGTAGACATGATCATTTGTAATGGGAGTGCGTCTTTTCAAAAGATGGATGGAATGGGTTCGGATTCCACAGCGAAGACATCTTCCGAGCCGTTCCGCTAAGGCACCTCGTTGCTGTGGAGTAAGGGCTGTACCATTTCTCGTAAAGCGAGGGATCTCAAAGAAATCTCTCTCTTGTGATGGTGTTGTCATGTTGATATTCGCACGGTAGCTAACAGTTTATTTGTTTTCTATGATTCGACTGAATCTGATTTAGTGAAAAGTAAATTTTACTGTATATTTCGGGTCAATTATTTGTTGAGCCACACGCCCAGGGTGCACACGGTGGGCCTGTGGTCCACCCTGGAACCACTATCTCAAATTGCCATGAGGTTTTTGTCTTTTGTCAGGCACATGTTGGGACACTTCTTTGGCTATTTGACTACCATACTTTTAACAAATGTTCTAGAAGAATCCTCATAGCAGTTGTGTTCTATTTTTTGGTCACAGCTTGAATTGTGATGGTTCACATTCATGACTGGTCAAAGTTCAACAACATTCCCCGCGCCAATTTCGTCATCCATTCCCACATCCTCATCATCAACTTGATGACCATTGACATTAGGCCTACCACTGCTATGGCTGCTGCAGGCCATCAATGTCATCATTTAACCATTCATCCTTGTGGATTCCACAAACATTGCTAGCGTTGACTCACTCCTCATCGGCTCCCTCTGCAACTGGATGACTTTTGTTCTTGTTTTCGTTGGCCTCCACCCAAGTGTTAAAGTGTACATCCAGACATTTCACTTCAACCTGGTAATGTGGATTAAGTGGTGACAGCACCACTGACCATTGCACAGAACATCCGAACAAGCTGCAGATGCAACACTGGCATAAAGTTAGCACCCCAAACCATTCCATCACGGCAGACAATCACATTCTGTTCA
>Ga0163144_10030300_pt1 | contig 10354 bp, 7 predicted proteins | sample OliLak19BULKMAT1_FD_123175 | JGI IMG/M metagenome (GOLD analysis project Ga0163144, IMG submission 123175) | Freshwater microbial mat bacterial communities from Lake Vanda, McMurdo Dry Valleys, Antarctica - Oligotrophic Lake LV.19.BULKMAT1 | ecosystem: Environmental > Aquatic > Freshwater > Lake...
AAGATCGCGGTTGATTTTGTTGCCAAAAGATCTGAGCGCAAATGTGCGAGCTTTCTTTTGTAGGAATCAAATGTGCGAGCTTTCTTTCAGCCGAACCAGAACGAACACACCCCGCCTTTTGCAAACCAACAAAAGTTACCGTTACAGTGGGACCGCGCAACAATCTTCTAGTCATTGCTACTACTGTAGTATAAACACAATACAAATAATACAATATTGGATTGGATATATACAGTAGAATAGATAAGCCATACGCGTGAGGCAACTTCAGCAGGTCAGGATGGGTAAGAAGTCGAGGAGAAATAGGGATAGAAGCACGAGCCTAGCGTCTATGTTGTCGGCTAGGCGGACATTTGAAAAGACATGGTCTCAGGGCCCTCCCGAAGGCATGGGCCAATCGGAAAGCAGGCACTGCGCTGTGTGTTCCATAGAGCTAGTCCGTTGGTCGGATTGGAGGTCCGACATGGGGCGGATTCTGTTGTCGTGCTGTGGATTTGTCATTTGCCGAAAGTGTAATTCCGATATTCAGGCCGTGGCCTCAGATTTCGCGGCTGCGAAGAAACCAGAGAAGTACACGGATTTGCTGGTAAGCTCTAAAAGACTATTAGCCGAACATCAAAATCAAATCAAGAACGGACTGTGCCCGAAATGTGGAGGCACGAGGCATCAGGAGGGCTCACACGAGCGGTACATGGAGCTGATGTTACGTGCCAAATCTGGTCATGTTGAAGCTCAGTATAGAGCGGGTCTAGACATCGAAGGAACTAACCTAAGAGAATATACAAGTGCCGGCATTCATTTCTGGGATGCCGCTGCCCATAATGGTCATGCAGGGGCAAGCTTACTCTTGGCTAGAATCAATCTTTTTGGTCTGCGGGGGGTTCCGGTTGACTCGGAAGCAGCACGTCACTACTTGGGTCTTTGTCCTCCCGAGAGCGCAGAGGCGCGATTTGAACTTGCTGCTATCGCACACATGGAGGTGTCGCAGGGAGTCTTTAACGGCTCCATGAACTATCATTCAGAAGACATTCGAAAAATTGTTGAAAACTACAAGATAGGGGCCGATCAAATGTACGCTCCTTCTGTCAGCATGTATGCGCAATATCTTCTTTCTTCGAGCGACGAAATCACGGAAATGCTTGAATTAGCCGAAAAGATAGGCTCTATGGAATATTTGCTGAAGGGAGCAATGGGGAAGAGGTGCCTGTCGAAGCAAAACCTTGGGTGTCTGGTCATCGATACCCAGAAACAATTAGTCAAGTTCTAAGCCGGGGTGATTTGCGAAGTCTGTTTTGGGTTGGGAGATTACACCGAAATGACCCCAAATCCATTCCGGATGAGTACTGGAACGTGCCAGTAATAAAGTGGTGCGGCAAATGCAACAAAAAGGCAAAGGGCGAGTTTGTTTGCGGACGTTGCTTTTCCCAGGGCTATTGTGGAGATGCTTGTGGAGAGGCGCACTACAAGGCCCACCGCAAAACATGCAAAGAAATGCGAAGAAAATTCGAAGTTTTGAGCTTGGCAAGACCTTGCAAGTTGATTGTGCGTGGTGTGGATCCCTCAACCCAACTAGTAAATGCGAATACTGTAAGGAGGTGTCGTACTGTGATGAAATCTGCAAGATTATGCATTGGGAGGAAGGGCACCACAAAGAAGATTGTTGGGAATTCGAAGGGTAAACGCGTAGTTGCACCACAATTGACCCATGGCCAGAACCAGGCAGACTTGAGAATTGGAGGAGAACAAATACAAACAGGCAGAAATACAAACGATCTAAATATATCTAACAGCGTTGTCGTTGATCAATTCTCGTTTTTCAAACTCCATCCAAGGCTAAGACCAGCTAGTGGGGACCAGCTAATAATGCAGCTTTTCTTCTCCTACTTCCTATATTGCTGAACGTGGTGCTCCTAAGTTCCATGCATCCCCATCCCATCACCTACTAGCTAGTAGACTAGGTCGCAAGAGCCAGCTAGCTGCGTCGATTCTTTCATCCTCCGGGGCCTGGGTTCGTGTCAAAGAACGCTTTTCTTTGCTGACTCACACTTGATCTCTTTTGAGTCTATGTGCGACCATGCTATGTTTCTCGCCAAAAATGCCGACGGGAAAACTAAACACCGAAACAATCCGACGACGGCAAAGACTTGAGGAAGGTTTAGCTACCTGATACTCTACTACGAGAGCAGGATAAGCTGGCAAAAGGTGGCATTAGAGAGCTACTTGAACTATTCATTAGCTATCCCAAGCTGGCATTGAATTGATTTTGTTTGTTTGCAAGTGCTTGGTGTGAGCCGCCTTTACTTTATTTCGCCTTTTTGCAGGCACTCTGGGTGTGGCGTTTCTAAAATTGCCCCCTTCCACATAGGCCGCCAAATAAACTTTGATTTGCCGTGACAAAGCGAGGTTGGATCTCCGTCTTCAATTTTTTTACAAGCATTTTTACAATGAGACCCAACAACCCAACAACATCAACACATGTCATTCAAAAAATGGCCAATTCCGTCTTTGTCTATGGCTCGTTAATGGCTCCTCCCGTGGTACAAGAATTAGTGGGGCGATTGCCGCCGTCTATTCCACACCCTGTTCGATTATGGGGACATTCACGTCATCCCGTCAAAAATCAGGCCTTTCCAGCCGTCATCCCTGCAGCAACTGCAAACAGCAATCAACAACAAGGTAGTTTTGTGGATGGAATGATTTGGTGTGAATTGAGTGATTGGGAAATGAAAGTCTTAGATTTTTTTGAAGATGTCGAATACCAACGAACCAAAGTCCAGGTGGAACCTCTTTCACAACAGCAACAATCATCATCATCAGAGGATGATGCTACGACGAAGAAAACACTCTTGGAAGTCGATGCCTATGTATGGGCGAACCCTCAATCGGAACTGGAATTGGACAAGGACTGGAATTTTGAACAATTTTCTTCCCAAAGATTGGAAGAGTACTTGCAAAATACGGTCCGGCCCTATCGAGCAGAATTTGATAGGCTTGAAAAAGAAGAGCAAAAATAACAATTAAAGTTCATCCAATTTTGCAGACAGGCAGCAACAGCCGCTCTTTCAGTTCAGCTTTTACAGAAAGTACTGCTTGTAACTACCACAGTTGTACATGTTCACCAAGCTATGGCTACGATAGCTTCTAAACTGCGACCCGGGATTTTTGAATACACAGCCAACACCATTTGGCAAAGCGAAACGAATATTAGAACTAGCCTGAACATTTCGTTCGCCTTCCTTCATGCGCTGTCCGAGAGCTTCATAAGCATCACCTTGGTTTCTGTGCAATTTTGCTGTACTTTTGAAAACGCATTTATCCTTTTGGAGCCATCCCTTGTTCCTCTCATTTTATTGGGCTGGCAAGATATTCCCATTTTGTTTTGCATTTTTCAAACATATTTGTCAATAAAATAAAACCTTAATATGAAGGAAAAATCGACCATTCAATCACAGCCGATTTCCCGATTATATAAGTATATAACTTTTTTCTTCGGTAGATTGCTTGGTTTCTTAGGTGTGCGAGTATCCTTTTTTTCACTTCACATTTTCGTAATTCATAAAAAAGCTGGTTGTTTTTTGTTTGTTTCTTTTGGCGTTTCTTGTCCAATTCCTATTCCAATGTTTATGCCTTAAGACCCTTCTTTTTGACAGGAGCCAATCCTGCATTCAACATGTCATCCAACGCGGCATCCTTTTTGGGCTTGGCCTTGCGAACCACAGGTGCACTGCCGCCAGTGTCTCCGCTTTGGGCTGCTTCTTGCTCCTTTTTTGCCGCTACTTTGGCTTGTAACTTGGCAGCATCCGATGCATTGCGATCTTCGGGGCGTCCTTCCTATTCATAGTAAAGTGTATGAAGCATGCCGTGTGAGTATGTGCATTTTAAAATACGAAGAAGGCGACAATGCATTTCGCCCTAGCAGGGGCAATAATCACGTGACACCACGCATACATGAAAATGAGAACGCATGTATGCAATACACCACAAACATACCCTCTTGTTGCCCCCGGCTTTCGCCTGTAGCTTGGCCTGGGTTTTGGCCCTATCTCGTTCTCTCTTGTCACCTCGTGACATTTCCTATTACAACAACTCTAGTAGTCTTTAGTAATGACAACAAAACTATTTCAACACAATTCAAGTGTGGGCAGAGAACCAGATCGAAAGAAAAGGAAAAGAACCGCGTGAAAATGAGAGGCGTTGACCGACTAAGCAAGACGCCATGGAGATACCGGTACCAGTACGCACTGTTCACAACCCACATGCACAGTAGTCTACTACTAGTACTAGCTAGCTAGCTAGCTAGTACTCCAGAGTAGTTAGTACTACTGTACGTCGTACTAGTAGCTACTAGTACCTGCAGAAAATTGAAGACAAGCAAGCTTTCAAGGAAGCGACCGGCAAGCAGCGAGGTCGTTGTATCGTGCGGGGCAATTACACGTCCAAGACGAATTTAATATTGAGAGCGCGCGGGGACTCAGGAAGGGGATCGTGTGGAGTCATTGCACGTCCAAAGTTAATCATGAGAGCGAGGGGGAACACAACCGTTTCCTTTGACCTCACTTTTTGTAGTTTCTTCACTTCTTTGTTCGTCGTTTAATTAATTAATTGGGTCGTTTTATTTACAATCTCCCTCATTTTTTCATTTCGAGACTAACATCTTCTTGTTAGACAAACTTAATAAACTTCTGTATTGTAGTGGAAGACATAGGATCAACATGGACTACTTCTACTGGCGCCTCCATGACAACTTTCTAGAGGTTTGTTTCTCGAAACGAGAGTTGCCAGGGATGAATAAAAACAATATTATGGAAATGGAAGTCCACGACGCCGTTGCCATGAGTCAAATTCAGTTGGAAAGCGCTGACTGCTACAATAACCTTAAAGCAGTATACAAAGCCGAAGTGAATTCATGGGATGATGTCGATATGGTTCAAGTTTGGATCTCTCCATCGTTGCTCCCTTTGGAAGAGGAAGTGGAGCGCTTTGACGACAACGTCATCTTGAACGAAAACGGCACTACTTCTCGCCCGCTGCTCCACGAATGGGTCCACGCCATGAAAACTCTTGGACAAAGAGTTTCCAAGATGCAGGACTTCGTCTTGTTAGTTCGAAAGGCCGGTGCTCCTGGAACAGAAAACTACTTCCCGTTGAGTGCATTGACAGCCATGTTGAAGGAGACCCCCGAGATTCGCAAAATCGACGCATATGCATTGCTACTTGGTGACCATCCACACGAAAGTAGTGATTTCAATAGTACAGTGAATCATAAATGCCGTTTTCTTGAGGCGATTACATACGGTGGATCTAAATTCAGAAGGGCGCCTCGTCTGCAAGACAGAGAGGGGCCGTTGGCTGCAAGCCTTCTTGCTGTTCCTCGTCTCAGATCTCTTTCTTTTATTGGTCTCGTCTTTAGTGAGGAATATTCACATACCTTCATTACATGTTCTCACTGGAAAAAGCTTGCGCACTTGCGTCTCAATGTAGTTTTCGACACGAACATTATGACGTCGGTAACCAAGATTGTATCATCCAATCGAGAGCTTGTTGAATTAGATTTGGGAATTGCACCTTGCAAAACATGTAATCCAGTACGAAAGGAACACGAGGATGCTATGTACGATTTGACGTCAGCTCTTCAAGCATCGAATGTTGCGATCATTAAGTTGCGCACGCACGGAAGTCTTTTGAATGAAGCTACAATGGCAAGCTGGACAAACATGCTGAAGCACAACTACAAACTCCAGGAATTCTCAATTAATATTGACATTTCTCAACCTTTGTTGGGTGATCCTTACAAGCATTCTGACGACGCCTCGAACACTCATAACAAATGGACGTCTCAAATACAGTCATTTGTCAATCTGAATAAAAACGGGCGGAAGGAATTGTTTTCCAATTTCGAAACTGTTGTTGCGTCACCCAGCTTGTGGGTCCATTTAATCAAGGAGGTCTGTTCCATGGATGGTACCGCGGAGGATGTTCTGACATCCCTCTACTTACTCATCGGACAAAATGCGGGATCGATTACTAACTCTGTGCTCAGTGCGCCTCCGTTTCAGCCCAAGTCCTCTGGTAGGCTTGAGGTAGATCTTGGGGGCAGCCATACGCTTTCTTTGCTCGATATATACGATGTTGAACGAGAACGGCACATGTTGCTGAAAGCCTTAAACTCTAGCGAAAGGGAACATGCAAATCTCGTTGGGTATTTGTCTGGTTCTAATCTATGTGTCGCCTGCTATGTATTGATCATCGATGCGTCACCAGATTCTTACAAGCAAAGAGCCACAATTTGTTACGCCATTCGACAGAACCCATTTACTCCCAAGCAATTTGGATATACCAAGATCGATCATTTTCGAAGAAATTTAAACGAGAGATGGAATAAGTTTGAGTCCAGCAGGCAAAGGGTGGTAAATCTGCTGACACTCGCAGAGAAGACGCTAGCCTCGTTGGCCCCTCGCCTACCTACTCGAATCAGCCGTCGAGCCAACAAAGGTAAACGTACTAAACCTCGTTACGGCGAAGAACCTGTGCCCCTCCTTGAAGCTGCAAGCGCACCTACGCAAGAAACCCCGGAATTTATTCGAGTCAGCAGCCGATCCAATAAAGGCAAACGTATCAGGCTACGTTACTCGGAAGAATTTCCGTATTAGCTTTGCTTTTGCAAATGGTCGTCAAAGCGCTCGTCAGCTCCCAGCTTTTTCTCCAGGACTTGGAGTGAAAATGCGGAAGCATTTCCTTGGGAGGGAAAGAGATGAGGACCTACCCTATTGAATCTACTAAATAAAAGTATATAAAAAAACTACCTAATTGTATCGTCTCTCCACTTGTCAGCATTAGGGTTGGGCCCAATAGAGTGTGTTAAGTTTGACTAATAACCTAACCGATGAGGCATTCTACTAGTAAAAAGAATTGGACATGCTCGCTCGTCAAAATATCTTTGTCAGTTTCTCTTAGGCATCAGCTGCACTAGTTTTAGGAGCCTGCACTATCAAAGACCCTGACTCCCTACTGTTAGCTACCAACCATCCAGCCAGACTTCAGGCTAATACTAGGCTTATCCTAGCTAGAAAGCTAAAAATAGATAGATCATCTGTAAATCATGATTGTATGGATTTTGCTGTGTGCGTCCATATCCAATCGATGTCTTAAGTATGTCGGATACGACATTTGGTGCCGGTTACTCCGGGTAAAAAGAACTTCTGTCATTGCAAAATGGTGGATGACCATGTCTATTGGTCCACTTGTCAACACAGAAGCACGATTGACAACGGAGACGTCAACATCAACAGAACTTCTTCTTTCTCCATCCCTCGGAACCCGAGATTCGTTAGACTGGGCTTCTGCTGGTGTCTGTGCTGGTGTCTGTGTTCTACAGCTAACTGGATTTCATTTTCTGTGAAACAATAGAAAAACTTTCTAGAGCCAGGAAGACTACACGAAACCTGCGTCAAACACTTGATGGATTGTTGTCAATAACTTACTTTCCAAGAACTCGAGTATACATTACTTGAGAAGGCAATCTTTCTATCTAGATTCATAATTTTTTCTACATCTATAGAGCACCATGAAGCCTTCTTTGCAATACCAACGTTTGGGTCGACTCCTATTACAGTCACCAGCACGATGTGTCCATGTCCCAACGGCCCAGTCTCGGTTGATGACCGGCGCCAGTCGAAGCTTTGCATCCGCGAGGCCCTTGCCAGAGGAAGAAGCAAACTATCATCAGAATCACCACCATCATCAAAATAAGAATGGCGAGCATACCGTAGGCGTGGGTGCCCCCCTCCACGGAAGTCAAACGTCGTCTACTGCCGTCGCGGCCAAGGGCAGTTTGGCACCGAACCAGAAAGAAACGCCGGTTGCAGCAATGACAGCACCCGACAAGAAGAAATACGTTGTCTCAAGCAGCAGTAACCATGACACGACGACGCCAACGCAACTGCAGCAGCAACAAGACGAACCATATGTGTCGCCTTCGGAACTCCATTACACGGGCAATGCTACCATGCCATTGACCAGTGTGTTGCACATTGTCAAGCCGCACGAAGATGTCCCACGAGGAATTTGGCCCGTCTTTCGACTCATGGTACGTTTTATGTATTGTCGTGTCATTATTTATTACAGCGCACGCTTTGGGATTGGCGATGTATTGTGTGCCTTTTTGTTATTTCATGACTTGCAATGACTGTCTATGGTTTCTCACGATTGGTCTTCTTACACGCCTTACCTTTAGGACGAAAATGGGACATTTCGTGACCCCAAATATGATGCCATTCCGAAATCTTTTGACGAAGTGACGTCCAAGACGAGCCAAAGTAACAACAACAAGAAGGAACAACAAGACTTGCAAGAACTCCAACGGCAACTGATGGAGCAATACCCCTTTCACAAGGAAGAATTTGAAAGCTCGGGTCTGTTGCATCCTTCCAAACATGCCTATCCCGATACGAATTCCAAGAATACCTTGATGCGAGTCTACCGTCAAATGGTACGACTTCGTGAAATGGATACCCTCTTTCAAAATGTCCAACGGCAGGGACGCATTTCCTTTTATATGACGTGTCATGGAGAAGAGGTATGTATGAACAACTTGTTCGCTTGACGTGTCAACCTTCGTACATTTCGGCTTGAGCTAACATCACTTTCCTCTGCTAATATAAAACAAAACAGGCCATTCACTTTGGATCCGCTTCAGGATTGGAAATGGGTGACACCGTCTTTGCCCAGTACCGTGAAGCAGGTCTCTTGATGTGGAGAGGATTCACGCTGGAACAGTTTGCCAACCAATGTTATTCCAACGATGCGGATCTTGGAAAAGGCCGGCAAATGCCCGTTCATTATGGTAGTCGTGCCTTGCAGTATCAAACGATTTCCAGTCCACTGGGAACTCAAATTCCGCAAGCGGTCGGAGCTGCCTATCATTACAAACTCCAAGGCAAGCCCAATGTCACGGCCTGTTTCTTTGGAGATGGAGCGGCATCGACGACCGACTTTCATTCCGGTCTCAACTTTGCGGCGACGCTGCAAGCACCGGTGATTTTCTTTTGCCGCAACAATGGATATGCCATTTCCACGCCCGTCACGGATCAATATGCCGGGGACGGCATCATTTCCCGAGCTCCGGGATATGGCATGGCCGCCATTCGTGTCGATGGCAATGACTTGTTTGCGGTTCATGCTGCTATGCGTCATGCTCGAGCGTATGCTTTGGAACACTCGGCGCCCGTGTTAATTGAAGCCATGACGTACCGATTGGGGCATCATTCGACCAGTGATGATTCGACCCGGTATCGTGACAAGGATGAAGTGGAAGCCTTTGAAGACCGCTCCGATCCGTTGGCGCGCGTGGAAAAATTCCTCAGGAAGCAAGATTGGATCTCGGCGAGTGATGCTGCAGATGTCAAAAACGAAGAAAAGAGAGCCGTCTTGAAGGCTTTGGCCGATGCCGAGAAGCGAGGTCCACCGGCCTTGGATGAAATGTTTACGGATGTGTATTTTGAAATGCCGCCACGATTGAAGGAACAACGGGCCAAGTTGCAGGAGCATTTGAAAAAGCACAAAAACAAGTACGACCAAGCACTGCATTAGGTGTGGAACGAACGATGACAGGAGATGACAGCCTGGCGCAGAAGACAGCAGCAGAAGAGGAGCAAGCTGGATGGCGGGGGCATCATCTTCCTCAACTCGACAACAAACGGCTACAGCCCGACAGGAATAGATGATAGGTGCTTTCCTGTCTATATGCCAACACTACATATATAGATGACGTCAACACCAACCTAGATTTTGATTTGAACCACTTCACGACAACAATACACGCCACACCTTGCAAAAATGACAAAAGAGCTCTTCATGCGGCAGACTTGCATGGCCGAACCACTCAACTGTACCGCAACGAAAAGAGAAGGCTCTAGTAAGTTCATTCAGCATATCATAATATTCACCCGCATCATAAAATTATATAATTATTAAAGACACTGAAAAAGCTTCTAGCCATTAGCCAGTATTACCATAAGCAGATAAGCCAGCCAACAAGGGCTTTCTACTTTGCTACAGAACTACTTCTTCTGAACAAACTACAGCCAGCTAGTAGCCCCTTGGCAGCAGAATCCATACTTAAGCTAGCTTCATTATTCTAATTTATTCATTCTCGTAGCATTCAGGGTAAATAAAAGACTTCCTTCAATGGTACGGTGACTGGGGACTTATCGTCATTGGTCTCCATGATATCCGCCATATACGCCCACCATTTCTGCACAATGGGGTTGGATCCCAGGTCTTGAGAGCTGCCCTCCCCCTCAATTTTCTGCACGGCAAACAAAATGTTGGTTTCAGGATCCAAAAATATGGAATA
>Ga0163144_10030301_pt1 | contig 10353 bp, 7 predicted proteins | sample OliLak19BULKMAT1_FD_123175 | JGI IMG/M metagenome (GOLD analysis project Ga0163144, IMG submission 123175) | Freshwater microbial mat bacterial communities from Lake Vanda, McMurdo Dry Valleys, Antarctica - Oligotrophic Lake LV.19.BULKMAT1 | ecosystem: Environmental > Aquatic > Freshwater > Lake...
GGCGGACGGGGTGGGGAGGGGGGGGGCGGTGCCGCCGGGTGGCGGGTTGATTTGTGCGGCGTCCCGCGCGATATCGAGGGAAACGACGGCCGTTCTGCCGGTGCCCGGAAGCTTGCGGCGGGCGGTGATGAAGCGGGTCGGATCATGGTAGTTGCTGAAGTCCCGTGCGAACTGGCCCTGGAAAGGTCCGATTCGGAGATTTCTGCGAATCTCGAAGTGGAGATGGGCGGTGTACATCCCCCGATTGGTCCCGATCCCACCGATGAGCTGGCGTTTGCGCACCTGCTGACCTTCCCGGATCGAGATTCGACTCAGGTGGGCGTAGACGGAGTCCACGACCTGGGGGATGCTCCCTTCCAGGTAGGCATGGCGCACGATCACCAGGTTGCCCCAGCCCATCCGCGCATCGCGGGCATACACCACGATGCCGTGCCCGACGCAGTATACCGGCGCTCCGTAGTCGGAGTTGCCGCCCGCCACGCCGTTCCAATCGTCCCCCATGTGGTGGCTCGACCGGAATCCGCGGGATTTGTAATACCCCTCGGCATCCGGTGGCCCCACCGGAAAGTCAAAGCCGTCCGCCATCGGGACGGTGGCCGAAGCGCCACACGCGACCCGCGGCAGAATTAGAAGGAGGAACAGCAGCAGGGTGGGGACACGCCGCATCGTTGAAACCTAGCGGCAGGGGGGCTGGGGCCGCAACCTGAGAATCCCGGGACTTGCCCCGCCCCTTCGCATAACCGTAGCCTGATGCCATGGCTTCCCTGACGTTTCTCGGCACCGGCCCCGGCGTTCCGCTCCCGGGCCGCAACCAGACAGCGATCTTGTTGCAGGCCCACGGACACCACGCCCTTGTCGATGCCGGGGAACCTTGCAGTCGCGCGCTGCGCGAGCTCGGCGTCCCGTTCGGGGCCATCGGCGCCGTGTTTGTTACGCACGGTCATTCCGATCACATCGGGGGCCTTCCGATGTTCCTGCAGTCCTGCTGGGTCGAGGGCCGCGAGGAACCGCTTCAGATCCATCTGCCCGGCGAACTGATCACCCCGCTCCGCGCCTGGCTGGAGGCCGTATATCTGCCGGTGGATCAACTCGATTTTCCGATCACCTTCCTCCCGTGGGAGGCGGGTCGCATGGTCGAGGTGATCGGTCTGCGTGTGATCCCGCAACCGACCACGCATCTCGATTCGCTCCGGAAACGATTCGCGCCCGCCGCCGCGGATCGTTTTCACGCTTACAGCATCGAGGTCGGCTGGGCCGGCGTGCGCGTGGTGATTTCCGGTGATCTGGGCGTCCCCTCGGACCTGGATTCCCAATTGGCGGCGCCGGTGGATCTGCTGGCCTGTGAGCTTTCGCATTTCTCGGCGGAAACGCTTTGCGACTACCTCGCCGGTCATTCGATCCGGCGGCTCGCCCTGACCCATCTCGGACCCACCCAGCGCGCCAACGCCCACCGGGTCATTCGCCTGGTGCGGGAACGCCTGCCCCGGATCGAATCCATTTTCGATCCCTCTGACGGACATCAGGTGGAGTTTTAGTCTGCATACCGCGCACCCACTCGCGGCTTGTGTGCAAGTGCCACCGCGAAGCCCGGTGAGAGAGGTGCGTTCTGGTCAAAGCCCCGCTCATCGCTTCTTACGGACCCGGCGGCGGCTCCCCGAGGCGCACATCCCGCACGTGCGCCTCGCGCATGGCGTGTTCGGCCAGTTCGCGGTCTCCCACGGCGGCGGCTGACTCCGCGAGGAGTACCCAGGACTCGGCGCGGAAGCTTCCGCCCTGATTTTGCATCCATTCGGCCAGTTCCGTGGCAGCCATGGCCGGTCGACCCGTGGCGACGAGCAGGCGGGTGAGCTGGCGTTGAAGCGCCCAGGATCGGGGCGCCTGCACAAGGCCGTCCCTGAGAAATTCCTCGGCGCGAGCGGGGTCCCCTTGCGCCGCGGCCAGCGAGGCCCGCAGTTCCAGTTGCCCGGCCCGCAACCAGGCGACATCGCCGACATGGCTCAGTTCCACCCCGGCCTCCGCGGTCCGACCGGCGGCGAGGAGCATGGCGGCGAGGGAGAGCCGGCCCGCGACGAGGTGCGGATGCTGGTCGATCACAGAACGCTGGAGTGCGATGGCGAAGGTGCGTCTCCCCTGGCGAAACTCCATCGAGGCGAGGTTCATCCGCATGCGCGCGGTGGAATCGGCCGTCCCGATGGTTTGCAGCACGAAGGTCGCCTGATCCCGCCAGTCGGCGTTGCGCAGCCAGGTGCGCCCGCAGAGAAAAAGCAGCCAAACGGTCAGGAGCGAGAGCACCAGCCGATGGGCGGAACGTCCCCACGCCCGGGTGGATCCGTGCCAAACCGCGCCCCCCGCCAGGGCGAGAAAGGCGGAGGGGACATAGAGCCAGTGCTCGGCGCAGGTGGCGTTGAGCGGGATCAATCCGCTCACCGGCAGGTAGGCGATCCCCGCGAGGAGCAGGGCGAGCCGGGCGCAGCGGGCGGTCGCTCCCTGTTTCGAGAGGCGCAGTCCACCCAGGATCCCAATGCCGATCAGGAGCGCACCCGTCACACCCCGGAACCATCCCCATTCGGCCAGCCGCAGATCGCGCTCCATCGTGAGCCGGAGGGGCAGCGCCAGCAGACCCACATACTCCGCCACGGCCTGCAGTCCCAACCCGATCCGCGGCCCCACCCCCGGGGGGTCGAAAGGAGGCACGGGAGTCGAGAGCGCCTGCGTGCGCAGGAAGGCATAGACTAGCCATACCAGCGCGACGGTGACGACCTCCGCCGCCCGGTGCTTTTTCGGACCGGGCAGGCCGTAAAGCAGGAGAATCCAGAGCGGGCCAAACAAGATCCCCGATTCCTTGGAAAGGGCCGCCGCAAGCAGCGCCCCGCCTGTTGCGCCGAGTCGGAGCAGCGCCGGGCCCGTGCCGATGCCGAGGCGGAGAGCCAGAAATCCGAACAGCGCGGCCAGCGGATCCGCGCGTCCGGAAACATACACGACGGCGGAGGTGTGGACCGGGTGGACTGCCCAAACCAAAGCGGTGGCGAAGGCGGCGGCGGGAGGCACTCCGAAGCGGCCCAGAAACTCGCGCGCGAATGCGTGAACCGCGAACACGGCTGCGGCATGGGCCACGAGACTCGTCCCATGCCATCCGGCCGGTTCGAACCCAAACCACGCGTAGTCCCAGATGAAGGTGAGGCGTTGGAGCGGGCGATAAAAGGCGGACCCGGTGGCATCGAGGAACAGGAAGTGCCGGAAGGATTCCCCGATGGACCACCAGCTCCGGATGAGAGGGTCGCGCAATACCAGCGCCGTGTCGTCCCACACAAACCCGTTCGCGAGCGCGGGCAGATAGACCGCGAGCACCGCAGCCAGCAGGGCCAGCGCGGCGGCGAGATGCGGCGGCGCGGCAGCGGTCTTCGTCAATGGGAGAGGGCCGGTCTGGGGGGGCATGGGCACGCCGCCCGATCAAACGAACGGCTCAGCACGCCTACCCCTTCCCCCACGGCGTCGCAAGCCCTGTCCGAACCCGCGCGGGATTTGCCACCCGTCCGGTTCGCCGCTATCCCTCTGGGATGCCTTCCTTCCTCTCCGTTGCCGCACTGGCCTGCGTGATCGCGTCGACCTGCATCGGCGGGCCGTCGGACGGCCCGCTGCCCGGAGGGGTGCGCCAGCTGGTGGTTTCCATTGGGGCCGACTGGAATGCCGCGCGGGGTCAGTTGCAGTGCTTCGAGCGGGCGCCGCTGGGAAAATGGAGGGTGTCGTCGACGCCCTTGCCGGTCCTGTTCGGACGTCACGGCCTCGCGTGGGGGCGGGGAGTGCGCGGGCTGGACGAACCCGGGCCTCGAAAATCGGAGGGCGACGGGCGTGCTCCCGCGGGTGTGTTTGTCCTCGGCCGGGTGTTCGGGCACACTCCCGCCGCACCCGCCGGAGCGGGGGTGGACTACCTCCAAATCACCGATCGCGATGCTTGGATCGACGATCCTGCCAACCCGAATTACAACCGCCATGTCCGCATCCCCGCCGGGCAACCGTTGCCCGCTTGGTTCAAGTCGCAGCGCATGCGGGTGGGTGACCCCGCCCACCGCTGGCTGGTCGAGGTTCGGCACAACGCGGACCCTCCGGAGCCGGGCCTGGGGAGTGCCATCTTTCTGCACATTCGCCGCGGACCAAACCGGACTTCCTCCGGCTGCACGACCATGGCCCCCGATGCCATCGAGTGGATGATCGGCTGGCTCCGCCCAGAGTCGAAGCCCCACTATGTGCTCCTGCCGCGGGCCGAATACCTTGCCCGGTGGCAGAGCTGGGGATTGCCGGGACCCGATCAAGTGGGTGCCCTGCTCGAGTGATCCCGCGCGGGGGTTTACCGCAGGATATTGGTAAGATATGATTGCCTCTCGCCGACATGCCCGCCCCCTCCTCCCCGAAGCCGACGCCACTGACCGATGCCTCCATCCGGGCGATCTCGCTCCGCCTGCGATGGCGCGGGGCACGCTCGGCGGCAGCGCGCTACGCCGGTATTTCGCGTCAGAACCTCGGCAAGTTTTTCCGTGAGAAAGGCATCGGTCGTGACAGCGAGGTATTGCTGCGCCTCGATCATTTCTCCCGGTTGCCGCACGCCGAGCAACGGCTCTACTGCGTGCGTCCGGGCAAAAACTCTGAACGACCGACCCCGGAGCCGGCTCCGGAGGTGGAGAGGCCGCCGGACGAGGAACTTCCGCATTGGATGCTTTAACCGGGTCGCGGCCAGCCCCGGCCCCCGCAGGCACTTCATGCGGCGTTCTCACGGGAGGTGGAAAAGCCGGATTAAGTGCGTCTCCGTGCTTGCCGGGGCGGCATTCAGCGGTGATGCTTCCAACTTCCACGGGGTGTAGCTCAGCTTGGTAGAGCGCTTGGTTTGGGACCAAGAAGTCGCAGGTTCAAATCCTGTCACCCCGACCATTTCCGCCCCGCACCCTGAATCATGGGCAAGTCGCACGGATCGAACCGCCAGGATCACAGCGCCCATCCGGCTGCGAATCAACCATTCGCAGCCCTCGATCTCGGTCCGCTCCCGCCCGGGCCGGACCCGCTCCGGCCGCGTCACGAACCCAAGCGCGAACGCCTCGTGCTCCGCCGAGAGAAAGCGGGGCGCGGGGGCAGGACCGTCGTGGTCATCTCGGGGTTCCTGCCCGGGCGTCCGGCGTCCCACTTCGAGGAACTCGCTCTGCGCATCCGCAAGGCCTGCGGATGCGGCGGAACGGTGCGTGGCTGCGAGATCGAGATTCAGGGCGATCAGCCCGACAAAGTGCGGGGTCTCCTTGAAACCGACGGCCATCGCGTGGTCGGGCCCTGAACGACGCGTCAGCGGTTCTCGAACCGCCTGGCCTCGGCACATGCTTCGAGCAGTTGGCGGATTTCGGATTCCGCCGGGGAACAGGAGGCAGCCAGGCGCTCACGCCATGGAATGAAGACCGACCCTGCTGGACGAGTTCCCCCCCGATTCGCAGCCACTCAGGTTTCCTCATCCGACAGCGGAGGGATGTAGTGGTGGGGGCCTCCGAGTTTGATGAAATAGTGGTGGACCACAAGCAGGCTGCCGAGGCCGAGGGCGGCCAGGATGCCGCTCCCGAGGAAGGTGAGCCGGTAGTTGTGACCGCTCCGGTCGAGGATGTAGCCCATAACCGGGGGAAGAAGGGCGAAGGAGGCGGCGCTGAGGATGCCCGCTGCGGAGGCGAACTGGGCGAACTTGAGCTTGGGATAGAGTCGCTGGGCGAGGGAGGCGGTTGACGTGAAGAATGCCCCCGAGATCACCGTGTGTGCCACGAACGCAATGCCGAACTTTCCGGGATCGGTTGCGAAGGAGGCCCCCCAGAGCATGACCCCCGAATAAAGCGCGAGGGTCACGATGCCGAGCCGAAGTGGATGGAAACGGTCGGCGAGTGAGCCGAGAAAATAGGCGAGCACAAGGGAGCAGGCATACGAGGCTGCGATGAACTTTCCATATAGTTCCATGCTCATGCCCAGGCTTCTCGCGTAGAAGATGCTGAAGCTGTTGAACGGCCCGAACGAGAGGGCGCAGAGGGTGGTGGCGGCGAAGACCCAGAGATAGTACGGGTTCGCGAAGCATTCCCGCACATAGGCCCGGAGCGCCTGCATGCGGCCGGGAGCGGCCGCCTCTCCGAGCGGATCCGGCGGCGGATATTCGCCTTCCTTCACCATCAGGCACATGACGCTGAACCCGATGCCGTAGAACAGCCCGGTGCCGATGAAGATCCAAAAGAAATGCTGCTCGGCATGTTTGATCAGGAAGTAGTTAAAAATGATCCCGTCGATCAGGCTGACCATCCGGAACAGCCCGAAGAAGCGCCCGATGACCTCGTGCGGCACCACATCGTTGATGAGCCCTCCAAACACCGAGTTGGCAATGATGGAGGCCACCTCGAAAAAGGCCCAGCAAAACGCGAACGCAGCGAGGATGCACGTATTGAGCCCGGGCGACTCGGCGCCGAGCAGCGAGTGAAGGTACTTTCCCAATGCCGGGCAGAGGGCGAGACCGACCATCGACAGCACCACCACCGGCAGTGGCATCAGCAGGTAGGGGATCCGGCGCCCCCAACGTCCGCGGTGACGGTCGGATCGCACGGAGACGATCGGGCCGATGATCATGCCAAAGGCGGCCGGGACCGAGCCGACCAGCAGGCCCACCAGAAAATCGCTTGCATCGAACTTCCGGAGCACGATCTGGGCGGTCGCAGCGACGGAGCGTTCCTTGAGCTGCCAGGCGAAGTCGCCGAAGAGCAGCCAGACGAACAGGATGATCAGGCCGCCAAGGCTGTAGGTGAGCGTTCCGACTCGCCACGTTTTGTGACGGAGGCCGGGGACCGGCGGCGGAGGGAGTGGGGCCATGAAGGGCTGGATCGTAGCGGGTGATGCGGGCGCCCGGCAACGGTGCGTGCGATTTCTTCGCTCGTGCGCCGGCCGACCACGGCAGCCGAACCCTCCGAGAGAAAGCAAAGGGAATTGCAAGGATCGGCTCTGAATTCCCCGGTGCCCAGCGGCGGATGTCTGGGTTGAAACAATTGTTTCCAAAGACCCGCTGCGGCTGGTTGGGCACGAGGCGCAGTTGCGCGAACCGGCGCCGATCCCGGACCCGGAGCAACGGGCGGAGGTCATCAGCAACGCGAGGACGCCACCGAAAGCGCGAAGAAATTTGTCACATCCGGCATCGCCAGACAGTTTAAGTGTGACCCGCCCGGGGCTGACGTCAGCGCGCACGCGCTTGACCGTTTCGCCACGCTCCGATCGACCCCCTCAGCGTCCGCCGAAGACTGACTGCACCTGGCGCAGCAACTCATTGCCTCCCGACGCGGTCGTCAGGGCCGGCGCCCTCGCCCTTCGTTTTGATCCGATTGCCAACCACTTTTTGATAGAGAAGCCATAAAGCGGTTGATGAAGCAGGCGATCAAGCTGGCTGAGGAGCCGTTCCGATTGCCCTGAATTCCCCGATGCGCAGCGGCGGATGTTCTGGTTGAACCCTGCCGGGGATTGCACGTAGAGTCATTCCGTTGGCAAAGCCGGCGTGGCGGAATGGCAGACGCGCTAGACTCAAAATCTGGTATCCGCAAGGGTGTGTGGGTTCGAGTCCCTCCGCCGGCAGAATCTTCCCGGGGATGATTCGAGAGACGTGTTCGTGCGCGGATGGGGACGTTCGCGCCGGGGTCCGTCACAGCTGCTTTTCGAGAATCCGAAACAGGTCGGTGTTGTCCAGAAAACCGCGCAGAGCTTCCGAGCCGGGCCCAATCCCCAGAGCGACCGGGTCTTCTGCCGTCGGGAGCGATTCGGCGGTGGCGTGGACGGCGGGTTCCGTCACCGTGGTTTGGGCAGGGTCGCCGCCCGGACCATGCGGCCCGGTTGCCCAGGTGATGGTTGGCACGCCGCTGGAATTGGGGCCGACCAGGGCGGCGCCGCTGTCCTTGCGCAGTGGAAACCCGTTCAGGACGAACCCGCCACTGGCATGCAGCCCCGCGGCGATGATCAGCGAATTATCGCCCGCGAAGGTGCGGGCTGTGTGAATGGCGAGGTCGAGTTCGACCAGCTCGGCGAGGGTTTGTTCTCCGAGATTGGCGGCGGAGGCCTGTCGGACCAACCCGGCATCCACAACCAGGACATACCCTCCGCGGTTGAACTGGAGAAGGTTGATCGCGGAGCGCACCAGTTCCGAGAGGGAGGGCTCCTGGCCGCCGGCGTGCGGGCTGTTGCTCCAGCGCAGTTCGCCGCGGCCGAACAGGCCGAGGACCTTCGGGAAACGCCAGGCGGGTGTGCTGTCCAGGTCGGGTCCGGTGCGCACGACATCGTATCCTTTTTCCCGCAGATCGAGCAGCAGATCGCGTCCGTCCTTGCGTCCGCCCTCCTTGGACTCGGGGAGGAACGCGTCGCTCCCCCCGCCGAGGATGACCGTGAGATGCGGGTTGTCCGCCAGCCCGGCAGTCAGACGATCGCGATCGGAAGCGTTCGTCGCGTGCGTGTAGAAGGCGGCCGGTGCGGCGTCGGAGAGTCTGCCGTTTGTGACCAAGCCGGTTGCGCGCCCCCTTTGAGCGGCCAGTTCGAGCAGCGAGGGGAGGGGATGCCCGTCCGATCCGACGGAGATCGCGCGGTTGCTCACCTTCACTCCCGTGGCGATGGCGGAAGCGGCGGCGGCGGTGTCGGGCACGGCGAAGTCGGCGGAGTGGTTCGAGATGAAGGCAAGCGCCGGGAGCGATTCCAGGTGGAGGCGGCCATCCGCCCCGCCGGCGTATTGTCGGACGGCCGCAATGCGACTTGCGGTGAGTCCGTCGGAGACGAACAGGATGATGCCGAAAGGTTTCTGCACCACCCAGGTCCGGAAGTAGAGCACGCCGAGTCCCGCGAAGCCCAGAAGGCAGGCCAGGGCGAGCAGGCGGTTGCGGAGCTTCATGCGGGCGAGAGGGAAGAGGGAGCCTTTACAGTGGGCCGAGGATTGACAGAATGCGGGTCGAGTCAATTTCCATTTCCATGTCCAAAGCACCGGTGGTTCTAGTCATTCGCGACGGGTGGGGGATCAGCCCGAGTGGCCGGGAGGGGGCGGTGGCTGATGGCAATGCCACGCTGCTCGCCCGCACTCCGTTTCACGATCATCTTTACGGAGCCTATCCGTGGGGAAGGCTGAGCGCCAGCGGTCTCGATGTCGGGTTGCCCGACGGTCAGATGGGGAACTCGGAGGTGGGCCATCTCAATCTCGGGGCCGGCCGCATCGTTTACCAGGACCTCACGCGGATCAACAAGGCGGTCGCGGATGGCGAATTGGCGGGGAGCCCGGTATTGCAGGAGGCGTTTGCAAAGGCGCGCGCCGGGCGGTTGCACCTGCTCGGGCTGGTGTCGGATGGCGGGGTGCACAGCCACCAGAACCACCTCATCGCCCTCGCCCGAGCCGCGTCGGACGCCGGGGTTCGGGACATCCTGGTCCATGCGATCACCGACGGGCGTGACACCTCGCCGACCGGCGGTGCGGCTTACCTTGCGCAGACCGCCCAGGGACTCGCGCCGTCCGGGGCGGTGATCGCCACCGTTGTCGGACGCTATTTTGCGATGGACCGCGACAGCCGTTGGGATCGCAACAAGCTCGCGTGGGACGCCATCGTGCTCGGTCGGGGCGAGTTGGCCACGGGGGCGCCCCACGAGGCGTTGCAAGCCCGGTATGCCAGGGGCGAGACCGACGAGTTCATCAAGCCGCTGATCTTCGCGCATGCCGGCAAAGTGCGGGTGCGCGACGGGGATGTCGTGCTTTGTTTCAACTTCCGAGCTGATCGGGCCCGTCAACTTTCGATCGCGCTGCTCGATCCCGCTTTTGCCGGGTTTGATCGCGAAGTCACCCCCAGGGTGAATTACGTCACCCTCACGGAGTATGATCGGACCTACGGCGTGCCCGTCGTGTTTGGTCCCCAATCGCTCGACAACATTCTCGGCAAAGTGGTTTCGGATGCGGGCCTCCGGCAACTCCGCATCGCCGAGACCGAGAAATACCCGCACGTCACTTACTTCTTCAACGGCGGGGAGGAGTTCAAGTTTCCGGGAGAGGATCGGGTCATTGTGCCGTCGCCCAAGGACGTCGCGACCTATGATCTCAAGCCGGAGATGAGTGCGGCCCAGGTCACGGCCGAGGTCGTTGCCCGTTTGGAAGCGTATGATCTCGTGATCCTCAATTTTGCGAACCCCGACATGGTGGGGCACACCGGTGTGGTCGAGGCGGGGATCCGCGCGGTCGAAACCATCGATGATGCGGTCCGGCAGGTTGTGGAGAAGACCCTTTCGCTGGGCGGCAGTCTGCTGGTGACCGCCGACCATGGGAATTGCGAGAGGATGCGCAACTCCGAC
>Ga0163144_10030302_pt1 | contig 10353 bp, 9 predicted proteins | sample OliLak19BULKMAT1_FD_123175 | JGI IMG/M metagenome (GOLD analysis project Ga0163144, IMG submission 123175) | Freshwater microbial mat bacterial communities from Lake Vanda, McMurdo Dry Valleys, Antarctica - Oligotrophic Lake LV.19.BULKMAT1 | ecosystem: Environmental > Aquatic > Freshwater > Lake...
CACGAAGCGCGCCCGCCCGCCGCGCGCCTTCTTGTCGCGGCGCGCGTGCTCGAGCAGGCGGCGCGGCTCGATGCGTCGCGGCAGCGGCACCGGCAAGGTCGACAGAAAGCGGTCCGCCTCGGCGGCGAAGGACGCCTTGAGGCCCGAGCACCGGTGCGACAGGCGAAGTGCCGCCCGCATGCCCCAGATCACGGCCTCTCCGTGGCGCAGCACGCCCAGCCCGGACGCGGACTCGAGCGCGTGCCCGAGGGTGTGGCCGAAGTTAAGCAGCTCGCGGGGGCCCAGCGTCTCATGCTCGTCGCTGTCGACGATGCGCCGCTTCCACGCGGCGCAGCGCGACACGACCTTCGCCGTCAGCGCGGAATCGCCCGCCAGGAGCGCGTCCCAGTTCCCGGTGATCAAGGCCCAGATGGCGGGCTCGAACACGAGGCCGTACTTCAGCGCCTCCCCGAAGCCGGAGATCCTCTCGCGCGCGGGCAGGCTCGCCAGCACGTCGGGGTCGCACACGACGGCGCGCGGCCGATGGAAGCAGCCCGCCAGGTTCTTGCCGCCCGCGAGGTTGATGCCGGTCTTGCCGCCGAGCCCGCTGTCGAGCTGCCCGAGCAAGGTCGTCGGCACGCTGACCCACGGGATGCCGCGCTGGTAGATCGCGGCCGCGAAGCCGGCGGCGTCCGTGACCGAGCCGCCCCCGAGCGCCACGATCGCCCCGTCGCGTCCTATGCCCGCGGCCAGCATGGTGGAGAGGAGATCGGCGACCGAGTCCCAGGTCTTGGCCGCCTCTCCCGACGGCAGCAGATGCCGATGGACCTTGAAGCCGGCGCGCGTCAGCGCCTTCTGGACGCCGGGGCCGAAGCGGCGCCACGCGCCCGCCTCGGAGACGAGCGAGATCCGCCCCGACGGAGCGAGGCCGCGCGTCCAGTCGCGGGCGCGCAGGCGCGCGCCCGGCTCGACGAAGAGCTTTTCAACGGTCATGGAATCCTCCGGGCGATCAGGCTCGCCGCGGCTTGAGGAGAGTTCGCGGTGGTGGAGACGCTCCAGTCGGCATCCGCGTAAGCGCCCTTGCGCTCGACCAGGAGCTTTCCGACCCGGGCGCTCAGCGAGCCGCCGGCCAGCAGCGGGCGGGACGCGCGATCCGGCCCGAGGCGCCGCACGAGCTCCGCGCGCGAGCAGGTCAGCTCGACGAGGTAGCCTTTCTTGACGAGCGCGCGGTGGCGAGGATCAAGCAAGGTTCCGCCTCCAAGAGCGACGACGACGCCCGGGCGCTTCGCGGCCCGCAGCAGCGCCTTGCGCTCGAGCAGCCGGAACGCTTCCTCGCCCCGGCGCGCGAACAGCGAGGCGACGCTCGAGCCCGCCGCGCGCTCGATCGACAAGTCGAGATCGATGAACGGACGGCGCAGGAGCCTCGCGAGCTCCTTGCCGACGACGGATTTTCCGGCGCCCATGAATCCCGTCAGGTAGATCGTCTTCTTCATTTTCGCCACGCCGCGATGCGCGGAAGGATCTCCGCCATCGAGTCGCCGCCGAATTTAACGAGCAGCTCGTTGGCGAGCACCAGGCAGACCAGCGACTCGCCGATCACGGCGGCCGCGGGCACCGCGCAGACGTCGGAACGCTCGATGTGCGCCTTCGCGGGCTTCATCGTGCGCAGGTCCACGGAGTCGAGCGGCTTCATCAAGGTCGCGATGGGCTTCATGGCGGCACGCACGATCAAGGTCTGGCCCGTCGTCATCCCGCCATCGAGACCGCCTGAGCGGTTTGATCGATATCCGACCTTCTTCCCGCGGGGTTCATACGCGTCGTGAGCCTGGGAACCGGGAATGCCGGCCGCGCGGAAGCCATGGCCGACCTCGACGCCTTTAATCGCGTTCAAGGACATCAACGCCGCGGATAACGGGCCTTCGAGGCGGCGGTCCCATTGGGCGTAGCTGCCGAGGCCAATAGGGAGGCCTTCGGCAAGAATCTCAAAAACTCCGCCCAAGGTGTCGCCGTTCGTTTTGGCTTCGTCGATGCGAGTGACCATACGCTTTGAGAATCCGGAGTTCGCGCAGCGAACCGGATCGGCGTCAGTGAGGGCGTTGAGCTTGGAGACGGGGCACGGCAAAGGAGAGTCGTCGGTTTCACCGCCGATCGCGGTCACGCGGCTGGCGACGGTTACTCCACATTCGTTCAAAAAACGCCTCGCAGCGGCGCCGAGGGCCACGCGCATAGCCGTTTCACGTGCTGAGGCTCGCTCCAGAACGTTGCGCATGTCATCGAAGCCGTATTTTATTTTTCCGACGAGATCCGCATGCCCGGGGCGCGGGATCTCGACGCGCCGCGCAGCGGCCGCGTCGGAGGGTTCGGCGCCCATGATGCCTTCCCAATTTTTAAAATCGAGGTTCGGAATAAGCAACCCTAAAGGGGAACCGAGGGTTTTCCCGGCGCGTACGCCGGAAAGAATATCGACTTTATCGCCTTCGATTTTCTGTCTATTCCCGCGACCATGTCCCTTCTTTCGCCGCATCAGGTCGGCCTGCACATCGGCAGCGGCAAGCTCCAGGCCCGCGGGCAGGCCTTCAAGGATGCCCACCAAGGCTTTCCCGTGGGATTCTCCCGCGGTTAAAAATCGAAGATTCATTTAAGCTCCATTATGAGCCGCTCGGCTAACTGGGCACGTTTCTTGGGGCCGAGCGAACGACGGGTCCAGAATTCATAAGCGCGAAGCGCTTGGAATGCGAGCATGCCGGAGCCGTCCACCGTCCGCGCCCCTAAATGTTCAGCATGCCGTTGAAAAGCCGTTTTCTTGCCGTACACAAGATCAACCGCCGTCTCGGGAGGCCGTAGCGACGATGGCGCAGGCGATTTATCAGGATTGCCCTTCTGCCCCAAAGGGGTGGCGTTGATCCATATATCCGCGTTCCTCGCCGCCCCCGACGAAAAGCTCGTCTTGGGAAAGCACGGCGCCAAGTCGTGTACACAATTCGTTGCCGTTGATGCCGTTCGGTTCGTAAAACGCACCGCCTTCGCACCGCCGCACGCAAGCGCGAACCCCGCCGCGCGGGCGGCGCCTCCGGCGCCAAAGACAAGGACAGTTCTGCCGGACATTACTACGCCCCCGCGTTTGAGTGAGTCCCTCAAGCCGGGAGCGTCGGTGTTGGTGCCTGTAGTCGAGCCATTGGCCTCGAAACGAAGCGTGTTAACGGCGCCAATGATGCGCGCCGCGGCCGTCAGACGCGTCGCGTATTTCGCGGCTTCAACTTTGAACGGAATAGTTACGTTAACTCCGCGCCAGCCGGCTTTTCGCGACCGCTCCGCGGTCGCGGTGAAATGACCGGGTTTAACTTCAACGGCTTTATAATCAATCTGGCGCTTGAGCAGGCGAGACAACGTTGCGAATAATTTTGGCGACTTCGAATGCGACACAGGTCGGCCAAACAAGCCAAGCTTCACTTGGCCCTCTGAATAAAATCGTCATAAAAACTTGGATAAGAAATCTCCGCGCATGACGCCCCGGAAACCGTGGTTTCGCCCGACGCCAAAAATCCCGCGATATATCCCGTCATCGCAAGCCTATGATCCCCCAACGATTCGGCCCTCGCACCACGCAACTTCGCCCCGCCCAAAATCATGAGATCGTCGCCTTCAATCACCGCCCGCGCCCCGAATGAACCCAACAGATCGACGATGCCTTGAAGCCGGTCGCTCTCCTTATGTCGAAGTTCCCCGAGTCCGTTAAATCGGCTTTCCCCCTCCGCTACCGCGGCGGCTAAAGCCAAGATCGGAATCTCATCCACGAGCCCCGGCACCTCGGCCGCGGAAATAATCGTGCCGCGTAATTCGGAAGACGAAACGTTGAGATCCTCAACAATCTCACCTCCTTCACCTCGAGCAGGCTCCCGATGAATATCCGCTCCCATCCTCGCGAGCACGTTCAAATATCCGGTGCGTGTCGCATTGGCCCCCACCCCGCGCACGATGAGTTCGCTGCCGTTAACCAGCGTGGCCGCGACAACCCAAAAGGCCGCCGACGACGGATCTCCCGGGATGAGCACCTTGCTCGCCGTAAGCCGGGAGCCCCCTTCGACGGAAACCCGCAAGCCCTCGTGCCTCACGGGCACCCCGAACGCCGCGAGCATACGCTCGGTATGGTCGCGCGTGGCCGCGGGCTCGATGACCGTCGTCTCGCCCTTCGCGTGCAGGCCCGCGAGGAGCACCGCGGACTTCACCTGCGCGCTCGCCATCGGAGTCCTGTACTCGATGCAGCGCAGCGCGCCGCCCGTGATGCCGATGGGGGGCGTGCCGTCCCCGCTGAGCTCGATGGCGGCGCCCATCAGGCGCAGCGGCTCGGCCACGCGCTTCATCGGCCGGCGGCTGAGCGACTCGTCTCCGGTGAACCGCGAGGCGAACGGATGTCCCGCGAGCACGCCGGACAGCAGGCGCATCGTCGTGCCGGAGTTGCCCGCGTCGAGCGGGCCCGCGGCGGCCTTCAGCCCGCCTAGGCCGCGGCCGCGCACGCGCACGGAGGGCGCCGCGCCCGCGATCTCGACGCCCAATGCCTCGAGGCACGAGCGTGTCGAGGCGACGTCGGCCCCCGACGACAGGCCCGACACGACGCTCTCCCCCTCCGCCAGCGCGCCCAGGATCAGCGCGCGGTGAGAGATCGACTTGTCGCCCGGCACGCGGACCTCGCCCTGGAGGCGGCCGCCGCCGGCGACGGAGCGATCCTTCAACCCCGGCCCTTGAGCGAGGGCGTGGCCAACGTGCGGCCCAGCGCGCCCGCGATGGCGGCCAGGTCGTGCATCAACGTCGCGAAGTCGTCGGGATGCAGGGCCTGCGGACCGTCGCACAGCGCCTGGTCGGGGCGATCGTGCACCTCGATCATCACGCCGTGAGCGCCCGCGGCGACGGCCGCGCGCGCCATCGGGGCCACGCGCGCCCGCACGCCGGTCGCGTGGCTCGGATCGACGATAATCGGCAGGTGGCTCAGCTCCTTCACGGCGGGCACCACGTTGAGGTCAAGCGTGTTGCGCGCGTGGTCGGAGAACGCGCGAATGCCGCGCTCGCAGAGAAAGATGTTCTTGTTGCCCTCGCTGAGCAGGTACTCGGCGGACATGAGCCATTCGTCGAGCGTCGCCGACATGCCGCGCTTGAGCATGACGGGCTTCTTGAGCTGCCCGAGCTCCTTGAGCAGCGCGAAGTTCTGCATGTTGCGCGCGCCGACCTGCAGCACGTCGGCGAACTCGGCCACGTCGGCCAAGGTGCGCTGGTCGAGCACCTCGGTCACGATCGGAAGCCCCGTCTCCTTCCTGGCCAGCGCGAGCAGCTGCAGGCCCTTCTTGCCCATGCCCTGGAACGCGTAGGGCGAGGTGCGGGGCTTGAACGCGCCGCCGCGCAGCATCTGCGCGCCCGCGGCCTTCACGCGCCGCGCGATCCGGAGCATCTGCTCCTCGCTCTCGACGGCGCAGGGGCCCGCGATGACGATCAAACCGGGACCGCCGATGCCGAACGGCCCCACGGGGACGATGGTGTCCTCATGCTTAAAATCGCGGCCGGCGAGCTTGTAAGCCTTCGAGACGCGCACCGCTTCGCGCACTCCGGGAAGAGTCTCGAAGAGCGCCGCGTCGAGGGCTCCGGAGTTGCCGGTGATGCCGACGGCCACGTTCAATTTTCCGGGAATAACGTGGGGCTTAAGCTTAAGAGAGCGAACCTTCGCGAGGACGTCATTCAGCTGCTTCTTGGTGTGCCCCGACTGCATTAAAATGAGCATCTATATCTCCAAAGCCGTTACCAATCTTTTTGCCAAGCGTCCGACGTTGCCGGCGCCTCTGGCGCCGGCAAGCACCAGGGCGCTTCCCACCACCACGCCGTCGGCATACGGCGCCAACGCCTTGGCCTGCGCCGGCTCGGCGACCCCGAATCCCACCATTATAGGTTTGCCTGTCATCCTCTTCACGTGCGCGATCCGCTGGGCCAAATTAGGCGCCAGTCCTTTCCGTACTCCGGTTACCCCTTCGCGGCTCACATAATAAACGGCCGTGCCGGAGGCACGGCCGATCCTCGAAAGCCTTTTATCCGTCGTGGTCGGCGAAGCGAGCGGCACCAATTCGACGCCGTACCTCGCGAGTTCTCGATCCGTTGCCGTTGAATCTTCGATGGGAAGGTCGACGAGGAGAACGGCCGACACGCCGCAAGCGCCGCACAGCTTCGCGAATGGTTTTACGCCCATGCGCAAGACCGGATTTAGATACGTAAAGAGAACGACAGGGATAGTTACGCCGCCCCTTCTGAGGTCACGCACGAACCCCGCCGCTTTTTTCAACGTCATTCCGTTTTTCAGGGACCGCTGCCCAGCGGCCTGGATCACCGGTCCATCCGCGACGGGATCCGAAAACGGCACCCCCACTTCCAGGATATCCGCCCCGGCCGCAATCACCGCTCGCGCCGCTCGCAAACTCTTCTCGTACGTGGGATCCCCCGCGACCAGAAACGGCACGAAGCCCGCGCGCCCGAAGGCGCGCCGCCCGTGAAGCGCCCGCGCGAGGCTCACGGGCATAGGGTCCCCAGGTCCTTGTCGCCGCGCCCGGACAAGTTGACCAGGACGATCGCGTTCTTCTTGAAGCGCCTTTTCGCCTTGATGAGATACGCGATCGCGTGCGAGCTCTCGAGCGCTGGAAGGATGCCCTCGAGACGGCAAAGCTCGTGCGCGGCCGATAAAGCGTCCTTATCCGAGGCGTTCGCGTACTTGGCCCGTCCAAGCCGCCGCAGCTCCGCGTGCTCGGGCCCGACCGCGGGATAATCAAGCCCCGCGGAGATCGAGTGCGTCGGCAAGACCTGCCCGTGCGCGTCCTGCAGCAGGTAGGTGTAGGTGCCGTGCAGGACCCCGGGGTAGCCGCCCGCGAAGCGCGCTGCGTGCCGGCCGGGTGCTTTGCCGGTGCCGCCGGCCTCGACGCCGGTGAGCGCGACCTTGCGGTCCTTCAGGAACGCGGAAAAGATTCCGATCGCATTCGAGCCGCCGCCCACGCAGGCGACGATTTCGGCCGGTAGGCGGCCCTCTTCCTTCAAGATCTGCGCGCGCGCCTCGACCCCGATCACCGACTGGAAATCGCGGACCATCGTCGGATACGGATGGGGCCCAAGCGCCGAGCCCAGCACGTAGAACGTCTCGCGGCTTTGCGAGGACCAAGCCCTCAGGGCCTCGCTCGTGGCGTCCTTGAGCGTGCGCGAGCCCGCTTCGACGGCCGCAACGGTCGCCCCGAGCATGCGCATGCGGGCCACGTTCGGCGCCTGGCGCGCCATGTCCTCGGTGCCCATGTACACGACGCAGGGAAGCCCCGCGCGCGCGGCGGCGGCCGCGGTCGCGACGCCGTGCTGCCCCGCGCCGGTCTCGGCGATCACGCGCTTCTTGCCCATGCGCCGAGCCAGCAGGATTTGACCGACGGTATTGTTGATCTTGTGCGCGCCCGTGTGGGTCAGGTCCTCGCGCTTGAGCCAGACGCGCAGCCCGAGCTTGGCACTTAAGCGCCCCGCGAACGTGAGCGGCGTGGGACGGCCGACGAACGTCGAGAGCTCGTGCTTGAGCTCGGCCTTGAAGCGAGGGTCGCGGCGCGCATCAGCGTAAGCCGCTTCAAGCGCGCGAAGCGGCTCGATGAGCGTCTCGGGGACGAACGCGCCTCCGAACGGACCGAACCAGCCAGGTGGATTCTCCTTCGGCGAATCGCTGTACGAGAGAGGTTTCATGGCTCAAGGAGGATAGCAGACCCCCCCTGCCTTGTCCATGCGGGCGACTGTTTCCGGAAACTGTCGATAATATTGGGGTCTGACCTCCCGGTGTTGCGCTGGGGTCTGACCTCCCGCTGTTGCGGACGCAACAGCGGGAGGTCAGACCCCAATATTATCAACACCGGCCGGTCACTTGGCCGTCAAACGGCGCGCGGGACATTCTTGATATGATGGCCTTCGTGACCCTCGATATGACCGCCGGCAAACGCCTGGACCCCGCCGACCTGCTCGACGTCCCCAAGCTGCTCACCGCCTACTACGCGCTCAAGCCCGACGTGTCCGTGCCGGAGCAGCGCGTCTCTTTCGGCACCTCCGGCCACCGCGGCAGCGCGTTCGCCTCCGCCTTCAACGAAAATCACATCCTCGCGACGACGGAGGCGATCTGCCGCTATCGCCGGGCGCAGGGCGTCGACGGCCCGCTTTTCCTGGCGATGGACACGCACGCCCTGTCGGAGCCGGCGCACGCGACGGCCCTCGAGGTCCTCGCGGCGAACGGGGTCGAGGTCCGTATCGCCGCCGAATCCGGCCGGGCGGGACGCTACACGCCGACGCCCGCGCTGTCCCACGCCGTGCTGGCCTACAATCGCGGCCGCAAGGCGGGCCTGGCGGACGGAATCGTCGTCACGCCCTCGCACAACCCGCCGGCCGACGGCGGGTTCAAGTACAACCCGCCCAACGGCGGTCCCGCGGACACGACCGCCACGAAGTGGATTGAGAACGAGGCCAATCGCCTGCTCGCCGGAGAACTCTCCGAGGTCAAGCGCATGACCTTGGCCGTAGCGCTCAGGGCTTCGACCACGCGCCGCCACGATTTCCTGGGCGCTTACGTCGAGGACCTCGGCTCCGTGATCGACTTCGACGCGATCGCGGGCGCAAAGCTCAAGCTCGGCGTCGATCCTCTCGGCGGCGCAGGGGTCGCGTATTGGCCGCGCCTCGCGGAGCGCTGGAAGCTGCCCCTCGAGGTGCTCAACGACGAGGTGGACGCGACCTTCCGCTTCATGCCGCGCGACTGGGATGGCAAGATCCGCATGGACTGCTCCTCCAGGCACGCGATGGCGGGCCTCATCGCGCTGAAGGATCGTTTCGACGTGGCGTTCGCCTGCGATACCGACCACGACCGGCACGGCGTCGTGACGCGCACCGCCGGGCTGCTGAACCCGAACCACTACCTGGCCGTCGCGATCTCGTACCTGTTCCGCGAAAGGAAGGGCTGGGCCGCGAGCGCGGCCGTCGGCAAGACGATGGTCTCGAGCTCGATGATCGACCGCGTGGCCGCCTCGCTCGGACGGCGCCTGTACGAGGTTCCCGTGGGATTTAAGTGGTTCGTCGATGGCCTGCTCGATGGATCGCTCGGCTTCGGCGGCGAGGAAAGCGCGGGCGCCTCTTTTCTCCGGCGCGACGGCACGACGTGGACCACGGACAAGGACGGCATCGCTTTGGCGCTACTGTCCGCCGAGATGACGGCTAAGCGCGGCCGCGACCCGGGCGAACTCTACCGCGAGCTGGCGGCCGAACATGGCGACCCCGTTTACGAGCGCGTCGACGCGCCGGCGAACCCCGCGCTCAAGGCCGCTTTGCTGGCCCTCGCCCCGGAGAATTTCCCCGCCACGACGCTCGCCGGCGAAAAGATCGAGTCGGTCCTGACCAAGGCGCCGGGCAACGGGGCGGCGCTCGGCGGCATCAAGGTCTCGACGAAGAACGGCTGGTTCGCCGCGCGGCCTTCCGGGACCGAGAACGTCTACAAGATCTACGCGGAAAGCTTTCTGGGGGCCGAGCACCTCAAGCGCGTCCAGGCGCAGGCCGCCGAGACGATCGCGGGCCTTGCCGCCGTGAAGGCATGAACTGGGACTCCCTGCTGCAGACCTTCGTGTGGCTTTGCAGCATCAACGCCGGCTTCTGGATCTTAGCCCGGGTCATGAGCGCGTTCGTGGACGTGTTTTCCGAGCTGTTCTGGGAGGACCTCTGGGGCGCGTTCGCGACGGTCTATAATATCGCCTTGGCGCTTTTCTTCGCGGCGATCATCTTCGTCTCGGCGACCAAGGGCGCTTTGCCCAAGGACGTCTTTTGGCGCGAGGCCTGCGGGTTTATTCTGCTGTATATGGCTCTGGGAGCCTCGTACATGGACGCAAATACGCACCAGATCAACGAATTCGCCCGTCCGGGGTACGCTTTAGGGCTGGTGGGCTACATCCTTTTCGCCGCTTTTCCGCGAATTACGGCCTATCCGGAGCTTTATACGCTGATTACGGTCATGAAGGCGGTGGCCGACAGCTGGGTGGGGACCGCATTTACGGTCTTTTTCGTGGGCGGAATCCTCTGGGGGATCGCCACCCGGGGCCTTCGGGAGATGTTCTACCACCTGAGCCCCTTCTTGTGGTTCATCGGGGCCCTTAAGCACCCTCCTATCCGCATCCGCCGGTAGTTTTAACCCACAAAGAAGCGACCCCTTCGCCGCAAGCGGCGAAGGGGTCTTTTTCAGGCGGTGTTCGTCAGCTGATTAGAGCTTGCGAACGTTGCCGGCGCGGGGTCCCTTCTCGGACTGCTCCACGTCGAACTCGACGGCCTGATTCTCGGCCAAAGTCTTGAAGCCATCGC
>Ga0163144_10030304_pt1 | contig 10353 bp, 10 predicted proteins | sample OliLak19BULKMAT1_FD_123175 | JGI IMG/M metagenome (GOLD analysis project Ga0163144, IMG submission 123175) | Freshwater microbial mat bacterial communities from Lake Vanda, McMurdo Dry Valleys, Antarctica - Oligotrophic Lake LV.19.BULKMAT1 | ecosystem: Environmental > Aquatic > Freshwater >...
TAGGAGCGCTATACGTGCTTGACGAGCCGACTATAGGACTCCATCAACGTGATAATGACCGGTTGATTAAAACCTTAACTGAATTACGTGATTTAGGAAACACTATTATTGTAGTTGAACACGATGAAGACACCATTTTTGCAGCCGACTATTTGATCGATATAGGGCCTGGAGCCGGCATTCATGGTGGTCACGTAGTGGTCGCTGATTATCTTGAACCGTTACTATCGGCCAAAACCAATCCATCTGGATCTATTACCCTTGATTATTTACGGGGGACAAAAAAGTTAGCCGTGCCCGAACGCCGGACCGGAGAAAAAGGTTCAATTAAAATTAAAGGCGGCAAGGCATTTAATATCACGAACCTCAACGTGGATATTCCTCTCGGTCGTCTCATTTGCGTCACTGGTGTGTCTGGTTCGGGCAAGTCTACGTTTATGTATGAGATTGTCGATAAAAACCTCAAGGGACGCCTAGAGAAAAAATTCCGTACCGCCAAAACCTACAACTGTGCCAGTTTTACCGGTACCGAATATCTTGGTCGGTCAATTTTAATTGATCAATCCCCAATTGGTCGCACACCAAGAAGCAACCCAGCCACCTACACTGGTGCTTTCTCTCATATCCGTGATATGTTCGCTGCTTCAGGGGAAGCCCGGGCCCGAGGCTGGAAGCCAGGCAGGTTCTCGTTTAACGTCAAAGGCGGCCGCTGTGAGGCGTGCCAGGGTAATGGAGTGATTGCGGTGGAAATGCACTTTTTACCGACTGTTTTTGTCGAGTGCGATATTTGTGAAGGTAAGCGCTTTACCAAAGAAACCCTCGAAGTCACCTACCGCAAAAAGAATATTCATGAGGTCTTGGAGATGACTATCGAAGAAGCGTTTGTGTTCTTCAAAGATGTACCCGCCATCGAGGAACGTCTGAAGTCATTACTAGATGTAGGTCTCTCATATTTAAAACTCGGTCAAAGTGCCACGACGCTGTCAGGTGGAGAGGCGCAACGGGTTAAAATAGCCTCTGAGCTCTATCGCCCTCATACCCAAAAAACTATATATCTCCTTGATGAGCCGACCATCGGTCTCCACTACGAAGATGTAAAAAAACTTATCGAGATTCTTCAACAATTAGTCAACCAAGGCAATACGGTTATGGTTATTGAGCATAGTCTCGATGTCATTAAATCGGCTGACTACGTAATTGATATCGGACCAGAAGGAGGAGTCGGTGGGGGAAATATTGTTGCTAAAGGTACCCCAGAAGAAATTGCAGAGAACCCGAAATCGTTCACCGGGCAGTATCTAAAAAAGCATTTGTAAAAGTTAGACACAGCCTGTGGTTGGTAAATCAAATTGTAGGTATACACTAAGTTACGGGACAGTAAATAGGAGGATAATAAGATGGACTATGATTTCCCTGCGGGCAGCCATGTGGCTGCTGTCGAAGAGACCCGGAAAATGTGTCTTGTAGTAGCCGTGGTCGCCAAAAGACGTCAAATTTGGCCAGATGCTGCCAATGTAACGACTTCGCAAATCCACAATCAGACGTCATACCTGCCCCAGCAGACCGGTCAGGACCAATCTCCCGAACATATCATCAGAGACTACGCTTCAATCTGACGTAGCTTTGCAGCAACTCGGCCGCCCTGAACTCAACAGGGCGGTTTTGAAATTTTATGTTACAGTATCCACAAATGACTAAAGCTGAACTACAAAAACTGACATTACCTGATGCTCCTGGAGTGTATTTTTTCTTAAATACGCAGCGTAAAGTACTCTACATTGGTAAAGCTACCTCGCTTAAAAACCGTGTCCGGAGTTATTTTGCTACCGATATTATAACGAAGCGTTCACTCATGATTGAACAGATGGTACTCGAAGCAGTCACGGTTGAACACACGCAAACTGATAGTGTGCTTGAGGCGCTGATTTTAGAGACAAACCTAATTCGTTCACAAAAGCCACACTACAATACCAAGAGTAAAGACGACAAATCATATAATCACCTAATAATCACTAATGAAGAGTGGCCGCGGGTACTGGTCGTCCGCGGCAAAGACCTGACTGAGAAATTTACGGAGAAAGATATTAAATACCACTTTGGTCCGTTTACCAGCGGTAGTCTCTTACGTGAAGCGCTCAAAATCGTACGTAAGTTATTTCAATTTTACGACACTAAAGAACCCATCGGGACGGAAAAAACCAAGCTGGCACGGGGCATAATTGACTTTAATCGCCAAATCGGGCTTTATCCGGACGCTACGGAGAAGCCACTTTATGACCGCACCATCCGCCACCTCCGGTTATTTTTTGAAGGCAAAAAGAAGCAAATTATTACTGAGCTCACGCGCGACATGATGCGCGCCGCCAAAGCGGAGCAATTTGAAGAGGCAAGTCGGATTAAGCGACAAATATTTGCTCTGCAGCATATCCAGGATATTGCTTTGATAAAAGTCGAGCGCACTGGTGCTCGTGACGGACGTACCATGCGGATCGAGGCTTATGACATTGCGCACCTGGCTGGCAAGGATATGGTCGGTGTCATGACTGTCCTTGAAGGTTCGGAACCACAGAAAAGTGAGTACCGTAAATTCAAAATTAAAACTCTCAAAGATGCTAATGACCCCGCCGCACTAAAAGAAGTATTGCTACGCCGCCTTGAACATCCGGAGTGGCCTTTCCCAAATCTGATTGTGGTTGATGGTAATGATGTCCAGAAGCGCACAGCTGAGCTAGTTTTGGCAACCGCTGGACTTCTGGTGCCGGTAGTAGCAGTAGTCAAAGACAAACGCCACCAAGCCGATCGCATTATTGGCCAGAAAGCCTTGATAGAGGCTAACAAACTGGAAATCCTACACGCTAACGCTGAGTCACACCGGTTCGCCATTGCATATTATCGCCACAAGCAACGCACTAGCAGTTTATCCAAGTAAAGTAGACTACCACTTCGGCCGACCCGTGGTAAAATATCAAGATGAAACGTAAGCGTATTGCGGTGCTGCGCGGCGGCCCTAGTTTTGAATATGATATCTCAATGAAGACTGGAGCTGCTGTATTGCAGGCCCTGTCCGAGCTCGGCTACGAAGTCCTCGACATCCCGGTCACAAAAGACGGGCAATGGCTCCGCGAAGGCCGCGTGAAATCCCCCGAACAAGCGCTCTTAGCGGTCGACGTGGCTTTTATCGCTATGCATGGTGCCTACGGCGAAGATGGTACCATTCAGCGTATTTTTGAGCGGCTACATATTCCTTTTACTGGGAGCAACTCATTCCCTTCAAATGTAGCTTTTAATAAAGACCTGACCAAGCGCACACTTCGTGATACAGGTATTAAAATGCCCAAGCATATAAAAGTACAACGACAATATGCCAACCAAATCTCAGAAATTGTGTCTGCTATTACCACCAGCTTTGGCCCAGAATACGTCATTAAGCCTGCGCTAGGTGGATCCTCACACGGCGTGATTATGGTTTCTGGTAGCAACGAGCTAGCTGACGGTATAAAAATATCTTTACAGGCGTATGAAGAATGTTTGGTTGAGGAGAGAATCCGAGGCACCGAGGCTACCTGTGCCGTCCTGGGAGACTTCCGTGGCTACACGCTATATGCGTTACCACCAGTTGAGATCATACCCGCTTCCGGCCACAATTACTTTGATAACGTAGCCAAATACGACGGCTCAACAACTGAAATCTGCCCGGGTAGATTTGCCTATAATGAAAAACAAAAAATGCTCGACCTGGCTACGCTCGTGCACCAGACTTTAGGGCTAAGTCAGTATTCACGCACCGACTGCATAGTCCGTGACGGTGAAATCTACTTTCTAGAAGTTAACACTTTGCCTGGGCTGACTTCTGAATCCCTGTACCCAAAGGCAGCGACAGCCGTCGGTTTGTCCTTCCGCCAACTTATTTCCCATCTGGTAACGACTGCCGCCGTGCGTATTTAGTATGAAGAAAAAAACGACTCTCAAGCTTACCTCTAAGCAGCGAAAACAACTTTTACAGCTACAGTCATTTGGCAAGGTCGAAGAACCTTACAAAATAATTTTTACCATCCCCCAAACTTCGTATTTAGCCGCCTTTGTACTAATGTGCCGGATTGTTGTGCAAGCCGAAGTCTCCGCTGCTAGTCCTCAGCTGAACTTAACTCGAGCCCAGCTCAAAATTATTATCGGTACCAGCGGCGTACTACTAACAGACGCAGACATACAACTAGCACTACACTTATCTCAAACATTATCCACGCTCGATAGGTAGGCAGAAGTATAAAAGACGTTATACTGTATTCATATGGATTTAGAAGGCACTCGCCACGAAAAAGCTGTACTGATTGTTATAGCTTTTATTATTGGCTTTACCTGCGGTTTGATCGCTTTTGGTTTACAGCCAAAAAATAAAGATATAGCCACTTATGAAGCACCGATATTATCCCCAGCTGTGCTTCAAGCTACCCCACTTGGAGTCAATAATTACACACCACCAACTGAAAACCCTCCCGAATATATAGAAGCGATTGAGCCAACTAACAACGAAGCTGTCTCATACGAAGAGGGGAAACTATACGCCAGAGTTGGTGACGAGCGCTTTTTACTATCACTACGCACTGACATTATGGCCGGATCAAACGTTGAAGGCTTTGCTACCCAAGGACTACACGAAGCCCTGCCGGCCTACAGCAGCTCAGACTCCGGAGCATACGTTTTCTTCTGTGAACAACAAACGCCGACCGCAACTTGTACGAGCTTCGTGTTTGATACTACCACCAACACTATTCACTTTATAAATTATAACGCCGACAAAGTCATCGTTCCTAACACTGAAGCTAGTGCTGCCACTTGGGAGGGCGATAGCTTAAACATCGGTGGTTACCGATCAGCCGATCAAACGAAGCCGTGGGTAATGGTTTCTAAGACAGCAAACTAAATTGACTATGTCACTCTAAACGTGTAATATATGCACCAGCTTTGTAGCTGTCGCGGCTACAAAGCTGAGTCAGGCAAGCAAGTCTAGTCTGACAAATGGGCCCGTAGCTCACTTGGTAGAGCGCTTCATTTGCACTGAAGAGGCAGGGAGTTCGAATCTTCTCGGGTCCACGATTACAAATAACCACCCTCAGGTGGATTTTTTGTTCGTGGACGCGAAGTGATGTGTCTAAACACATCACGTGAAGATTCGAAGCCCGATTGAGCTGGATTGAAAGCGAAGCGCATCAATCTAGCCAATTGGGATACTGAACTCGTAGAGTTCGAATCTTCTCGGGTCCACAAAAATTTACACCAGCTCTTGCTGGTGTTTTTGTGGACCCGAAGCAACCTGCTGGGAGCAGGTTGCGCGGAGATTCGAAGCCGTTGCCAGCTAGATTATGAGCTTGCGAAATAATCTAGCGACAACGGGTACTGAACATGTAAGGTTCGAATCTTCTCGGGTCCACGTTTTTAAAAAAGAGACTTCCTTAGGGAGGTTTCTTTCTTATTGCGTGGACCCGAAGTAATGTGTCTAAACACATTACGCGAAGATTCGCAGCCCGATTGAGGTAGTTTAGGAGCGTGACGATGAAATATTCATAAGACTCGTGACCATAACTCCTACGATCAAGCAGGTTATGGCGCGCTATACTTGTAATACTTACTTACTTCACACGGCTCCGTATATGTCGAGATACCGCTTACTAATATATAAACGCGCTATCGAAGGCTAGTTTGATGAAACTTTAATATAATAGTTTACATCACAATAAAACATATGACATACACAAAAAACATGACCGCTTTTGCTTTAACGGTTGGATTGGCCTTGATGTCACTCGTAGCACTAGCATCTCCACTATTTGCAGACGCGGCCAGCTACGCTTACGTAGATGCCCAAGGTGAAGTAAAAATGGTAGTTGCTAACGACTGGATGACCGCCATTGCAGCTGCGCCTAATATCCATATTAATAGTGGCGTGTTTTTGCTATCGAGCGCCAGCGACTTTGGAGCGGTTGGTGACGATATCCCCTGGGTAAAGTAACCACCAACACATACAAAAACGGGGTCGCCCAGGGCGCCCTTTTTTGTATTAGGGTATAATTTAACTACCTACTTTATTAGCCTGTATCTTCCTATGAAAAAATCAAACGTCATAAACCATTTAATGCTACTGACAGTACTAGGTTTCCTTCTCCCTCATGTAACACTAGCGGCACAGAAATCACCTACCTGTGCACTAACCGCTACTATTGAAGGTAATGAGCTGAAGTTAAAAAACAAAAGTACCCTGCTTTTGCACAAAGGGATTGAGCTTAAAATAGCCTGGACTAGTCAAAACACTAGGTCTGCTTATGATAATCGTAGCGATACCATTGAAACTAGTGGCTACGCCACTAGTACGGTAACCCGCAATGAAGTCCATAAGTACACCTTTAGAAATAATCAAAAAAAGGTTGACTGCGAATTTCGAGTTAAAACCGCCAGCGGGGTAATCACTACTACCAGACTTGATCGGATTTCAATTAAGAGTGTTATTGAGGGCACTTTCAAAAGTCAACGGCGAGTGCTGATTGAATTACAAAAAGTTGGTAGCACAAATGTAGTCTACAAGAGTGCTTACAAAACGGTACGAGGTAATCGTTGGAGTATCAAACTCCCCTCTAAGCTAACAGACGGTGACTACATCGTCACCCTGCGCGGTGATAGTAAAGCGGCCTACAACATTTTGGCCACTAGTAGCCTACAAATTGGTGACCCGATGATTACTACCACTAGCCAACCTTCATCACTGGTGGTGCAAGTGGTCCCGCTGCTACTAGGCGGCACAGCCCGGGCCGGTGTGACGGTACCGATTATATATCTGCAACTAATCAACATAGGCTCCGCTACCGCTACCCTCAGCGGGTTTACGCTCAGACAAAATGGAAACGCTACTACCAATTCGATTGTTGGCTTAAGTGTGGCTGATGATACTGGTCTATACAAAAACTCGGTCGGTACCCTAGCCCAACCAATTGTGTTTGTTAATAATGAAGCGACAGTTCCCATACTAGCTAATATTGCTCCAAAAGAAACTCGACTTTACACGCTAAAGGCCAGCACTTTACCTGGTAACTATCTAAATGTAGGTAAACAACTTAAACTTGATGTAATCGGTGTTGCACCAGCGCCTTTGGTGCGCGCTACTTTCCCTATAATCGGGACCACCTGGACAGTGGGGCTGTAGCTACAACAGACAAAAAAATAACAAATACACCAGCCGTATAAACGACTGGTGTATTTGTTGTCAGTGTCAGTTAGTGGTGGTAACTAGGAATCTTAATTCTCTTGATCCCGTAAACCAACCACGGCTTCTCTACTAGAGACAGTACGGCTAATCAAAAGCAGGTTTACTATAGCGTATCCGACCAATAGGTACACCAGCATAGCTAATAGTGTCGTCCACTCAAATGTGCTTCCTGTGACAGCTGATACATTAAATACCGTTGAAAACGGAGCTGTGAAGAAGCCACTTATGCTATAGATTAATTGTGAAAAGCCAGCTGTTGGGTTGGCTTCAAATAATTTAAGTAAGAAGCGGAACATAAGCACAGCCTCAATTAATCCAACAATATACCAAACTAATAAAGTGGCTTTATACAGTGGTTTTGTGCTAGGTGAAGTATATGAGTTCATAATTATATTAAAGCGATTACTTCGCTTTAATAGTAATGCCGTTGATACTGCTTTTTGATTGCATTTTAATTATGCTTTCGCGGTTTTGGTTTGTTAAGTTCAATTCAAATTTTATATATGGTGTGACAGAACTTGATTTGAAAAGGCACTTAACATTAGCAATCAGTAAATATACAAGTACAGAAAACTGAATTTATACAATACTGTACATTTCATTGTAAAACCCTGTCAACGACGTACCTCCACTTTGCAACACAGCTGTAATAGTTGAAATGACTTAGGTCTCAATAAGGCGTTGATATATAGTCCTAACTTATAACTTGTTACCAGAGCTGTAACCGAAACGTAACAATCTTTTCCATTCTACGGCAGTATAAGTATGACACATACATTAGCTTACAATAAAACAACGTTGACCAATGCCCACACTGACTTTGAAAGAGGTCTCTCTAGCTACGCCTCCTTTAAAGTAAATAATAGTTCTTTATCCGAAGACTTAGTGCAAGATACCTTCCTTAAAACCTGGTCGTACCTAGTCAAAGGGGGAGAAATTTTAAAAATGAAAGCCTTTTTGTACCACATACTTAATGGTCTGATTATTGATGAATATCGTAAGCGTAAGGTAGCTTCACTTGATGTACTTATGGCCACAGGTTATGAACCAAATGAAAGCGGGAGCCAAATTGATAAGTATACTGATGCCTTTGATGAACATTCAGCGATACAACTGATCAGCCAGTTACCACTAGCCTACCAAAAAGTAATGCGTATGCGTTACGTACAAGAGTTGACTCTTGATGAAATGGCTAAGCTAAGTGGTAAATCAAAAAATTCCGTAGCGGTACAGGCCCACCGCGGATTAGAGAAGTTAAAAACACTTTACCTCGTAGCTCATCCAGTCTAAGATACAAATCAATAGGTAACTCGCAAGACTTGATATCCACAACATTTTGTGATATAATCTAAATAATGAAAAACTTTCAACCAGGCGGTTTACGTAATCGTCGCCCTGACCTCGGTGGCCGACCGAAATCTGACATTAATAGCTATGCTCCCAAACGACGTTTTGATGATCGGGCTGAGCGTTTTGGCGGTAAATCCGACCGGTATGAGACTAAAGGCAATAAGTTAACGGAGAAGTTTGCCGCTACTTGTACCTCCTGTGGCAACAAGTGTGAGGTACCGTTTCGCCCGGATGGCACTAAGCCGGTACTCTGCCGTGATTGTTATGTGACTAAAAATGCCTCGCCCACCAATAGTAATACTAGTCGTGATCGCTTCACGCCAAACGAGCTTAAAGGACGTCCCGAGCGAGCTCCTGAGGTACCCCGAGCCAATCACAGTTCTGAATACGCCCTGATTGTGAAGCAGCTTAGTAGCCTAGAAATCAAAGTCAACCAGCTCATGGATATGGTCAAATCAGCTGGTAAGCCAGTTACATCAGAAGTTAAGCTTAGTGCCGCCGCTATTACTGAACCTAAATCAGAAGAGATAATCGCTACTACAAAAGAACGTAAACCAAAGAAAACAACAAGGGAGAAAGTCGCTAAAAAAGCTACTAAGAAAGTACCAGCCAAAGCAAAGAAGGCAGCCAAGAAAACAAAGTAGACTGTTAAAGTAAAAGATGCAACAAAAGACTACAGCTAAACTGTAGTCTTTTGTATGCCCCAAAGTCCAGGCCAAAAACCTTGTTTAACAGTAGCAAAAAGGCTATAATCCGCAAGTTCAAATCAAGAGAAACGGGCCCTTAGCTCATCCGGTAGAGCGCTTCCATGGCATGGAAGAGGTGAGCGGTTCAAGTCCGCTAGGGTCCACAGCAGGAAACCAAACAACAACCACTAGCAAGTGGTTGTTGTTTGGTTTAGCAAGTGACCTGCGTCACTTGCGACTGCTGTGGAAGGCGTAAACGATGTAGCTTCGCTACGAGTGCGCCGGGGTCGAGAACACTTAGTAGAATTGGAGCGTAGCGAACAATTATACTTAGTGATTCGTGACCACGAAAAATCTCTAATACATCATTTCGCTCTATCTTCGTGTCAGACTTGAACCGCCGGAATGATGTAGCTTTGCTACGAATGAGGCGTGTCCCGCGGCACCTGCTAGATTGTGAGGCACGAAACAATATAGCTTGGTGACCGTCAGGACAAGTCCGCTAGGGTCCACAGCAGGAAACCAATACGACAACCACTAGCTAGTGGTTATTGTTTTGGTTTAGCAAGTGACCTGCGTCACTTGCGACTGCTGTGGAAGGCGTAAACGATGTAGCTTTGCTACGAGTGCGCCGGGGTCGAGAACACTTAGTAGAATTGGAGCTGAAAGCGAACAATTATACTTAGTGATTCGTGACCACAGATGGCTTCACCAAAACACTTTAAAATGTGTTATTCGAAATTCGATTTAAATTTACTTAATGTTTTTAATAGCTCCAATAATTCATGAACATTACACAACGCTATTGACATTATAATTTATTTATGTATAATTACGCTACAGACAGAAATGTATCCCCACCCCCTAAAACAGCCAAATCCTAACTAAATTTTAATAACTCCTCCTGTTGCTTCGCACACAAGCTCGCCGTCATCCACCCCAGACACTCCCGCGGTCTCTCGTTTAACCACGCGAGCGCTTTTTTAATCTGAATAGCTGGTACTGTCCTGAGGTCTGTACCTTTAGGAACAAACATTCTAATCCACCGGTTAGTATTCTCCA
>Ga0163144_10030305_pt1 | contig 10352 bp, 8 predicted proteins | sample OliLak19BULKMAT1_FD_123175 | JGI IMG/M metagenome (GOLD analysis project Ga0163144, IMG submission 123175) | Freshwater microbial mat bacterial communities from Lake Vanda, McMurdo Dry Valleys, Antarctica - Oligotrophic Lake LV.19.BULKMAT1 | ecosystem: Environmental > Aquatic > Freshwater > Lake...
CGACACCGCCTCGATCTCCGCATCGGTGAGCGTGCGCTCGACCGGCTGCAGGGTGACGGCGATGGCGATCGATTTCTTGCCCGCAGGGACCCCCTTGCCGGCGTAGAGGTCGAACACCCGCGCGGCCGAGATCATCGCCTTGTCGGCGTTGCGCGCGGCGCGGACGATCTTCTCGGCCTCGACGGCGGTATCGACCAGGAAGGCGAAGTCGCGTTCGACCGGCTGGAAGGGCGAGAGCACCAGCTTCGGCCGCGCCTTGCTGGCTTTGGCCTTGGGCGGTGGCGGGGCGTCGAGGAACACCTCGAAGGCCGCGACCGGACCTTTCAGGTCGGCGGCGGCGGTGATCTCGGGGTGCAGCTCGCCGAAATGCGCCATCACGCGGTCGCCGAGCTTGATCGCCCCGGAACGGCCAGGGTGATACCAGTCGGGCGCGCCCGCCTGCGCGAACATGTTGTCGACCGGCGCACCGATGCCGGCCAGCACCGCCAGCGCATCGGCCTTGGCGTCGAAGGCGTCGACCGTGCGGGCCGGGCCCGCCCAGTTGCGCGGCACGGCCATGTTGTGGCGGAGACCGGCAGCCACGGTGCGCTGCCCGGTGGGGCTCGCGTCCTTGTACTGCGGGCCAACCTCGAACAGCGCCGGATCGGAAAGACCACGCGCCTCGTTGCGTGTCGCCGCCTCGATCAGGTTGGGCAGGATCGACGGCCGCATCGTGTCGAGCGTGGCGTCGATCGAATTCAGGAGTCTGAGGTCGGCCTGGCCGCCGCCGAAGCGTTCCGCCTTCTTGAAGGGCAGGAACGACCAGGTGACGGCCTCGTTCATGCCGCGCGCGCCCAGCGCCCGGCGGGCCTGCGGCACGCGGCGCTGCATCGGATCGCGCACCGGCTTGGAAGTGGCCGAAAGTCGCGGCAGCGAGGTCGTCGGAATCTTGTCGAAGCCCCACACGCGGGTCACTTCTTCCACGAGATCGGCCTCGCCCACGATGTCGGGACGCCATGAGGGGACGGCGGCCGTCCACGGGCCCTGGCCGTCGACCTTGAAGCCGAGCTTGCCGAGGATGGCGGCGGTCTCGGCGCCCGGCACGTCGATGCCGGTCAGCGTCTTCACGCGATCGGGGCGCAACGTATAATTCCGCTGCCAGGCTGGCATGACGCCGCTGGAAACGATCTCGCTCGCCTCGCCGCCGCACAGTTCCAGGATCAGCCGGGTCGCCACCTCGGCGCCCCACAGGCAGGACTCGGGATCGATGCCGCGCTCGTTGCGGTAGCGCGCGTCGGAGAGAATGCCGAGCTTGCGGCCCGAGGCCGCGATGCCGATCGGCTGGAAGTAGGCGGCCTCGAGGAACACCTCGGTGGTGTCGTCGCGCACGCCGGTATCCTCGCCGCCCATGATGCCGCCGATGCCGTGCACGCCCTTGGAGTCGGCGATGACGGAGATCGAGGGGTCGAGCGTATAGGTCTTGCCGTCGAGCGCCAGGATCTGCTCGCCCTCATGCGCCTGGCGCATGACGAGATCGCCACCACGCCCATCGTTGAGCTTGCTGGCATCGAACACATGCAGCGGCCGGTTGAGATCGAAGGTCACGAGGTTGGTGATGTCGACCAGAGCCGAGATCGGCCGCAGCCCGATCGCCTTCAGCCGGCGCTGCAGCCAGTCGGGCGAGGGCCCGTTCTTGAGATTGCGGAAGTGCCGGCCGACCACGAGGGGGCAGGGGCTGTCGGGCTTGGCCTCGTAGCCGTGTGTCCACTTGATGGGGCTCGGATAGCCGCCCTTGATCCTGTCGGCCTTCACGGACTTCAGCGAGCCGAGGCCGGCGGCCGCGAGATCGCGGGCGATGCCGTGCACGCCCAGGCAATCGCCGCGGTTGGGCGTCGCCTTGATCTCGATCACGGCATCGTCGAGGCCGAGCGCTTCCGCCGCCGGCTGGCCGATCACGGCCTCAGGGGCGAGGTCGATGATGCCGCTGTGGTCGTCGCCGAGCTGCAGCTCGCGCGAGGAACAGAGCATGCCGTTGGAATCCTCGCCGCGGATCTTGCTGGCCTTCAGCGCGAGGCCGGTGCCGGGGATGAAGCTGCCGGACGGTGCGAAGATGCCCTTCATGCCGGTCCGCGCGTTGGGCGCGCCGCACACGACCTGGACGATGGTGCCCGTGCCGGTATCGACCTTGCAGACGCGCAGACGGTCGGCGTTGGGATGCTGGATCGCCTCGACGACATAGCCGACCACGAAGCCCTTCAGCGACTCGGCCGGATTGGTGATGCCCTCGACCTCGAGGCCGAGCATGGTCAGCGTGTCGCGCACCTCGGCGAGCGTCGCCTTGGTGTCGAGATGTTCCTTCAGCCAGGAGAGCGTGAACTTCATCGCACGGCCTCCAAAGCGGAGAAGCCGTAGTGGCGCAGCCAGCGCAGGTCGGCGTCGAAGAACGAGCGCAGGTCGGGAATGCCGTACTTCAGCATGGCGATGCGGTCGATGCCCATGCCGAAAGCGAAGCCCTGATAGACAGCGGGATCGAGCCCGCAGTTCCGGATCACGTTGGGATGGACCATGCCGGAACCCAGGATCTCCAGCCACGAATCGCCGGCGCCGATCTTGAGTTCGCCGTCTTTCCACGAGCAGCCGATGTCGACCTCGGCCGACGGCTCGGTGAAGGGGAAGTAGGAGGGGCGGAAGCGCAGCGGCAGGTCGTCGATCTCGAAGAAGGCGCGGCAGAAATCGACCAGGCAGCCCTTGAGATGACCCATGTGCGTCGTGCGGTCGATCACCAGGCCTTCGACCTGGTGGAACATCGGCGTGTGCGTGGCGTCGCTGTCGATGCGGAAGGTGCGGCCGGGCACGATGATGCGGAGCGACCCGCCGTCGGCCAGCATCTTCTGCACGTCCTTGCTCAGCATGGTCCGCGCCTGCACCGGCGAGGTGTGCGTGCGCAGCACGACGGGCGTGCCGTCGGCGCGCGGCGGCAGATAGAACGTGTCCTGCATCTGCCGCGCCGGATGGTCGGGCGGGATGTTGAGCGCGGTGAAGTTGTGCCAGTCGTCCTCGATGTCGGGGCCGTCGGCCCAGGTGAAGCCCATCTCGCCGAATATGACACCGAGTTCGTCCATCACCTGGCCGATCGGGTGCAGCGTTCCTTCGCGGGCTGGCCGCGACGGCAGGCTGACATCGATCTTCTCCGCCGCCAGCCGCGCTTCCAGCGCCGAGGCGCCCAAGGTGCCCTTGCGCGCGTCGAGCGCGGCCTCGATCTCGCCCTTGAGTTGGTTGACCTGGGCACCGAACTCCTTGCGCTGCTCCGGCGCGAGACCGCCCAGGGTCTTCATCAGGCTCGTGACGCTGCCCTTCTTGCCGAGCACGGCCACGCGCGCGGCCTCGAGCGCCGCCAGATCGGCGGCGGCCGACACGGCTTCGAGTGCCTCGCTGCGTATGGTCGAAAGATCACTCATCCGTCGCTCCAAACAAAAGAAGGGAGCCTGTACAATCAGGCTCCCCCTTTTGGATCTCCTGGCCCTGCCGCACGGCGGCAAGACTAGTTTTACTTGAGGGCGGGCCCTACTTCAGAGCCGCTTGTGCCTGGTCGACCAGGGCCTTGAACGCCGCCGGCTCCCGCACGGCGAGATCGGCCATGACCTTGCGGTCGACTTCGATCCCGGCCTTGAGGATGCCGTTCATGAACTGCGAGTAGGTGAGCCCATGCTCGCGGGTCGCCGCGTTGATGCGCTGGATCCAGAGACCCCGGAACGCGCGCTTCTTGTTGCGGCGGTCGCGGTAGGCATACTGCAGGCCCTTCTCGACTTTCTCGATGGCGACGCGGAACGCCGCATTGGAGCGGCCGCGATAGCCCTTGGCGAGCTTGAGAACCTTCTTATGACGAGCGTGTGCAGTCACGCCCCGCTTAACGCGTGACATGGTCTACCTCTCGTACGGAAAGAAATTGCGCTTGATGATCCTGGTGTCCGCATCGGACACGATGGCCATCCCGGTCGCCTGGCGCAGGAAGCGGTTCCCCCGCTTGCTCATGCCGTGCCGCTTGCCGGCCACGCCATGCTTGATCTTGCCCGTGGCCGTGAAGCGAAAACGCTTCTTGGCCCCGCTCTTGGTCTTCATCTTGGGCATTTTTGTTCCTTTTCAAAGGGTTAGCGCCTAGGCGCAGGTCCCGACCCCCTCGTGAAAAGAGGTCGAAAAGTCCTTACAAAGCGGCCGAGGCAATGCCCTTATTGGCCAGGCCACTCGAAGGAACGGGGCTTATAGCGGCGGGGGTTCGCCCATGCAAGCACGGGCGGATGTGCCAAAGTCGGCGCTTACAGGGGGATTTTGCCATGAAACTGGCAGGTAAAGTGGCGCTCGTGACGGGCGCCCAGCAGGGCATTGGGGCTGCTATTGCCGCGGCGCTGGCCGGGGAGGGAGCGGACGTGGCGCTCACCTGGCTCGACGACCGGGCCGGCGCCGAAGCGGTGGCGGCCAAGGTGCGGGCTGCCGGACGCCGCGCGCACCTGATCAAAGTCGACGTCGCGAAGCTGCCTGAGGTCGAAGCCATGGTCGCCGAGACCTTTCGCCAGCTCGGCGCGCCCGATATCCTGGTCAACAATGCCGGCGTCTACCCCCGGGTGCCGCTGCTGGAGATGCGCGAAAGCGACTGGGACCTAGTCCTTGACATCAATCTGAAGGCCGGCTGCTTTGCAACCATTGCGATGGCCAAAGCGTTGATTTCATCAGGCAAACAGGGCGGTTCGGTGATCAATCTTTCCTCGTCGGCAATCCGCGGCGCCGTGCGCGGCGTCCACTACAGCGCCAGCAAGGGCGGTGTGGTGTCGATGACCCGGGCGCTGGCTCTCGAACTCGCGCCGCACAACATTCGGGTCAACGCCATCGCACCCGGCCTCACCGACACCGCGCAGCCGCGCTACGGCAACAGCTCCGACGAACTCGTCGAAATGGCGCGAACCACCATCCCGCTCGGCGGCCGTCTGCTCACGCCGGAGCAGATCGCGCGCACCGCCGTGTTCCTCGCCTCCGACGAATCGAACGCCACGACGGGCCAGGTGCTGCACGTCAACGGCGGCTCATACATGCCGTGAATCGCATGCTAGTCGCCACACGGCACCTGCTTCTTGCGCGTCTCGACGAAGGCCACGATGCAGGGACCGAACTTGCGGGCGAAGCCCGACTCGGCGCCGGCGCCATGGCCCTTGAAGCCATCGGGATCGTCGATCACCAGGCCGGTGACGCCGGAAGCGATGAAAGCGGCCTTGGCATCGGCCATGCGGCCGCCGACGTCGTAGGTATCGTCGGCGAAATTCACCACCACGATGGCGGGTCCCGGCTTCAGGCCTTTGATGACCTGCTGCCATTCCGAACGCGCTCGCGTGGTATCGCGCATCTTGTCGACGGTGCCGTGATGGGCGGCCGCGATCGAGATCACGCCATCAACCTTGGCGCCGCGCATTGCAGCGGCCAGCGACACCCAGGCACCGGCCGACTGGCCAGCCAGCACGACCCGGCGATAACCCATCTCGCGGGCCTTGCCGACCGCGGCCGCCAGGGCCGTGGCATCGCTCGCCCAGTCGGAAATCCACTCGCGGTCGAAGCGGTAGAGATCGTAACCCAGTCGGGTGAAGCGGCCGACCCAGGATTGCGGCGCGCTGTCGGTGGCGTTCTTGCCCGCCATGTAGCCGTGGCTCCACACGATCAGCCCGGCGGCGAGCTGCGGGCCGCGCATCGACCAGTAGGGCTGCGGCCGCAGACGGCCGATATTGGGCGCGTCGGCGGCGCGGGCCGGCACCAGTTGCCGCCAGTCCTGGTGCGTGACGGTGTAGTTGTTGACGACGTGCAGGGTGCAAACCTGCGAGCCGCGTTCCTCGCAGCGTTTCATCGCCGAGGCGATGGCGCCGGCGGGGTCGGGGCCGCTGACGCCGGCCCACCAGCTCGCCTTGCCATCGGCACCGACCACGAAGGCGCGGTGCGGCGCGAAGTTCTGGAAGTCGTTGAAGAGGCGGGCGGCCTCCGTATTGAGCGGCTGGCCAACGGGTTGGGGAGTGGTGGGCTGGCGTGTGGGCTGCGCGGGCGCCTGCGCCTCGGCCGTCGTGATCCACGCTGTCAGGACGAGCGTCGCTATCAACCATCTCATACGGGCTTCTCCGGAGGCCGAGGCTACCATCGCCGGATGTGGAAGGCCGCAACGATCGTCGTGGCGGCCGTCGTCGCGGGTTTTGCCGCGGCGTCGCCGGCGGTTGCCCAGACGGCCTCAACCGCGCCCAGCCCGCCGCAATCCAGCTCGGAGCGCGTGCGTGACAATCCCTCCAGCCAGTATGTGCTGATCAAGACCGTGGTCGGGCAGTCGATCGGCGTCGTCGATGCACGGGCGCTGCCGGTCGAGCCCGAGGGTTATAACCTGCTGAAATACTGCTGGGTCGTGGGCAACGTGCTGGGCGACTGGGCCGAGCATGCCGGTCTCACCGGCGCCATGGTCACGCGGGCGCTGGAAACCCATTCTTGGGCGCGCGACCTGGAGCGCGGCGGCTATCCGGCGGCGCCGGTCGGCGAGGCGATCGGCCAGTACGAGGCGGCGCTGATTGCCACGGGCTTCACCGACGCAGGCCGCGAACGTGCTCTCGATGCGTTGACGGCCAGCCTGGACGAAATCCGCCGGACCGCGACGGGCGCGGCCAAGGTGTTCAAGACGAACCGCTGCGGCCGGCAGCTCCGCTCGATGGCGCTCAACCACAAGACCGCCCCCGAAGGCGGCCGCGTACGGTTCATTCCCTACGTGCTGCACCAGATCTGCCAGGGGCAGAACCTCGATGCCAACGACGCCGTGCGCTGCGACTACTGGATGAACGCCAAGGCGGACGGTCCGATGTCGTTCGCCGGCGAGATGGTCTACAGCGTGCGCTGGCCCGACGGCATCGTGGCCACTGGCCGGTTCGATCCCGACGCCTCGCGCAGCGTCGGAATCGTGACGCTTCGCCAGCGCCAGTAGGGCGCCAACGCTAGCAGGGCAGAAGCCGGCGCCTGGAAACTGGCGCCTACTTGGGCGCCAGCACCATGATCATCTGCCGGCCTTCCATGCGCGGCATCGACTCGATCTTGGTGAGCAGGTCCATCTCGCCACGCACGCGGTTCAGCACCTGCATGCCGAGGTCGGAATGGACCATCTCGCGACCGCGGAAGCGCAGGGTGACCTTCACCTTGTCGCCTTCCTCGATGAAGCGTTTCATCGCCCGCATCTTCACTTCGTAATCGTGGTCATCGATGTTCGGGCGCATCTTGATCTCTTTGACCTCGATGACCTTCTGATGCTTGCGCGCCTCGTGAGCCTTCTTCTGCGCTTCGTACTTGTATTTGCCGTAGTCGGAGATCTTGGCGACCGGCGGAACCGCGTTGGGCGAAATCTCGATCAGGTCGAGACTGGCTTCCTCGGCCATCTCGATGGCCTCGCGGGTGGTGACGACGCCGACCATCTCACCATTCTCGTCAATCAATCGGACTTGCGGCGACTTGATCTCGGCGTTGACGCGCGGACCCTCGCGGGTGGGCGCGCTTTGTTGAGCAGGTCTGGCTATGGCTTTCTCTCCTTGGTTGAAGCCCCGATTTGGGGGCGGGATGCGAAACCGCGGGCGCCCTAGAAGGGCGGCCGGGCCTCCGTTGAAAGTGTAGTGACGGCGGCCCCGAGTTCAAGGACCTCCTGCTTCTCCGAGCCGAGGCGCCGGATGGCCACTGTGCCGGCCTCCATGTCGCGCCGGCCGACCGCGATGATCAGCGGCACATGTGCCAGCGAGTGCTCACGGACCTTGTAGTTGATCTTCTCGTTGCTGAGGTCGGTGTCGACCCGCATGCCGGCAGCACGGAGCGCGTCGGCGACTTCGTTGGCATAGGAGTCGGCGTCGTTCACGATCGTGACCACCACCGCTTGCGTCGGTGCCAGCCACAGTGGGAAGCGGCCGGCGTAATTCTCGATCAGCACGCCGATCATGCGCTCGAAGCTGCCGAAGATGGCGCGGTGCAGCATGACGGGCCGCTTGCGCGATCCGTCCTCCGCCACATAGGCCGCGTCCAGCCGCTCGGGCAGCACGAAGTCAACCTGCAGCGTGCCGCACTGCCAGTCGCGGCCGATGGCGTCTCGCAGGACGAACTCGAGCTTGGGACCGTAAAAGGCGCCTTCGCCGGGATTGAGGATGACGTCGAGGCCCGCCGCCTTCGAGGCCGACAGCAGCGCGCCCTCGGCCTGGTCCCACACCGCATCGGTGCCGGCGCGGACCGGCGGCCGGTCGGAGAACTTCACGAAGTAGTCGGCAAAGCCCAGGTCGCGGTAGACCTCGTCCAGCAGCTTGCAGAAGCGGATCGTCTCGCTTTCGATCTGCTCCTCGCTGCAGAAGATGTGGGCGTCGTCCTGCGTGAAGTTGCGCACGCGCAGGATGCCGTGCAGCGCGCCCGACGGCTCGAAGCGATGGCACGAGCCCATCTCGGCCATGCGCAGCGGCAGCTCGCGGTAGCTTCTGAGGCCGACGTTGAAGATCTCGACGTGGCACGGGCAGTTCATCGGCTTCAGCGCGAAGATGCGATGCGTCGGATCGGCCATGTACTCGCGCAGGCCGTCCTCGTTCTCGCTGAGATACATGTTCTCGCGGAACTTCTCCCAGTGGCCCGACTCTTCCCACAGCTTGCGGTCGACGAGCTGCGGCGTCTTGACCTCGACATAGCCGCCGGCCTCGAGCTTGCGCCGCAAGTAGCTTTCGAGCGTGCGCCAGAACGTCCAGCCCTTGGGATGCCAGAACACCATGCCGGCGGCTTCTTCCTGCTGGTGGAAGAGGCCCATCTCGCGGCCGATCTTGCGGTGGTCGCGCTTCTCGGCCTCCTCGATGCGGTGCAGGTAGTCCTTCAGGTCCTTATCGGAGAAGAAGACCGTGCCGTAGACGCGCTGAAGCTGCGCGTTGTTCCTGTCGCCACGCCAGTAGGCGCCCGACACCTTGGTGAGCTTGAACGCCTTGCCGAGCTTGCCCGTCGAGGGCAGGTGCGGGCCGAGGCACATGTCGAGCCAGTCGCCCTGCTTGTAGACCGTGATGATCTCGTCCTTGGGCAGCTCGTCGGCCCATTCGGCTTTGAACTTCTCGCCGTGCTGGACGAAGTAGTCCTTGATCCTGGCGCGGTCCCAGACCTCGCGCTCGATCGGCAGGTTGCGGTCGACGATCTCGCCCATCCGCTGCTCGATCCTGGCGAAATCGTCCGGCGAGAAGGGCTCGGCGCGCACGAAGTCATAATAAAAGCCGTCCTCGGTCGAGGGGCCGAACGTGATCTGCGTGCCGGGGTAGAGTTCCTGGACGGCCTGGGCCAGCACGTGCGCCGCGTCGTGGCGCAGCAGCTCCAGCGCCTGAGGATCCTTCGACGTCACGATGCCGATCTTGGCGTCATGGTCGACGACATGGGCAAGGTCGACCATCTTGCCGTCGACGCGGAGCGCGAGGGCCGCCTTGGCGAGGCCGGGTCCGATCGAGGCGGCGATTTCGGCGCCGCTGACCGGTTTGTCGAATTTCCGGACCGAGCCGTCCGGCAGGGAAATATTGATCATGGCAACCACCGCTTGAGAGTCCGAACGCACTTCATCGGCCGACGCAAAGCGTCGGTCCTAGACGGCCGGGAAGCGGCACAAACGCGCGCGCCCGGCCGAATCAAGTTCGGTCGGTGGTCGGGAAAGCCAGGAAGCTGGAGAACAGCCGGTCCATGAGCCCGGAGATAGTTGCGCGGCGGTCTTGAGTCAAGTTTAGGGATTATCCGCCGGTAGCGCTCCGGGGTACAAAGCCGCGGCGCGGAAGACCGATATCATGCGGTCGATCCCGACAGGCGCTCATACAGCTGCAGCAGCCGGCTGTTGGACTGGGCCAGGCTGTAGCGGCTGCGTGCGTGTTCCTGGGCGGCGCGGGCGAGTTCAGCACGGCGTTCGGTGGACAGCGACAGAGCGCTCCGCAGCGCCTCGGCCAGCGCCGCCGCATCTCCCGCCGGCGCCAGCCATCCGGTGACGCCGGGGCGCACAGTCTCGGCGGCGCCGCCACCGTCCTCCGCCACCACCGGCCGGCCCATCGCCTGGGCCTCGACCAGCGTGCGGCTGAAACCCTGGCGGCTGCCGCCGGTTGCCACCACCACGTCGGCCAGCATGTAGGCCGCCGGCATGTCGTCGACATAGGGCCCGATCTGCATGCGGCCGTGCAGCTCGGCGGCCTCGATCGCGCGTTCGAGTTCGCGTTCGAACGGAGTCGGCTGGCCGACCGAGCCCAGCAGCAGGCAGAAGACGTCGTCGCGGCCCAGCCGCTTCAGCGCCTCGATCAGGATCTTCTGGCCGTTGTCCTCGCCGAAGCGCGCCGGACACA
>Ga0163144_10030307_pt1 | contig 10352 bp, 11 predicted proteins | sample OliLak19BULKMAT1_FD_123175 | JGI IMG/M metagenome (GOLD analysis project Ga0163144, IMG submission 123175) | Freshwater microbial mat bacterial communities from Lake Vanda, McMurdo Dry Valleys, Antarctica - Oligotrophic Lake LV.19.BULKMAT1 | ecosystem: Environmental > Aquatic > Freshwater >...
CACCACCCGCGGCTTGACCATGGCAGCTTTCTCGACCAACGGGGCAATCGCCGCCACAACCGCCGGGGCGGGAACCACCACCGGAGAAGCAACCGTCACCGGACGCCATAAAAAGATCAACGCCGCGGCCGCCGCAGCCATGGGTACAGACCACCACATCCGCCGTTCCCAACGCCGGCGCCGCAACTTCCCCAGCAACGCCGTCTCCAGTCCCGCTGGTGCCATCCGTTGCCGTTCTTCCTCCGCCCATTCCCGCAGTTGTTCGTCCATCACACTACTCTCCTCGCCGCCGGAGCCAATCGCTCCGCCAGCATCGCCTTCGCCCGATGCAGCCGCGACCGGATCGTGCCTTCGGGCACCTCCGCAATCCGCGCCGCCTCGCCGTAAGTCATCTCCTCCACCACGCACAACGCCAACACTTCCCGGTACGCCGGCGGCAGCGTCGGAATCAACGCCCGCAACTGCGCCCGCAAATCAGCACTCTCGAACTCCTCGCGTGGATCCACCATCGGCCCTTCCTCATCCTCGCCCATCGCCTCATACCGGCGCTCCACCGCCAGCAGTTTCAACACCTGCCGCCGCGCCACCGCATAGAGCCAACTCATCACGCTGCCCCGCTCCGCGCTCAACCCGCTCCCCTGCCGCATCAGCGCCAGGAAAACTTCCTGCGTCACCTCGCTCGCCGTTTCGGCCGACCCCGTCATCTGCAACGCATACCGGTAAATCGCCCCCTGCCGGCGCCGATAGACCACCGTAAACGCCGCCTCGTCGCCTCTTGCGATCGCGGGGAGTAGCTCTTCGTCGGTCCGGTTCACCATAGGCTGTTGTAACTATATGCGCCCCGCCGCTCCGGCAGTTCCAAATACTTTTATCCTAACGACCGCATCCCCGCCCGCCGTATCGGGTCCGGCAAATCATAATCCCCAAATCGCCCTACCGCACACCACGCCGTTCCCCGCACCTCTGAAGAACCCGCCACTATCGACTGTGCCGCCCGAAACCGAAAGATCAAATCATGGTGCAGATGATACGGCTCCTTCTTCCGCCCAGGTATTCCGTGAACATCCAGCCCAACCAACACCGGCGAAGTCCCGGAATCCAAAATTACCCCCGTCTCCTCCACCGCTTCCCGAGACGCGCTGCCAGCTAACGTCACGTCGATTTCGGCTTCCACATGGCCACCCGGCAACAGCCATCGATCCAAACGCCGATGGTGCACGAGCAGCACCGAAGCCTCCGTCGGATGCATCACGCAGGCCGTCGCCGTCACGTGCCCCGGCGCAAACTGGTTCCGCGCAAACGGGTATGGCGTCTCCCGCAACAAATGCAGAATCAACTCCCGGCTCTTCCGCGCCTCCCCGTCTGATTCTTCCCGCCAGCTCTTCACAAGCGTTTGAACCGTCAATGGCTCCAGCACCCTATAGGTTCCTCTTCAAAAAATTGATGATCTGGTAGCCGTCCATAAACTTGAATGGCGATTCGCCCATCGTGTAGTGGCCGCACGGCAACTCCACCACCTTGTGCGGAATCTTATGGTCCGCGATCGCCCCCACAATCTGGCGGCTAAACTCCGGCAAAAACGTCGTATCGTACTTCGTGTAGATGAACAGATTCTTCTTATGCTGGTGCTCCGCATACTGCCGCAGATAATTCATCGGACTGATCGCCCCCCACAAATCCCGCAGCCGATCCCGGTCCAAATGCTCTTCCAAACCCTTCTTGACGTGAATCGTCGATAGCCCCGTCCACACCACATCGGCCACGTAGGAAGAGCAATGGTTGTAAACGTTCACCTTGATCCGCGGATCAAACGTACTCGCCAGAAACGCGTAGCACGATCCCAAACTCGTCCCCACAATTCCAATCTCGGTGTACCCCTGCTCGATCAGCCAATCGACGCACGCCCGAATATCTGCCACCGCCTGGCGCGTCGCATCCAGCGTCCGCCCCACGTTCGACGAAACCGCGTAATCCGCCCGATGCAACTCCGCCGGCATTCGATAATCGTGATACGGCAAACTCAACCGCAACGCCGAAATCCCGAACTTCGCGATCCCCTTCGCGAGTCCCACGTGCTGCGGCAACGCCGAATTCCAATGCGGCAATACCACCACCGCTTTTCCCTTCGGCTTTTCAGCCGGGCACCACAGCGCGTGCACTAAGTTATTCGACGGATGCGGACTCCCGAGCGGCGTTCGAAACCGCAGCCATTCTCCCTCCAGCCGAAATTCCGCCGGCTTCTCGTAGCTAAAAAATGCTTCCGGATCCGCCAGAATCGTCGCGTTCAGGTCCCGAAAATACTGCTCTGGATCTTTTCTACTCCCCCCGTCCACCGGCCAATTTTCTGTCCATTCCATCCCCCATTCAAAGGGCCGCACCACTCGGTCCGTCGACCGAAAGCAAAGTGACGTCTCCCATTGGGTGATCCAGTTTTCATACCAAGCTTGGAGCATAAGAAAGAGCTACCCCTTATTTTAGCAGTGCCCTTGCCTAGGGTGAATCCCCCAATTGTTCGGGAATAGATACTGAGCCATGTTCCAGAAGGCGGGAATCGGGCCATCATGAAGGTGGGAACGTAGACGTGAACTGCAAATATTGCCACAAACCGATAGGCCTATTCCGGAGCCTAAAGGACCGTCAGTATTGCTCCGACGCCCACAAAGCCGCGGGGAGGACTAGTTCTGCCCGAGCTCTGCGCGAACTCGGCGAGCTCGACTACAGCACCGTTGCGTCCTGGGACTCTCCCGACGAAGTCGTCCAGCCCGTTTCCAAGCAACCCGCTTCCAACGTCGCCTCCACCGCTATGGTGCTCGTCCTTCTAGCCCTCGGGGGTGCCCTGGTTTTCTCCCTAGATCCCCCAGGCGGCAATGCCAACGGCGCACCGGAACCAGCTGACCGGCGTCCCGGTTGGCTCTCCCAACAGACCTCGTCGCTCCTCCACCACCTTCCGAAGGGAACTCCCGGCATTGAGTTGCATAGCGATTTCGTGTCCTCAAATCTCCGCGACTGGCAGGCCGCCGCAGCCTCGGCCAACTCCGGCTGGACGATCAACAACGGCCTCCTCCGGCCAGGCGGCCTCCGGATCTGGAGCGACTCGAAAAGCTTGGCCGACTACCGTTTTCAATTCGAGGGCCGCATCGAAAATACATCGGTGAATTGGGCCATCCGTGCCGGCGATCACCGCAACTTCTACGCCACTAAGCTCATGCTCTCCGGTCGTGGCAATTCCAGCGCGACCGAACTCGTCCGCTTTTCCATGATCGGCGGCAAAGAAACCCGTCGCGTCCGGCTCCCTCTGCCCATCACTCTGGACGATAAGGCATTCTACAACTACGAAATCCGGGCGATCGGCGATCGGTTCGTCACCATCGTCGGCGGCCGCGTCATCGATACGTTTCGAGATCCCAGACTCCGCACCGGCGGGGTCGGCTTCTTCAGCGAAGGCTCCGAGCGCGCATCCATCCGCTGGGCCAAAGTCACCGTCGGAGATGACTTCGTCGAAAAGCTCCGCGGCTTCCTCACCTTCGGCCTCATCCTCCCCCCGATGGAATAAGTGCTATCAATGCAGATAGCATGCGCCTTCTCGCTCTAGGACTCCTCTCCATCTTGTCCGCCGTCGCCGGCGAGCCGGAAGCGCTGGCCATCTCCTCCCTCATCCAGTCCCGCCACCTGCCCTTCGGCACTCTCCTCGACCCCTTCTACGCCTCCTCAACGTCATCCGAAATCACCGGCTACACCCGCTGCGGAGACTCCGCCCTTTGGACCGGCCACTATCTCGCCGCGGAATCCTTTCGCTTTCGCGTTACCGCCTCGCCCGATGCCCTCGCCAACGCCACTCGCGCCCTCCAAGGCCTCGAAGGCCTCGTCGATATTACGGGCAACGATTCCCTCGCCCGCTGCCGTCTGGCGCTCAACTCGCCCTTCACCGCCGGCGTCGAACGCGAAGAAGCCGCCAACGGAATCTTTCGCAATTCCGCCCTCGGCTTCTCCTGGGTCGGCAACCTATCCCGCGATCAGTACCTTGGCGTCTTCTTCGGCCTCAGTGTTGCCTACGAGCAAATCCCCACGCTCCGGCCCACCATTCGTCCCCTCGCCACCCGTCTCGCCAACTTCCTTGTCGCCAGCAACTGGTCCAACCCCATCTTCACCATTCGCCCCGACCAGCAACTCGCGATTCTCCAAATCGCCCGGCAGATCAACCCCGACCGCTTCACGACTCTCTACGAATCCGAGCGCACGCGCCTCGCCAGCTCTGTCGCCTTACCTGTCGCCTTCGATTCGCTCTCTACCAGCTCCTACTTCAAATTCAACCTCATCTACCTCACCTTTTACTCCCTCATCCGCTTGGAAACGTCTCCCACGAAGTCCACCTACGAAAGCGCGTACGCCATCGCCCGCCGCTACACCGCCAACCACCAAAATCCCTTCTTCAACCTCATCGACCGCGCCCTCTCCGTCCCAGACCCGCGCCGCGATGTCGAAACCCTCGAACTCCTCGACCTCTGGCTCAAGCGCTCCCGCCGCGACTTCTTCGTCGATCGCCGCGCCGAAGTGCGTGTCTGCGGCGACCAGGCCTGCGACCCCATCCCCGTCGACCTCCGCACCCCCACCGACTTCCTCTGGCAACGCAGCCCGTTCCAACTCTCCGGAGGAGGATCCGGCACCATCGGCAACGCTGGCGTGGATTACATTCTTCCTTACTGGATGGCCCGTTACTACGGCCTCATCCCTTCCCTAGGCGTTCCCACGACCACCGCCCCGGAAGCGATCGTCTCCCTTTACGGCCCCATGCCAACCTCTCCGCGCGTCGAAATCCAAGGCCGGCCCGCGGAAATCTTTTTTGCCTCCGCCTCGCAAATCAACCTGCTTGTCCCCTCGGCCACGACCCCTGGCTCCACGACAATCGAGGTCCTATCCGACGGCCCCATCCTCACGGCCCAAACCACCGTGCAAACCGTCGCACCCAGCGTGTTCACCTTGAACGCCGCCGGTCTCGCCGCCGCCATCGCTACCTCCGGGCCAGCCTTCGCCTGCCCCACCCTCTGCCAACCCGTTCCGATCAGCCTACCCTCCGTCCTCTCCCTGTACGCGACCGGTCTGCGCCGCGGCCGCCAGACTTCGGCCACCATTGGCGGCCTCTCCGCCCCAGTGCTCTACTCCGGCCCTCAGCCTAGCTTCCCCGGGCTGGATCAGGTTAACCTCGACATCCCCCTCGCTCTCCGCGGGCGCGGCCTCGTCGAGATCCGCCTCACCGTCGACGGTATCCCGGCCAACCCGGTCACCGTTTCCATTCAATAACCGGCACTAACTGCCATGTCACTTTGTTCAGCCCGCAACCGAAGCCCAAATTTCCCAATCCTTGAATCGCCCTCGACGGCTCCGTCACCGTCGTCAGGTTACCCCTGTCGAGCACAAATCGATGTTGGTCAGCCCCTGTGCCGACGATCAGTTTCCCCTCCTTCGCGTGGGGCGGAATGGAGATATCGACCGGTGCGGTCGTGTAGTCCCGTCCCTTCTCGTCCCACATGGCTAGACCTTGGACCGCCAAACACGCCCAGATCGCCGAGGAAATCATCAGGCTTCTCCGCCAAGCGCGTCCTGACGAGAATCTGAACGGCCTCGGATTTGGTAATTGGCTCACCGACCTCTCTCAGTTCCGCGAGCCCACTCCCATCGCCGGCCCCCAAGGCGGCCAGCTGGTCGCGTGGTTTCGCGAAGCCACCCTCTGAGCCACGATCGAAGGGTTCCGGACCAACACTATCGAAGCCGCCCACCCAGTAGTACCCCCATGAGCACAAGGACTTTCCGTCTTGGCCTTGCTACGACATCATCGGCAAGTACGTTCCTTCCAATACACGACGTCAGCAACGAAGAATCGAAGCCGAAGCGCGAAGTCGACATCGGCTTCTTCGGCAGCAGGGACCTTTTCCATGCCTTCGTCGACGCCATCCACAGGCTGAAGGCCAAAGACGGCGAGCCTAAACATTCACTCCGCAAGGAGGCCTTTCCAGTCGCCTCGACCGTCGGGCAGTGCGCCGGCAAGCGCATGGCTCAGCGCTGGCAGTCGGCGGTGCCGCGAACGCCATCCAACGAAGCCGCGTTCGCAGACGGCTATCCGGTCCCTTGGCGGCAACCGCAACCCGACGCGATCAACTCCGATGAACTCTACCATCGCCTCCGCTTTCTGGACGATGCAGCGGTCCTAGAACACCTCAAAGAGAAGAGGCGGGTAGAGCTCGAAAAGAAGTACGACGATCTCGCCGTCGAGGCCGAACTGGAATGGAAAGGCGTTAAAGGCTCGGCCAAGTGAGCTCTCATCGGCGGGGCTATCGGTGGTCCCGGAAGTGCGGTCGTCGGAGCCTTCGTCGGCTGCCTGCTCGGCGAACTCATCGGCTGGCTGTCAGTCAAAAACGTACATGCCGGAGAGTGTCCGTTGCGCCTGAGTGCATCTCTCCAGAGTCCCGACTTTTAGCAGGACGATGTCGACATGGACCCCTATTTACGCCCCCACATCGACTTTCAACTCGCAGCGAAGCAGAAGATACTCGCCGGCTTAGTGCTCCTCGCTCCACGGCCAAGCCGTCACCGTTGAGTTCGATTGCGCACGCTAGAAAGCCGGCACTCGCCCGCTACAATACCAGATGTACTTCCTGGTCTTCTGCACTCGCGAAAAGTTACCCACCCTTACTCACCAAGAGTTGACCAGCGACACGACTTGCGCTTCCAATGTCCTCTGGCTCACTGCCACGCGGCATCGCCTCGCACGATCGTGTCGACATTAAGGATGTCTGCTGAGGAGGAAGGAGTTACGCGCCTGCGGCGCGGATGCTGGCACCACGCTCAGTAGCCTGCCGCATGGCAGCGCCTGAGCCCACCGTTGGTGCCAGCCTTTTCGGCATCATCGCCACCTTCCAGCCCGGCACTTGGAACTCGGAGCTGACTCCTACTCCACCCGTTTTAAGCAAAGCGTCCGAAAGGTTTGCCGAGCTCCGTTTTTCACCCACGCGATCCAAGTCAACCTCGCGACTGCCTCTTCCCGGTCCAGCGGACCGGGCCCGCGACGCCGGCCGCCCGCAGCCTCCATCGCCGTGCTCGGCCACACCAACTCCCCATCGATTTCCCCAACGCTTCACCTCCGCCCGTCCATCCTCTCGCCAACACAGCGGTGGGCGCCCCTCCCCATCCAATCCTAACCTAACGTTCGACGCCCCGCCGGTCGCCTCGCTCACGATCTGCAAACGCTTCCACCCCCCTTCGAGCAACGTCGAAAGTATAGCTGCCCGTCTCCATCTGCATTGTCCGGCCACCCCACTGACGGCTCCCCCTGCGCGTTCAGAACCAATCTGGCTCCGGCCGCGGTACTCATCTTCTGGGGAAACAAATGCATCCCGGGATGACTCCCCAGGTCACGCCAACCTTGGCCTCTCGCCGAATCACCCATACATCGGCCCGCGATCCAGACGGCTCCTCCCAAGCCACCAACGACGGGTTCCGCGAAGATCCCGTATTCGTCTGGCTCTCGTTCTCCACCGGCCCCCAAACCCATCCCGTCCCAGCGCCGATAAACCGGTCTCATCGTTTCCGATTGGACGGTCCTGTCAGCCCACCATGACGTTACCCGCGCCATCCTCGGCCAACAACGCCAGTGCCTGGCTCCTCAACTTCCTCCCCCCGCCAACCCAGCACGAGTAACCAGCGCCAGATCAGTTCAACTTCTTAATCCGAATGTTGCGAAAACGCACTTCCATCGCTGGAACCGCTTCCACTTCAAACGCCAACAGCCCTGCAAACCGGGATGCTTCGAGGCCCTCCTGTTTCACTTCGCCGTTGACCACCACCTTCATTTTGCCGTCTTTGCAGGTCAGGAAATACTCCATCCATTCGTTGGTTTTAACAACCTTCTCCGCATCCGAGATCTCGACCATCGGCCCCGTCACCACGCCCTCGGTCCGCTCCTCGCCCTGCACCCACAGCTTCGCCCGGCCATTCCGCAGCCGCACTTCCATCCGTAGTTCGAAATCCTTGAAACGTTCCCCCCGATGAATCAGCGCCAAACTCCGCCCCCGCCCGGTCATCTTGTCGGTCGATCCCCAGATTCGGCCACCCTTCTCGATCTGCCAAACCTGCTCGTCCCCCTCCCAACGACCAAACTCCTTTCCGTTAAACAGCGGCACGAATCCATCGCCCGCTTCTCCCGGCATCAACACCTGCCCGTGCAGTGTCATTGCCAAACCGAAAATTATCATCCAACGCATCCTCTCAAAGGTACACTAAACGATGTGAAAGCCTTCGACTATACCGCTCCCTCTACGCTCCCGGAAGCCGTCGGTCTGCTCGTGAGTCAACCCTCCGCCCGGCTCCTCGCCGGCGGTACGGACCTTATCGTGCAGCTCCGTTCCGGTCGCAAAGAAACCGATCACGTCATCGACGTCAAGAAGATCCCGGAACTCAACGCGCTCGACTTCGACCCCGTCGCCGGGCTCATCATCGGTTCCGCGGTCCCCTGTTACCGCCTCACCTCTCACCCCATTATCCAATCGAATTTTCCGGCCCTCGCCGAAGTTGCTTCGTGGATCGGCGGGACCCAAATCCAGGGCCGGGCTTCCCTCGGGGGGAACCTCTGTAACGCCGCGCCCAGCGCCGACTCCATCCCGCTGCTCATTGCCCTGAAAGCCGCCGCGAACGTCGCCGGTCCCGGCGGTCGCCGCGTCATCGCCATTGAAGATTTCTGCACGGCACCGGGCCGCAACCAACTCGCGGCCGGCGAACTCCTCGTCTCCATTCAAATCCCCGCGCCCGCGCCCCACTCTGGCGCAGCCTACCTCCGTTTCATTCCGCGGAATGAAATGGATATCGCCGTCGTTGGCGCGGGCGTCTCGGTCTCCATCGCCGATGGAGTCTTCGTCGCCGCCCGCATCGCTCTTTCGGCGGTCGCGCCCACGCCCCTGTTTGTCCCCGCCGCGGGCGACGCGCTCGTCGGCCAACCGGTCTCGCCCGCGGCCCTTGAAGCCGCCGCGCAGATCGCTCAAGCCGCCGCCGTACCCATCTCCGATATGCGCGGCACCGCCGCCTACCGCAAACACCTCTGCGCGGTCATGACCCGCCGCGCCCTCGAAATCGCCGTTACCCGAGCCCAGGAAAACTAACATGGCCCCCAAAGTTCAAGTCCAGACCACCATCAATAACGAGCCTATTCAATTCCTCTGCGAACCCCGCCAAACGCTGCTTGAGTGCCTTCGCGATGTCGTTGGCCTGACCGGCACCAAAGAAGGCTGCGGCGATGGGAACTGCGGCTCGTGCACCATCAAACTCGGCGACCGCATCGTCACTTCCTGCCTCGTCCTCGGGGTAGAAGCCGAAGGCGAAACGATCACGACCGTCGAAGGCCTCGCCCACGGCAACACCCTGCACCCCTTGCAGAAAGCCTTCCTCGAACACGCCGCCTTGCAATGTGGCATCTGCACCCCCGGCTTCCTGATCGCCGCCGACGCCCTGCTGCAAAAGCATCCGCACCCCACCGAAGATCAGACCCGCTTCTGGCTGTCGAACAATCTTTGCCGCTGCACCGGCTACGACAAAATCATCCGCGCCGTGCAAGCGGCCGCGGTCGAAATCAATGGAGCAGCACGATGAGCGCAACTCCTTATAAAGTACTCGGCACCCGCCCGATTCGTCACGACGGTGCCGATAAAGTCACCGGCCGGGCGCTCTACGGCGCTGACCTCCAACTCGCCCGAATGATCCACGGAGCCGTGCTCCGCAGCCCGCATGCCCACGCACGCATTCTCCGCCTCGATACGTCCAAAGCCGCAGCGCTCCCCGGCGTCTTCGCCGTCGTTACGGCCGCGGATTTCCCGCCCGCCCCCGCCGACAAGATCGTCGACTTCGGCGAAGGCGATACGCTGCTGTCTTCCCTTCGCGGCAACATCCTGGCTTCCGGTAAAGTGCTCTATAGCGGTCATGCGGTGGCCGCGGTGGCCGCCGTCAACGCACACGTCGCCGCCGAAGCCGTCGCGCTCATTGAGGTCGACTACGAACCGTTGCCTTGCGTTCTGACCGCGCCGGCCGCGATGGCCCCGGGCGCCCCCCTGCTCCACGAGGGCTTGGCCAACGGCAACGTCGCCGAACACATCCGCCACGAAATCGGCGACCTCGCCGCCGGCTTCGCTGCCGCCACGGTCATCGTCGAACGCGAACTCGATACGGCCACCGTCCATCAGGGCTACATCGAGCCGCAGAACGCGACGGCGTTCTGGAGCTCCGACGGCCGGGTCCACACCTGGTGCAGCACTCAAGGCAGCTTCGTCGCCCGCGACGCCAGCGCCGCCGTGCTCGACATTCCCGTCTCCCAA